>SWBW01005142.1_pt1 | contig 13817 bp, 16 predicted proteins | sample 4693041 | NCBI WGS metagenome assembly SWBW01 (sample SAMN10267271, study PRJNA491770) | bioreactor metagenome | isolation source: DHS bioreactor inoculated with marine methane seep sediment | place: Japan: Omine Ridge, Nankai Trough | collected 2006-05-06 | reverse complement strand
TGCAGTGCCTGGTTGTAGTGGTCAATCGCAAGGTCAATGTTTTCGGCACGCGAACCGAGTGGGTTTTGAGCAAGGCTATTCCCAAGCTCATTTTGCAGCCCGCTCCATAGTTCCTGTTGATTATTGCAGTCCACCAACATGAGCGCGTTTTGACACAACTCTACACGCCGGGGCATATCGGACAGACGGTTCAAGCTAAGCAACTCTTGAATCAATGCAGGAAGATTGCCTGAACTGGAAACATCGGTAGAACTCTCTTGGGAAGCCTGTGACTGATTTGCCATTTTTGCATTTGTCTTTTGGGAAAGACGTTTGCGGATAGAATCAAACATGATAAGTATTCCGTTTGTAGATTAGTATTGACCTGCAAATCTTTACGTTGACATAATGAGCCTTACTCTTCTATATCCACTACCATGGATTTCAGGACCGCATTTCCCTAAGGCTCGAATCGATAGTAGTTCAGGGTGTTCTTCGATAAGCTCGCATAATTTATTTTCTGAAAGCATAGACTTTAATCGAGCCAATAATCCAGATGGGATGTCGGGTAAGGATTGCAACTGGAGACGATCGGCGAAAGCAGCATCAATCCCCTCTCTCTGGCATCGGAGAAGCAACGAACGATCATCCTCAATGAGGTGTCTCGCATTTTCGTTGTCCTTGTGTTGCATAAGCTGGGCTTCAAAGACCTGGAAGGCTTTAGGTGTAAGCAAATCGTTATAATGAGCCTGCACGATCGCTTTGCTCTCTGCCATGTCTCTCGCATTTAGGAAGGATAGAACGGCACTGACTATGCGTTCCTCGTTTAAATGATTCTGATCACTCATGTTTATATCCACCTCTATTCCTGTAAAAAATGATGTCGGGTTGATACACTCGTGCGATCTTTACGATGTTTTAAACTGATCTTCGCACACCCAATCCTCAATTATTACAAACATTTATTAGGTTACATTCTTACTTAAATCTGACCTCAGTTTTTCGCCTTCATGGCCAGTGTATTGGTACATTTCTACAAATTTTATTACACATAGAGGTCAGTGGTTGGGGCTCAGGAGCTGGAGGCTGCGGCCTGATTCGAGGGGGGATATTCGTGTTTTGATGGGTGTCAGGCTGCTGTATGAAATATAATTTCAAAGTTATTTAATCTCAATCGCTATACCCCGCAGCTCTGCTGCGGTTGGGACAAACCGAGTAACAACTTTTAACCAGAGTACATATTAATATACATAACTGAGTTAAAACATGCATGCTACTGTGTTTATGCAATCGGTGAAACTTTTAGATTTCGAATAAAACTGAGTTGTTAAGCGACGGCACGGCATGCCCCGCAGCTCTGCTGCGGTTGGGCGTGCCGTCGCAACGTTTGACTATGCAATTCGCTTCTCCTGCTGCCCCATCCCATCTCCACTTCATCCGGGTGCCCCTTTACGATCTGCTCCACCCGCCCCTTGTGGTGTGGGGGCTGGCAGGTGCTTTTCGATTATTTCAGTGGGCTTTGGGTGCGAAGTAAGGATGGATGCTTGGGTGAGTGTTTTGAAGGGGGGCACCGCATGAAATATAATTTAAGAGTTATCTATTGATGGTTGGGATTGCGGTATGATACTCGCCCTGCCAGGATCCCCTGCTGGTTGATATCTGCATAGATCCTGTCGGTCACCAAGTGCTACAGTTCTCAGATCGCCCTGTCGACTGTGGATTCTATGGTCTGCCCGATTGCCTGCAGTGCCTTTAGCAGCTGCACAGAGCTGTTGAGGTTCATGGCAGACAGGCAGACACATCCAGATGTCTTTGTCCCGATTCTTTCAGGATAGTCAGGACCCTGTATTGTGTCTCTTCCAGTTTCTGCCTGGTTACCAGCTCTGGATTCGTTCTCACAGCACACCCTTTTTCAAGCTATAAACCCACAATGGTTTCGATTCACTTCGCACATTTACACGGTCGATACTATCAGATTCAAGTAATTTTTTAATCAATGATTCGACAGTTTTTTTATGGCATCCCATTTTATCTGAAATCTGACGAGCAGACATAATGTTGTTTTTCTTCAATTGATCAAGCACTTGTTCTTCTGTATATTTTCGCTGAAATGATGTTTTATTGGGCTGTGTATTCGTCATGCACTTTAATCCTTTAAAGGTTAAAGTGTAAAAAGATATTGTTTAAATATCATCTTAGATTCCAATTATTACACTCAATTGGTTTGCAATCATTACCGATTGAGCCGTTGATCTGGCATCTATACAATATTCCATTTCCATCAGGATTATATACAAAATGTGTGCAATTCCCACAATTCTTAACCACACGTTCCTTCTTTGCCAGTCCAAAAAAATTAATTGTGGCTGAATCCCTGCTCGATCAGGTTTTTCAGCCAAGAATTAAGGAAATTGTTTAATTCCTTTTTCAGTGAAGGATAGAATCTGCCATCTTCAAGGTATACTTGCTGATATGTACCAGTTGAATCTTGCTGGAATGTCAGGGCTTCAACCATCTTCAGAGATGGGATTATTCTAATTTCCATGTCCGGATCCGCCATAACATCACCATCTTGAATATAATTATGAGCTAATGAGATCACAATACTGCGGTCATCGTCTTTGTGACTCAAGTGGTCAATGTTCAAGTCCATGAAAATCCCAGATTTAAGTTTGATGTATTCATCAAATTTCAGATTACCATCCTGGTTTATGATACCAAGTTTAACCAGCTTATTATACATTGTTTCGTAGATTCTCTTTTTCATCATTTTTCCTCAAGAGCATTTTACTGAATTAATATTTAGCTCAGATAGTATTTAAAACTTGCCTTTAACTGTTAAAGGTAAATATTTAAATAGGAAAAGATATAGTAAAATATTGGCAAGGATGCACCGGAGGATAAGAAAATGGAATATATGGACACCAAAGAAGTGGCCAAATTGGTCAGAAAGGAATTAAAAACACATTTCCCAATGCAAAAATTTTCCGTAAGGATTGAAAGGTATTCCATGGGGAGCAGTATTAATGTAACCTGGATAGATGGCCCAATGGTAAAGGATGTTGAGGCAATCGCAGGACATTTTCACGGATATAAGCCATATTCAAATGATTTCATTTTCTTTAACAGGAATTATTCAGATCACCTTTTTGTTAGCATGGTCGAACAAATGAAAAATGAAGGTATACCTTCATGTGATCGAGCAGTCGAATCAAGAAAAGCGCTTAATGATTTGGACTTTTACAATAATTATGATAAATGGGGTATCCACTTTATGATAAAAACGCTCAATCGATTTGAGTATTCCTCACACCTTTATGGCGGTGTTTCTGAAAAATAATATATTTATCAAGTTCGGTATTAACAGACATTATTTATTACTATATTATCAGGATAAGTAGATTTTTTTTAATCCAAGCTCTTGACTAAATCTTTAATAAAAAGAAAATCAAATCTTTCATATTGTCCTTCGTTAATTTTGTTCTTAATAGCGAGGCTCTTGAATTGATTTTCATTCCGTCGAATTATTCTCATTAATCCTTTGGATCTTTTTTGCTTCAGGTGAACAATCTTCCCTCGATCCCACCGGTCCAGGTATTGTTCAAGATATGGAACCCCATTTCTCTTCCCGATTTTATATGTATTTAATTTCCTGCCGGCACCATTTTCACTGTTGTTTTTTCTCTTTCCTTTCAATATCAGCTTGTTCTTTGGACGAGTCATGAAATCCAAGGCACCCTTGATTCTGTTCCGTGTAAACGTACTTCTTCCCTTCACAGCCGGGTGGTTGGTCATGATCTCAGCCAGTTCATAAATTGTAACTGGCCGGTCTATTTCATTGAGAACATACAGTATGAACATCTTTTGATTTGAAGTGCCACCTCGCATATAGCAGTAAAAACAGACTGCGGCATGTGACATATCTTTCTTGGTTGAATCCTCTTTTGGATAACCGCAGGACGGACATTTTGGATTATTATAGTCTATTAATGTCATGATAATACCCCTATTAAAAAAATGGCTGCATGATGACTACATCTTGGACTGGTTTGTAAAATGCTGTCATTCATGTATGGTTTTTACCCCCTTATCCAGGGTGATTTGACCACCGTTACTATCGTGTTGCCGAAGAGCAACCACCAGGGTGGTGGTCGCAAAGGTGATACCGGAGGGGTGATGACCCCTGTGTGTGAGACCCTGAGTATTTGGGTCACCCCTGAGCTTGCATGTGTTTTTGATTTTTTTTAGGGTCGATATAGCCTGTTTTTGGGGTGTTTTCAGGTCAAAAAAGGCAATATATGCAGGAAATGTTGCATTTTTCAGTGGAACTTCCGATTCAGCTGAAATATCAGGTATTTTGGTCTCGATCTTGCAGATATGTTCTTCCATGATGCTCAAAATCCTCCCGTACATGTACGATTTTCCTCGATTCCCCTCAAATAAGATCTAAATCATCGCAAAATTCCGTCATCTCTAGAAGGTTTGTGATAATTCCTGAATTTTCCATCACATAAATCCATTCTCAGAAGACTTCTTGTGATAATGTGATGGTGCGATGGTTCTTTTATTGATTCTGAATTAAGATCCAACACTACACCTCAAGTTCCTGTTCTTGCAACTGGTTTTGTGGTGGTTCGTCTGGCAGATTAGAGATGGAAATTAAGGAGTCAGATACTAAATTGTGAGTGAAAATCCAGCATCGTATAGTTTCATTCGACTCTTTACCATACCGAAAAGTACCCGCACCGATCTTATATTTTGTAATTAGTTGGTTCAGGCGCTGTATTTTGATGTTGAGATGTGCACTGTGAATAACTTTCTTTACCATTTCACGAGGGAAATACAGGTTGCTGTTATGGCAGAATAGCACATCTTTTTTATTTTTATATTTATCTCGTTCTTCTTTTTTCAGGATATGAAATGTTCTGATGACATTCAGAAAGGTTTCAGCAGCATATACTTCATCATTTTCCTCAGTGTCCTCCACATGTACGATTAATCCTTCCTCATTCAGTGCATTTACTATCAATCCCCAGTATCCAGAAATATCCCGATGCGGCATTTCATTGAATTCTTCAAGATACCTTCTGGCAAACATTGATGGATGGAGCATTTTGGATGATGGTATAATTAAGATCCTGTCTATTATATGAAAACGGTAGATGTAATCGTCGCCTGCGATATTTGGTTTGACCTTTTCGACCTTTTGGATGTCATTTAGTAATTTGAGAACAGCTTTTGATTTTCGTTCTTTCAATATTTCAATTGAAGAAATTTTATCTGACTTATCATCCTCATTTTCCACATTGTTCCCCTCCCGATTCTTCCACAACTTTACGACAGACATCAATAATTGCCCTCTCAACTGGGGAGAAAAACTGAAGAAGTGCGGGGTCAAGCGTTCCAAGGTCACGGATTGTCTGATTTTCGGCTAGTTTCAAAGCTCCTCCTAAGATGTTTATTTTTCATAAGTAGAGGAGGAGCGAAATTATTAAGTCCAATTAAATCCATGGATTTAATGTGAGCTGCTGGGTATTAGGCTCCTCACTGGGCGGTGTTGCCACATCGCCCGTACTTCTCATGAACATATCCAACTTTATTGATGATTACTTATATAGGTTGCGGAATCTCGACGGCTACTGGTATTGCTTTCTTCAAAGGATATAAAACTGAAAATCTTCGAGACCGTTACGATTATTAATTTTTTTAAAAAGTAAACAGACAAACACGGGACATTTGGTGAAAATGTATTATTTTTGGTTTTAATTTTAGAGTGTTTGTGCAATAGAAAAATTTTAGATGACAAATAAATATTTGCAAGGAAAAGTTTAAGGCATGTTTCTTTAGAGTTGCTTATAGATTGAAAGAAATATCTCTATGGACGCCCAGGACAAATTCAAAAAGACATAATGGAATACATTAAACGCAATAATCCCCTTATCCATTGATCATTTCCTTCATTTTCTCTGCAATCAATGCCTGGGTCGCAGGGTCAGCCATTAGCAACGTCAAGGCATCAGGCACCTTTTTACCTGCCATTTGAATCTCTTCTGCCATACTCTGATCCAGTACAAGGCTGCACTGGGAGCAAAAGCGGTCAGATGGTTTAAGCACATTATTACAACGCGGGCACTTCTCAAGGGTGACCTGGCGCTTATTATCGGTCTTGAGGCCGTATCGCTCAAAGATTTTATTGTTGATCTCATCATCCGTGAAATTAGCATATATCTTGAGCATTTGCATACTGCCCTTGGACCAGCCAGCCCTATGCTTCACTTCCTGTTCGTTCAGGCCGTCCAGTATCCAGCTTGTAATTGCCTTATGCCTGAAAGAATGGGGATTGACCCGTTTCTTGACCCCGGCATCCCTGGCAATGTTCTGGATGGTAACTCGAATGGTCTTATAACTCAATGGCTGGTATGGTTCATTGATTGTGGTCCACAGGGGAGCTTCTGGATTATCACGAAATGAATGGACATTCAACCATTGATTCAAATAACCAGTGCTCCATGTTATGGGTATGCCCTTAGGTGCTGTGGTCTTCTTGCTCCTGCTTGTCTTGCTAATGTAGATAATTCCCCCGTACTGGTTGAACTCTACATTTTTAATCCGTGTAGATGCCAGGGCACCTACCCTCATACCGGAATCCAACATGACAGCAATGAACGCCTTGTTCCTGGGGTGCCGGCAGGCTGCAAGGATTTTATCAACTTCATCCTGGGTCAATAAGTCAGAAGGCTGGACCGTGCTGTCTATATTTTCCAGCTTTAAGGAAGTAACCCATTTAGGTATATCATCCTGATATCGCCATGGATAAAGTTTCTTAATTGCCTTTTTGTAGTTCTGGATTTCACCTCTGGATATCCCCCTCACGTCTTCAAGATAAAATAACAGGTTGTCAAAGTCTTCCTGGGCCATTTCATAAAGGTTATTGAAATAATCACATTCCTGTAATCTTGCGGTCATCTGTGTTAATAAAATAATATAGTTAGTAATTGTAGATTTCGCTAGCCCGTCCCTGCGTCAGTTCATAATAATATCTTTTGTTAATTTGTTATTAACTTCGGAAGTGTTCACCCCTTCAAGCATCTCCATTGCACGGATAAAACCAGAATCATAAGCATGAATATCATCTACATTTAGAGTCATCACTGTCTTAAGACAACGCTTAGGAGTGCGAATTTTTCTTGTATGCTCTTAAAAAGAGCACTTGTTTTTTTTATTCCGATTTTCTGATGCTGATTTTTCTGCTAATGAATTTAAAGAGTTGTATAATCGCAGAATACATGGTGCATTGATACTTGAAGGGGGAGAAACTCCAGATGCGTTTGTTAGAAAATTAAAGCCTGAATCATTGTTAGGATTGTTTTTTAATACGTTTGGATGGTGATTTAATATCTGAAAAAAGGTAGTAATCGAACAATGGAAAATGAACGAAATAATATTAGGATACTACATTAGTAGAACAAAACATAACAAACACCTAATGTATTAAAGCAAACATAGTTTTTAACAATCAATTATTAAATACTATTCGATATAATTTTAATTTTTATTAATGTTTATAATATGATCTGTTTGTAAACTCTCACCATGCAACACCTCACTTTATACAGTTAAAAGGCCCAACAACGCAACCCGAAATACGTTTAGTAAAATTATGCGGAGGAAGGGATTCGAACCCTTGAACTCCTACGAGAATGGATCTTGAGTCCATCTCCTTTGGCCTAGCTTGGATACCTCCGCACAAATTGTATCTGAAATCTATTACCATATATTAGTATTAAGTCTTGAGTCTATCACCTTTGGCCTGGCTTGGTTACCCCCGCACAGGGTAGAAGAACTACCGTCATTCATGGAGTTCTTAATATATCTCCATATCGGTAAGCCTTCTTTTGTAGCAGTCTCTCTTAATTCATCAGCAAAGTCTTCAGGAATGGTAATATGTGTCCAGCCTTTTTGAGTCATAAGAATATATTAACATAAATTCTTTTTAACCTTTGCATTGGAATTGCAGAGTATCGCCCAAAGATAGAGCAGGGCATTAATAGTCTTTTCGATTATCGCTGTCCTGACCAAGAGAAGTAGATGTAATGAGATATTGAAATTTCGATATTAAGACTGATTTTTTATTTTGAGAGGGACCAAGCCCCACAAGGCTTTGCGCCCTACCGTTAGACTATCGGAATGTATTAAATTCTCAATATATTTACCGATACTTATTTTTTGCTCTCCAGCATTCTCCTTTAGAACACTGTGGAAAGATTTTGGTATTAATACGTGGGTGTATCCTGGTTTTGTCATATTAGAACCTTAAGAATAATTCTCTTTTGATAGTATAATAGAAATATTGACTTTGTCAACAAATCCAGGGGTATTCTTTAATTTTTCTATACTGTTCTTTGCAATAGTTTCTATCTTACTTTATTTTTGCTTCAGCTTTCATTGCAATATCTCTCAATAGTTCAAAATCTGTAGCTGCACCGCCAATGATTAAAGACTCATATACATCTAATTTAATAAATTCTATCTCATATGCTCTCTCTTCATAACCATATTCATCTGTATATGTTATTCTGTATGCTCTGCTATCATCACCAATATTAGGTTTAGAAAGCTCTTCATAAGTAATATAATCTGTATTTAACTTTGGGAATGTAATTGTTTTTGTTATATTTTCAGTTGGATAAATAGATATTGTCTGTATTACTGATGTCGCATCAAATAAACTGTCACCAATTCTTATAAACATTACATGATATCCCTTTTTCCATCCAATGTCTAAACCTTCCTGAGATACATCAGATTTTAATCTTTCTGTTCTCTCTTTAATCGTAAAGTTAGATGAAAAATCAGAAAGTTGTAATGCCAATTCAAAAGGTTCTTTTGTTGCTGATATTTGAGGTGGTTCTTCTGGTGTTGATTTTTGAGGTAAATCTATTTGACTTTGTGTATCTTCTTCAACACATCCAGAAAAAATTAATATTGATGTGATTACGATTAAAGAAATTGAGCAAGTAAGTATTTTTGCGTTCATAATATCACTCTTTATAAATTCTAGGTACTAAACTTAATTGATATTAATTAAATATATCTAAACAACCAGTCTGAGTCATATAATTAATTTTTCGAGAATTTATTAGACAAAGTTATATAGTAACAAATATTTTTATTCAATATCATTGTTCATAAATTATTACTGGAGAGTAGATTAAAATTGACAAGTAGTAAATTTGCATTTTTAATTATATTAGTATTGACATTATTAGTATTGGGCTGTATTGAAGAGGTCCCAGAAGTTAAACCACAGGTACAAAATATAGAGCAAGATTCAACTCCAATTGAAACGCCAAGTCCAACTCAAGAGCCAAAAACAGAGAATTTACCATTAGGTACAACTGTAACTTATAGTGATATGGATTTCACTACATTGAGATATGATATTACTAATAGTTATGAATGGAGTGCTTCCAATTTTCAATATATTAATGAAGCTCCTCAAGGTAAAAAATATTTATGGATGTATATAACAGCTACAAATAATGCAGGAGACTCCGAATATTTACCAGCTAGTTATGGGATGGTTATATTGTATAATGGTCAGCAAATTGATCCAACTTTTATAATGAAAGATGAAGGTAAGTATGAGGGAGGCAAAGTTTATCCCGGAATAACTAGAGAGGGATGGGTTGTATTTGAAATTCCTTCCAATGCAGATGTAAATGAAATGATATTTCTTGTAGATTTTGGATTATTTGTAGATAAAATTGCTACCTGGAATCTTGGTTAATAAAACTCCAATTAACCTATACAATGACTAAATGTATAATGCAAATCCCGAGCATACCTCAAACAGAGCGTAATGCCGTTTTGGGGCGCAAGATAGCACTGGTTCAAAAACCTCAATCACAAAATCAGATGTGGGCATAACTGGTTATTTTATTACCTTTAGTAATATTTGGATTGTCATGTAGACGTCAAAAAACGCATGTTAGCGAAATGATCAAAAATCACCATCAGGCGCCTTTGACTATGTGTTTATCAATATTATTATACACTTAATAAAGGGTTTGTAGGTTCAATATAGCATATTCCTATAGTCTGTAGGATAATTGACTTAACAAACGTATAGCGAAGCAGCCAAAAATTAGAAATTAAATTGGCTTCAAATTTAATTTTTGATTACCCGTAGTAATAATCATATCTTAATTAAGGTGAATGTTTTTTATGAAAATTTTTTAAAAAAATAAAACGCTTATATCAAAGATTACCCCTACCTTTCCCATGTTCAAAAAACAGGAGGTAGAAGCTATTTAATTATTTTGCGTTTGAATTTTCAAAACTTGCCGTAGTATATCGCCTGTCAAAGAGGATTTTTATTGAAATATTACTTCTGGGGTTTTAAAATCCTCTCCATTAGTTAACTTCCCCTCAAAGATTAACAATCATTTCAATTAAAGTATATTATGTATGTAATGTTTATAAATTTGTTGCTGATATGAATAAATGGAAAAAAGTGGAATTACAATTTTAGTACTTAAAGTTTGATTTTTAGACATCAATAGGCATTTTTAGTTTAAAAGATAAGATAGAAAAACTTGGATTTGCTCTAATATATATATTAGAGGTAAACTTGATTTTAAACCTCCATTTTAGGTTAAAGAAAGCCTCTTGCTATTGAATTAGAAATTTGGAAGTAATTCCACTTTTTTCTATGCTTATAATGCAGACAATGTTTGTATCCATTATACTTTCTTTAGAATAAGTACAGGTCTATCAATTCCTGATACTTTTATTTTTACTCTTTCCCATTCAGATGAATTATCTATTGATTCATTTATCTTTTTGTAAGCTATGCTTTGACCATAATCAGTTTTTCTAATAAACTCATCCTTGATATCTGTAAGGCGCCTTCCCTCCTCGAAGAGTGTTTCAATATTGAATTCTTTTCTTTCTTTATTTTGTACTTGGCTCTCCAAATCCGCTATGAGTGAATTAATTGGAATTTCTTCATAGGACAATTCATCTTTAACTACTTCAGGAATAATGCCGAATACATAGATTTTTTTAGATTTTCCTAATGGTCTTATACGGTAAATTGCCTGATACATCTCTTCTTCCCTAAGAATGGTTTCTAGAAGCCTTGCTTTAATTTTCACTGGATAACAATATTTGCCATCAGATGATTTCTTAACTTTATAACCATTAATTAATTCATGCCTTTTATCAGGGTATTCCCATTTAGCAGGAGGATATGGGGCGCCAATTGGATTTTCGTCATGTTTTTGAGGATCATCATCAGGTAAAGATTCCTGCCATCTATTGAAGTCTTGCCATTCTTCATAAGCCGTATCTTCTTCATGTTTCATTTCTTTATAAATTAATCTTCTATTAAAAAAAGGGTGAGATATATTATCTTCATTATCTAAATACAGTTGATTATATAATTCTGTGATTCCTTTAGAATCGGGCACATAAGTTCCTAAAAGAATCAATACATCATAACTTTTAAAAATATTTTTACCCCTTAGCATTCCATAATGTAAAGATTTATAATCTGTTTTGAAATACCATTTTTCGATATCTTTAAATGTTATAATCCCCACGTTAATATTTAATCTTTCAAAAAATTCATATAATTTTTGAACCTTTGTAATGAGATTTTTAGACATCGATTTCTTGGGATACCAAGACTCTGGATATACTTTATAAACTACACTTGATTTGTTCATAACTTTTGAGTAATATATTTTGATGTTAAAATTGTTAGTTATTCCAAATTCTCCATCATATCCATTTAGTAAATCTGTAAAAAGCTCCTGCGAAAAAGATGCATCCAAAAAGATAATTGGTCTTGATTCAGCTAACCGAAATAATTCATAAATATATGGTTCATAATAAGTTGTAAGTGAATCCATGTATTTACCACAATTTTCATATATTTGTTTATATTTCAAAAATTCAACAGACTTTCTAATATCATTTAACAATTTTGATAGTAAATTTAAATTTTCAAAATCAGTTAAGTAATGATTTATCCCCTTATTAATAAGGGTATTAAATTCTTTAAAATTGTTCTCTAAATTCTCTGGATGATTAGGAATTTCACTAAATTCCCTTAAAATAGCATCATCTGGTAAACTGCTAATATTCATTAAAATTTCAATTGCATTATTAACAGTAGTTGAATCTAATCCCCACGAATATTCTTTGCAATCCTTAAGCAATTCATCAACAAAAATAATATCAAAATTTTTTCGTATATATGAAGTTCCAATATAAGCCGAAGGGGCCAATATGATGGATGGATTGGGATAATTAAATTGATTCAAATAGGTACAATCTTGATAATGATTACAAGACTCACAAAACCACTTGAATGACACCTTATTTTTGTTCAATATTGATAAAATTGGATTTTCAATTTCAAGACAACTTTTATTTTTTCCTTTCCAACGAATTACATTTGATAAAGGTAATCTTTGATTTAATTCATTTTCAACTTCATCGAGAAGAGTATGATTAGGTGAAAAATAAGCAATATTTTTTTCGGTATTAGCCACACAATATCTTAGAAAAGATTCTGTTTTACCAATTTCCGGCTGTAAAGATAAAACTGTAATCCCATCATCGAAGCTGATTTGATCTAATTGCGCCCTCACTTCTCTTAAATTGCCTTTCAGAGTATCTGAATTTATATTTAATTCAGTGGTTCCTGGTAGCCTCACATCCATTAATAGAATTAGATACTATTAGCTTTTGTTATCCCTATAAACTCAAATAATGGGCTAAGATGAAGAGAAAATATCATATCTATAGTGAAGGTCGACTTTAAGATAATTCTTCGATAATACCCTTTTATTTGCTTTTATATTTATGTTTCCAGTTAGATAAGGAAATTTAGTAGAAATTAATCAAAGAATTTTAAATCTGCGTCATCATATATTGTCTTAAGCACATCAGGGCTAAAATCAGAATAATGTCTTGCTAATATTGAATTTGGAGCCCTTCCGCAAAACGCATCAATATAACGGTCCGATACGTGTTTAAAAGTCATTTCACGGGTAAAGATAGAGCGCAATGTTTGTGGAGTAATTTTAATTCCCGTTTTCTCGCTGGTCTTTTGGAATATCCTTTCTACCTGATTACGTGAAATGTTGAAGAGTTTATTATTTAATCCATCTTTATTTCGATGTTGTTTCAAGAATTGTTCAGTTTCCTTATTATAGAAAGTTATCCAACTGTGCTTTGTTTGTCCATTATGTACATCAGGTATTATCATCCTTTTTTCAAAGTCAATATCTGAGATTCTGAGCCCAAGTAATTCGCCCAATCTTAATCCACTTGAAGCCAAGAATAAAAATATGGTTTTATCTCTTTTTCTGGACAAAGAATCAAAAAACACTTTAATTTTATCAATATCAGGAAGTACTTTTGGCTTTATATTATTTTTTGGAATTTTGAATTGCCCTACAATATCTATTCCAATGAAATCTCTGAATAGCGCTTTCAACATTGCTAAGTCATTGCGTTTACTTCTTGATTTGATTAAGTAATCTTCAACATCTCGACTTGTCACTGATTCTTTTCTAACATTTTTCACGAACTGACGGAAAAGTCTTAAATATAATTTTACTGTAGAATCAGAAAGACCTTTGCGAATTTTCAAATACCTTTCAAATTCTGTTATTTCTAATTCTGAGATGTTAACATATTCCTGATTAATCACATTATTTTCATTTTGAAAAATCAATGGCGATAGAACTGATTCCAAAACAGAAAGAACTCTTGGTCCATTATGTACATCAGGTATTATCATCCTTTTTTCAAAGTCAATA
>SWBW01000317.1_pt1 | contig 13819 bp, 7 predicted proteins | sample 4693041 | NCBI WGS metagenome assembly SWBW01 (sample SAMN10267271, study PRJNA491770) | bioreactor metagenome | isolation source: DHS bioreactor inoculated with marine methane seep sediment | place: Japan: Omine Ridge, Nankai Trough | collected 2006-05-06 | reverse complement strand
GATCTGTTGGCGAACGTAGCGTTCCTCCTCCGTGCCGATGGACTCCCCGGTATCCCAGAGTTCATCCAGAAGTTATTCCAAAACCGTAACTGGCTCCACGACAAGGGGAAATGGCACTGTTCCGAGCTGGCAGGTGCCTCATGGTACAATACCTGCGGTGTTCAGTTTGTTGTGGATATGAAGAGCAAAACCTACCTCTCCCCGGCGGACATCTACGATTCGCTGTTTCAGGATGTCGTCTGTACGTTGAAGATTGTGAACGGTGAGTTTGAAATGCTAACCAAGCAACCGGATTAGTACACGAACAGTAACCAGTGCAGATAAGAAAACAGAGGGATCCTGGAATCCCTCTGTTTTTTATTTGAAACCGATGCTGTACGAGCGGTGTCTAAGGATTGTGTACGCCGGGAGCGACTGGAACGAATCAGGGCGAACACAAGGTTCGCCCCTACAAAAAATCCCTCTCCGAAGAGGGGAAAATATAATAGTAGGTAGCGACCAGCGGGAGCGGCTAAACGCGGGAGCAGGTATGACTCAAGCTAAATCTATCAGCCGCGAAGTGTGTGTAGCTTCAAGCTGCCTGTAGCTAAAACAAAATAAACGTAGCAACCAGCGGGAGCGCGCACGCGGGAGCAGGTATGGGTCAATCTAAATCTATCAGCCGCGAAAGTGTGATGCAACGCACCGCGTTGCTGGTGCCGAAGGCCGGGCTCGAACCGGCAAGGACTAAAGTCCGGGGGATTTTGAATCCCCTGCGTTTACCCATTTCACCACTCCGGCACGGGGGTGGAACTATAGCCTGTTGAGCGATTGGTGTCAAGGCAGCAGCGCGTTGACGGTATCAACCGCTGTGCCGTAGCCTGATTTGTTGTGATATAATGCTTCGTCCTCTGTGGACATACCGTTAAGAAGGAGAAACCATATGCTACGCAAACTGACCTTTCTGTTATTGATTCTTGTGGCGTTGGCTGGAGCCAATCAGCTTGCCGTGGTTAAGATTGAGGAAGCCCCTGTCCTCGATGGCGTGCTTGACGATGCCTGCTGGGCGGAAGCGGAGCTGTGGGAGGGCTTTACGCAGCGCGACCCCGATCCGGGGGAACCAGCTACTGAGCAGACCGACATTCGGATTGTCTATACGGCGGATACAATCTATATTGCCTTTGATTGCCACGACAGCGCGCCCGATGAGATTATCGGACGGCTCTATCGGCGGGACTCCGCTCTGGTCTGGGAGGATAACATTGACCTCTGGCTCGACCCCACTGGCGACGGACGGCTTCTATATTACTTTGGTACAAACCCGGCGGGGGTTAAGTACGATTCCCTCAACGGAATCCGGGGCTTCTACACCAATCGTCAGTGGGACGCACACTGGGACGTAGGCACGGCGATTAACGAAAGCGGCTGGGTGGCGGAGTTTGCGATCCCCTTTGCCAACTTCCAGTTCGATACCTCCAACGGTAAGAACTGGCTCATCCAGACCGGACGGGTGATTCGCCGCAAGAGCGAAGAAACCTACATGACCGAGATTCCCTACGAGTACAGCATGTTCTACTCGGAGTACGCCTGTGAGCTGACCGGGATTGAGGGGATTGACTCTGGTCTGGGGCTGGAGATAGTGCCTTACGTTAAGGGCGATTATCGTCGGTATCCTCTGCTGGATGGAGACAAGCAGGAAGTCTTTAAGCCCTTCGGCGGGCTGGATGTGGACTTCAACATCGGCAATAACTTTACCATCGCTGGTACCCTCTATCCTGATTTTGCCGAAATCGACATGGATCCCAACGTCTATCAGAACAGCCGCTCGCAGTATTTCATCGGTGAGACCCGGCCCTTCTTTCTGGAGGGAGCCAACTTCTTCCGCACCGCCGGGCATAACCACTTCTACTCTCGGCGGATTGGCAAGCGGCTCTTCGATTCCGACGGCATCTACCACGACTCCACCATTGTCGGTGGCGGACGAGTTACGGGAACCGTCGGTCCCGTGGGGATTGGTGCTTTCTACGCCCACACCGAAGAGGTCGTGATTGACGCGAACGATGATATTTACGCTCGCTACGAACCGGAGAGCGACTGGGCGTTAACCCGCCTGACCACGGAGCTTTGGCAGAACTCTTACATCGGCGTCATCGGCACCAGTCGTTTCGCCCGCTCCACCACTTACAACGACTGGTTTTACGATTCAGCCAACGATGTCTGGACAATCGAGGAGATTACCGCTCCCGCCTATGACTTCGCCTCCTTCGCTCTCGACTACGACCTTTCCTTCTTCGAAAACCAGGTAAACACCTGGGGACAGCTCTCCGGAGTTTATGACAGTCGCAACGAAACCAACGAGCTGGAGCGGCAGTTTGGCACGGAGCTTGGAGCCTCCTTCCGGGCGGGCAACTTCTGGAACTACTTCATGTACCAGGACTCAGCCGAGGACTTCAACCTCGACGAGACCGGCTTTATCGGACTCGGTGGAATGCGCCGCCTCCGCTACGAAGCTGGCTATAAAATCCCCTTCGGGAATGGAAGCTGGATTCGCGACATCAACCTCAACGCCTCCACCGACCACTGGCTCCAGCGAAATGGAGAGAAGGGCTTTAACGAATACTCCCTCTTTGTCTCCGCGATGACCAACAGTGCCTGGCATGTTAACCTGGGGCTGTTCTACGCCAATGACTACGAAGTTGAGATGGAAAACGCCATCGGTGGATATTGTGGTCTGATGAGCGATCGGTCTCAGCCAGTCTCCTTCGGCGTTAACGGCTCCTACGGTCCGAAGTACTACGACTACAACACAGGGTCAAAGGGCGAGTTAGCCAGCTGTGGACTATATCTGACGGTTCGTCCGATTCCCGCTCTGGAGCTGTCCGGTGGTGTTGATTACAATCACTGGGCGATGGAGGAAGGGCAGGCTCTTGACGGCTACACCGTTACGCTCTGGGATGGTCATATAACCTACCTGCTCTCCAACGACTTCTATATCCGTCTGCTCGGTCTTGGTGGCGACTTCAGCGAGGAGTTCCACACGACATACCCCGGCGCGATCTCCGATACTATCACCATGCGCGCCCTGGTTGGCTGGGAGTTCATGCCCGACTCGAACATCTACCTCGCCTACGAGCAGTGGCACGACAACACCGACAACGATTTCCAGCTCATCAACCAGGGAATCTTCCTCAAAGCCGACTACTACCTCCAGTTCTGATCGCGCGGAATTGAGGATTACCCCCTGATACGTTTGCGGGCAGGCCCCTGTGCCTGCCCTGGTTTTATGACATTTAAGAAGGGCAACCACGGAGGGTTGCCCTTACAAATGAAATTACTGTCTCACTCGCAGCCAATAACAAGTGTCCGGCGGAGGTTCCAGCTCGGTGAACTCCCAGCGGACGGACTCGCCGTCGAAGGCTGGCTCTGGCAGAGCGACATCGCCGTACTCCTCCACAATGTTCCAGTCGGCTCCGGGTCCCGGGCGCAGCCAGAGAACACCATGCCCGATAGGATTGCGCCAACCGCCTCCCGTGCCGAGGGGATATTCAAAGCAGCCCTCGGCAGTGTAAGGAGCCAGATAGCTCACCGTAAAGCGGGTGGTCGTGTCGGCGGGCAGCCTGCCCCGGAAGAGAGTAACCACCATCGTCGCGGTATGCTTTCCCGCCTCGTCGTACTGCTTCCTCAGACCCACCTGACTCTCCAGTACCTCACCGTTGATTGAGACCGTAACCGACGGCTCGAAGCCGCTCGCCTCGCCGGGATACTCGAAGTACATCGGCAGCAGCATGGTACTGTCGATGATCTCTCCTGAGTTAAGCATGTCGTACCACGCCTCGACCAGCACGCAGTCCTCCCAGAAGAAGACCGTAACCTCCTCGTCCGCCATCGTGATAGCCGGATGTTCACCACGCTCGACGGTGGAGGATTCCTCGACCCACCGCCCAGGTGCGATGTTGGCAAGGGTCGTCAGGCTCAGCAGGCAGATGAGCAGTGTGGTGTGTTTAAGCATCGTTATGCTCCACTATCCAGAGCGTGGTAGGTGTTCTTAGCGGGAGTGATGGCAGCGTAGATGTTCTCTTTATCTCCATCAACGTAACGCCAGCGCAGCCAGCCGGAGTTGCCCTCTTCGTCCTCAATGCGCCACCAGTCGCCCTGTCGCCGGGAGATGGTAAAGAACTCGCCCTCTTTCATTACAGTATGGGCGGATACCCGTGCCGAGGTGTTATTCCGTTCGGAGCGGAAGTTGATTCCGCTTTCGGCAAGAACAATCCCCCAGCATGGCTGGTTATCCCCAAGTAACATCCCCCATACACCATCTAATTCCTTGTATCCCCAGGGCATCATCACTCTGACACAAGTACCCCAGATGCTGTCTTTCTCTGGCTCCAGTTCGCTGAACTCCCAGATGAGTTTGCCGTCTTTCTCGGTGGCTGGTGGCAGAGAAACCGACTGGTACTGCCATGCCCCATTCCAGTCGAAATCGGAACCAGCGGTTACCTCGACGATCCCATGCCCGATTGGATCCTTCCAGGAGCCGCCCGTGTGAATGGGATAGAGCATCTGGCACCAATCGGCGTGCTTTGGAGCAGAGTATGACTGCTGGTACTCAACGCTGAGCGTCAGAGTTTCACCAGCATCGAAGGGTATCTCGTAGATGGCGTAGATGTCTGTATAGTGATTGGAAAAATAGGCCTCCATGTTGCGAGAATAATCAAAATCACCCGGGTACTCGCTATAGAGAACGTGCGTTCCTTCTTCAAGTATCTTAACTTCCAGATTTGTTCCGTTAACCAACGCGGTAAATTCGTAGTCTTCGTTGCTGATTCTCTCCAGGCTGGTCAGCTCTTCCTCCAAACCATCTAAGCCCTTACCGGGTTCACCCAAAATATACCCGTTGGCATCGGAGGAGCTTTCCAGGGGAAAATACATCGACACGGTCTGTGCCAAACCTTCGTTGCGGAAGGTGAACTCGGCGTTGACAACGGCTCCGTCGGCCCCCAGAACGATGCTGACAAACTCGTCTGCCATCACCACATCGGGATGTTCGGGTTTTTCCTCGTGTTCGTGAGGATTGTACGGCTGGGGGTTAGAGAAGTCGCTCCCGTATGAGCCGGAATCGGCAAGCGCGACCAGGGAGAAAATCACCAAGAGGAACAGAACAACGATATGCCGTTTCATCGTAACTCCTTGTCAGACAATTGAGCAAAGGTTCGTGGGAGAAGACGAGGAACTCTTTTCTTTAACCCCCTAAACCCATCGAGTGGTAGGTGTTCTTAACAGGAGTGATGGTTGCGTAGATGTTCTCTTTGCCCGTGTCCGGGTCAACATAACGCCAGCGCAGCCAGCCCGAGTTACCCTCTTCGTCCTCTACCCGCCACCAGTCACCCTGTCTCTCGAAGATGGTAAAGAACTCGCCATCTTTCATTACCGGATGAGCGGATACTCGTGTCGAGGCGTTATTTCGCTCCGAGCGGAAGTTGATCCCGCTTTCGGCAAGGACGATTCCCCAGCAGGGCTGGTTATCCCAGGGCATCATCACTCGCATGCTTGCCGCCATATACCATTGCGTCTCCGGCTCCAGTTCGTCAAACTCCCAGACCAGCTTGCCATCTTTCTCGGTAGCCGGTGGCAAAGATACCGATTGGTACTGCCAGACTCCATTCCAGTTGAAGTCAGAGCCAGCGGTTACCTCGACAATTCCGTGACCGATCGGACCTTTCCAGGAACCGCCAGTATGAATCAGATAGAGCATCTGGCACCACTCGCCGCGACTGATAGCAGAGTATGCCTGTTGATATTCAATGCTGAGTGTCAGCGTTTCCCCTGCGACAAAGGGAACCTCGTAAATAGCATAGGTGTCTGAATGAGAAGACCCTTCATAGTAATCAATATCATCAATAAAGTCGGCGCGAGATTCGTTACGAATCGAGGCTGTTTTTTCCTGAATAACCTTAATCCTAAGGTTTGTTCCATTGACGCTGGCAGAGAACCGATACTCGCCGCTGGTTACTTCCTCCACGGTAGTTGTCTCTGCCTTTAGCTTCTCTCCACGTGCTGCTGGATAATAGCTATTGTATGTGTCAGAGCTCTCCAGGGGAAAGTACATCGACACGGTCTGTGCCGCGCCCTCGTTGCGGAAGGTGAACTCGGCGTTGACCACCGCTCCATCAGCTCCCAGAACGATGCTGACAAACTCGTCAGCCATCACCACATCGGGGTGTTCATCGGGATGCTCGCCTCTTCCTCCGTGTACGTGGGGAGTGTACGGCTGAGGGTTAGCAAAGTCGCTCCAGTACGAGCCGGAATCGGCAAGCGCGGGAATGCTGAAAACAACCAGCAGGAACAGCACGGCGGTTAGCGTCTTCATTTTTTCCTCTTTTGCTTCAGGGAGAAAGACCGCTGGTCTTCCTCGGTTATCAACTGTCCGCCCTGGAACGCCAGGCTATAGACCCGGCTCACTCCCGGCTCGTCCATCGTAACGCCGATCAGGGAGTCAGCGGACTCCATTGTGCGCCGGTTGTGGGTAATCAGCAGGAACTGGCTCTGGGTGGAAAAGCGAGCCAGGAGCGTGAGGAAGCGATCCACGTTGGCATCGTCCAGCGGAGCGTCGATTTCATCGAGAATGCAGAAGGGGCTGGGCTTTGCCTCGAAGAGGGCAAAGAGCAGGGCGATGGCGGTGAGCGCGCGTTCACCACCGGAGCGGGCGATCAGGTTCTGCTCACCCTTTCCCGGCGGGCGGATGTGAATCTCCACTCCCGCCTCCAACGGTTCCTCGTCGGTGAGGGAAAGCCGGGCTTCTCCACCACCGAAGATTTGGGAGAAGAGCCGCTCGAAGTTGGAGACCACCTGATTGAAAGTGGTGAGGAAGCGTTCCGTCGCCTCGGTGTTCAGTCGGCGGATGGAGGCGCGCAGGCTGTTGGCTCCCCGGTTCAGCTCATCGCTCTGACCGTTGAGGAAGTCCTTGCGCTCCAGCTGCGCGTCGTAGTTCGCCTGGGCGGAGAAGTTGATCTGCCCCAGTCGCTCCCGACGACGGCGGAGCTTGTCGGCGGATTTGTGCGAGTCGGTCAGCTCGAAGTCTTCGGGCAGGTCGGTCTCGGTCAGCTTCAGCCCGGTGCGCTCCATAGCCTCGGCGACCAGCCGCTCCTGTTCACCGTGTTCGTGTTCCAGCGAGACCCGAAGGTTGGTCAGCTGCCTCTCGACCTCGCTCACTTTGGTGTCGAGCTTCGTCCGCTCGGACAGTTTATTGGAAAGCTCCGTTCCTGCTTCGTTGAGGGCAAGCCGCAGCTTATCGAGCTGGCGGTTCTCCTCGTCCTTGGAGATGGTCATTTCGGAGAGTTTCTCGCTGAGTTCGCTGAGGTCAGCGTCGGCAAGGCTGCTATCTTTTTTGACCTCGACCAGTTCCAGTTCCCGACTTTCCTGCCTCAGCTTCGACTGAGCAATCCCCCGCTTCAGCCGCTCAATCTCCTTCTCCAAACTTTCCAGCTCTACCTCACGGCGATTCTGCGCCTCCCGCTCGGTTGAGGACTGCTCCTGTTGCTGGCTCAGGCGAGCCTCCAGCCGTTCCGCCTTGTTCAGAGCCTCGCTGTGCCGCTCCTGGAGTTCGTCTTCGTCGGGAGCATCGGCGGAGGACTCGTCCTCGCTGTTGAGCAGCTTCAGTTCCCCTTCGATTTCCCCCAGACGGCGGAGCCGGGTCTCTTCAACCTTTTCCAAACGTTGCTGCTCATCAAGCTGCTGCTCCATAGCCACCTTCGCCCGCTCCCATTCCAGCGAGTCCCTGGACTGTTGCTCGCGCTGACCGGAAAGGGTCTCGCCAACCAGACTGAAGTTGTCGCGGAGCCGTTTTTCTTCGGCGCGGGTGGTGTCGTACTCCTCTTGCAGAGTGGTCAGGTTCTGCCGCAGTTGCTCCAGGTCGCGCTCGTTAGAGAACAGATGCTGCCGACCCTTTCCTGAATCGCCGCCGGTGATGGCTCCGCTGGACTCCACCAGCTCGCCGTCGAGGCTGACTATCCGGCGGAAGCTGACCCGATCACGCCAAGAGCGAACCAGATCCGTTGCCGAGGCAAGGCTGTCGGCAACCAGTGTCCCGCCGAGGGCGAACTCAATCGCCGGGGTAATCAGGGAATCAAAGCGTACCAGGGAGATCGCGTCGTCAATCAGTCCGGGGTGCTGGATTTGTCCGGCACAATAGGGCTGCCGCCGTGGACGGATGATGTCGAGGGGGAAGAAACGCGCCCGTCCGACGCGAAGCCGCTTGAGCAAATCCACCGCCGCGCGAGCGTCCGCCTCGGTATCGCAGACTATCGCCTGAGACGAGCCACCCAGAGCGGTTTCGATGGCGTGTTCGTACTCCTGGTCGCAGGAGACGAGTTGTGCCAGCGCGCCGTGGATGCCACTGAGGCTGCCCTTATTCCCGGCGGCAAGGACGGTGCGTACGGCTTTTTTGAAACTCTCGTTGCTGTGATAGACCCGCTCCAGACTCTCGAAGTTGGCTTTAGCCCGAGTCAGAGCGTCCAGACTCCGCCGCGTTTTCTCCGAGGCCTCGGCAATCTGCCGATGGGCGTTGCGCTGAAGCTCCAGCGCCTCATTCATCCGGGACTCCAGAGCGTCCAGCCGACCGCGCAGCTTATCTACCTCGGTATGTTTGGTGGATAGGTTCTCTTCGAGAACAGCCAGTTGCCCGGCGTTAGAGTCCTCCTCCAGCCGCAGACTGTCCTGTTCCTTTCCCAGACCCTCCAGCCGAAGCTGCCGTTCGGCTCCGGAGCCAGCGGCATCCAACAATTCCGCGCCCAGCCGCTTTGCCTCATCACGGTAGAGCAACAGCTCGTCCCGCAAACCCGTCAGTTCTTCGGAAGAAGAATCGATTAGCCCCCGAACGGTCTCAATCTCCTCGCGAAGCTCCTCGGCCTTCGCTTTACTCTCACTCAGCTCCCCGTCCTGGCTCGACAGTTCCTCGGCAAGCTCGGTAAGCTGGCTTTCCAGTTCTCGCTTCCGCCGGGCGCGCTCGGACTGTCTCTCTCTGGAAAGGGAAAGTCGATTCTCGAAGTTCTTCACCTGTTCCAGCGAGTGATAGCTCTGCTGCTGGCTTTCCGTCATGGTGTTCTGCGCCCGAAGCTGCTCTTCCTGCGCCTCGGTCAGGGCGGCATCGGCAGAGGCCAGCTTCGCGGATAGCTCCGCCTGTCTGTCCTTCGATGTTTCCAGTTCCTGGTTAAGCTCGTCGGAGCGAGACTGGTGGTTATCCCAATGGAAGCGATAGGTGTGGGCCTCGACCTGGCGAAGCTGCTCGCCCAGCCGTTTGTGATGCTGCGCCTTGTTGACCTCGCGCTTTAGTCCCCGCAGATGGGTGGTAAGTTCGTCGAGACGGTCGTTGAGCCGCTGCAGCTCACCCTCGGTCTGCTCCAGCTTCTTCGTCGCTTCGGCTCGTTGATTTTTATAACGCCCGATTCCCGCTGCCTCGTCAAAAATCTCCCGGCGTTTGTGGGGATTCTGCGAGAGGATGAGGTCAACCTGCGCCTGCTCGATGATCGAATAGGCGTTGGTGCCAATCCCCGTATCGAGGAGGAGGTTCTGAATGTCCTTCAATCGGCAGGGTCGGCGGTTGAGCAAATATGCCGACTCCCCGGAGCGGAAGAGCCGCCGGGTGATCAGCACATCCTCGTACTCCACGGGCAGGCGGTTGTCCTCATTGGCGAGAAGCAGAGAGACCTCGCTCATCCCCAGGGGGTGCCGTTCTTCGGTGCCGGAGAATATCACGTCCACCGAGCTTTTCCCACGCAAGCTGCGTACCCGCTGCTCGCCCAAAGCCCAGCGAATGGCATCGGAAAGGTTCGTCTTGCCACAGCCGTTAGGCCCGACGATGGCGGTCATGCCCTCGCGCAGGTTCAGCTCCAGCGGGTCGGGGAAGGACTTAAAGCCAGCAATACTGAGTTTTTTCAGGAACAAATGAGCCACCTTGATATAGCTAAACGAAGGTTGGATTGTAACTCAACATCAACCACCTTGTCAGGCAAGCAGCTTAAAGCTGCACATAGATTCGCGATTGACAGGTTTGGCTAAACAATAAGAACTCCCGCGTACACGCTCACGTTGTTCGCTCCTTGCTGAAGGAAGCGAGCGTAACAAGTGCATACGCGGGAAGAAAGATGTGAAGTAGAGTGAAGGTAGCCGCGATGCTATGTGCAGCTTTAAGCTGCCAACGCGGTGCGCATCCTCTCTCACCTCTTGTTATTTGCGAAGAGGGCTATTAAACTACGATCATCGATTCCCGCGTGTTGCTAATCCCGGTCACTTTCCGGAGTATCTGATGAAACGGTTCACCCTTGTTCTGCTTGTACTTTGCCTGATTATTCCCGCGCTTGCAGCGTCTGAGTGGCACGTTATTACCGTTGCCTCAACGGATAGTGTGGGGCATTACACCTCGCTGGAGCTTGACTCCGCTGGCAGACCGCATATTTCCCACAGCAGGCAGGGCGGTGGTTACAATCTCCAGTACACCTACTGGGACGGCAACACCTGGCAAACTGAGGTGGTGGATTCGCCCCACGTGGTGGAGGAATCAACCTGTCTGATTCTCGATGATTCGGATAACCCGCACATCGGTTATCCAACCCTTACCCTTTGTTATGCCTATAAAAATGGTTCCAGCTGGGTGATTCGGGACGATGTCTATGGTGAGACGATCCGCTGTTCTTCCGGTTCTTTTATGGATGTTGACTCTTCGGGAAACCCGCATCTTGCCCTCTATAATACAGTTATCGGCGAGGAGGTTTACTATGTCTATTGGAATGATCCCGGATGGCAGCAGGAGTTAATAAGCAATCAGGGGAACGACTACGTCTCGCTGGAATTGGATGCCTCGGACAACCCCCACGTCGTTCATGGCTTTTTCAACGGAGTGTATTACCTCTACCATGATGGCTCCACCTGGCGCAAACAAAGAGTGATTGCTGAACCCTCGATGGATGTCGATCTGGAGCTGGACAGCTCTGGTCATCCTCACATCGCCTATCGGAAATCAGACTATGGCAGTACAACGCTAAAGTATGCTCATTGGAATGGTTCTGCCTGGGAGGTGGAGGTTGTTGACTCTGGCGGGTACCTGGGCGAGTACTGCTCTCTGGCTCTGGATTCCGCCGACCAACCGCATATTTCCTACTACGATGACACCAACGGCGACCTCAAGTACGCTCATTGGGCTGGCTCCGCCTGGCAGATTGAGACGGTTGATTCCGGCGGCGATGTTGGCAAGTGGACATCCATCGAGGTTGGCTCTGCGGGCGAACCCCGAATCTCGTACCTCGATGTTACCCACGGTGATCTGAAGTACGCCTGGTATGGTGATGATTCCGGCATAGAGTCCGTTGACCTCTCTGCGAATAGTCAGGACGACGGCGTGCTGCTGAGTTGGTTAATTGTTGGTGATGAACCTGCTTCGGTCAGTGTCCTGCGAACAGTGTCTTCAAGCGTACTGACCCAAAATGACACACTGACCCCAAATGGGTCAGTTGACCTCAGCGGTGAGTTGTCCGGCTCGGCGACAAGCTGGCTCGATGTCTCCGCCGAGGCGGGCGTGGAATACGCCTATTACCTTGAGGTTACGGAGCTTGACGGCACGGTCAGCCGCTTTGGTCCCAGCGAGGTTATCGTTCCGGGGATGGTCAGCGAGCTGGCTCTGAGCGACCCCTACCCCAACCCCGCTGATGATAGCCTGACTATTCACTACTCCTTGACCAACAATGGCACGATTAGTTTGAACATCTACGACGTAGCTGGTCGCCTGGTCGAGACGCTGATCAGTGGCGAACAGACCGCCGGACGGCATTCGGTCAACTGGGATAGCTCCGGCGCGGCAACGGGCGTTTACCTCCTCCGCCTGGAAGCCAACGGCGATACAATTACGAAACGCGCGGTGATCAGCAAGTAAAGGTTGATTACGATTGTAGGGACGTATTGCAATACGCCCCTTTTGCGTTCCCTCGCAAATTTGCGGGCCGACCTAAAGGTCGGCCCCTACGTTAACCCCTTGTGTTTGTTATGGATACGCTGGTAGGGGCAACCCCCTGTGGTTGCCCTTTTTATATTCAGGGCAGGCACGGGGGCCTGCCCCTACGTAATATCATATTTGAGAGCGACCAGCGAAAACGTGTACGCGGGGATAGTCGTAGTTAGCCCCAGACCGTCAGCCGCGAGTCTATGTGCAGCTTTAAGCTGCTTGCCTTGACACCAGCCGTTTTGTCGGCTATACTGCCGTTGTTAGCTCAGATGACCTCTTAGGGGGCGATTTGGGTTCGACGGTGGCGGTCGCGTCGCCAGGTGCATGCCGAGGTTGCCGCAGGCCTCGTTAAATAGGCGGTAAACCAACAAAAGCCAACAACGAAATGGCTTTGGCTGCCTAAGTTCCCTTAGGGGAATCCTAGGATCAAACAGCCCGTCCCCCACCAGATTTTTCCCGTTGGTCGGTGGCTGGATGTCATAGAAGCGGGAGTCGGAGTCGGGGCGGTCCCTTCCCCTGACCGAGACTATCTCAGGAGAGACTGGCTCTGTTGCCCGGCCTGACGCGGGCCACCAGCAGAGCGAGACCTAACTGCGTCTAAGCATGTAGAGCTGTCGTCTCATCGTTATCGGACAGGGGTTCGATTCCCCTCGCCTCCACCAAAGTGGGCAGCCGTTTGCTCTTGAGTAATTAACGGTTCTCTCCGAGGCTGAACGGGTGTCTGTGGGCAGATTGCAGTCTTGCCCTCGTTAGTGGACATTCGATTTCGCCCATTCTGGTGGTAGAAATACAACAGTCCGGTAGCCACTCCTCACGGGGTTGGCTGCCGGGCTTTTTGCGTACCACCGGAGTCGTAATACGTGGGGAACAGCCACGGGGGTGTATTAAATACGCCACTACGGTTAACATTCTCAAGGTTTTGCAGGGGCAATCCACTGTGGTTGCCTTCTCTCATATCCGGGCAGGCACGGGGGCCTGCCCCTACGTTAAAATCACCCCCCATCCCAACCCTTCCCCCAAAGAAGGGAAGGAGATAAGGGTAAGCGACCGAAGAGAGAGGCTAAACGCGGGAATAGCCGTGGTTTAATCCAGACTGTCAGCCGCGAGTCTGCCCCCTCAAGATGAGGGGGGTGGGGGAGTTGAGAGCGACCGAAGAGAACGGATGACCGTGGCTATTGATGTAAAACGGCAATCAACCCAACCTCGAGTCTATGTGCAGCTTTAAGCTGCCAACGCGCCGCGCTGCTTGTTATACTCACCGGACGATGCCTTCTCCCTCCCAGCTTGATTCTCCACGCCGAGCGGTGCTTGCCGGGCAGCTTATCTTCCTGCTGCTACTGCTGTTGCTGGCTCTGCGGATGGTCGAGCTACAGGTAACCAACGCCCAGGAGCTTGCCGCCGCCAGCGAAGAGAACCGTTTCCGCCGGGTTCGGCTGACCCCACCCCGGGGAGAAATCTTCGACCGCCACGGGCAGCCCCTCGTCGTCAACGAGCCAGTCTTCGATATCGGGCTGTTGAATCAGCCGTCGTCGCCGCCAAAGGGCGAGGAGCTAACCCGCCTGTCCGCCCTGCTGGGACTGGCTGAAGAGGAACTGCTGACCCGCTTCAAGAGCGGGCGAAGCTATCCCTACGAGCCAGCGATCCTGCTGACCACCACAAGCCGTGAACTACTAACCCGTGTTGAGGAGGGCTGTTACGACAAGCTGGTGATTATCCCCCGCTCTCAGCGGCGTTACCTGACCGGAACGGTGCTGGCTCACGCCTTCGGCTATCTGGATGAGGTTCGCGCCGAGGAGCTTTCCCCCCGTTATAAGCTGGGCGAGCTGCTTGGACGGAAGGGGCTGGAGGCGT
>SWBW01009956.1_pt1 | contig 13912 bp, 10 predicted proteins | sample 4693041 | NCBI WGS metagenome assembly SWBW01 (sample SAMN10267271, study PRJNA491770) | bioreactor metagenome | isolation source: DHS bioreactor inoculated with marine methane seep sediment | place: Japan: Omine Ridge, Nankai Trough | collected 2006-05-06 | reverse complement strand
GCGTCACGTCCAACGCCCCAAACGTCAGCCAGCCTTGCGCTTCAAAATTCTGATGCGCGGTGTGCGATTCAGGTAGTATTCTTTTCCGATTTAGTGCGATGGAAGCGTAGAGATAAGCCCTCACATAGGGCGCCGTAACTTCCGAAGCCCATTGGCCCTGCCGTTGCTGTGAAAAAATCTTTTCAAAATCTTCCATCCCGCCTTGAAGCGTCTGGTATGCGCCAAGAAATTGCGATTGGTTCAAATGCAACGATGCCAAATTGATTCGTGCTTGCATGATCAGAAGGGCATCCGATCCTACGGCGCGTTCATATTCTGATATGGCACTTTCAAGGATGTTTTCCGCAGCTTTCCGATCACCGGCTGCAATCAGAGCGTCAGCAAGCTGGGTCTTCGTACTGATTGTGATGCTATTTTCTCGTCCAAAAAGACTCTCGCGGATTGCCAAAGACTCACGCAAATATGCTACGGCTTGGGAAGTCCCGCCTTTGCCAATCATGTACTCACCAACTGCAGCAAGCACATCCGCTTGGAAAGCCGGCGATATTGAAGCACCTTTCAGCTCGTCGAGAATCCCCAAGAGAATTGTTTCCGCCTCGATCCCGCGCCCTTTCGCCATCAAGGTACGAGCCAATTTCAATCTGACTCTCAATACATTCTCTGAATTCGCCTCAAGCCCTGACCCTGCACTTGTCACCAATGAGCGAAGGTCATCTTCGCGCTGTGCTGGATCACCAAAATAATAGATTAGCTGGCTGCGAATACTGAAAACAACTGCCGCGTACTCTGGTTCGTATTTCTCCAGGACTCGGAGAGACTGCCGGTACATCGACTCGGCCAGAGAAAGGTCACCGAGTTGGAGTTTTACGCTCGCCGCGTCCTGCAAAGCGACAGCGTAGTTGGGTGAATCCACCCCGAGCGTTCTCTTGTATCCTTCCAAGAGATGCTCGAAAAAAACATCTTGCTCCTGCGGAGTTCCACCCCCAGTGGATAGAAACTCGTTTTCGAGTAGGTAGTCATCCACAGCCAAAAGCTCAGGCGCGATGGCGATTGCATCGCGTGCCGAAATATTCCTCGCGGTTCCTATCCTCGCGGCGGCTTGGAGCAATCTGAGTGCTTCCAGGCTTTTCGGATCCTCAATGCCGGCCAAACGAACAAATTCACGGTATGCCTGCGCGGAGCCCGCTCCCCACTCTCCATCTATGCTACCCTTGTAAAGCCCAAGTGCCTTCAGTTCTCGCTGCAGGCTTTTGTAAGTGTCACGCCGGTCTGACGAGCGGTCCTCTACTCGAATATACAGATTCTCTGCTGGTGAGGCATTCAAACTTGCCAGTGCGCTCGCCGCAGAAATCTCTTGCGCGCAACAAATGAAGGAAAGGGTCAGGAAAAATAGGAATTGTGAGCCGTTCTTCTTCGAGTTGTGGGGCATGGGGTATTCCCGTCCAAATTCGCTTTCGACCAAAGCAACCCCGGCCCCTGTTCGGGGCCGGGCGAACCAGATCCTTCGTTACCTGGTTTTCGGGGCGCTGATTTTCTCGATCTCGAAGGTGTTCTGGGTCTTCGCGATACGGGCGTCCATGCCCATGTGTTCGATCATCAACCGCAGATTGCGGTTCAGCCGCGCCTCGTCGGAGCAGGTCTCGTACCAGTAGTCGCTCTGGCGCATGTCGGTATGCGTCGGACGATGGTGGTCGTAGCCCTTGAACGCCACGAGGTATTCCTCGATCCGGGTCAGGTCTTCCGGGTCGAACCCCTTGAACGACAGCGTGTAGGCCGTGGTCATCCCCGTGCAGGTATCACCCGTAACAGCCGCATCCGTGCCAGCGGCGCCCTCGGTGATGACACCGGTCGTGCTGCCACCCGGCGGCGAGATTAGGTCGAGCTTCGCCGCAAGCACCGCGCCGAGGTCCGACCCGATCCGCGAGGCCTGGTCCCCCACGAACTCCAGCACGCATTCCCGGTTGCAGTTCGCCGGCAGCGGCGGCAGGTCGCCAGGCTCATAGCTCACCTCGTAGCCGCCGAGCGACTTGCCCGTGTTCACGTTGAGCATGCGACCCGAGATGCGGATCCGCAGGTCGGTGATGTCGGCATGGGCATTGTCTGCGGCCGAGGCGTAGATCTGGAATGCGGTGACCGCGTCGATCGGAACAGTGGGGACACGCTTTGCGATGGTAATGAGTTCCGCATCGTCACGACGGACACGGTCAGGGTTGGTGATGTCCATGGTCAACGCGGTTTCGTCATAGACCGCGAAGCCTTCGGACTCGAGTTCCGTCGAGATCGCCATGAGGACCCGGTTGAAGATGCGTGAGCCGCGCGGAACCGTGTCAAGGTCAGCGTCTTCTCCCATGATGAGCAGGTTGGGTTGCTCGCCGGCAATGGCTGCAGGAGCGAAAGCAAATGCCGCGACCGTCAGCGCGGCGGCAGTGGCGAAAGTACGAAGCATGGTGTGATCTCCTTTGTTTCTTGGTGTTTCAATGGGCTGGTTGCCCCTACATTTATGGTTTGGATGACTTAGGGCCGTTTTTGGAGGATGCAGCCAAAATTGATGCCAGAGGTGGCAGTGCGCTGTGTTCTGCCTGAAAGTGCCAACAGAAGTGCGGGCCCACGGAACAGGGCTCAGCGGCGTTTTCCCGGCGTGCCTGGTCGACGCGAAATTTTCCAACTACGAGCACCGCCTGATCCAAAATGCCGACCCACACTGGTATTCACCAATCATTGTGGCATGCCATCAGGCGATCACAAAGCCGTAATCAACGGCAAATTGCCGCGACGGAATCCTTGTGTGATGCTGGTCCGCGAACGGCCCGCTCCAGATCCGCGTCTATTGCTCAATGGTGCCAACACCTCACGGGCAAGGCTGGTTTCGATAGCGACCCCACCATCAGAACCATGATCCAATTTCGGCCGCTACCACCCCGACGGAAGTGGGTCTTCGGACAATGCCTTCAGCCACGTCTCGGCGACCTTTGAGTCTGGGAATTTGTCTGGCAATCGTTCGACCTCAATGCGCGTTGTGAACCGCCCAAAGACACGTTGTTCGGCGCCCACGAGGCCCCAGTCTCGGATCATGCCTCGCGAAAACTCAACAGTATCGAGAGAAATATGGTTGGGCAGTTTGAACCGCGACACGAGTATCTTGTCCGTCTCGAGGATTCTTCCCTCAAACCCATTGGCTGTCCGGGCGATATTGGTGACCCATGAAGTCGGTCCATCCTCGGAGTCGCCAGACAGGGTGATGCCAAGCATCAACGCACCACTCATCTGTCCATTCTCACCCTCACTGATGGCAAGCGCTTTGTCGAGGTATTGCAGTGCTGTTTGAGAGGCGTCCGCAAGGGCCGAAGGACTTGTCGCAGGCGGATCGTTTGCCCGCGCGACTTTGCGATATCGAGCCTCATTGGGGGTTGGCTCATGCAAGTTCAGTGGCCACATCAAAGCGAAGGGATGGTCCTCACGCTCCTTGATGAATTCGTCCAGGAACTCATGGTATTCCTCATCGGTCATGTCTTCGAGATTCGGACTGGGCGCTCGCGCGGGCTTCCCGATACTCTCTGATATTCCAAATATTCCGGCAGCTTCGCGAATGGAAACGGCCTCACTCGCGACTGGGGCTCTGAAGCCTTCGCCCGGCACGTAAATTGCTTGTAAGCCCCGCAGGGCAAATTCGAATTCTTCTTCAGCTGCACCGTCGCCGACGAACACAAACGGTGCCCAGAAGAATGGATGTGCGAAATCCCGGTCCGGGCGTTGCATCAGCGAGAGCATTGCCTGTCGCAGGGCATGGGATTTGTTCATGCCTTCCGACGCTTTTTCAACCGTAGATGTCATCAGATCTGACGTAGCGACATCGTCGACGTACCAGTGAGAGACCAGAACACCACGCGCGCCGGCAAAAAAGAAGGCCTGCGACAACCCCGAAAGACTGTCAGAGCTTGTCGTACCCGGCGACGCGGTATTGCAGGCCGACAGGAGCACCCAGTCGGCATCGAGTCGAAGCGTTGCGATCTCTGAGGCTGTGAGTAGCCCATCCTCTCCCGGAGTCGCCGCGAGCAACAGTGCGGGCTCCGATATCCGGCCCGACGTAGCATCCGCAACCTGTTCGCCCAGCCATGAATGAGTGGCGAAACTGAGCACCCGCACATCTGACAAATCAGCGGTTTTCACAAAGCTCTCGCTTGCACCGGATCCCGTGATCGCACCGTCTCGGCCAGATCCAAGCAGCGCTGAGATGAGGGCAACTTCTTCGCCCGTCGACTCAAGCGACCCAGGCACCGATCTGAGCGGAGTAGCTCCCCCCAACCCTCCAAAATCGACTGGCGCGAAGCCAAGGAACGCCTTTCGGTTGTCAGCTGGATCCGGCACCTGTGCGAAAGTGTCGAACGCGCGGGGGCCGCGGACGGCCCAAAATGCCGACGTGCTGGGCAAGGTTGTCTTGGCCAGGTCTTCGATCAGCCAATGCGGCCCACCGCGCGCATCTCGGCCGGTCACCATCAAAGAGAAGGGGAGCTCCTGGAGCGGGCCGTCTGGGACAACGATGAGCCGATCAATACCAGTCAGGTCGAGATCGCCGAACACCAGTTCGTACAGTGCTTGCGCGGCACAGATGTCGAAATCCCGGCCGGCGAGTCGTGGATCGGTGCTCCGAAGCGCGCAGCCTGGCCCAGGACCCGCAGGCGGTGCGGGTTGTGACAGGTCCAAGGTACTTCGTATTTCCGAGACCCTATTCGCAAGTTCATCGCGCGCAATTTTCGTGCGACGCCATTCGAGCGGCGGACCATCATTCACGCTGTAAAGGTATTCGACAGGCACTCCATCATCGCCGTAAGGCTTCTTGATCAGCCAGACGTACAAGGCGTCGTCCGTCACGGCCGTGAGCAACAGCCCTTCCTCGTTGTTCAGGATTTGATGTGCCCACTCCGTGTTGAGCGGTAGAGGCGCCGTCAATCTGAAATGCGGATCAAGTTGCGTTAGCTCGGCGAAACGTTGGTCAAGTTCTGCGCCCAGCTGGCTCCTGTCATCCAGTCGTTGGATGATCGCTTCAGTGTCCAAGCTCTCGGTATCGGCGGCATCGGTGGGCAAGTCATCCTGGACCTTTTCGGCCCAGTAGCGACTGTACGCCTGTTGATAGGCTCTGATTGCTTCCTGAATGGGCAGATCGTCCGACAAGTTACGGGCACTCATGTCTTCAAGCGCGAAATCAACCGACTTGATCGTGTAGTAGCCTTGTGCATAGAAACTCGCGGCCCTCGCGCGTGGGTCGTCTGCCCGCTCATAGAGTGCCTCGAGGTACTCGTCGAATTTCAGTGGAAGCCGTTCTCGAAGCAATTCTGTGTTCGCCCCGTGTCCGCCAGCGAAGTACAGTTTCAGACCGGACAGGGCTTCGGTCCAAACATCGATGGCGAGGTCGGTCTTGCCCAGTTCGCGGTACGTATGGGCCAATCTCTGTTGGAGAATCAAGGTACCGAGGTCACCCTCGATGGAGGCATCCAGGTATTTCTGGATGACCTTTTCGAGTACCATGGTCGCCTCTTCGAGCACGTCACTTTTGACAAGAGTCACTGAGTATGAGTTCGTGAGGTAGAACACGCTAAGATCAGAGATGGGAAGATTTTCGAGTGCGACAGGGAAGAGTGTCCGAAAGATTTCAAGCGCTTCATCGTTCCTGTTCTGGAGGGCCAGAAAACTGGCCAGCCCTTTTGCCGTCTTGATCGTCTCAGGGTGATCCTCGCCGTAAATCCGGCTTTCAATCGCCCACGTTTTCCGGAACAACTCCTCGACCTTCTGAGTCTCGCCAGATGCTTGCAGTGTAAGCGCGAGGTCATAGTAGACAACCGCGGTGTTCAGATCATCGGGCACACCGGATGCTTCACGCGCATCAATCACCTGTCGAAGAATACTGCTCGCTTCCTCCATCTCACCAACTATCCGCAGGCAGTCGCCCAGGGCAGTCATTGCATGTTCCATCTCGGAATTTGGAGTCAGGTCCCGATCTGGGCTAAGCCCGAGAAAACTCCGGTAGAGCGGGATTGCCCGCTCACAGTCGTTGCGGAGACGCAGGACTTCACCCAGTCGCCCCATGCTCCAGAGGGTTGATGGGTCGCGTTCTCCAAAAACCGACTTCCGTCGATCATAGACCCGCCACGCCAAATCTTCTGCCTCCGAGAGGCGTTCCAATCGCTTGAGGATCTGAACTTGACCGTCCAGAGCCTTTAAAGCTTCTGTCGATGTTGGACCTCGACCTTCCTCAGCGACGGCAATAGCACGCTCGGACAGCGCAAGGGCTTCCTCGATTTCGCCCTTGCGGTACATCAAGTCGACCAAGAACTGCAGGGTCTCGAAACTTCGATCATTGAAAATCGTCAGGTACTGTTCTTCAGTCGCCAGAACCTGCCGGATGAGTTTCTCGGCTTCGTCCAAACGTCCGGCCTTCATGGCAGCATCCGCGGCTTTGAATTCGTCGGCGGCGCTTTGCACCGCTTGCGCACCGGCGACGGCATCCGCACGCCTCAGGCCGGTCGCATCGGCGACAAGTGCCGTCAAATACAGCAAGTAGTCTTTCGGCGTGTCGTAGTCGCCCGTCAGGCCCGCGGCATCATAGAACGCACCGAGCGCCCGCGACGATTGCGGTCCCCATGCTCCATCGACCGCCCCATCGTAGAACCCCGCGCGTTTCAGGCGATCCTGGACTCCCTTTTCCGCGCTTTCCCGGCGATCTTCTTCAATCCAGTCCACAAACTGAAACTGAGACGGCGGAACTGCGCGCAGCGCCATCTCGAGCGGCGGGCCGGCTTGCCAGGCAGTCGCAGCCACGGGCGCGATTTGCACGGCAACAAAGACATAGAAAAAAGCCAAGACCTTCCCTAAGCGCCGCATTCTTCTCTCCTTCAAAAAAATCACTTGGCCCTTTGGTCCTCGAGAGCTGGAAAGCTCAATACGAACTGCCTTTGCTAATACGGTGGGAGCGGAGTACACGCTCCGAGCTTACTCCCGCGACAAGATCAACGCGACCTCAACGCGCCGGTTGATTGCAGCGTATGGTGAGTCGGGTGATTTCAACAGCGTTTCGCCGAAGCCAACGGCAACCAGGCGCTCGGGATCGATCGCGAAATTTTCCACCAGAAAGCGGACCACTGCACTCGCGCGGCGAGCGGAAAGATCGAGGTTGTATGCGTCACTTCCCTTTGCATCGGTGTGGCCGGCAATGAGATAGCCATGTTCGCTGAGTTCCTTGGACTCGAGTGCTCGCCCCAAGACAACAAGTTCGGCCTGCGCCTGTGGCGTTATCTCCGCGCTGTCGAATGGGAAATACACTTCGAAGTCGAGTGAGTGCGTCGGATCAATGATGATGATGGTGTTCTTCACGACGACACGTTGACTCGGTTGGTTCATGACAACCGGTGCGCCGGCCGTCGGTGCCAAGGACCGGATGATATTTGTCATCTCATCGCCGCTCAGGTCTTCAGCCAATGCTGTCGATGCCCCGAGAAACGCGATGGCGATGCTTGCAAGGGTGAGTTTCTTCATTTTCCTTCTCCTAAAGGGGCCGAAAGTTTGTCTAAGTCTTCCATCTGCGGGGCCGGCTTGTCTATGCCGCTCCCCGTTCGCGATCTCAGGGGGTGCAAAAGCGGACGGTGGGCCCAGCCAAACGGTCCTCCAAAGTCATCCATGTCCGCGCGCATCAGGCCGGGGTCGAGGAACTCCCCGATGCCATGAGGTGTTCTCGTAAGGCAGTGCGAATGCTGAATCGCAATCACGAGCGGATCTCCGTTCGGCTTGGTGATTACGATCGCTTCACAACCAAGCACACTGCCGCGATCACCCGACACGATTACCGGTGCGCATACGGTTTCACCCACGGTGAGACACTCGGTGCCCGCATGAGCCATTTCCGGCAAAGCCACCGAGCAAGCACCCGCGACGCACGCCGCCAACCACGCAACCCGTCTCATCTGGACCTCCGTTACAACCGGGTCAAAAAGGACCCTTTGGTGTTTACTTGGAAAGGCCAGGCCGCGTTCTGCAAGAACTTGCGGATCAGCGCGTCTCAAATCTGTGCGACAGCCTCACCGGAGTGCTTCCATCGTCCGGAACGATGGAAAACGTGTAGGAAAGCGGTTCGCTCTGGTCACGCAAGTGAAACACCTTTGTATTGGTATCGCCGATGGTGACATGGTCTGTTCGATCTGACGGGACGACTTGTTGCCAGAATTCAGTTGGCAGCTCGACCAACGCGCTCCCGTTTGCGGGACTGATCTCGAAGGAAATGGCACAGAGGCCGGCGAGGGCGCTCGGCGGGAACGTGCCAGCTTCACTCAGCCGGACGATTCGTATAGATTCCGTACCTCCGAAAATCACGTCCAGGCAGGTCTGTCCCTCGGGGGCTCTGTATTCCACCAATTGTAACTGGGAGCCCGGCACGAGTGCAGGTTGGGACGATTCTGCAGATGGGCCGACAGCGACATTCGAAGGCAGTGTCGGTTCGACAGGTGGTTTCAGTTCCGTGTCGCCCTGCGGGTCCGCGGGCGCCAAAGTCAATGGCTCGTTCGTTGCCGCAATTACAGGCACCATCTCATCCGAACCGAGATCGGCGGTCGTTTCCACTTTCGCAAAATGTTGGGACGCGAACACGCCATAGCCGAGAGCAACCGCGAGTAACGTGGCCGCAAAGGCGGCCGCCAATTTCCGGCTCTCGCTTTCTTTCGTTTCTGGCGCGGCGGTTCCCGGTTCGATTGCTTCCGAGCCACCGGCAAGGACCTGACTAACGATGGTGATCGCGGAGTCGACACTGTCGACATAGAAGGCTTGCGCGTTTTGGAGCTCGGTCCCAATGGATGCGTGCGTTTCGGGATCGTTGTCAGGTATCAGGAGGATCGCCCGAGTCTCCGGTGAGAAGGGCTGAATCTCCGACTTCGTCGCGGCGAGCTTCTGCCCGAGGTGATAGTCTTCAGGAGCGATCTCGCGTCCAGGCCGGACCACCCCGGTCGCCCACACGATCAGATCCTCATCGGATATGACCAGGTCGTGATCCTGTTCGAACAGCCAATGAGCAATCGCAACTGGGAGTTCCCAGGAGCGCCCCATTTCCGGGAGCCTGTCCAGGCGGAGTTCGAAACGGGTCCCCTGCAGTTCGATCAGGCCCCGCAATGGGCCCGCCGGATCCGTAAGCGCGTGATACCTCTGGGTCATCTCCGGATTCGGCACGAAGTCATCGACGGTCACCACCTGACTCAACGGAAGACGGGTGAGGCGGGAAATACCCTCGATCGTCACAGCCCCATTTGTGGTGGGAATGATGACCTTGATTCGCATCGTCGCATCAACACTCAGATAAGGAAGACGGCACTGTCCGTCCGCGCCAAAGCGTCACGGAATGCACGTACTTCGGGCCCGGATATGTCAAGCCTCATCTGCAGAATACCTGCTATGGGCTCGCCCAAAACAAGACGCGATCCTTCCCCCTCCGGGTCGCGTGCCTCAATTGCGACTGGCTGTTCGCTGCCGGGGCCGAGATGAATGACTAGGAATTCACCACCCGCATCTTCGATCAACTCGACCCGGTGCGGTCCGAGATAGCGCACCACATTCGTGCCTCCAGCCGCAGCCATAGCGATTGGCGACTGTGCCAAGGCGCCCGCGATCAGCGCTTGTGCATGTATCTGCCGCGCGACAGGGCTTGTCCGGATCAAACGTTCAATCGACATGTCGACAACTGCATCGCGACGTCGCGCATATGCAACGATCTGGGATGCAGGTGTCACTCCTTCACGCCCCTTCCTTGTCCCGGCTCCACTGATCGCCGCCGCATCCTGTAGCGCCGCGAAAAGGCGCAGGTGTTCTTCGTCCACTTCATTCGACACGGGTCAAGTCCCCTCTGAACAATAGAGACGCAGAAACGTTTCGACAAACTGCGCTCGGTCGGCATTGAACGCGTTCTCCCGAGATGGCGCTGGCCAGTTGGTCAGGATTCCCAGTCCGAGTTCAAGCCGTTCGACGATCGTAGCGAGTGCGGGAAGGAGGTCATTGATTTCTGCCCTCAAGGCATCGGACTCCACTTTCGCAAAACTCTGGCGTCGCATCATACCGGCAATCCGTCTTTTTGTTTCCATATCCGTCGTGGAAGATCCAGGCCCATTCTCGTTGCCTAGATTGCGGTACAACACGGCGATATCGATGCAGACCAGACGAGTCGCTTCCAACGCGCGCATCTTGTCTCCGTATCCTTCCGCGTTGTCGCAGGCAGCCACAGCTCCCATTCCCGCCGCCGAGACGCCATCGCGCTTTGCTTGAACCAGAATGTTCTGGATCGGAACGAAACTCAAAGCCGCACTTCCAGACCTGCGCCAACGCCGCAAGGCAGGCCAAGTTGCTGAGAAACGACGCAGTTCTTCAATCTCAGGGCCCTTGAGGACTTTCAATCGCGCCGCCGCCAATTGTCCGAGCGCATCGTCGAAACCAGGCTCGGCTTCAGCCACATCGGCAAACAGATCTTCGGCCGCTTCAAACCCCAATAAGCTGAGCGCCTCGAATGACTCCTGGCTGCCAGCAAGCCGGAGCGCGGATGCATCCACGAAGTCAACGAGTGCAGCAAGTGTCGCGGCGAACGTTGTCCATTGATCCGAACTCGCGATTGCATGCCAGAACTCGATCGCATCACCGTCTTCAGGTAGCCCGGTGTTGGGCCGATGCTCGGCGAAATACCCCCGGATGGCGGAAAACGCTTGTCGCCGGTTTTCATAGGGCAGGTGGTCAGTTCGGTAGCGGTGAATACATGCGGCAAACACACTTGTAGCTGCCGCCACGGCTTGTTCGTTGCCACTTGACAAAAGCCCGGTGACAGCGCGGTCGATATCCTCAAAAAAACGGTAGTCGTCCATCGTTGCCAGGAAATCCAGTAGCGCGAGTGACAACCGAGAAAAGGACGGTGGCGGTTGATGTTTCGCAGCCAACGCAAGGAGATCGAACAGGCCCTTTGGTCGGTCGAGATCGGTCCCAAAACCGGAATGGATCGTATTTGCGAGTTGGAACAATGGACGGTCTCGGTTGCCGGGAACGGCCCCCGTTGCTATCCGGGCGAGCTTTTCGCGCCCAATCCGCGACAACCGATGCGTTTCCGCGACGGCCAATAGGTCACTTTGAACTTGGGGACTCGGGACGCCTACGCTGTCCATCCGGGTGTTCTCGCTCTTTCCGCAGTCCATCGATGGCCAACGGAATGTACGATTGTACTTCAATGGCTGTAGCGTCAATTCCTAGCGTGCGCTTTTGTGTGGGCCGCTCCGACAACTTGCTGAGCCGCCAACACATTTGCCTTCGAAGCCGGTCCGTGGATGGCGTCCATTGTGGTGAGAGGGCCGGTGAACTCCCGTAGCAGTTTGAAGCCAAGGGCTACTTGATGTCACGGTCACTGAACACGGATGGCCAAGGACAGGCCGACGGCCGGAGCGGATGCTGTTACTTGGATGCCGATGATGATCATTGTTTCAGTGTTGTGATCTCCACCCTGCGATTTCGCCCGTCTTCAGGGGAATCGGGAAAGAGCAACTGCGTTTCCCCAAAGCCCTTCACTTCCAAACGGCCGGCGGCGATGCCGTACTCGTCCGACAAGAAAGCTTGGACCGATTGTGCCCGGGCCGTTGAGAGTGCCAAATTGTAGTCCTCGCTCCCGACCGCATCCGTGTGCCCCGCGAGGGCAAAACGGTAACTCCCCAAAGCCTCCGAATTGAGCGCTGCCGCCAGCTGAGAGAGAAGCGACTTCGCCTCGTCTGTCAGGTTGGCCGAATTGTATGCGAACTCCACCGCCAGATCGACACTGGGAGCGGCAGCCGTGACATCCAGCCCACGCAATTTGAGCTCTGGTTTGGGAGTCAGCGCCTCGATCAGGGCGTCCACCGTTGTCTCCGTCACCGGCGCCTGCTGTGCGCTTGTCGGAAATGGCAGGCAACTCACGACGAGCAAAGCAGCAATAGTCGTGCGCATCTTTGGTTTCCTTTCTGTTTCGCCAGGCTCGTGACCGGCTTCGCTGGGAGGTTTGTATCCCCACCTATTTGCATTGGATGTCCTTGGGCGGATTCAGTGTAGTGTGACTTTCTTCCGTTTTTTGGCAGTGGTCCACAGCCTTCGCAGATATCTCCTTGAGTGACACACTATGGATCCGATCCGAGTTGGTTCCGCAAGGCACGCCTCGATTTCACCAACCCTCTGGTAGCGGATGCCCAGTTATCAAGTTTTCCGCATTCTCAAGGTGCGTCGCACCGTTCTGGATCAATACGCGTGTCGTGAAGTGACCAAACATCCGACCACCCTTTCCAAGGAGACTCCAATCCAGAATGTCCTCCTTGCCAAAACGGACCCTCGGCCCCTGTGCTACGCCGCCGCCCGAGAAGAGATCACGTTTGCCGAAAGGCTTCGAGATGATTTGGCCTGAAAAAGCTCCATCAGCCTCGGAAATGTTTCCCACCCAGAACACGCTATTGTTAACGGAGGAAATTCGTGCTTTCAGCCAAAATCCAGAACTCTGGTAGCTCTTCGACTCGAATACCACGTTGAACACAGCGGGGAGATAATTCCTGGCCGCCTCAGTCGCTGCGCCCATCGGATCCACTTCCCATTTGCTCACCAGTCCAATGTCCACAGTTGCAATCACCCGATCGATCGGCAATGGCTCAGGACGTTCGATGAGGTCCACTCCAACTACCTTCGCTCTCAGTTCTTCAAGCGTGTATCCGGCGGCTATCCGGTCAATTGCGGCGTTGATTTGGTCGGCGGTCATCGTGTCGCGGTTGGCTTGGACATATGCCTCGACTTCTTCGACGGTCATTTCGTTGAACCCTGGCCAAGGTTCCGTTTCTGCTCCCTGCGCCAGCACTTCTGCTGGCAGGCAAGTGGCAATGATCAAAGCACCAATCGTCGTGCGCATCTTGGATTCCCTTTCTACTTCTGCGGGTGTCATGCCCGACGCTGCCGGGTGGTTCGCGTGTCCTACTTTCTTGGTGGATGCCCCAGGCAGGGATTTGGCCTGCGTGACCGCCTTTCAGTGCCCGCGAAGGATTAGGGCGATCGCGGTTGCCGCGGGGCGTTTTTCATTTCGGGTCTGATCCAGGTTGGCTTTGCACTGGGGCCACCGATTTCACCACCCAGCCGGCAGCGGATGTCCGGTCAGCAGCTCTTCCGCGTTCGCAATGTGGATCGTTCCGTCCCGGAGCAATACGCGGGTCGTGAAGTGGCCGAACATTCTGCCGCTGCTGCCGACCAGGCTCCAGTCCAGGATTTCCTTTTCGTGGAATGAAACGCGCGGACCCCGGGCCATTCCCGCCGCGGAAACGCCGTCACGCTTCGCGAAGGGTTCATAGTGAACGGTCCCGGAGAATTTTTCGCCGTCCCTGCTGATATGTGCGACCCAATATGTCGTGTCATTCATCGATGGAATGGTCGCTTTCACCATCAAGTTGCCACCTGCGCTATCGCCTTCCGCTAAAGACACATTGAAAACCGTGGTAAGGTATCTGCGGGCGGCTTCCGTTGCCGTTCCCATTGGGTCCGTTTCCCAGCTGCTCACCAGCCCAATGTCGATCGTAGCGATGACGCGATCGATTGCGAGCGGGTCGGGACGTTCGGCCAAGTCCAACCTGTTCGGGTGGCCCAGAAAATCCTCCAATGTGGTTCCCTCGGCATCCATCAATTCGACGATTCGTTCAATTCCGGCTTTGTATTGTTCATACGTTGTCGTTTCTCGGTGCTCTTCGAGGTATACCCTAATTTGCTCCACCGTCATGGTGCTGAAGCCTGGCCAGGGTTCCGTTTCGGTTCCCTGCGCTGCGATGATTGACGGTAAAGCGGTCACGATCAGAATGGCGACCAGTTTGCGCACCTGTTTTCTCCTCTCAGATGAAGTTCGAATTCATTTCGCGGT
>SWBW01005629.1_pt2 | contig 13919 bp, 12 predicted proteins | sample 4693041 | NCBI WGS metagenome assembly SWBW01 (sample SAMN10267271, study PRJNA491770) | bioreactor metagenome | isolation source: DHS bioreactor inoculated with marine methane seep sediment | place: Japan: Omine Ridge, Nankai Trough | collected 2006-05-06 | reverse complement strand
AAGCGGCACAACTTGTGGGAATTACTTCTTCTATATATAAATTTGAAAGTGATATTACCGAAGAGGAAATTTTGCAAACCATTGATTACTTAAACAATGATCCTGAAATTGATGGTTTTATCGTGCAACTGCCTTTGCCCGATCATATCAATGTGGACAAAGTGTTGAACAGCATTGACCCAAGCAAAGACGTGGATGGTTTTCATCCTGTGAATGTAGGCCGCATGGCCCTGGGATTGCCTGCTTTTATTTCTGCAACACCTGCAGGTATTCTTGAATTAATAGAAAGATACAAGATTGATACAGTTGGAAAACACTGCGTAGTGCTTGGCAGATCAAATATAGTCGGATCGCCCATGAGCATTTTAATGGCAAAAAAAGCCTATCCGGGAAATGCTACTGTTACAGTTTGCCATAGCAAGACAGAAAATATTGAAAAATACATAAAAAGTGCAGATATTTTGATTTGTGCCATTGGCCAGCCACAATTTGTAAAAGGAAATATGGTGAAGGAAGGTGCTATTATAATTGACGTGGGTATTCACAGGCTTCCTGCAGATACCGAAAAAGGTTATCGGATTGTTGGCGATGTGGATTTTGAAGAAGTTTCGAAAAAAGCATCCTACATTACCCCTGTGCCCGGTGGTGTGGGTCCCATGACCATAGCCATGTTGTTGAAAAACACACTGCTCGCTGCGAAAAAGGAATATTATAAATAGAAGTTTACGTAAGATTATTTTGCTAAGATTCACACTTTTTCTTATTATCATTTGGCTATTTGCAGGTACGGGTAATGCGCAGCAAATAGATGGCTGTACTGACCCTAAAGCTAAAAACTATGATCCTTCAGTCAATTGGAATGATGGTTCCTGCAAGTATAAGACCACTATTTACAATCCGCCTTTTAAATATCTGCTGCCAAGCGAAGTGAGTGAAACTTCCGGGTTGATCTTTTATAATAATGCACTTTGGACGATCAATGACAGTGGCAATGTACCTGTTCTATATAAACTTGCACCTGAAACAGGAGAAGTCATTCAGCGCATTCAGATAGCAAACGCTAAGAATAAAGACTGGGAAGATCTGGCCCAGGATGAGGCGTATATTTACATAGGCGATTTTGGGAATAATTCAGGAAAAAGAGACAAACTGTTTATTTACATTATAGAGAAGAACAATATTCCATATTCAGGCGACACAAATATAAAAGCGCAAACCATCGAATTTTCCTTTCCTGATCTTCCGGAAAAAACCATCAAGAAAAAAAATAATAATTTCGACTGTGAAGCTATGGTTTGCATAGGCGATTCCTTGTATCTTTTTACTAAAAACAGGGGAGACGGACAAACTAAATTGTACCGCTTGCCAAAAAAGGCGGGAAAATACGAGGCTATCTATCTTGAAACTTTTAATGTGAAAGGCCTTATCACTGGAGCCGATTATAACAGTGAACTTCAGGAGATTATTTTAGTTGGATACACCAATAAAAGCTGGCAGCCTTTTGTATGGCTATTATTCGATTACAAAGAGCATCATTTTTTTTCAGGCAACAAACGGCGCATTGATATGCTGAATATTCCGGCCACGCAAACAGAGGGCATAGCATACGTAAATGGAAGAAAAAGTGTTATTACCTCTGAGGGTCATCCCTTGTTTACGCAAACTGCCTATGATTTTGACACGGGAAAATGGATTACGGAACCTATTCAGGAAAATATCCAAACGACAAAAACTAAGGCGACAAAAAAGACTAAGAAGTGAAAATCGATAAAACAGACAAGATATTTGAAGGCGGCAGAAAGCTGCCCATCATGGAAGACTTTTACACCCTCCAGGGAGAAGGTTATAATATGGGAAAAGCAGCCTATTTTGTAAGAATTGGCGGGTGCGACGTAGGCTGTTCGTGGTGCGATACAAAACAATCGTGGAATGCAAAGTTGTTCCCTCCAATCGCAATTTATGATATTATTGCCAAAGCTGCTGGAACACCAGCTAAAACAATCGTGGTTACAGGTGGGGAGCCTTCTCTTTATCCTTTAGATTACTTTACGGAACGATTACGGGAAGCAGGTGTGAAAACGATGGTTGAAACTTCAGGTGCTTACGATTTAACCGGCAAATGGGACTGGGTTTGTCTATCCCCAAAAAAGCAATCACCACCATTACAGCAAAATTTAAATCGTGCAGATGAGTTGAAAGTAATCATTCAGAAAGAAGAAGACCTGAAATGGGCTGAAGAAAATGCAGCCAAAGTAAATCCTTCCTGCTTTTTATTTTTACAGCCTGAATGGAGCAAACGTGACGAAATTATGGATACTTTAACCAATTATGTTATGACCAATAACCAATGGAGCATTTCGTTACAGGCACATAAATACATGAAAATCCCATAAAAGATTTATGGTTTATCGGAAAGTTATACTCATACTATTAATCATCTTTACGGGCTTTTACAACTCGAATGCCCAACAACTATTATCTGATAACAAAAAAGCTTTAAAACTTTTTAGGAGCGCCGAACAATCCTTTACGTTGGGTGAAATTGAAAAGGCTGAAAATGACCTGGCTCAGGCCCTTAAAAAAGATCCTGAATTTACCGAAGCTTGTCTATTACTTGGTGACATATATACGGAACAGGGCAATTATAAAAAAGCAATAATATTTTATAAAAAGGCACTTAATCTATCCCCTGAATCCTTTCTTTATACTTATTATTTACTTGGATATCTGTCATTTACTATAGGAGATTATGAAAGTGCTTTAGATTATTATAAATCGTTTTTAAATACGCAAAACCTGTCAGACGAGGAAAGAATCAATACAAGAAGTCAAATAGAAAATACTGAGTTAGCCCTAAGCATTGCACAGCACCCTTTGAATATTACTCTTCGAAATATAGGTGATATCATCAACAGCAAAGCAGATGAATATATCAATTTCGTAGATGAAAAAGTTGCATTCCTCTACATGACGCGAAAGGAAGAAAATCCAGCATACTTCGAAAGCGGTAATCCCTTCAAGGAGCACTTTTATTTTGCAACATTTCTAAATGATCATTGGGATAGCTTGCAGATTTTTTCGCTTCCCATTCCTGTAAACCTAAACACAGGGGCCATTAATTTCTCAATAGATCGGAAGCAGTTATTTTTCACAGGCTGCTCATGGCCCAATAGCTTTGGAAGTTGTGATATATTCCAGCTTGAAAAAACAGGCAATTTTTGGAACAAGCCCAATAACATGGGCAGCACAATTAACTCAACACACTGGGATTCGCAAGCGATCTTATCTTCCGATGGGAAAACCCTTTATTTTACTTCCAGAAGAGGAGGTGGATTCGGGGGGGCTGATATCTGGAAATCCGAAAAGCAAAACAATGGCCTTTGGGGAGCACCCATAAATCTTGGCGATAACATCAACACTAGCGGTAATGAAATGGCGCCCTATATCCATGCCGATACGAAAACATTCTATTTCTCGTCTGATACAAGACCCGGGCTCGGCGGATATGATCTTTTTATGTCACGATTGCATGATAATGGCTCATGGGATAAAGCTGAAAACCTTGGAAGTCCTGTAAACTCAATATCTAATGAAATAAATATATTTGTCAGTATTGACGCAGCACGCGCATGGATATCATCAGATAGGGAAGGTGGGCATGGTGGATTTGATATATATGAATTTGAAACGGAATCCGACATTCAACCACGAATGGTGGTGTACATAAAAGGCACTGTGATTGACAAGTCGAACAATAAACCGCTGAGCGCTAGTGTATCGTTAACAAATCTCGATAAAAACACCCCGGTTATTGAACTTCTTTCCGATCCTTCTGATGGCAGTTTCTTTATAACACTATATCCCGGAACCGATTATTCTTTCAATATTACTAAAAATGGCTACCTCTTTTATTCTGAGAATTTTAATTTCAAGGACTCTTTGATTTTCAATTCCATTGATAAAATATTTTCCTTAACACCCATTCAACAAGGTAATTCAATGGTTCTTAAAAATATCTTTTTTGATTTTGACAGCGATTCATTAAAACCAACTTCCTATCCTGAATTGGATTTACTTACCGACTTATTATTTGACAATCCATTTTTAAAAATTTCTATCAATGGCCATACGGATAGCATTGGGAGTGAATTGTATAACAACACATTATCTGAAGAGAGGGCGCGGGCAGTTCGTAATTATCTAATCGAAAAGCGCATTGAACCATTCCGACTCTCATATAAAGGCTTTGGCGCTTCTCAACCCATCAAATCCAATGACACACCAGAAGGCCGGGCCATTAATAGGCGTACCGAGATCATAATATTATAGTGATTAATCGACTTTAATCTCTAAACCATCGTAAGCAAGGCTGATAAATTCCGGTAGTTCTTTTTCCACTTCCTCGTGAAAACCCATCAGGTGGCTGATATGCGTCAAGTAAGCCTTTTCAGGACGCAGAAATTCCAGCACCCTAACCGCTTCTTCCAAATTATAATGAGATACATGAGGTTCTTTTCGCAGAGCATTCAACACGATCACTTTACAATCCAATAATTTGGCCATTGTATCCTCCGGAATATAATTCGCATCCGTTATATAGGCGAAATTGCCTATCCGGTAGCCATACACTTTCATTTTCATATGCAATACCGGCAATAGTTCCACTTTAACGTCTCCAAATTGTATCACATTTTGAATGTCATACAAATTGATGACTGGAACACCCGGATATAATTGTTCCCTGAAAGCATATGAAAATTCCTGTTTTATAGCTTCCTGATCCCTTTTGCTTGCGTAAATATCCATAGGTTTTTTTTGCAGATAATTATATGAGCGCACATCATCCAAGCCTGCAATATGGTCTTTGTGGCAATGGGTGATAAGGATGGCATCCAGCGTTTTAACATTATTTCTGAGCATCTGGTAGCGAAAATCAGGCCCGGCATCAATTACAAGGGTTGTTTTGTCCAATTCCACCAACACAGAAGACCTCAACCTTTTATCTTTAGGGGATGTGCTTTTGCAAACACTGCAAGGGCATGCAATTACCGGTACACCCTGGGAAGTTCCTGTGCCTAAAAAAGTAATCTTCATTTCTGTCTAAATTGGATTGATTCAAAGGTATAAAAATGTCTATTCCCATTATATTTCTTGCTACTTTTACCGCGTATTTTTTACAATGGGCCTCATACTAAACATACAGAGAAAAATTCAGGATTACTTCATCAGCCGTTTACAAGCTGAAGAAACCTTAGTTTCTCAATTTGAGAACCTGAAACAGGCTAGTAGCCTCGCAATGTTCTTTTGTATAGAAAATAAGAAAGAACTGGATCAGGTCAGGCACCTCATCCACAAAACCGGTAATGATTTTAAGAAACTGGACGTCTACGTGCTCGGAAATTCACATGAATCGTTTGACGTGATTACCAACAAGTCAATTTTCTTTTTTAACTTGGATGATTTCACAATTTTCGGTAAACACAAGGAAAGGCTTGCCGGGTTTTTGGAAAGCAAAAAACACGATGTGCTGATAAGTTTTGATAAGACAGGATTACCGATCTGTCAAAAAACAATATCAGATATAAGAGCAGGATTTAAAATAGGACTCAATATTCCGGAATTAAATAATGTATTCAACCTAACGTTCGACTATAAAATAAAAGACTTCACAATTGAGAAGTTTTACGGACAGGTAATGTATTATATATCTGTACTAAACATAAAAACAACATGACGAGTACACTTTTCAACGGCACGGGAGTGGCAATTGTAACACCCTTTGATGCACAAAAACAGGTAGATTATGCTGCACTTGAAAACCTACTGAACCATATTATAAAAGGAGGTGTTGAGTTTATAGTGGCTATGGGAACCACAAGCGAGGCCACAACTCTAGACGAAACCGAGAAAAAGGATGTTTTATCTCACGTGATAGATGTAGTTAATAATCGCCTACCCATCGTATTGGGGATCGGCGGTAACAACACTCAACAGATTGTGGAAACCATCGGAAAAACTGACTTAAGTAATATTTCAGGTATTTTATCGGTAGCGCCATATTATAACAAACCCAACCAAAGGGGTTTATACGAGCATTTTAGTGCTATTGCAAGGAGCACTTCCAAACCTATTATTCTGTATAATGTGCCGGGTCGCACCTGCTCCAATATTTTGGCAAAAACCACGTTGAAATTGGCTCACGAATTTGAACATATTGTTGCTGTAAAAGAAGCTTCAGGTGATTTTAGCCAGATCATGGAAGTTATACAGCATAAACCGGAACATTTTAGTGTATTGTCCGGGGATGACGCTTTAACACTTCCTATGATCAGCGTTGGCGCAAAAGGTGTTATTTCCGTGACGGCAAATGCCTTCCCTGAAGCATTCTCAAACATGGTACGGTACGCACTTAATTGTGCTTATGCTGAAGCAGGCGAGTTGCACTATTCACTACTTGAAACGATGGAACAATTATTTGCCGACGGAAACCCTGCAGGCGTAAAAAAAGCGTTATCGGTTTTAAATATTGCTGAAGAAAACCTGAGATTGCCACTTGTTAAGGTAAATGATGAAGTGGCTCGAAAACTTGAAAATTTAATTCAAAAAATGGAGGCTTAAACCTCAAATGTTATCATAATTATAAAAACAACAATTGTCAAATGAAAAGAATTATTCTGCTCTCAATATCGATATTTTTATTCGGGAACCTTATGCTGGCGCAATATTCAGCCATTGAAGAAGCACGAGCAATAATAAAAGAAAGAGGTGAAGTATATTTTAAATTTAATATAGATGATTCATCTTTACAATTGGATAAACTTTCAAAAGTTATTTCCATTGACAATATTAAGAATGAAAGCGTTTTTGCCTACGCTAACAAAAAGGATTTAAATCAGTTTCTGGATTTTGAAATACCTTTTCAAGTATTGACAGCACCTTCCATGCTGCACAATCCCAGAATGCTCGATTCGGATGAAGCCCTGAGAAACCGCGAATGGGATTATTATCCATCATACCAGGCTTATCTTGATATAATGGAGCAATTTACAATCGACTATCCAGACATGTGTGAATTGATAAATATTGGCATGACCAACGAAGGCCGTGAATTGCTTTGCCTCCGAATCAATAATGATCTTGAAGATGAGGCTGACCCTGAATTTCTTTATACTTCAAGCATACATGGGGATGAGTTGACAGGTTATGTGGTGATGTTAAGACTTATTGAGTACTTGCTGGAAAATTATGGAACCGATGACCAGGCAACCTTTTTGGTTGACAATATTGATATCTGGATCAATCCATTGGCAAATCCCGATGGTACATTTGCAGGCGGAAATAACTCAGTGTACGGTGCTACCCGTGGTAACGCGTATGGTATTGACATGAACCGAAACTATCCTGATCCTGAGGATGGTGACCATCCAGATGGTAATGCCTGGCAAACTGAAACCGTTCATTTTATGGAATTTGCAGAAGCGCATAATTTTGTGATGGCCGCCAATTTTCATGGAGGCGCTGAAGTGGTGAATTATCCGTGGGATACATGGTACACAAGGCATGCCGATACAGATTGGTGGGAACTGGTAAGCCGCCAGTTTGCCGACACAGCTCACGTATATAGTCCAAGCGGCTATATGACCGATTTGGATAATGGTGTGTCAAATGGTTATGACTGGTATTCCATTTCCGGAGGCCGACAAGATTACATGAATTACTTCCACCATTGTAGAGAAGTGACGCTCGAAGTTTCTGGCGTAAAATTGCCTCCTGCCAACCAACTACCTGGTTTTTGGGAATATTTGCACCGTTCTTGCCTGAATTATATGGAACAGGTGTTATACGGCTTTCGCGGCACCATCACAGATGCTTCAAATGGCAACCCGATAATCGCGGAAGTATTTATATATGATCACGATGAGCTTGAAACGCAAGTTTACAGTAGCCTGCCTGCCGGCAACTACCATCGTCCGATAAAGGGAGGCTTATATGATGTAACTTTTTCAAAGTTCGGATACTTTCCCGAGACGATTGAAAATCTCGAAATTTATGATAATGAAGTTGAGTTGCTGGATATTGAACTACATCCGATGACAGAGTTAACCGCTGGTTTTGAAGCCAATAATACCTTATTTGGAATTGGAGGTACGGTTGATTTTTCAGATCAATCATATGGGACTGGCATAAGCGAGTGGAAATGGTTGTTCGAGGGGGGTACTCCTGAGAGTTCGTTTGAACAGAATCCGCAGAATATTTTATACAGTGAAGCCGGTGATTTTGACGTATCCCTAACGGTATATGATAACGATGGGGATTCAAGTGTACTTATGATTGAAAATTATATAAAGGTGAGAGAGATTCTAGAGATGGACAATGAAACTATTTCCAGATGCAATGTGCTTTTTTATGATGCCGGAGGAGATAATAACTATGGCGATAATGAGAATTACACCATGACGATCACACCTGATGCAGACTTATCTTGGTTGCGGGTTGAATTTATGGAATTTAATGTGGAATTCCAGAGCAATTGCAATTATGATTACCTCGAAATTTATGACGGGAGTGATATGAACGCACCTTTATTGGGTAAATGGTGCGGAACTGATTCACCCGGAACGATTGTAGCCGATAACGAAGATGGTGCTTTGACTTTCTACTTTTCTTCTGACCAGAACACTACAAATTCGGGCTGGAAAGCATTGGTAAGTTGCGATACAAGTGTGGGTATTTCAGATTCAAACGATCCTAAAATTCGACTCTATCCCAATCCAGTGTCTGACTTGTTGAGAATCGAAACCGATTTCGAGATAGAATTTATTAACGTTTCTGATGCGAGTGGAAGGAAATTTATCTCTGAAAATGCAAATTCAAAAAACGTTTCGATTGATTTAAGCAGCTTACAGTCCGGTATTTATATCGTACATGCAGTTGGTAAAGATGCTTCTGCTATTTCTAAAATAATGAAAAGATAGTGTACTTTCCTGCCTGCAAAATCACCAATTCATAAGTATTTCATTGTTAAATACAACACGAAGGGTAAAAAATAAAAATACTGCAATTCCAATAAGAGGCCACGATAATGTGGTCTCTTTTATTTCCTCATCAAAATATACAGCGTCCATTTTCGATACCAGAATGGCGGAAATTGTTATGATCAGCGCTAATCCAATCCATATGTATGTTTCCGTGATCTGTATCTGTGGAATAAAAAAAATAACCAACAATACAGCTCCAATGATAAAGGGAACAATTATCTGAGCCATGATAAAAAACGGATAATTATTTTCATCCAGCTTATTAAAATAGGAATTGGCACTAAATACGATTCGTTTCGCCATAATTAATGAGGTAATCATGATACCGAAAAAGCCCATCATGGCCATCATGAGCAATTGAGAATCGTTGAAATACATCCATAGAAATAAGTGTGCGATGCGTATCTTGAAAATAATACCAATGATGATCCCTGAAAATACAAAATTTAAGGCATTCAGGGTAAGCCACAACAAAAATATCTTCACTTTTTCTTCATCTTCTGACATGGAAGAGTATGCCAGAAGAGCAAGGAGACCGGTAATAAAAACAAGCAAGGGACCAACTCCGTATATTACTTTTACTGAATCAGGCGTCCATTCTGAAGGTGCCACGTGGTAGACGATGCGGCTAAAATCAAAACTAATGCCATGCTCAAACATACCTGCGCTGAAAATGATGGAAAAGTGGTTTAAATAAAAAACCAGCAAATAGGAAATAATAAATGCGGCAGTTGAATTCGCGACAATAATCCAAAAATTCTTCCTGCTCAATTTATTATTAGCAATCATATTACAAACCTAAAAAAAAACCGGCTACTCAAGTAATGAATAACCGGTGTAAATCAGCATTTTTTCTTTTTATTTTACAACTTGTACTTTCAATTCTTCACTATATGCTTTATTTTCCAGCTTTTCTTTCACTTCAGCAAATGCATTTACCGTGTAGTTTACATCTTCCAACGTATGTGCAGCTGTTGGTATCAACCTCAATAAAATAACGCCTTTAGGTACCACCGGGTAAACTACAACAGAGCAGAAGATATTATAGTTTTCTCTCAAATCATAAGTTACCTGAGTTGCTTCACCCACAGTTCCGTGCAGCATCACTGGGGTTACGGGCGATCCAGTATCACCTGTGTCAAATCCTTTCTCCTTTAAACCACTCTGCAGTGCATGTACAATTTTCCATAGTTTTTCGCGGTGTTCAGGTTGGTCTCTTAACATTTCCAACCGTTTCATCGAGCCGATCACCATAGGCATAGGTAATGATTTTGCGTACACCTGCGATCTCATATTATATTGCAGATATTTTATCACACCTTTCTTCGACGCTATAAAACCACCAATCCCTGCCATCGACTTGGCAAAGGTTCCGAAATAGAGATCTACCTTATCCTGCACACCAAAATGTTCATCGGTGCCGGCACCCGTGGGGCCCATGGTTCCAAAACCATGCGCATCATCAATAAATAATCTAAAGTTGAATTTATCTTTTAAAGCTACAATTTCATCAAGTTTACCCAATCCACCAGTCATACCATAAACACCTTCAGTTATCACAAGAATGCCGCCACCTGTTTTTTCAACAATACGTGTAGCCCTTTCCAACTCTTTTTCAAGGTTCTTCATGTTGTTATGTGGATACACAAACCTTTTACCAAAATGTAAGCGCATACCATCAATGATACAGGCATGTGCTTCAGAATCATATACTATAACATCTTTACGGTCGACCATCGCATTGATAATAGACACCATGCCCTGGTAACCAAAATTCAGTAAATAAGCTGCTTCACGATTGACAAATTTTGCCAATTGCTGCTCTAGTTCTTCATGTTTGGTGGTATGACCCGACATCATCCGAGCTCCCATCGGATAAGCTAATCCCCATTCTTTAGTAGCTTCGGCATCTGCTTTTCTAACTTCGGGATGGTTACCCAATCCCAAATAATTGTTCAAACTCCAAACCAGTCTTTCTTTACCCTGGAAAATCATTTTATTTGAAAGCGGCCCTTCCAGCTTTGGAAACATATAATATCCTTCGGCCTGAATAGCATACTTGCCTAATGGCCCCATCGCCATTTCACATTTATCAAATACGTCCATAAATTTTTAAGCTTAATGTAAGCTACAAAAGTATGAAATTTAAAGGTTTAGAAGAAAAATAGCCTATTAAATTACACACAATTCTACTATCCGTATGATGAGCTATTTCTATCGTTTTCATTCACAGTTAATTCCAAATTTTTAGGAACGTTTTAAAAGCAATTTTTGTTAAAAAAATTTAAAACTTGAAATAATATCCACTAAGTAATAATCCTGTGCTAATTTCGTTTTGTACTTCGACAATTTGTTATATTTTTGCACGATGTTAAAAAAAGCCCTGTATATATTATTAATCGTTGGTATATTGATATTTAGCTATAGCTGTAAAAGTTATAATAAGACTCTTAAGAGTGCCAATAACGAATTAAAATATGAAACCGGTATTGACCTTTATGAAAATGGCGATTTCAATAAAGCATTGCAATTTTTTGATGTACTTAGGGCTGTATACAGGGGAACGGACAGGGGAGAGACGCTGGCATATTATACAGCCAACTGCTACTTTCAGCTTAAAAACTATGAAATAGCCAGTCACTATTATAAACAATACGCTCAAATGTATCCAATGGCTGAAAAAGCTGAAGAAGCGAGTTTCCTCAGCGCATATTGTAACTATCTGGCCTCACCAAGGCCAACACTCGACCAGAGCAATACATTTTTAGCGCTCAAAGAACTCCAGCTTTACATTGATATGTATCCCAAAAGCACCAGGGTTGACGAGGCCAATAAATTAATGGATGACCTACGTAAAAAGCTGGAAGTAAAAAATTACAATATTGGTAAATTGTATTACCGTATGGAAGATTTTCAAGCAGCTATCACCTCCTTCCAAAATTTATTGGAAGACTATCCTGATACAGAGTTTAAGGAAGAGGTTCTTTACTATATTGCGAAAGCTTATTATGTTTATGCCGAAAAAAGTGTGTATTCAAAAAAGGAAGAGCGTTACGAAAAAACCATAGAAGCGTATAATAATCTTTTATTCCTTTACCCTGAAAGTGAATATTTAAAAGAGGTTGAATCGATTAATGAAAATGCAAGAAATAAATTAAGTAATTAAAATATATAACTAAATGGACTATAAAAAAATTAAAACGGAAACAACTGCTGTAACCCGTCAAAAAGACAGTTTTTACGAGCATACAGAAAATATATATGAAACTGTTGTTGTTTTATCAAAAAGGGCCAACCAGATAGGACAGGAGATTAAACAGGAACTTGATCAGAAGATTGCAGAATTTGCACCTGCAACAGACAACCTGGAAGAAGTTTTTGAAAACCGTGAGCAAATTGAAATTGCCAAATTCTATGAAAGCCTTCCAAAACCTACACTATTCGCGATAAATGAATTCCTGGGTAATGATATTTACATGAGAAATCCTCATAAGGAAAAAGGTGGCTTTTAGCCCTTAACATGTTACGAGGAAAAAAAATAATCATCGGAATAACAGGCAGTATTGCCGCTTATAAAATTCCATTTTTAATCAGACTTTTAAAGAAAGCCGGCGCGGAAGTACAAGTAGTAATGACTCCTTTTTCGGCTGAATTTGTGACACCCTTAACACTATCGACCCTCACTGAAAAGTCGGTTTTAACTGACTTTTTTGATAAAAGCGATGGCAGTTGGCACAGTCATGTCGACCTGGGTTTATGGGCCGATTTGATCTTAGTAGCACCGCTGTCAGCTAACACGATGGCTAAAATGGCTACAGGAGTAGCCGATAACCTACTACTTACTGTACTTCTTTCGGCGCGTTGTCCGGTGTATTTTGCCCCTGCCATGGACCTTGACATGTACAAACATCCTTCAACAAAAAAAAATATTCTCACCCTACAATCCTTTGGATACAAATTGATTGATCCAACTGAAGGAGAACTTGCAAGCGGCCTAAAAGGATTTGGCAGACTTGAAGATCCGGAGAAAATTTTCTCAATTTTAAAGAAAGCTTTAAGTCCCAATTCCAAACTTAAGGAAAAGAAGGTGCTTATTAGTGCCGGCCCAACTTTTGAACCGATTGATCCGGTGAGGTATATTGGCAACAGAAGTTCCGGTTTGATGGGCATTGAACTTGCAAAGGCATTTGCGAATAAAGGTGCATTTGTGACACTGGTGCTGGGTCCAACCCACTACGATGTGCATCATCCATCCATCCAAGTTGAGAATGTAACTTCAGCAAATGACATGTACGAAACGGTTATTAATTCATTTAAAAATGCTGAGATTATTGTAATGGCGGCCGCTGTGGCAGATTTTACACCTGAAAAAGTAGAAAAAGAAAAAATTAAAAAATCGGGGACAAAGCGCACTATCCAGCTTAAGCCTACAGTTGATATTTTAAAAGAACTTGGGAATAAAAAACATAAAGATCAAATTCTGATTGGATTTTCACTTGAAACAGAAAATGAAAAGGAAAATGCTACGAAAAAACTGAAGTCGAAAAATCTGGACTTGATCGTTCTTAATTCACTGAGAGACAAAGGTGCCGGCTTTGAAACCGTGACCAATAAAGTGAGTTTGATTGATAAAAGAAAAAAAATTACTGAAATTCCGCTCAAACTTAAATCAGAAATCGCTGAAGATATCGTTACTTATATTGAAAACGAATTAATATCAGAATAATGGTCAAGAGAATCCTGGTTGTTTTAACGATTATCATGTTTGCTAAAAATATATTAGCCCAGGAATTTTTGTGCAATGTACAAATACAGACCCCGAGAATCGAAAACGTTGACAGAAGCGTATTCGACAATATGCGCACATCCATTTTTGAATTT
>SWBW01005191.1_pt2 | contig 13959 bp, 13 predicted proteins | sample 4693041 | NCBI WGS metagenome assembly SWBW01 (sample SAMN10267271, study PRJNA491770) | bioreactor metagenome | isolation source: DHS bioreactor inoculated with marine methane seep sediment | place: Japan: Omine Ridge, Nankai Trough | collected 2006-05-06 | reverse complement strand
CGCCTTTTTGGTGAACAGCGGCATCGTCGGCTTCAACACGGCCGTGGCCCACTTGAGCAGCGGCGGCTTCTGGCGGTTTTCATAGGTGGGCTCGCTGATGGAGGTGTCACGCGACACCCGGGCCAGCCAGTCGTCGCCCCCCTTCTCGGCCTTGGCCGGCGCGTCGTAGCAGCGGATGTCGAGCTTCTGCGGCTTGTCGCCCTTCTGGAAGCCACGCCGGACCTTGACCTGGCGGAAGAGCGACTTCAGCACCCCCGTCAGCTCGTCCTTGTCGGCGTTGGGCGGCACCACGAGGTAGACGGTGATCTCGCCGCCGGTGTCCGGGTTCATGCTCTCGTCCTTGAGCACGGTGACCTTGAGGCAACACGGCGGGCGCAGGTCCTCGAAGTAGATCTGCTTCTTCGCCATCTTGGGACAGGCATTCAGCGAAAACATCACCGCGCCTAGGCAGACACCCTGCAGCATGGTCATTGCCACACGTCTCATCTGGCCACCTCCATGGAATGATTGCACAACCGCACCGCTTGATACCACGAACGCTCCGTTTGGGCCAACAACCGATTCCAGACCCCGCGTTGACAGAGGTGTGCGTCGTGGCCTTCTCCTGCTGTCTGCAGCGCGAGGCTATGAAGAGTTCGGGTGCGCAAGTTCTAGCGCCGGTTGAGGCGATCAACCACCGCGCGAAGATCGTGGCGCTGTTCGATCTGACCTACCAGCTGTTCGACTGGCTTTGGCTCACCGCTGGCGTGAGCCACGTGGCGTCGCAGCTGGACAGTAGCTCCGGCTTCTATTCCCCCTACGGCCCAGGCCGCACGGCGATCTTCTTCGACCTCACCGTGCCGGTGGACGGGATCATCCAGGCGGTGCAGGGGCGCTAGCTACTAGCCCCGCCCAGAGCGGGAAGCAGAGCCCGCCGCGCCTACCACCTACCGCCCCGCGCATACCCGCAGCAGGTTCTGCTTCGTGAACGCCAGGGCCTCGACGTCCTGCTCAAGGAAGGGGCCTACGTCAGCGATGACTTGCTCGAAGTCGACCCCCTCGAGTGTCTCCCTGAGCTGCTTGCGCCAGGTCCGCGTCGTCAGGCGCGCTTCGCTCCAGCCAGACTGTTCCAGCGCGTTGTTGAGAAGAACGAGGTTGGGCGCCGGCCAGTCTGGATCGGACAGGTACCAGAAGAGGTCGAAATAGTCGCGCCCCTTGATGTACGCGCGCTGCAGGATCGCGTGCAGCTTTCCTGCGAGCAGGCTTGCCTTGTCGTGGTGTTGGATTTGTAGCGGAAGGTAGCGGCGGACAACCGTGGTTTCGAGGACGGCGCCAGCGGGCGGGTTGGTGTCCACCTCGATCTTGATCGCCAGGTTGCGCCTGCTTCCTGGCGCGAGATCGAGCTCCTGAAGCAGCTTGGCAAATCGCAGCAGGCCGCCCTGGACGTTCCGCTTGTCCGAGATCTTGATCAGGGTGACGTACCCTTCATCCTGCAGCTCGCTCTCCATCCGCTTCAGGTACGTCCGCAGATCATAGCCTCTGTTCTTCCGTTCGAGGGTGAAGTCCAGATCCTCGGAGTAGCGCGGGATTCCGTGCAGGAACCTGAGGCAGGTGCCGCCGTGAAAGGCGAGCGGGATCATGGCACCGCGCCGCTGCAGGGAGGCGAGGATTCGGGCTTGAAGGTATTCACGCGCGATGTGCAGCCCCTGCTCTCGGGTGCCTGCTGACTGGACCAGGGTAGCGAGATGATCCTTCATAGCGCCTCGTACTCTGCCGCTTCCTGCCTGGCCAGGTTCGTGATACGGGACGCCGCACGTCTCAGCTTCGGGCTGCCTGACTGCTGTGCCAGCAGTTCGAGCCGATCCAGATCCAGATCCTCCATATGCTGCAGACGCAGCTCGGTGAGGTACTCCCACCGATCCCCACCGGGGTGAAGGTAGACGAGATCCAGCAGGGCCTTCTCCGGCTCGGCCACGAACGCATGTTGTCGGTCCCCGAGTTCGACACGTCTGTAGCCGGTGAGCATGCTCACTTTCAGATGACGGTACGTGAATCGCCCGAGGGCTGTTTTCCATTGTCGGGGCCTGCTGGCGCAGACGCTGGTCGTCGTCGGTACGTGCTCCGGCAAGAGCCCGTAGTAGCCAAGCGCTGTTTGGCAGCTCACGAAGGATCCCGTCACCATGACGTTGGCAACGTGAAATGGGTGAGGAGAGGTTCGCTGGTAGGGCGGGGCCACCGCGTAGACGCCCCGCCTGAGCTGGTGCAGCTTGCCGACCCGGGTCCACCGCGAAAGCTGGCGCCGAACGTCGGCCGGATTCTCGTCACCAGCCAGAAGGAGACTGGTCTCGAAAACCGGTGAATCTTTGACCGTTGCCAGCAGGTCAGCAAATCTCATATCAATTATATGCCTTATATGGCAAATTATTGCAACGATTGCAGCGAACCTGGGTACAACAAAGCGCCCAAGGTGTCGAATTCGGTTCACGGTGTGAACAGATGATACGTTCGCTTCGAGCATCGCCGGGGGGGGAGCCGAGTAATAAGCAATAATTACAATAGATTGTGGCTGGACGGGGTGGCCTGCCACCGGTCCAATCTGGCCCCTTGATTGCAGCATCGGCAACGAACCCCGCTGGCTTCAGGAAGGAGGACCCATGAGCATCAGGGTGTGTCTTGTCTGCGCGGCCCTCATGGCGCTTGGCGCGTGTGATGGCTCGTCGATCAGTTTCCCCGTGGATGGCGGCAAGCAGCTCGACGAGCTGACGGACGAAGACGCCCGGGCGATCTGCCACGCGTTGAAGCCGATGTTCGATTCGTTGGATGACCTGATGTGCACCTCCAAGGGCATCTCGAAGTCCATGAGCGGTGGAGGATCCTGCGAGGCCGAGCGGTCGGCGTGTCTGCAAGGCGAATCGATAACCAAAGAGCTCGACTGCAACAAGGCGAAGGCCAACGACCTCGCCAACTGTGACGCCACGGTGGGCAGCTACGAGGCCTGCGCAAACGACACCTACAGCATGATCAAGGACGTCCAGTCCAGCGTCCGCTGCGGCGCCTCGATCAGCGAGCTGCAGGCGCTGGAGACAAAGTACAAGCTGCCTGCCTCGTGCGAGGCATTGCAGCAGAAGTGCCCCTCCATTTCGATCGGGATCGACTAGGTTGGCGGGCTGAGGCTGAAAACGATGGTTCGGGGGCGCCGATCGCCCCCCAGCTAAGCGGCCGAGCTGCCCTCGACGACAAATCATAAACCGAGGCGCTGGTCTCAACCTCGCGCTGCTCGACCTCAGCCCCAGCAACGCCAGCACGCCCAGCACGGCTCCGCCAATCCCGCTCAACCCCCCCGGCGACCGACCCGGTACACGTCGTCAGCGCACCCCGCCGCCACGCCCACGACGCGCAACTAACGCTCCGTTTGGGCCAACAACCGATTCACCGGACACCTCGACGTCCACGGAAATGTGGGCCCCCTACACTGCCGAGATCCGGCAGGCCGGACGTGCCGGACCGGATACCGGACGCGCTGACCCCAACGCCCGTCTCCGTTGACGTGATTTCAACGCTCTGCACGCAGAAATGGGTTGGCGCGGCCCTTGCTTTCTCACCTGCCCAAACCCATTCACGGAGGACAACCATGGCAAGCGCAAACAAAGTCATCCTGCTGGGACACCTGGGAACGAAACCCGAGGTGGCCTACACCCAAAACGGCACCGCCGTCTGCAACATGCGGCTGGCTACCAACCACGTGTACAAGGACCGCGAAGGCAACAAACAGGAGCACACCAACTGGATCAACCTCAAGTCCTTCGGCCGTCAGGCCGAGGTCTGCGGCCAGTACCTGAACAAGGGGCGGCAGATCTACGTCGAGGGGCGGCTGCAGACCGACAGCTACGAGGACGGCCGGGGCGTCCGCCGCACCAAGGCCGAGGTCATCACCAACCAGGTCGTCTTCCTCAGCGAGCAGAACAGCGGCCGGATGGAGCTGTCTGACCCGGGCCACGGGAGCCACAGCAACGGAGCTGGAGGCGCCGGCGGCAACGGCAACGGCAACGGCAACGGCAACGGGGGCAACGGCAACGGGGGCCACGGCAACGGGGGCAACGACTACGGCAATGGTGGCAACGGGGGCAGCGGCAACGGCAACGGCTACAGCGACGGAACCGGCACTGGTGGCAACGGCGGGACCAGCCACTGGGCGTCGTCTGGCGAGCCCATTCCGTTGGCCGAGCCCGCGGAGGACGACTGACGATATCCCGTTCTAGCGGCCCGGTAGCACCACCACCTGCACCGGGTTGCCGCAGAGCTTGTCCAGCCGCTCCCAGTGGGGCACGCTCCCCTCCTCGAGCAGCGCCAGCGTCAGCTGATGGACCTGGGCCTCCTCACTCTGGCGGGCCTCCGGCGCGGCCATGAACGACCCCTCGTCGCGCTGAAAGCGCACCACGTGCACCAGCTCGTGGGTCAGGATGTAGATCAGCAGCGCCTCGAGCCCGTCCTCCCGCCCGTTCTGGGCCACCCGATGCAGGATCAAATCATCCTGGAGGCAGATGCGGTAGAGGTGCTCCGTCCCCCGCGGCCGGTCACGCGCGTAGATCACCAGGTGGGCCAGGGCCTCCTCCGCGCGCTCCGGGCCCTTGAGGTCCACCAGGGTCACGAGCTCGTAGGGGTAGCGCTGAGACGGCAGGGCCGGGATGCGGAACCCGCGGGCCACCAGGGTCTCGCTGCGGCCCAGAGCGGTCTGGAGCAGGGCCAGCTGCCCAAGGTCGAACCCGGCTTGCTCGCGGCCTGACACGGCCTGCGATGGTAGCCTGAAACCTCTTGCGAGGCCACCAGAGCGGCGCCTGACGGAGACCCGGGGCGCCCGCTGCCACCCCGACCCCCCCCTGGCCAGCACCCGGATCCAAAAAGCGTTGTCCGGCTCTTGACAGGGTGCGAGCCATGATTAGCTTGCTGCCTGCCTACACCCAGGGCGAAGAAAGAACATCAAAAAATTCAGAACCATGCAAGGAGCAAGACCTATGAAGATCCGTCCACTACATGATCGTCTGCTGGTCAAGAGGCTTGAGGAGCAGGAAACCACCAAGGGCGGGATCATCATCCCGGACTCGGCCAAAGAGAAGCCCATTGAGGGCCAGGTGGTCGCCGCGGGCAACGGAAAGATTACAGACAGTGGCGACGTTCGGCCGCTGGATGTCAAGTCCGGCGACCGCATCCTGTTCGGCAAGTACTCGGGTACCGAGGTCAAAGTCGAAGGCGAAGATCACCTGATCCTGCGGGAGGACGAAGTCCTCGCCGTAGTCCTGAAATAACGTAGAGGAGAGTTAGCGATGCCTGCCAAGCAAATCATCTTTCATGAGCAAGCCCGCCAGAACATGCTTCAGGGCGTGAACATCCTGGCCAACGCTGTCAAGGTCACCCTCGGCCCCCGCGGCCGCAACGTCGTCCTGGAGAAGTCCTGGGGCTCCCCCACCGTCACCAAAGATGGCGTGACCGTGGCCAAGGAGATCGAGCTCGAGGACAAGTTGATGAACATGGGCGCCCAGATGGTCAAGGAGGTCGCCTCCAAGACCTCCGACGTGGCCGGTGATGGCACCACCACCGCCACGGTGCTGGCCCAGGCCATCTACACCGAGGGCCTCAAGATGGTCGCCGCTGGCGCCTCTCCCATGGAGCTCAAGCGCGGCATCGACGCCGGCGTGGCCAAGGTGACCGAGGAGCTGGTCAAGCTCTCCAAGGCCACCAAGGGCAAGGCCGAGATCGCTCAGGTCGGCACCATCAGCGCCAACGGCGACAAGGTCATCGGCGAGCTGATCGCCGAGGCGATGGAGAAGGTCGGCAAGGAGGGCGTGATCACGGTCGAAGAGGCCAAGAGCATGGACACCTCCCTGGAGGTCGTCGAGGGGATGCAGTTCGATCGCGGCTACCTCTCGCCCTACTTCGTCACCGACGCCGAGCGGATGGAGGTCGTGCTCGAGGACGTATATCTGCTGATCCACGAGAAGAAGATCTCCAACATGAAGGATCTGCTGCCGCTGCTGGAGCAGATCGCCAAGAGCGGCAAGCCGATGCTGATCCTGGCCGAGGACGTCGACGGCGAGGCGCTGGCCACCCTGGTGGTCAACAAGCTGCGCGGCACCCTCAACTGTAGCGCCGTCAAGGCCCCGGGCTTCGGCGACCGCCGCAAGGAGATGCTCAAGGACATCGCCATCCTCACCGGCGGCCAGGCCATCACCGAGGACCTGGGCCTCAAGCTGGAGAACCTGACGCTGGCGGACCTGGGTCAGGCCAAGCGCATCACCATCGACAAGGACAACACCACCATCATCGACGGTGCGGGCGCCAAGAAGGAGATCCAGGGTCGCGTGGACCAGATCCGGCGGCAGGTCGAGGACACCTCCAGCGACTACGATCGCGAGAAGCTGCAAGAGCGGCTGGCCAAGCTGGTCGGCGGCGTGGCGGTGATCAAGGTCGGCGCGGCCACCGAGACCGAGATGAAGGAGAAGAAGGCCCGCGTGGAGGACGCCATGAACGCGACCCGCGCGGCGGTTGAAGAGGGGATCGTCCCCGGCGGCGGCGTGGCCCTGCTGCGCTGCATGAGCGCGCTGGACAACGTCAAGCTGGACAACGTAGACCAGAACACCGGCGTCAAGATCCTGCGCCGTGCGTTGCTCGAGCCGCTGCGCCAGATCGCCGCCAACGCCGGCATCGACGGCTCCATCGTGGTGGAGAAGGTGCGCAACAGCAAGGGCGCCCAGGGCTTCAACGCGGCCAACGAGAAGTACGAGGATCTGGTCAAGGCCGGCGTGATCGACCCGACCAAGGTCGTGCGCATTGGCCTGCTCAACGCCGCTTCCGTGGCCGGCCTGATGCTGACCACCGAGGCCCTCATCGCCGAGAAGCCCGAGGACAAGAAGGACGCTCCCGCGGCTCCGGACATGGGCGGCATGGGCGGCATGGGCGGCATGGGCGGCGGCATGGGTGGCATGGGCGGCATGGGCGGCTTCTAGCGCCACCGCTTGCCCTGTAATACAGGATAGTTAATAGGGCCGCCGGCCTCTTCGGGTCGGCGGCCCTTTTTTACATGGTGCTACGCTTTGGGCTGCAACCCAGGCGAAGCTGGCGGCTCTGATAGGGTACAGGAGGAGAGACCATGACCACCGCGACCTACGGATACACCCGGACGCTGAAGGATACGACCTACGAGCAGGCCATCGAGAAGATCACCGCCGCCCTCAAGGCAGAGGGCTTTGGTGTGCTGACCGAGATCGACGTCAAGGCCACGATGAAGAAGAAGCTGGACGTGGACTTCCGCAAGTACGTCATCCTCGGCGCCTGCAGCCCGCCTCTGGCCCTCAAGGCCCTGACGGCCGAGCCGCTGATCGGGCTGCTGCTGCCGTGCAACGTCACCGTCTTCGAGGAGGATGACGGCACGATCAACGTCTCGGCGATCAAGCCCTCCGAGATGTTCAAGGTGGTGGACAAGCCCGGCATGGTCGAACTGGCGGCGGAGGTGGACGTCAAGATCCAGGCCGTGATGGAGCGGCTGAGTTAGTCCTCTGCCTTAGAAGAACGCGGCCAGGATCACCGCGCCCACCGCGCCCAGGGCCAAGACCAGCAGCAGGAAGAAGACGACCAGGCTGAGGTTCACGCCCGAGGGCTTCTCAACCTGCAGCTGAGACTGCACGGCGGCTGGACCGGAGCCGGAGGTCTTGAGCGGGGACGGCACCTCGAAGGCTTGCCCTGACGGCTCCTCTGCCGGCGCAGCCGCTTCGGCCATCAACCTACGCTCGGTCCCTGCCGTGATGGCCTTGATCCGCTTGACCGTGTCCTTGCTCTGGCGCGCGGAGCGCCCCTCCATCAGCTCGGACGGTTCAATCGTGACCACCGCCTCGTCTTTGGCCTTGTTTGCGGCCTCGGTCAGCAACGTTTCGTCATAGAGCCGGTTGGCTGTGACGTCGTCCGCGGTGAAGCCGGGCTCCTCGGTGGGGGGTGCTGGGTCGGGATCGGGCGCCAGGGGCGGTATCGGAATCATGCTCGGCAGCGGGTCCGACTCGGCGGTGATGCGTTCATTGGCAGACGGTTTGGCCTTGGGTTCATCGCTCTGGTCGGGCTCGGGCTCGGAAGCCTCGACCTCCCAGCCAGCCTCGATGTCGTCCCAGCCGGCGTCGACATCATTGTCGTGATCATCTGCCATTTCGAGACGCTAGCATTGCCCATAAGGAGGCCTGGGGCAATTTATGCAGCACTTTCGCTCCATGGCGGCCCGCCCCTCCTGGGGGCTAAAACAAGGCATCGCTCGCCAACAAGATCTCCTCGAAGTAGTGCTCGACCTTCTGCGGGATCTGCGCACCAGGCGCTCGCCGGCCTGCGTTGCACTCCACAAAGTCAGCCGATAAAGGCCTGCCGCTCCAGGCCCGGGGTCAAGTACCATAGGACCCAGGCCAGCAGGAGTACCGAGCAGCGGTGCCACCACCCTCTGTCAGGGATGGGCAGCAACGTCAGCACCCAGCTGGCAAACGCCAACCAGAATATCGAGTAGCCGATGAAGGGGGATGGCACCCAGTAGGACGGGTCTGTCGAACGCCCCCCCCATTGGACGACACGCTCCAGCACCCAGAACCCGCTGTTGCTAACGTTGTTCTCGGCGTGCCGGGCCATCAAGAACGCGGCACCGGCAACAGCTACGGTCAAACCTTCAGTTGCATAGGTGGCTGTCCGGATGATGTTGGTCCAGCCTCGAAGGCGCGCGATGAACAAGAGCATGGAGGCTAGCAGCACAAGGCTGCAGCCGCCAAACATACAGCGGTGCCAGAGGTGCGGTTTTATCGAAATTAAACTTTTTAACTCGTAAGCCCATAAATGATGGCACAGGTAGACTATTTGAAACAGCGCCTGTAGCACGAAGCCAATGGACAGCAGGACAATGTACCAGGGCGGGCCTGCTGTCGCTGGTACGGGGAAACGTCGCCTGCCCGTGCCAGCTCGTCCGTACGTCACCACCACAACCTCCTACGAAACCGAGGAGCGAGGTTCTGCGGCACTCTCTCGGAGTGTAGCTATAGCGAGAACCATTTATGACGGGCGCTGTCCGCGTCCGCAACGACGACACAATGCCTATTGTAGAGGGCCCGTGCGCGCACTCCAATATAGTCCCAGAATGCACAGGGTATACGTTTGGATCGTCGGCCACCTTCCCCATCGCCGCGAGCTTTGGGGCGGCGGGCGAGCGTGCCCGAAGAGACCGATGAGCGAGGTCAGAGGCGGCACCGATGGGCTACAGAAAAAGCGCGAGCAGGTTCGCAGGCGCCTCGTCCTCACCCAAACCAAGCGCCGTGCCGCGCGAATGAGCAAGCTGCGCCGCCGGCTCGCGGCCCATTTTCGCGCTCTCTCGCTAGGAGGCTTTCACAAAGCCCTGAGCGCGCCCGAGTAATCGAGATAGGTGTTACGCGGTTTTCTGGGAAGCGAGATCGGTCCGGCCGGCCGGGTCACGTGGTAGCTGTAGCGGGACATGGTCTCTAGATGGTCCCTCTGTTTCCCATACCGAGGTCGAGGGCCCGCCTCATCGGTCCTTCGCCGCAAGCCTGTCGTTGACCGCCGCCTGAACTGACAACGATGTCCACCCAGCGCTTGCTGAGAATCTCCAGGGCGTGCGCACAGGTCAACAGGGGTTCGAACCTAGTTCGACATGTCCCCAGCGCCCGCTAGCCACAAGCCGCCCAGCCAATTGACATTACTCGTCTTTTCGCCCAACAGAAGGTTCTCACAGTTCTGGTCAGCAGACCCAGAAATACCATAACTGCGAGAACCCTCTAGCCCCTCGGTATCGTTGCCTATTCCCACGACATCTCACGGTTTTTACCATAACTGTGAGAACAAATACCATAACTGCTGAGTTGCCACATACACACCCGTCACGCTTTGTGACCATGGTTAGCTTTTGATCGTTAGCCAGGTGCACTATTGCCTCTCCCGTCTTCGTAATCATTGGCTAAATCTCTGGCACGCTTCCTGTACTTCACACCTGAGCCCACACGAGACGTCGTTTGTTGATCAACCCCGTGTTCGGGGGCACCGGGAGGCATGTGCACCTGCGATCTGGAAAGATCTCACTGCTGTTGTTGCTGGTAGCGCTGGTAGCGCTGGTTGCGCTTCAGGTCGCCTGCGGTTCACGCCGCAGCCAGGACAAGCCAGGTCTGGACAGCAACCCGACCAGCATCAGCGTCGACCTGGGGCAGACGCCGGACCGGGGGCCCTCCTGCCCATGCATCCAACCCAAGAACTGGATCGGGTTCGCCTCCTGTGAGTGCTCCACCATCGCCTGGGGCTGCAGCGCCGCGCCCCAGTCCTTCAAGGCCTGTAACGTGCCCCCCACCTGTTGGACCACCATCACCGATCCCGTCACCGGTTGCCCCAGACCAGCCAAGGACTCGGGCTGCCTCGGCAGCTGCAAGGGCGGCGCTCCGGACCTGATCGGTCGGCCCTGCACGGCGACGGGGGGCGAGTGCGGCGCCGCGCACACCTGCTTGCTCACCAGCCCCGGCCCCAGCCTGGCCCCCGGTAGCGGTCAGGGCGTCTGCACGGTCCAGTGCACCCCGGATAACCCCGGTACGCCCACCATCAACGAGGACACCTGCCCCGACCCCGCGGCCACCATCTGCGGCACAGTGGACCTGCTGCAGGGCGGTAAGGCCAACTACTGCCTGCTGCGCTGCACCCCGCGGCACGGCGCCAACGACTGCATCGCGCCGCTATCGTGCGACGTGGAGTCCGCGGCGTTGGCCGGGCTGCAGGAGGTCGGGCAGGCCGTCTGCATGAAGCCTGGCTGCACCTCGAACGACGACTGCCCGGTGCGCACGAACATTCCCTGCGTCATCCCCACCCCCAAGAGCGCGCCCTGCCCGGCGGGGCTGTACTGCGCCCCTGAGCGCCCCGGCGCCGCGAAGGGGCTTTGCTCCAAGGCGGGCACCTGCGAGCCCAAGAGCGGGCTCTGCGCGGCCCACAAGCTGGGGCAGGCCGCGGCCAAGGTGGGCGATCCCTGCCAGGACGACACCGCGTGCGGCGCCGCCATGCGCTGCCTGATGCAGCTGGACGAGGCGGCGCAGCTCAAGGCCGCGGGCGAGCCCTGCGGTCGCGACGACGAGTGCTGCAGCGAGCGTTGCAGCGCCAAGGGCGTCTGCGCCGCCGGAGCCTGCACCCTGCTCTACCGCAACGGCTACTGCACGGTGGTGGGTTGCCTCTTCGCCGGCGATCTGACCCAGGCCGCCTGCCCCGGCGGCTCGACCTGCAACCGCCTCTACCCCGGCGGTCTGTGCCAGCGGATCTGCGATCCCGTCCAGGCCGGCTCCTGCCGCGGCCACGCCAAGGATCAGGCCCGGGACTACGAGTGCCGCGCCTGGAACAACAAGAAGTTGGTGCAGGACAAGGTCCCCACCGACGCTCCGGTCTGCGACTTCGGCACCCGCATGCCCTGCAGCTACTTCAAGGGCAAAAATGGCGACTGCAAGCTGATCGGCGTCCCCAGCAACACCACTGACATGGCCTGCCGCGATGACCAGGGCAGCCAGACGCTGGACGCCTTCTCGCCCGTGGGCTACTGCCTGGACAAGACCGCGTCGGGGAGCTGAGCTTGATAAATATTGGTCGCTGCCGCTCCAGCGCGGGCGCGGGCCTCTGGCCCCGCTCCTCCCCGCGCTTTAATGAAAGTCCCGGCTGGGGTTCGCCGCCGGCTGCCGCTCCAGCCGCGGCGCCCAGAGGTGGTCCACCACCAGGTGCGTGACGTTGTCCTGCTTCTGCAGCCGGCCGCTGACCCCCAGGAAGAGCTCGGTGCGGGCGAGCAGGTGATAGCGCGCGAAGACGTCGGGCCAGAGCACCAGGTTGATGAAGCCGGTCTCGTCCTCGAGGGTCATGAAGACCACGCCCCGGGCCGTGCCGGGCTGTTGGCGGTTGATCACCAGCCCGGCGAAGTGCACCTCGGCGTCGGGGGCCATGCGCTCCACGGCGCAAGCGTCGGGCAGCCCCTGGGAGGCCAGCACCCCGCGCAGGGGTCCCACGGGGTGGCCGCGGGCGCTGTGCCCTGCGGCGCGGTAGTCCCAGGTGATCGTCTCCAGGGCGTCCAGAGGCTCGAAGGTGGGCTGCGCCGTGGCGGCGCAGGTGGGCAGGCTGTCGGCGCGGGCGCGGACAAGCCGCCGCACCTCCCACAGGGCCTCGCGCCGGGTCAGGCCCAGCCCCTCCAGAGCGCCCGCCTCGGCCAGCACGGTGAGTTGGCCCTCGTTGAGCCGCGGGGTGCGGCGGACGAAGTCCTGTAGATCTGCAAAGGGGCGCAGCCGCGCCTGCAGCGCGATCTGCTGCCCGGCTGCCTCGCCCAGCCGGTTGACGAAGCGCAGGCCCATGCGCACCGCAAAGACGCCCTCCAACTGCTCCAGCGAGCTGTCCCACTCCGAGGCGCAGACATCCACGGGCAGCACCTGCGTGCCGTGGCGGCGGGCGTCCTCCACGATGGTCGCCGGGGTGTAAAAGCCCATGGGTTGGGCGTTGAGCAGCGAGCAGGTGAAGACATCGGGGTGGTGGCAGCGCAGCCAGCAGGTGGCGTAGGCGATCAGGGCGAAGGAGGCGGCGTGGCTCTCGGGGAAGCCGTACTCGCCGAAGCCCTGGATCTGCTCAAAGACGCGCTCGGCGAAGCGCGCCTCGATCCCCTTGCGCAGCATGCGCGAGATCAGCCGCTCGCGGTGGCGCTCCAGACGCCCGCTCTTGCGCCAGGCGGCCATGTCGCGCCGCAGCTGATCGGCCTCGCCCGGCGTGTAGTCCGCGGCCACCACCGCCAGCTTCATCACCTGCTCCTGAAACAGCGGCACGCCCAGGGTGCGGGCCAGCACCGGCTCGAGGCTGGGGTGGGGGTAGGTCACCGGCTCCTTGCCCTTACGGCGGCGCAGGTAGGGGTGGACCATGTCGCCGGCGATGGGGCCCGGCCGGACGATGCTGATCTCGATCACCAGGTCGTAGTAGTTGCGCGGCCGCAGCCGCGGCAGCATGGCCATCTGGGCCCGGCTCTCGATCTGGAACGTGCCTATTGTGTCGCCGCGACAGATCATGTCGTAGGTCGCCGTGTCGTCCTGGGGGATCGTGGCCATCGAATGATCGACGGACTTGTGCCGCCGCAGCAGCTCGAAGGCGCGGAAGAGCATGGCCAGCGCACCGAGCCCCAGCAGGTCGACCTTGAACAGCCCCAGGTCCTCCAGGTCGTCCTTGTCCCACTGGATCACCGTGCGCTCCTCCATGGAGGCGTTCTCGATCGGCACGATGGTGTGCACCGGCTCGTGCCCCAGTAAGAAGCCCCCGGGGTGGATCGAGAGGTGCCGGGGAAAGCCCTGCACCTCCTCCACCAGCCGCACCAGGTGCTGGTGCACCGGCGCCCGCGCGTCGAGCCCGGCCTCCCGCAGCAGCTCGGTCCACGGTGACTCCGGCGGGGACTCCCCCTCCCTTGGTGCCCCCCACGGATGCCTGTGCGACAGCTTGGCCAGCCGATCCAGCGCGGTCTCGGGCAGGCCCAGGGCCTTGCCCACGTCGCGGATCGCCGAGCGCGTGCGATAGCGCACCACGTTGGCCACCATCGCCGCGTGGGAGCGGCCGTACTTGTCGTAGACGTGCTGGATCACCTCCTCTCGCCGCTCGTGCTCGATGTCCAGGTCGATGTCCGGCGGCTCGTCGCGCTCCTTGGAGAGAAAGCGCTCGAAGAGCAGGTCCATCTGCACCGGGTCCACGGCGGTGATGCCCAGGCAGTAGCAGACCGCCGAGTTGGCCGCCGAGCCGCGCCCCTGGCAGAGGATCCCCCGAGCCCGGCAGAACTCGACGATCTCCCACATGGTCAAAAAGTAGCCCGGGTAGTCCAGCTCCTCGATCAGGCGCAGCTCACGCTCCACCTGGTGGACCACCGCCTCGGGGATCCTTGCCTCGTAGCGCCAGCGCGCCCCCTCGAAGGTCAGCTGGCGC
>SWBW01007509.1_pt2 | contig 13971 bp, 10 predicted proteins | sample 4693041 | NCBI WGS metagenome assembly SWBW01 (sample SAMN10267271, study PRJNA491770) | bioreactor metagenome | isolation source: DHS bioreactor inoculated with marine methane seep sediment | place: Japan: Omine Ridge, Nankai Trough | collected 2006-05-06 | reverse complement strand
AAAGCAAAGCTACCACGATACATTGACTCCCATTTGGAGAATGTAGCTCTTTGGCTGGAGATCCTTTCTGACAAGGAACCTACCGTCTGGTGAACGTATCCTACGGTATGTTCTCCACCCTCAACCACGGTTAGAGCGAAACGTCTTTGTGATGCTTCATCCAGAATTCCCTGGATAATGTAGGTTGTCGAAAGCTTGGGATCACCCGTTAGAAACCATAGCACAGCACGAGGATACTCTGCGTCTACTATCCTCGCCAACTCAGCGCCGATCCGCTTCAAATCCAGAATGATGTCCTTTTCAGAACGATGCATTACCTTCGCGAGGTTGCTAACCCGCCCAGTCTTGTTATTGTTGTATGCTTCTGGATCAATTACGATACCAGGAACGCTGGTTTCCCTGGCAATTCTGAGCGCAAGGCGAAGATCACGCTTAAATGTGGTAAGCGTTCCAAACGTGTCGTCAAGGTCAAGTCCGGGAATTCGCTCAAAGTGTTTAATCACCGTCGGCTTCAACGCCCGGTGCACCTTTGTTTCGAGAGGAACTCCGCCAACGAAGCGGTTGAAGAATATCCAAGGCCAAATGTGTTTCTTGCTCTTTCGGCTGACACGGGAAAGGGTAGTTTCAAGGGTGGAACGAGCTATAGTGCGGGGAAGAGCTTGGTGGTTGTCCAAGAATACGGCGACCCCGTCATATGGCGTGCGATTGATCCGTGCAATGAAGTCGTCATCAATCTTTGTATATGCTTTCTTTGTGTAAAAGCTGACCACAAGTAGATATGGATCGCGCTTGCATTCCTCTACCCGCTCTACACCGCAGGGTTGTCTGTTCTCTACCCTCGGGCCTGATTTGTGTTTCAATACTGTCGTATTATGTTGCCGTGTTGGACATCCACTCAATATGATTAAACAAGTCACCGCTGCTACTGCTAACAGCCTATTGCGTTCCCGTTCCACGTAGGCCCTGTTCCTGGTGAGGATTACCACTCAAAATACATCAGCACGTCCTATTGGCGACGCGATGTAGCACAGAATCGAAAACCTCTAGAAGTTCCAGTCTATTGCAGTTCTCTTGTACGTACTTTTGGGCTTGCCTTCCCTTCTTCTTCCGTTCTTCTGGATGTTCCTTTAGCCAACGTATTTTTTCGAGCAGCAAATCCGGCCTCTCCGACCGAACTACAAATCCACCTCCCGAATTTCGGATTAAATCCGCGGTATCTCCTTCACCACAGTATATCATTGGAAGTCCACTTCCCAAGTAGTCAAAAGGTTTGTTGCCCAGCACATAATGCCAGAGTGGGTCGTCACGAAACATGTGCAAACCGACATCAGCTGCGGAAAGAATGGCAGGCATACGTAATCTAGGCTGTACATCAAGAAACTGTACATTGTCCAATGCTTGTTCCGAGCAATACTGTTGATACTCGGTCTTCTTTTCACCGGCCCCAATAATTGCAAAGTGCAGGTCTGGATCGTCTTTGGCCATCTCCGCAGCTTGAAGCATTGTTGGAATGTCGTAGGACTGCGTGAGACCACCGGCGTAGATTGATACAAATCGATTACCCCACCCGTATTCTTGCCTCGCGTCGTAACTTCGATCAGCCTGCTCAAAGACTTGGGGTTCATATCCGTTCAAGACAGGCGTGATCTTTCGCTGATCGACCCCTTTTTTGACTAATGCAGTCTTTATGCCCTTTGATACGGTTATAATGTGGTCACAATGTTTGGCCACATAATCTTCGGCGAAGGCGGAGGCCTTGATGAAGAGCCTGCTCGATGTATAGCTGTTTGCCACCAACGCATCGGCCATTAGATCACGCACTTCGAAGATGTACGGCAATCCAAACATTTTGCTGATAAGCAACCCAACGCTTGGCATTATCGCGGGCGGATACGCGCCAACGATCACATCAACTTTGCCTACCTTTGGCATTAGGGCCACCACCCAAGCAGTGAACAAGGCCTCAAATGTCAACCTGTGCAATGCACTTCGTCTGAAATCCTCAAGCCCCCATGGGAAAATCACTCGAACACCGTCAATGTTCTTCTCTGAGTACAGTTTTCCCTTGAGATGAGCATGACGTTTCTGCGTTCGCAGGTTTACCCCAGGAGCAAAGACGGTGACTTCGTGGCCCTTTTTCGCCAGAAATGCACCGATCTGCGACGAACGGAGTGATCCTGTTTGATTGAGATTACCGTAGTGTGGAAAGAGGAGGAGGACTCTCAACTTCCGATTCATGTTAAGCAATCTCCTTGAGGACAAATGTTTCGCCGAGATTATACCGTACGGTCTCGCCAACTTCGACAAGTTCTGCACCATTTCTCATCGCGTTCACAACCACATCGGCGATACGTGCGGCGGCGCGCCCGTCTCCAAATGGAACCTCCCAGCCACGACGTACGTTCATCATCTTGACTGCTCCATCGCAAATCCTTTGCGGGACTGTCCCAACCAGCATATTGCTACCCACAGCGAGCGTCTCTGGGCGTTCTGTGTTGTCCCGTAGCGTGATACATGGTGAGTTCAACACACACGATTCCTCTTGAATACCACCACTATCTGTCAGCACTACCGCAGCATCAGCGATCAAGTTGAGCGCCTCGAAGTAGCCCAATGGCTCAAGCAATCTGAGTTTCTCCGATAACTGGCTCATCTGCACTCCGAACTGATCCAACCGCTTCCTCGTTCTGGGATGAACTGGATAGATAACGGGCAGACCGGTCTGGTCGGCCAACATTGATACACCTTCCAATATTCCTAGTAGACGAGACTCTACATCAACGTTTTCCTCGCGATGGCAGGTGAATAGGAAGAATCCGTCCTTCTTCAGCCCTAAATCAGGGACGCAACCAGGATTCTTTCTTGCCAACGCAAGGTGTTGCAGCGTTGAGTCAACAATTGTATTTCCTGTGAGATGTATCTCTCCCTTTACGTTGTCCATCACCAGGTTACGACATGTATCGACCGTTGGTGCAAAGAGCAGTTCGCAAATATGGTCTAGAATTATCCTGTTGTGTTCCTCTGGCATACTCCAGTCGTTGCTTCTCAAGCCAGACTCGACATGACCAACTATCAACCCAATCTTGCGAGCAGCAAGACCGGCAGCAAGATTGGTGTTTGCGTCGCCACATACGAGCACGACTTTGGGCTTTCGCTCAAGTAACACTTCTTCAACACCTCGAAGCATCTCGGCCGTCTGCTCGGCATGGGTTGTATAGTTCTTCGTCGCCTCCACTCGGTGTTCTGGCTGCGGCAGCTCTAACAGAGAAAAGAATCCCCCATCCATATTCGAGGAGTAGTGCTGTCCAGTATGTAGAAGGAAATTGGGGATCCCTCTCTTGGCGAACTCCTTTTCCAGAGGGGCCATCTTTACAATTCCAGGCCGAGTACCCATGATGATTGCGACCTCATCCTTCAAGTCCCGTCGAGAAAGCCTCTTCATTCCCATTTTTTGCATCCTTCCTAATTCTGGTTTTCAGATACGTCTCTAGTGCTCAGGGATGCATCAACTGTCAGTATTCATCATCTTTAAGCGACGCTTGACTGTCACCAAAGATCGTCTCGAGAATGTAGCGGATGTCCTTTTTGAAGGAATAGTCATTGACGTAGGCCTTGTTGATCTTAACTTTCTTGGGCCAGATGATACTGTTGTTGTAGACATCAGGGTCCTTCTGTGCAGCCAAGAGCTGCTCCTCGTGACGATAGTACAGCGTGGCTGGTCCCGTAAGACCGGGTCGAATTGACAGAATCAATCGATCACTCCCCACCAACTTGTCTGCGTATCCTGGAACATCAGGTCGCGGTCCCACAAAGCTCATATCTCCAATCAGTATGTTGAAGAGCTGAGGAAGTTCATCCACCTTATGCTTACGGAGTAGCCGGCCGATCCTTGTTATCCTCGGGTCATTTGCGGTTGTGATGACCGTGCTGATCCCTGTTCCATCATTCATCGTGCGCAACTTGATCAGCTTGAAGATGCTCCCTTCGTAGCCAACTCTTTCCTGTCGATAAAACCCGCTGTTCTTCGTCTCTAGAGCAGCGAGGACATAGCCTATCAATACAATCCACCATGTCAGCCCTAGGCCAACCGAGGCACCAAAGATATCAAAGGCGCGTTTTGCTCCTCTTTCCAGTCTTGATAGTGCCAACGCTATTCTCCGCTTAACTTGTACGATCGAGGTATCCGTTCTTGATAAGGTTGGATTCAATATGTGGAAGTAGTTGGCTAAGGTCCTTTTCGTCCAGACGTTCCTCCCACTTGTTTAGGTGGACCTTGTTCAAATTCATGCGCACGTACTTGCTACAAACGGGAAGGTACTCAAGCCCCAAAAAACGAAAAATGCGCTCCAATGTCTCTTCGGGATTCCTGATGATATCCTCATAGCGCACACTCAATGCAAGTGCCTTCGGTTCTTGGCTCATCACACTTTCGGCTGACGTAACGCTCCTCGCCCACTGGATGCCACACACCTCAACTATTGACCGTTGAGCGACCGTCTCATCGATATCATGGAAGCGTGGTCCCCACGATGACTGCGCCCTCTTCTTCGAAAGATATCGACCCGACTGGAATCTGAGGTACCTAAGACCATAGTAGGGGATGTCAAAGATCGGAACCCATCTTAGTTTCTCAAAAATGTACTCCATTGGGGGCGTGCTTCGCCACATCCGCATCGCAGATTCCGTGACCGCTCTTCCGTCCCGAATTAGATGAATCAATTTGGCGTGGGGAAATATCTTTCGAACAAACCCGACTCGCAGACAGTTGGCGCACGTCTTCTCAAGAACACGTCTTTCCCCGTTTTGGCTACTCCACTTCTCGAACGTGCGGTTGATGTACCTCTTAACTTGGGGCCTTGCATGTTCGGATTTGAGTTCATCGTTAGGATGAAACGCATTGCCATAGCGCCAAATATAGTTGAGTTCGCGTGGAAAACAGACCAATGCAGGGTGCGAGGCGAGAATGCCTCGCAGCATTTTGGTCCCTGATCTACCAGCGCCGAAAAGAATTATGGGTTCATTCATCGCCAGATTCCTTCCTCGTCATTCTTCCCTGAAGCACGCCCCCTAGAACCTCTCTATACATACGACCAATGGAAGCTCCGATCACCTCCCACCGGTAGTTTTCCCTAACATCACTCTTTCCGCGGTCTCCGGCGGCCTTTAGAATTTTCTCGTCCATTACTGCTACATTGAGGATCGTGTTTCGAATGGCTTTGGCTCCCGGACCAGTGACCCAACCGCAACACGTTCGCTCAACGATACCAGCAACATTGGTCGCCTCTGTCACAATAACTGGTTTGCCTAGCTGCAAAGCCTCCATCACAGCCAGCGGCATCCCCTCATACCGTGACAGATGGAAGAACACCTCAGCCGCGCTGATGATCCGATTCTTTTCGGCTAAACTCCGCGCGCCCCAAAGGACTACCAGTTTACCTAGCTGCTCGAACCTATGGGCCAAAAGTTCCCTGTCACGCTCGCTGCGGTAATCACCCACGATCCAGAACTGGATACCCAGCTGCTGCAATCGATCTCGGATGGGCAAGACCGCTTCCATGAAGCGGTCCAGGCCTTTGTGATTGGTATCGAGGCGGCCAGCATAACTGATGACTCTTTTCACCTGCGCACGACGTTCAATTACCTCCTTTACAAGGTCTGGGTCATCTGACATAGGGACGGTCCGCTCAACACCGTTTGGGATATGGTAAACGTCTGCTTGCTGCGAACAGGACACGGCGTGGTCTTGCTCGTTGGACGTAAAGAATTGAATCGCTGCGACATTTTTAAGCAAAGGCCAAAGAACTGTTTTCAACGCCAAACGCTTACGCCACCCACTCTTCTTTAGCGCTTCTCTCTCTAGCCCACCATGTGGAGTGAGAACAAACGGAACGTCATGCCACCACAGCGAACACCCACAATATACAAACAGGGGACCAAACAGCCCGTGTACATGAACCAGGTCAGCCTTTTCAATTGCCTGCCTCAGAATCTTCTCTTTCTCCATCAATGAATTGTTCCCGTGGTTGATAAGCAGCGGACGAATCCTAGACTTCTCTAACCAACCTCCAGGTCCGTCGCCCTCGAAGCGAGTCGTAAAGACTTCAATCTCGAAGTCAAGCTCTGCGAGCGGCGCCACGATGTTCTCAAGTACTATCGTTGGCCCATTGGGATTGTTGAAGAATACCGGCGCAATTTGAAGCAGTCTTGTCATGTCGACGACCCTTCTGACCTACGCCCCCTTCTTGAAAGCAGACCCCTTAGTAGCTGGAGGTCAGCGGTTGGCATCGCGTGGGTCACAAAGGTGATGAATAGCGTCACTACCGTGAAAACAAAAATCGCTGTGGACCAGCCCAGCTCTATCTGTCCCTGAATGAGCCAAACCCCAGCGCAACACACACCACCAATCCCCAGAAGGTAGAGGTGGTGAAGTTGGAGAGGTTGAATACGGTGCATTCTGAAGATCGCAATGACTCCAATCAGTTCCGATGCAAGCATCGCGGCTACCCGCGCAGATGCTGCTCCGACGATTCCGACATGCGGTGTCAAAATGGCAGTAAGCCCTAACCCGACCACGGCCCCCACAGTAATGAAGATCAACACTACACGGGTGTTGCCAAACGCGTAGTTCAGCGACCCTTGCGTTGCAGCAGTAAGGCTGACAAGTGAAGCCGTTGCAGCAACAATCAAAGTTGGCCATGAGCTACGATACTGCACGCCGAAAACAAACTCCATTAACTCGGGTGCTGCAAGCAAGACAGCACCGTATGCCACGACCCCAAACATGAAGAGCCAACGAGCCAACAGCCGATATAGATCTCTGATTTCCCCTATTCTATTTGATGAGTAGAGGCCTGATGATATCGCCAAGATCACACGCTCACCGGCGAGTACGGGCAATAGAAGTGTACCCGCCACCAGTGTTGCTGCGCTATACTCACCAACGCTGGCAGCAGTGGCGAACAGCGCCAGCAGCATGAGTTCCCCTTGGATACGGAGTTGGTTCAGCACAGACGAAATTGACAGACGCCATGAGAATCCGAGTAATTCCCTTCCTCTGACTCTGATTTGCGTTAGCTTGAAATGTAGTGACAAACCTCGGGCCAGCACTAGGCCGCCTACAATGACTCCTACTGCAGCAGCAACAAGGTAAGCCTGCAATGCTATTGTGTAGGAATCAACTCCCATTACCCCCATAACAACGAGTGTGATGACTAGTGCAATCTTTTCTGCTGCGTTCATCAAGGCCACATGATGCATCCGTCTCAGACCCGCGAGGCTGGCGCGTATTACCCGGGACAACGCAGTCGGAATTACGAGAATCGCGATGATAGTGACCGACTTGAGTAGGCCTGGATTCAGTTCAATCACTTCTGAGACTTGGGCGCTGCCCACGATGAGCAATAGTGCGGCCATTGCTCCTACGACAAGGGCAATTCCCCCACCAACCACCACGAAAGCCGCAGCGCTTTGGCGATCGCCTTTTTCAGTGTACTGTGCGACGAAGCGGACGATACCTTCTTCTGTGCCCAACAGGACTAGCGGGACAGCAACAAAGAGCACAGCCAAGCTTAGGCTTGCGATTCCGAAACCAGCCAAGGCGAGCATCCTCGCTAGCAGGACACGCGCCACTAGCTCTCCCCCCTTCTGACATCCAATGCTTACAGCAGAGTAGAAGATGCCAACACCGGCTTCTTTGTAGACTTTCTTGTTTTCGGGATCCTTCATCGAAGGTTGCTTGGCAGCTGTCTGGCGATATGGGGATTGTTCAAGAACGGCGTTTTATCTGTTGGCATGCTCTTTTCCAGCACAATGACTATGGAACTACCACTCGAATCACTCTCCCCAGAAGATTGCACATTGCTGAGCAAATTACGGCATTTATCGCTACTGCATAGGCTCGTCGGTGAGGCGTTGCTTCAACCCGTAGCCTAAACCAATCAGCATCCACAGATGCCGCACAACAAGGTAGTTCAACGTGAGTGACATGCTCAAGTTCGCAACGACCACGGACTCCCACGCTAAGTAAAGACCCGAATTCTGCTCCTCATGCTGAGAGTATGTATTGAAGCTATGTTGGAATCCTCTATACATACGGAAAAACACCACACCGACAATAGCAAGCATCGGAATGCCACCAAGAATTGCTAGTTCCAAAAAAAGGTTGTGCGCAACGGTAGCGTGTGCTTGTTGCATCTTTTCTGTGGCGGCGAGGATGTGGACGGTCGGCATCTTGATCTCAGCGATGCCGTATGGGCCTTGGCCGAGCCCAATGCCAAAGATAGGGTAGCTCGCAATGACCATTAAGGCAGCCTTCCAGACCTCCCACCGTGATGATTCGAGACCCGACTTTTGCTCTAGAGTACGCAAAAAGGCCAGGTTCTCAATGTTTTCGATTAGAAGGTCGCTACCCTGGGTGATTACCGCAAGCATCCCTATCGTCAGGAGAATAAAGTAGAGAACGGCAATGCGCCTACCACGGCTAAAGAGAGTCCGTGTCAGCGCAAAAATCAACGCGACCCCCAACCCAATGATCGCCCCACGCGAGATCGTCATGGCCAACTGGAATACCAGCAGCACCCCCGTACAAAGAAACACTGCCTTGACCTTGAAGGAGTTGTTTCCCGCCAACGGAAGTACAATGCATACCACTGTTGGAATTAGTAGAAAGCTTGCGTAGTAGTTGCTGTTGTAGAAGGTAATAATGTTAAGTTTCAGTCCATGCTGCCAAACGCTGACGAAGAACTGGACCGAAAGTAGCAAAGCTACAGCGAGTATGCCGTAGGTCACCAGCATCAATGCCCGCTGTCCGTAGTGTTTCACAAAGGCGAAGAACAAGTAGCCAATTGCGAAGCAGATAAGAAGGCGCGCGATGTTGAGTTGGTAGAGGTAGAGGTTACTCAGGGTGCCCTGCATCTCGGAGACCAACCCGGTTACCAGTATCCAGAAAGCAATCGGAATAACCGCCTTGAGCAAATAGACGTTGATCCGCAGCCTCTTATGCGTCGCAATCAGGTAGATCAGCCAGCACCCCAAGATCGGGACGGTCATTATCTCAAGAGGCTTCACGCCCATCACCTCGATGTCCCGAAAGGCCATCAAGAACAGGACAACGACAGTGAGGAAGCCCACTATGTAGAACGGTCTGTCCCGCATGCGCTGAGATTCCGGCGCCGTCTCGCAGCACCGAGGGCTAGTGCCAGGGGAGCCTAGCCTGGTTCAACTCGCCTCTTCTTCGTTGTCGCCGTAGCGACCGTAGCTGTAGCGATAGGATCCATAACGCGAGTACCCGTAGCGGCGGTAGCGGTAGTAGCCATAGGAACGACTGTTTAGGTCCATATCGTTGAGCACACACCCCAAGATGCTTGCACCCACATCACTCAGATGGCGGACTGCCTCAGCCAACACTACCTTGTTAGTCTCTCCGGTACGAGCGACAACAACGACCCCATCTACAAGAGTGCTGAGGACCACAGCGTCTGTCACTACTATGACAGGGGGGGAGTCCATTAGGACTCGATCAAAACGTTCGTTCAACTCATCTAACAGTAACTTGAATTTATCGCTCTGGCAGATCTCGGCGGGGTTTGGTGGTGTAGGCCCGCAAGGCATAACATAGAGATTGGGGACCTCAGTGCTTTTGATCGCGTCTTCGGTCTCTGTATCGCCCAACAATATTGAGGTGACCCCTTCGTTCCCTGGAACACCGAATATCTTGTGTACCCTGGGTCGCCGCATGTCTGTATCCATAATCAGGACCCTGTTACCAGACTGCGCCATCGCTATTGCTATGTTGATAGTAGAGGTAGTCTTCCCCTCTCGAGGACCAGCGCTTGTCACCACCAGCCTGCGCAAGGGTTTGTCGGTTGACGCAAACAATAGATTGGTACGTACTGCTCGGCACGCCTCAGCGACTTGAGATTTTGGATCGCGGTGAACGATCAGGTCCAACTCAGGCTTTGGATCAGGACGATGCCCACGTCGCTGATGGGAGGCACCTGGTACCCGCGGGATCATGCCCAGATAGACCAGTCCCTGAATCTTTTCAATGTCCTCCTGTGATTTCACACTGGTGTCGAAGTTTTCCATGAGAAAAGCGAGGCCAATTGCCAGAAATAGGCCCAGCACTGTGCCCAGCAGCATCACCAACATGACACGCGGGCGAACTGGCGTCAGAGGCACGGTCGCGATATCGAGGGAACGAATGTTGTTGAAGGTTAGTCGGGCAGAAAGGTCGCTCTCCTTCATTCTGGTCAGCACGAGTTTGTAGAGTTTGGCTGCGTTCTCCTGAGTTCGCTTCAGACGTTGATACTCCAACTCATGCATGTTCAACACAAGCGCTTCACTTGTCTTCTTTTGCATTGCTGCCGCAACTTGTGCTTCATTGTCCCTAACACGTTGGTAACCGGACTCGAAAGTCTTGAGCACAATGGTCACCTCATGCTCCAAATCCTGTCGTGCAGCATCGACATTGGCTTTCTGTGCAAGAACGAGTGGATGTTGTCCGAGGTAGCGCTCTTTTATAGAGGCCAGCTTGCGTGACTCATCCACCAATACATCTTTGAGCTTCTGGATCGTTGGGTTGTCCGTAAGCACATCAACCGCCAGTAGAACGCCCTCTCCACTCTTTTGACGCTGACGCTGGATCTGTTTTCGCTGGGCCGCGATCGCCATTCGCTTGATCCTGATGTCTGTCAACGCGTCGGTGATCTTCTCCATCTGCCGAGCAACTGTGCTTTGCTTGTCGTCTAGAGAAACTGATATGATGTTGTACTTCTTCTTAAACTTGTGAAGGGCCAACTCCGCATACTTCAACTCTTTTTTAAGGTCGTCTGCCTGCTTTTTGAGCCACTTCACCGCGTGGCTGGTCGAATTGACCTTGTGATTGAGGTTCTGGCGTTCATAAGCCTTGGCAACAGCATTCGCCAGCTTGGCAGCAAGCTTGGGGTTGGTGTGTTCTACCGAGATCTCGATAATGTTGGCGTCCGCCACCTGGCTGGCTTTGATCAAAGCGAGGAGGCGCTTCACAGCATCATCCTCGGAAAAAGTCTTGCTTGCTTTTCGATTCGCCCAGAAGGCCTTGGCGGTCTTCTGTTTGAGGCCTGTCAATTTGAGCTCGGTGACAACTGTACGGGCGATGAAAGCACTGGTGATGACTTTCCGTTGCGTCTCCATATACTCTTTGTTGCGCCAGAAGTTGCCAGTAGAGAGATCCACCACCTCGCTAACCTTCGAGCCGAGTACTTGGGGCGCCTGACGGTCGACAAGTACCGTTGCCGTTGCTTGGTAGATTTTGGGTTGACGAAATGTCCAGAACCCAACACCTGCTACCACCACCACAAAGACCACTACGATGAGCCACTTCCACTTGAGGAGAGTCTGGATGTAGTGGTGGATGTCGAACTCAACATCCCCCTTTGGTTTCAGTTTCTTTGTCTCAGCTGTAGTCATATATGGTTCCTGCACCTACAAAAACCTACTTCAGCTATCCGACCAAAAGGTTGTTCTGGAAAGGGGCGCTGATCCAAGCTTCTGAAGGCCCCAAAGTGGCTATTGAGGTGCCCAAATATCTAATAAATGGAGAAGGTTCGTCAACAGCTTTCCCGTTCCTCAATTTGTTGTCCAGTCTCGAAGGACCATTCATCTTGGGTGAACTCTGCTCAACGATCGCAACCACTTGAACTTACTCAGTTTCGCCATGTGAACGGTGGTGCTTCCGATGGATCTCCTTTGCCAAGTCTTCATGGTGTTTTGCACTATGCAATCGGTTTTGAGTTCGGTGGGCAAGGGCGAGCAATCGATGGGCTTTGATCCTATCTGCTGGATCCTCTTCACGACGAAGAATCGACTCGGCGATCTTGCTGGCTTGATTGAACTTCCTGGCCTTGATTAGATGACGCCCAAGGCTGAAGGAAAGACGCAGGTCCTCTGGGTAACGGACCAAAGCTTCGTTAATCGCTCTAATCGCCTCCTTGGGCCCTTGGGCTCTGGAGGTGGTTGTAACCAAGAGCAGATAGCTCCCCAAGCTGTGGTGCTGTTGTACCAACTTTCGAGCCACCGCCAACGCATGGGTGAGCTTGCTGGTTGCGAGCAGGAGCCGAACCTGTGCCGCTCCCACCCGTTCATGTTGCGGCCACCGCACTATGGCCTGCGCAACGAGCCCCTCAGCCAGTGATAGTCGGTTCTCCTTGATCAGCAGCTGTGCTGCCCTCGCAACTGTCATTGGCGGCCGGTTGCGAAGCAACACAGCCAGATGCTCGCCTGTGTGGCACTGGGGCAAGGCAAAAGCTAGGACCTTACGCTCAGCAGCCCCCTTCTCCATCGCAAGGCGAAACTGCATCATCCCTTGCTTTGGCAACGCTCGCCTCACGTCCTGCCTCAGTACTCTCCTCGTCCTGCTGAGCCGCATCAACGTATGACCCGCTTCGATATGCAGCCCTGGGTGATGTGGATGCAGGTACAGGGCACGATTGTGCCACCTCAGAGCTTCACGTAACTCTCCACGCCTGGCCAGCATCCCAGCAATGACCGCATGAGGTACAAACCCCGCCGGTCTACGGCGGATGGTAGCTGAGGCCATCTTGACGAGCGCCGATGGCCGGGGACTAGATTGCGAAAGAGAATGGAGCTGTCGCTCATCCTCCGCGGCCGAAGGCGGCCACAGTGAGACCAGCAGGCCAGCGCTGATCACGATTCCACCGCACAGCACCAAAGCCAGAGGAGTGCATTGCATCCCTCGTGCTTGGAACCACGACGAACTCTCCGCCTTTTTGCTGTGCGGGCTGGATGCCGAGAGGATGCCGGCGATCGCCGCAGCAGGGACCGCCAGCCCAAGGAGCTCCAAGTTGAAGTCGACAAAGTTGTGAGCCGCCAGTGCAACCAGGGACGCGCCAGCAGCAGCCATGATTGGGTCACCTTTTCCGCGGCGCAGCCATACGATGAGGGCAAACATCGAAGCTGCAATTACGATGACGGCGACGATGAGTCCCCACTCAGTCGCGAGCTGAAGGTACTGATTCTCAAGGTGTGAATGTGTTCTACCATGAAACTGGGAGTCCTCGAGGTACCTGGGAAAAGTGGTCATGAATGCGCCACGACCGACCCCGACAAACGGATTTTCCGCAAGCATCGTGGTTGCAGATGGCAACAGCCCGATCTTTCCCAAGTTGAGGCTGTCCGATTCTCCGATTAGATGTTGAAACTCCAATACGATTCGATCGTGGGCCAACCATGCCGCGACACCGACAATTACCGCGAGAGCGACCAGAGTCACCGTCAGGCGTGGCAGGACACGCCTTGGCTCGGCCGATGCACGCCGGGTGAGCAACACACCCAATGTAGCCATTCCAATGGCCAACGAAGCGATCCCACCCCGTGATAGCGTTAGGAAGACCCCGGTCCCAGCCATGACCCCGGCAACGGTCCATAACATGCGCCTCTGCAGCTCCCGAGTTGCGGATGCCAGACCCAGAGCAAGAAGAAGCCCCATGGTCAAGAATGCTGCGCCGTGGTTGGGATTGACGAAGCTGGTGGTGATCAATCCAATGGCCTTGCCAGCGGGGGGTGTGTAGAACATCAATGGACGGCCAGGCGCGGCCGCGGCGCCAACCAACCCAACCAAAGCAAGTGAAACGGCTGCTACTGCAACGGCGGCAAGGATCTTGGTCCGGTCGCGCCGATGGCGGAGGTGGTTATGAGAAATCAAGAATACGGCCGTGCAAGTCCCAAGTTTGAGCACCTCCCACGCCGTTGCCCCTGGGTCGAGGGAGATCGGGTGAAAACGAACACCGCCCACACCGGCCAGGGAATTCTTCAGTATCTCTGAAGTGGTTGGCGCGATGCATCCAAGCAACCCAATGGGGAGGGGGACGAGCTGCAAGGCTGTGTAGGCAGTTGCACCGAGAAGGACCAAGCCGAACCATGGAATTCTGATCCCCCTGTTGGTCTGTCGGCGGTGCAGCCAGAGGACCACCA
>SWBW01004351.1_pt1 | contig 14074 bp, 9 predicted proteins | sample 4693041 | NCBI WGS metagenome assembly SWBW01 (sample SAMN10267271, study PRJNA491770) | bioreactor metagenome | isolation source: DHS bioreactor inoculated with marine methane seep sediment | place: Japan: Omine Ridge, Nankai Trough | collected 2006-05-06 | reverse complement strand
CAAAGCTGAGGCCTTTCAAAGCTTCCACTTTTCCATAATTCCGTTTGATATCCTGAACAGAAATAACGCTCATTTATTCAGGAATTATAATTCCGGCATACATGCCAATTTTTAAATTCCCATCATTCGGCACGGCAATTTTTACAGCATACACCAGGTTGGCCCTTTCATCCTGGGTTTGGATGGTTTTGGGTGTGAACTCCGATTTGCCGGAAATCCAGGTGATCTCTCCTTCGTATTCGCGATTTCCATCTTCACCAACTTCTGCCAGTACCTGAATTTTTTGACCGATTTGCAACATAGGTAACTGATCGCCGGTTACGTAGGCCCGAAGGATCATCCGGTTGAGATCCGCTACCTGGAACAACGGTTTTCCCATGGCTGTCAGCTCTCCTTCCTCGGCATATTTTACCAGAATTGTTCCTTCAATCGGGCTTGAAATTGTGCTGCGTTCCAACTGGTCGTTGATCACATCAATTTGCGCTTTCAGTGCTTCACTTTGTGCATCGATGGCTTCTGTTTGAATTTTTAGCGCTGTTTTTTTTGCCTTGAGGTTGTCTTTCAGTATCTGGATTTTAGTATTGATGTCATCGAGTTGTTTTTGTGTGGCCACATCCCCTGCCAGCAATTTTTCGATGCGCTTTTTTTCAAACTCTGCACTGGCAATCTCGCTTTGGAGGGCATCGAGTTGCGACTGTATATCAGGACGACTTGAAAGCAATGCCATCCGGTTGGCTTCCACCTGCAGTCTGTTCAGATAGAGTTGTGTACTGTCAATCTGACCCAGGACTTGTCCTTTCGTCACCTCATCACCCTCGTGAATAGATAAGGAGAGGATTTTACCAGATGATTCTGCCGATACGATGATTTCAGTCGCTTCAAAAACACCGGTAGCGTCTGTTTTCTTTTCATTTGAACTACACGAATAGAATAAAACCAATGTGAGAGGTATGATGTAATTAAGTGCTTTCATTGTCTTTTTATATAAATTAATTTCCTGATTTATTTAAGTATTGATACGCCTTCATAAGGTATTGAATTTCGTGCATGATCATCATTTGTTTGGCGGCACTTTCATCATTAATGCGTTGAAGTACATCTGTCATGGTGACAACACCATTGTCATATTTTACAATATAGGCATCTTTGATACTGCTTTTTAGTAGCAGAATTTCCCTGTCCATTTCCAGTAATTTACGGTATTTCTCCATCTCCGCATTTGTTTGGCTTAGCTCCATTTTTGTATTGAACAAAAATGTTTCTTCCTGGTTTTGGATGCGCTGCAGGCTGATCTCGGTCAGTTTTTTATTGTTTGCATTTTTATACAAAGGCCCCAATTGCCACCAAAGACTAAGTCCGGCAACAAAAATATTGGTCAGTTCAGATGTACCGAAATCAACACCCGGTGTGATGAAAACACCGAAGCCCATTAGTCCGAATTTTGGGATAAGTGTGGCTTTATTCAGTTTTGCCTGCGATTCAATCAGCGACTGTTGATTTTTGAATTTCATCATTTCAGGCCTGTTGATGCTGATATCTTCAAGAGAGGATGAAAAATCGGGACGGATAAAATTGGTTTTATTGGTGATCTTTTCGCCGGTAATGATGGAAAGCACAGCAATGTAGGCTTCTTTATTGTATTGCAACTCTGCTTTCTTTTGTTCAATGTTGATCAGTTCTACTTTCAACTCATCTGCATCCGATTTAAAGGCTGTTCCGTTCTCAATGGCGTTTTGAATTTTCTTTTGATTGAGCAGAAGCGTTTCTTTCAGCAAATCCAGTTGTGTTATCTGTTCATCAATCAACAGTATACCGAAATACAAATTATTCACCCTTTCCTTTAGCTGGTATAGATTGACTTCCAGGTCGGCTTTTTCAATTTCCGAGCCGGCTTCGATGATGTCTTTGCTTGCCTTGGTCATGCCGCCATCCCACAGCACCTGGTTTAACTGAACCATCGATATAAGGTTGACTTCGGTAGAAGCGGATGACTCGGCCCCCGGTAAAGAAAAACTCGGCATACCTTCAATTATGCCGCCAATCAATGTGATATCGAGCTGAGGTAAGTAGTTTTTATTGGCATTGGAAAGGGTCAGTTCTTTGGTTTTTTCGATCAAACCGTATTGTTGGATCAAAGGATAATTGTGTAAAGCACTGTCCTGGCAAGCTTCGATGGTCAGGGTTTGTGCCTGGCTCGTTATGGCTATAAAAATGACAAGGATGCTTATTAATTTCTTCATTATTTGATCGTTTTATAACAAAATGGCATTTTTTACAAAAGCTATTACCTGTTCTGGCCGTTCATCAATATAGGTTTTGTACTTTTCTTTGTCGCCATCGAGGGCAAAACCGGTGATGATGGGTTTGGCTACGAACGGAAAGAGGCACAAGGATAAAATATTGGTGATGAGATGAACTGGCGGAATAGGCCTGATGCGCTTATCTGCGGCAGCCTTTTCGATCAGATCAAAAAGTTGTTGTTTATCGAACCTGGTATTTTTCATTTGTTCAATAATCCGCTGCGGGTTCCTGTTGATTTCGTGGATGACAAATTGTGGGATGTAAGGTTTTCTTTTCAGCAGCGCGATATATTCAGTTATGAATTGCTCCAAAAACTGCTCAAAACCCAGCTCCTTCATAACAGCCATTTCAAGCACTTCAAAAATATCCCTGAAAACCAATGAGAATATTTTCTCGAATAATTTGTTTTTGGTTCTGAAATAATAATGCAGCAGGGCTTTATTAATGCCTGCCTCATCGGCAATTTGCTGCATTCGGGCACCATCCATTCCTTTCTGGACAAATACCTTTTTGGCGGCTTCAACTATTTTATCTTCGGTGGTTTCTTTCTTAACCATATATTTTAACTGTTTGGTTAAATCAATTGGTCAAAAATATACTATTTTTAATCGTTTGTCAAGTTTTTAGTGAAAAAACTTTTTTTGGTTGTACTTTTGCATCCTAATTCAAATAGAAAATCATGAAAAGAATAATATGGGTTGGTTTAAGCGTAATCGCTTTGTTTTGGCTGGCATCGTGCTCAAGCCCCGAAAGTAAACTTATCGGTACCTGGAAAGTGCAGGACGTAGAAACGAATTTTGATGAGCAGAGTGTATCGCCCGAAATGCTAAGCCAGGTGATCGACATGCAAAAACAAACATACTTCCGGATTATGAATGATTCCACTATGGCCATTATCTCCAGTGACAATACGCATGAAGCCAAATGGATACTGAATCCTGACGACAACACCATCACTTTTTTCTTTGAAGGGATGGAAACCACCCCGAATACATTAGGAAAGTACTCGGATGGCCAAATTGTTTCAGAAACAAGTACACCGCTGGGAAAGATGATTATTTTTTATGGGAAAGAATAAATCGGGTTCTGGATTTCACACTAAGTTAAAGTGTTGCTTGTTATTCTTTTGCGTTTCTTTTTGTGACACATTTGTATGTACAAATCCCAAATAAATTCCAATGGTTAAAATATCAAAAATCAAAGTTGATCTTTGGAATGAAAGTTTTGGTTATTGAACAATTGGAATTTGTGATTTATTTGAATTTTGGTGCTTGCCATTTGTGATTTCCCACTGTAAATATTCTATATTAGGGTTTTGCAGGCATTTACTTCGTAAATTTTGTTGAATATAAAATGGCTTCCACCTGGCGCAACAGGTTGCGTTTATCTTTATTCGGATTATACACATATCCGAAAACTGTTATGATATATTCACTTTCATTATCAGCGAATGTATAACTCACATACGGGCCGCCCATAAAGTCATTTTCCACGTCCCAGAGTCCTCTTAGCTCAATAGCGTAATCGGCAGCAAAGCCATTTACCGCTTTTGGTTCGGGCACCAAATACTCTTCATTCAGTGTCATATAGGATTCATGCACTGAGCCAGGCACATACTGTTTTAGCATCCGCATGGTACGAGCGCTGATACTTGCTTTTGAAAACTGGGCTGTATCGAGATAAGGTTCCCTGAAAATGATGATCCCCTGGCTGAATTCGGATACTTCTTTTCTGATCCACATAAAATCAGGCTCAGATTTGGCCAGGAAAAAGCCATCAGGAATGGTTATTTTTAAGTTCACTTTTTTAGCGATTTCTGCCGTAACTTTATTTTTGGATGTCGGGCTGAAAACTGCCAATATCCTGTCTCTTTCAGCCTTATCATATTTTTCGATGAAAGTTTCGATATTCGTTTCGAAGGTAGAGATAAAAAGGTCTTTATTGGGTGCTGTAATCCTGATGATCACCTGCGGTTCGGCCCATAGATTTTCAACAACCTCCATTTTAGGCTCTAGTTGGTTTTTATCAATCTCCACTATGAGTATATTCCTGTGTTTTTTAAGCAGATCGGAAAAGCTATTTTTTGTAAGATGCGCCAAATCAAACAATGGTTCGGGCTGACTTAAGCCTGTCTGATACCGTCCTAAATTTCTTTTAATCACTTTTCCAATTGAGTTTTCCCACTGCTGCTCGTTTTCTACCACCACCAGTACTTCAGAAGTATTCCCGATTGAGCGCACCTTGGAAGGCTTGTTATTTGTGGTACAGGAAGAAAAAAAGAACACAAATGCTAAAAACAGGACAATGCTGTGTATTTTATTTTTAACCATCGCAAATACAATTTCAATATATAATGCTATAAATGAACGCAAACGAACAGAAAAAATTGCTTTTAGCTGATAGCAGCGATCTTTATCTTTTGTCCTGGTTTAATCGTTTTGGTGTTGGTAATATTATTCAGGCGTTTTATCTGGTCCACCGTTACGCCATCATATTCCTTCGCGATGTCCCAAAGCGTGTCGCCTTTACGAACAACATGGTACAGGTACTTCCCTTCCTTAATTGAGCTGGAAGCTTTTTCAGATGGTTTATACACCACCAGTTTCTGGTTGGGATAAATATTGGATTTACTCAGGTTGTTCCATTCTTTTAAATCAGTAACGGTACATTTGTATTTTTTAGCGATCAAACCGAGGTTCTCACCACTTTTAACGGTATGGGTAGATTGTTCGGATGATCTAACTACCGGTGTATTCGACTGTTTGTAATATTCGCTGCTGCCGGCACCATACATCACCAACTTTTGTCCCGGATAGATGGTATTGCTGCGAAGGTTGTTCCAGCTTTTTATCTGGCTTACATATACATGATACTTTTTTGCGATCAAGCCGAGGTTTTCACCACTCCTGACAATATGCACATTCCTGTCTTTTGCTTTTTTAACTTCAGCAAGCAATTGGTCTTTTTCAATTCCCTTTTTAGTTTTGTAAGCGTATAATTCCTGTTCGTTATTCAGGTAATCTGCAACAAATTGGCGTGGCAACCTAATGTTATACGTTTTTTCGTTTGTTGCTGGAATAATGCCCATTTTAAACTGAGGATTCAGAAATTCCAATTCATCCATGGGTATATCAAACATCTCATTCAATTGATCAAAAGCCAATACATCATTCACGGTAACGGTATCCACATCATAAAAGAACATACCGGGTTTCATGGGATAGATATTATGCTCAGAAGCGTAGTTCATCACATAATTTACCGCGATAAATGCGGGCACATATCCTCTTGTTTCGCGCGGAAGGAACGGCCAGACGGCCCAGTAATTTTTAGTTCCGTTGGTACGTCTGATGGCCCGGTTTACATTGCCCGCACCTGAATTGTAAGCTGCCAGCGCCAATGACCAATCGCCGTAGATATCATATAAATCGGTTAAATGTTCACAAGCAGCGATTGTCGATTTATAGGGGTCGTACCTATCATCAACAAGTGAAGATACCTTCAGACCGTACACTTTACCAGTTCCATACATAAACTGCCAGAGGCCCTTTGCCCCGGCTCTGGACCCGGCTGCCGGATTTAAAGCAGATTCAACAATGGCGAGGTATTTAATTTCCAGTGGCATATCATATTTATCAAGCGCTTCTTCAAACATTGGGAAATATAATTCGGCAAGACCCAGCATTTTAGCTGTAAGATTCCTTTTCTTAACTGCGTATAATTCAATAAAAGATTTTACTTCTTTATTGTATGTCAGTTCAATGGGGGTATGTAAGTTTAATGCTGCTATTCGTTGCTCATAAATTGAATCTGGAAAAGTAGGAATTTCATTTGGGTCGTACATCGCCTTTTTCTCAGCCGTATCCATTAAGAAATAAAAATCCTGGTAGAATTTGTTAAAAGTAAGGCTGTCCAGTTCGCTTACAATTGGAGAATCTTTTAGCAATAAAACACCATTGGAATTCAAATTATAAATTGACGTTTTGCTAGTTGTATCCAATTGACTTATTTCGATTGATTCATCAAATATCTGGGTGGACTCAATGCGTGAAGCAACATCGTCCAATGTATCAACTTCGGTTTGCGCCCTTAAATAAGGCATCTGACAAATAAAAATGAAGGCAAGGAAAATATATGTTGTTTTGTTCATATCCGTTTTATTTTTTCTCATAACGTAAATCTGGGCAAAAGTATATGTTTCTACCTAAATTTTTACATGGCGTACGCTTAGTAATAAACAAGAAAAAGTTAATTATACTTTTGCATCAGGATTTAAAAAAACATACACAAGTATAAAAACGAATATTAATTAAATCGTCTGGCAATAAAGGAAGAATTATTTTTTCTTTACCAAACTGGCAATGTACAATAAGATAATAGCGCCAACAAAAGCCGTTACCAAAGAACCGATTAATCCCACGGATTCAAAACCTAATAGATCAAACACCCATCCTCCAACAACACCACCCACGATACCAACGATGATATTAACCAGCAAGCCGAAACCACCACCTTTCATTACCAATCCGGCAAGCCATCCTGCTACTGCGCCAATAATTAAAAACCAAATAAAGCTCATAATACCTTGTGTTTAAAGTTAGTTATGGCTCAAATGTAATTAAAAGAAACAATAATGAATATTGAACTGTTTAATATCATAAAATGAAAGCAGACATCTATTTAACAACAATTTTCAAGCCTTCCGAATGTGCTGCAAACTCAGGTGCATAATACGACTGAATGGTCGCAATACCATTTGAGAATTCCCCTCTTTGTGTTACCACAACCGGGTATTCCAACACATAAGTTCCTTTTCGTAAATACTGTATAAAAAAGTCGGTAGAAACATCTGTTATATTTTCATAATATCCCAATCCACCGTTATACCGGTAACCCGAGAGACTACGTACCGGTTCAAAGGCTGTTGCCCGCATATCGTTCACCTGCACATATTCCATATCCCTGTCGGTTGAAATAATGATCCTGGAAACCACTTTATCCCCCGGTTTTAAATTCTGACCGTCTTTCAACTGAACCAAAACAGGGCCGTCGTCTGTTAATTCTTCAATAAATAGTTTTTTCTCGATTGACAGAGGCGAATCGCTGGAAGTGATGCGATCAAGCTGCTCAAAATACTGCCAGTACGCGGCACCCCAGGCCACAGATTCATTTGGATTTGTTACTTCGACATTACCCATATTGGCTTTTATTTGTTCACCTTTCCATGATGTTTTGAAATAACCGGTACCAGCTTCAACCTGACTATCCCTTTCGGGTATTTGAATTTCTTTGTTCCCAACTTTAATTTGCACCGATTCATCATTATCCAGCAAACTTTTACCATTCATCAACAAAGCATAAACGGCTTCTGCAGTGGCCGATGATGTTTTCCAGTGGGTGGTTTGCTTCTGTTTGAGCAGCCAAATTTTCATCTGGTCAACTATTGCTGGTTTTTTCAGAACTTCCTGAAACGCTTCGATGATCATCGCCTGTGTTTCAACAGGTGCCTGGTACCAATACCAGCCGTTTTCCTGTCGCCAGTACATACCCATTTCATCATCCTGGATGGATCTTTCCTGCAAGGATCGTAAGATACCTTCGGCTTCATTTCTGTTACCGCTTCTGTTCAAAATTACAGCGATCATCGCTTGCATATAATTGTTCTGTTTCAGCCAATACTTTTTTGCCTGCCCGAGGTAATATTCGAAGGCTTCTGAATTGGCGTCCTGTATTTTTACCTCATCCATTAACAGCACTCTTGCATACAAATACTGTATTTGAAGGCTGCTGATATGATTTTGATGGGTCTTGCCCGGATATTTCTCCATGACCTTGTCATAATCTTCTTTTATTTCCCTGTCCAGAAAAGTGGTTGCTTTTTTTACCATCTGCATCGTCATTTGATTTTGCTTCAGATCAATCACCTGCTTTTCGTTTAGTTTTGCAAACCCCAGAACAATCTGTTGGGTTGTGTAACGGTCTTCCCGCATACCTTTAAACCACGACCAGGCACCGGATGACAACTGGCTTTGGCGCAACTTTTCCAGGGTATTTTCTGTTTGATTTGATAACCTGTTTATATCAAATAACAGGGCGATCCTTCGCTTTTGCTCTTCTTCATTCTCAGCTTCCAACACCCAGGGCGTAGCATTTAAAACAACACTTTTCAATTCCTGATTTTTTTGAAGATTGGACAGAAAAGCATCAGGCGAATGTGCTTTCCAGCTTTCGAGTACATTTTTAATTTTCGGGTTGCTGTTTACAATAAAAGACGATAATGCATTTGTATAATAGGCATGAAACAGGCTGGAGGCATTTTCCACAGTTGGTTCGCTTAAATAAGGCAGCGCCTGGATGGCATACCATGCCGGGTTTGACGTAAACTCAAGGGTATACATGTAATTCTGACGGGTTGAAGCCATCATGATTTTATCGCTATCGGCCAACTTATCCATCCTGAATTTTTTAGTTTCATTACCTTTCAAATGCATCGGCAATGTTTCGGTAACCAGCATGCGGTTGGTAAGCACCGGAAACATCCTTTCCTCGCCATCTGTAAAAATGGACGAAGCTGCTTTGATCCTGTAACCCAGCATATTGATATCAGATGGAATATTCAATTTCCATTGAACTGATCTGTTTTGATTTGCTTTGATCGGTATAGATAAAGTCTGAACTTCACAATCTTCAAATATGTCAAGCACTTTCATGCTGATGGGGTCAAACAACTCAAGATGCACATCAACTTGTTGTTGTTCGTCTGTATAATTGATCACTTTTGCAGTGAATGCCAGATGATCTCCCTGGCGTACAAAACGGGGTACGTTGGGAATCACCATCAGGTCTTTTTTGGCTTTGATATGCTCAACAAATGCCCCTGTTTTCAGGTCTTTGGTATGCGACAACATCAATAGTTTCCACTCGGTCAATGCATCGGGTGTAGTGAAGCTGAGGATGACACTGCCACTGCTGTCTGTTTGCATTTGCGGGTAAAAAAAAGCGGTTTCACTGAAATTTGTTCGTAAGGGAATTTGGATCTCTTTTGCCTTGAACATTCCCGATTCGTTTGCAACACCTGTTGCCTCAAAACCATTTAATTCTTGATCCTTATCTATCAATTGAGCTTTTTCTCCTGAAATTTCTTCCTCTTCTAATGAGATTTCTCCATCCATACTCATCTCCCCTGATGCGGTTGGAATACCTTGTTTTTGTCTTAATCCATTCGTTCTATAAATCCCCATTCCATACCCCTGCTGATATCCGAACCAATTAATGGCGGGATACATCTTATTTTTTACATTTAGGTAATCCGGCTTGTTGCTTATCAATGTATTGCTATTTCCTGCCCTGAATTGACCTGCTCTCCATGTGGAAGAACTTCTTTTCGCATGGTATAAGTCCAGATTCCAAGTGTTGGGTTGAAACTGATCAAGAGATGTATCGTACATACCTGCCAGCAATTCGGCGGTCACTTTTTCCCCATCCGGTCCGCTGATCTTTACTTTCCAGGCTTCTTTTTGGCCGGGTGTGAGGAAATCACGATGGGTTTCGAGCGTTATATCCAGTTTTTTATTGGTGAATGGAACGCTGATAATAAAACTCCGATCAAATGCACGATTGTATTTGATGGTGCTGATATTCACCCGGAAGCCCCCCCGGTAACTTTCTTTTACAGGGATATCGATCACTTTTTGCCCACGGCTGATGGTCAACCAGTTTCTTTCAATGAGTTCATCTCCATTAACTAATTCGTATAAGATCTTTGTTTTTTTGTCGGCCGATCCTACAACAAGTTGAATGGTTTCACCGGGTTCGGCAGAATAGTCTGTTATTGCGCTCCAAAAAATTTCATTTTCAGGAATTTTAGCGGAGGTTGTTGAATACAATGTGATGTATTTCTCTGCCTTGATCAGTGTATCAGAAACATCTTCAATGGCTATATAATATACGCCGGGTTCCAGCGAACTTAGCTTATCTTTTAAAATGCGTTCCTTGCCGTGAATCGTTAATTTACCTGCGTATATTTTTTCTCTTTTCCACGTGCTTTTCTGGTTTTCATTTTTATACACATGCATGGGGAATTCCTTCACGAATTCCGGTTCCGGAATAAGATACAAATCCGGTTTATTCCAGTATCTCTCAACATATAATTTCTCAGAAGGCGTCAAACGATAAAGTTTGACTGTAGTTTCAATGTCGATTTCCGCCCCAGCCAGGTTCCTGGCATAGACTTCCATCCCGTCTGTTTTTTCCTTCTGAATTTTTTCAGCTGAATGTATAGATAAAATTTTTGAAATTCTGCCTACATTCACACGTGTTTCTTCCGACTGCACTTCACCAGTCACGTCAGTAACATCCACATGGATTTTAAATTGATAATTAGGCTCAAAAGTCTGATTGTTTAATCGCTCGGAAACTGTTTCAAAACTGATCACAAACATTCCCTCTTCATCGGTTGTAATGATACCATTGGCTATTTCTTTTTCAACCGACCTGGGGAAATACATATAATACCTGTAATAAGGCATTTCCAACACCTGCTGCACCACGCGGTATTTGACGCTGGCATTGTTGACTGCATTTCCTGTATACGTTTCTGCATGACCAGTGACTGAAATTTCATCGCCCAGTTTGTAAGTGTCCTTAATTGTATCAAATTGCACCTGGAATGTGGGGCGCTTATATTCCTCCACCAGAAATGAAACAGAACCTGTTTCGCATTTGATGGTCATCCGGCCGTTTAAACCGCCTTGCGGAATGACAAAAGCACCCTGAAAGGATCCAAATTCGTTGGTTGTTTTTTCGATCGTGCTCACCTCTTTGTAATTGGCATTTTTTAAGATGACATCAGTTTTGTAGCCTGTTTTAATTTTGACTTCATTACCATTTTTAGCTATTACGATTCCCTTAAAATACACGGTTTGACCCGGACGATAAATGGCCCTGTCAGTAAAGAAGTAGGTTTGAGTGCGGTATTTATCAATACTACGGTTGTAGGCCAGGTGATATCTTCCTTCGGAAAACAGTCGATCATCCTCTTTCTGAAGAGAAAACATGAATGAACTGTTCCTCGAATCAAATGGCTCGTCAATTTTTAAATAACCTAATTTATCAGTCTGGTAGGTGCGTATTTTTTTAATGGTATATTCCCTGTCCCTGCCTTCATATTCGGTTCGGTAGGTGGTTACATTCACTTCTGAAACAGGCGTTCCCTTTTCACGATCCAGCACGTACAATTCAAAAGTACCAGATTCTAACTCGCTGTTGGTCAGATAACTCAAATTACTGATCCATATGGTGTTGTATTGTAAGTCGTCGGCATTTTTAAAATCGTCTTTATCAGAAACAAAAACCATATAGAAGCCTTTGCCGAGTTCCGGAATACGTATTTCAGTTGTATGGCTCTGATGGTCTTTGGTATCGGGCAAATCAACCGACCACTTGTGAATCACAGGATTGTTTAAATATTTTAATAGCTGATTCTTCTCTCTATAGGTCAGGTTTTGTTCCCGGTATTGGTCAGGGGCAACTTCCACGATTTTAAAATATAGCCTGGTTGTATTTTTGAAACTTAAGTAGCCCAAAAATGGCTTTCCGGGCAATTCAACATTCGAAAGCTGAAGGTCGAAATGCACCTGGTTGATCTCGTTGATGAGATTCTGGCAGGCATTTGATTTTGTGGTATCCGGAAATGCTTGTATGGCTTCGCGGCAAATACTATCGGCTTTGTTTAAATCCCACTTGTATTGGTCTCCTGTTCCAGGTTTATAGGTATTGCCATTCTGAAAATAAATCAGGGCCAATTCGTATGATATTTCAACAAATTGCGGCTCACTTCTATATGTATTGCCAAGTTCAGACAAAATATCGATATATCTTTCCTGGTTCGATGCGTCCTGCGTAAGAAGTGAATACACATATTGCAGCCTTTTCAAATCGAGGTCAACCAAAGCAACCGTATTGTTTTCTTTCAGATGAAATGCAAGGAGCCGCTGGTATAAACGTAATTCTATTAAATCATCATTTTCCTTAAATTCGATATTCACGAAATCCTTAACCGGCACAAGGTAATTTTGGCTTAGCGAATGTGTATCTCCAATTTTTGCTAGTTGTGCGTCCTGAGTTGAAAAATATTCAATCGCCCTGTTCGCTAACAAATCATATAATGTAGGCCACAAAACATAAGCTTCCAGATCCTTTTCTTCCACATTCAGAATAGCTGAGAATGCGTCAATATCTAAGCCTTCCAGTTTTTCCGTATCCTTTAGTGAAGCGAGATAGTATTCCCTGATTTGGGTATTCAACCTGACGGCATCCCATTTCCTAATGTCTTTTTCCTCCAAACCAACAACAGAAGTCATGTCATTTATTTTCCATCTGTTTTGCTGGTAATACCACGAGTACATTTCTGCCAGCATGGACTGCAGTATTTGTTTTTCAGGAGTAGATGCACTTTGCAGTTCCTGCTCGAAAGTATTTATAGCGTTCACCAAATGATCTTCTTCATACTGACTTTGTAAACTCACCCTGTAAATCAAAGATTTTAATACTTGTGGGGTGTTATTATTTTTCTTTGCTTCAAAATAAATGCTGTCTACAATTTTCAATGCAGATTTTGGCAGCCCTTTATCCACAAGCCTTTCAACTTGCTTCCATTCAGCCTTAAATTCATTTTTGTTTTCTGAGCGCAGGATAAAGCCAAGCGACAATGCAGCAATCGCTGTGATTACAAGGAATACATTGAATTTTTTCATAAGGATATTAATAAGGAGTTTTGATACGTAATTAACAAAGATAATGCCTTAATGAAATATTACACTATTTCAATGCATTGTGAATTCATTTTAAAACCGGAAATTGCGGTGTCAATTATTGAACAACCACATTGATAATCCTGTTGGGAACGACAATTATTTTTCGAACTGTTTTGCCTTCGGTCCACTTTTGAGCTTCCTCCGCATCAAGTGCTGCTTTTTCAATTTCAGCAACCGGCATATCCGCAGGCAGGTCGATTTTAAACCGCATTTTACCATTGAATGAAACCGGGTACGAAAAGGTGTTTTCAGCTAAGTACTTTTCATCAAAATGTGGATACGCAACTTCGCTTATTCCTGGATCATTTCCAAGAACTGTCCACAATTCTTCAGCCATGTGCGGTGCGTATGGGGATACTAAGATTGCGAGTGGTTCCAGAATTTTTCTTTTATGACATTTGAGGTCGGAAAGTTCATTCACGCATATCATAAATGCACTTACGCCCGTATTAAATGAAAATCGTTCAATGTCGTTTTTGACTTTTTTGATGGTTTTATGAAGCGTTTTTAATTCTTCTTCTGTCGGGTCATTATCAATCACTATCAGTTGATCGCTATCATCAAAATAAAGCCGCCAAAATTTTCTTAAAAACCTGAAAACACCCTCGATACCATTGGTATCCCAGGGTTTATCCTGCTCCAATGGCCCTAAGAACATTTCGTAAAGACGCAATGTATCAGCGCCATACTTCTCAATCAGTTCATCCGGGTTCTGAACATTCATTTTCGATTTGGACATTTTTTCAACTTCATGTCCACAGATGTATTTTCCATCTTCCCGAATGAATTCAGCATTGTTATATTCCGGATTTGATTTTTTAAACGCTTCGATATCCAGCATATCGTTATCTACCAGGCTTATATCTACATGCAGCGCCTGGGTCTGATATTCCTTCCTAAGATTATACGAGACAAATTTATTTGTGCCCTGAATACGGTACACAAAACTTGATCTCCCC
>SWBW01002187.1_pt1 | contig 14130 bp, 7 predicted proteins | sample 4693041 | NCBI WGS metagenome assembly SWBW01 (sample SAMN10267271, study PRJNA491770) | bioreactor metagenome | isolation source: DHS bioreactor inoculated with marine methane seep sediment | place: Japan: Omine Ridge, Nankai Trough | collected 2006-05-06 | reverse complement strand
AGCTCTTCGGCAGCCTTTTTTGCCGCCAATTCTGCAAGCGCACCCTGTTTGGCTGCCTCTTTTACCAATTGATCTGCTTGTTTCTGCGATTCACTTTTGATATTATTTACCGTTTGATTGGCCAGTTGCATGACCTTGTCAACCCGTTTCTGAGCGGCAGCAATGATAGAATCCGATTCTTTTTGAGCCTCTGCTAAAATTCTTTCAGCTTCCTTATTGGCTTTTTCCAAATAATCATCAACAACTTTTTCTATTTTATCTTTAGCGATATCCTTTATATTATTATCCGTCAGTTTTCCCAATGAAACCAATGTTACCTGTGGATCGGATGCAAGGCCATCCACTTTTAATACTGGTTTTATTGATTTCACATCTCCCAAATCAAAACCGAGTTTTCCAATTTCTTTCGCGTATTGATCTATCACCTTTGAAGCATCATTTCCAAGCAATTTTACAGGGATATCGAGTGTTAAATTATAATCAATTTGTTGATTCAACCCGGTCCATCCAAGTACTTCCATTTGGATATCATCCATCATAATATTGAAAGGCTTATTATGTATTTTTCCATCCATGATGTTGAAAGATAAATCTATCGGTCCGGTAGAAGGATTTTTGAATGCATCTACATTCAGCACCTTTGATATTCTGGAAAATATTTCGGTCGCATTCAACTCTATGTCGTCAGAAATAAAGTCGCCATTCCCGAGAATAGAACTCCAAACAGGATTCATATCCTGATCCAGGTCCATATTGAGATTAACGGATGCATCAAATATACCCTTTGCTCTCTCGGCAATGGGTACGAATTTTTCAAACAATGATAAATACTGGTAAGCACTGCTGACGCCCAGGTCCATTAATTTCAGGCGCATGTCAATATGCGGTTTAACGCTGGCAGTGGCCACATAATATCCATTCATCTCAATCAATCCGCCCAGGAACGAAGAGCCAAATTCCTCGAATTCAATTTTCCCTCCGTTTATATGAATCGTTGAATTAAAGTCACTGAATGAAAGCTGATCATAAAACAATGAATCTGCTGTAATTGAAACAAGCACATCTATATTTTCAGGGATATAAATCACATGATTGTCAATCTGTCCGCTTCCTGCATCTGAATCTGATGCTGACCAGGGTTCAAGTAATTGGTTAATATTCAATGTTTCTGACCGAAGACTTATTTGACTTTCAAACATCTCATCTCTCAGAAAATAGCCCAGGTAATTATTTATTTTGCCATCTAGAAGCAGACTATAACCACCAATCTCACTGTCAAAACCAATAATATCTATTTGAGCAGGCGAAAAATTAAACTGGGCACGCTTAAGTAGAATCGCGTAATTTTCATCCACATCAAAGCTAATGCGATCACACACCAGCGAACCCATGGCCCTGAAATTCTGATATTCCTTTTTTTCGATGGATGATAAACGTCCTTTAAGGGTAATGTCAGCGATGATCCCTCCTGTAAGATTCTGCAATGATTGCTGTGGGAATACATTTTTCAAGTTTTCAAATGTGAATTCGGCGGATGCTTTCAAATCAAGGTACGGATCAGAGATTGGATGCAACAACTGCATACTAAGCCGTATCATTTCCTCACCTAACTTTCCTGACAGCTTATCCAGTTTAACAATGGTATTATCCAGGTCATTGCCTTCATTTTCTACCAATAAATCAAAATTAATATCACTCACATTCGCAGGCATATTAGGATAAGAAATTTCCGCCTTTTCAGCATGCATGTGCAATTTGAAGTCGGGAATATTATTATTAGAATATACCCCTTTGATATGACCATCCATATTAAACTGTCCGCTTGTTACCATTTCATCATATCCATCTTTGTAGATTTCCGGAATTAATGAAAGCAACTGCCGGAACGAATTATCAGGCGCATTATACACCAGCATCAGGTTGATTTTATCGTTCACAAAAGCCATGGAACCTTCAAAGTTAATACGCAAACCATTCAGGCTAAGGGTATTATTTTTAAGGTTGTAAATTTCATCTTTCAGGTTAGCATCAATTACGGCATCAAATCCTAAAGCTGTGTGGCGCATATACGCTACACCATCATATACCACATTGAAATCATCTGAATTCATTTTCAGTTTCAGGTCTGTTCTGTCCGCTTCTAAGCTGCCTTTCAGTGAGGCATTTAAACTAATAAGTTCCACATCAATACCTGATTCCAAATCCCGGTAGTAAATGTTTGCCTCGTTTATCAATACGCTGTTTAACAATAAACGATAGCCTTCCGCATCATCTGATTCTTCTGCTAAAGTTGGGTCAGTTTCCTTTATAATATTCCAGTTTTCTTCACCTTTTGAATTGATTTTCAAAAATAAGCCGGGCCGATCGATAGAAATGGATTTGATAATGATGCTTTCATCTTTCAGCACGCTGAAAAGCCCCATAGTAACTATAATATCATCAGATGTCATCAATGTATCTGAAAGCTGGTTAATAACTGATATATCGTGCAAACCAAAACTGAAGTCGGGAAAGTTTCTAAAAAGTGACAAGTCAAATTCTACAAAATCCACTTTAGCCTTTACTTGTTTATTAATTTCTGTTTTTACAATTTTCGCAATCCTGTCCTTGTAGAATTGTGGAATTACGAACATGGATATCACCACGAGAGCAATAATTATGAGCATGAATATGCCGAAAATTTTCAAGGCTTTCATTTTGAATAGTTTTTAAAATTATTTTAGATAGTTGCCGATAAATTACGTAAATAATGGTCAGCCAGTACCAGTGCTGCCATGGCGTCAACAATAGGAACAGCACGAGGTACCACACATACATCGTGGCGGCCTTTTCCTTTCAGGGTCACTTTTTCGCCTCGTTCGTTAAAGGTAACCTGATCTTTCATCAGTGTGGCGACAGGTTTAAAGGCCACGTTAAAATAAATGTTTGTTCCATTAGAAATGCCACCTTGCACACCTCCTGAAAAATTTGTGGATGTAGACAGTTTGCCGTCTCGCATTTCAAAAAGATCATTGTGCTCGCTACCTTTCATTTGACTAGCGGCAAAACCTGAACCAATTTCAAAACCTTTGACGGCGTTAATGCTCATCATAGCTTTGGCAAGATCGGCGTGGAGTTTATCAAAAACTGGTTCACCCAAACCCACTGTTAAGTTGGTAATTACGCATTTGATCAATCCACCCAGGGTATCCCCTTTCTTGGCCGTCTGTTCAATAAGTTTGATCATCCTGTTGGATGTTGTTTCATCGGGGCAACGAACGGGAGAAGCTTCGATCTGACTAATGTCGGTCGTTTCAAAGCCGTTGGCAAGTTGCACCTCTCCAATGCCACTCACGAATGAAGTAATTTTTACGCCTATCTTTTCCAATAATATAGCAGCAAATGCACCTGCCACAACTCGCGCAATTGTTTCCCGTGCCGACGATCTCCCCCCACCCCTATGATCGCGATGTCCATATTTTTCATGGTAAACGAAATCAGCATGTGAAGGGCGGAATGCATGCTTTAAATGATCATAATCCTTTACTTTCTGATCGGTATTCCGGATTAAAAAAGCGATGGGGGTTCCGGTTGAATATCCTTCGTAAATACCAGATAAAATCTCCAACTCATCGGATTCCTTGCGTGGGCTTACCAATTTCGACTGGCCTGGCCTACGCCGGTTCAGCTGGTGTTGAATTTTTTTTATGTCTATGCTAATACCTGAGGGAAATCCATCGAGAATACCGCCAATGGCTTTGCCATGCGATTCACCGAAGCTGGTTAGCCTTAGTATGTTCCCAAAAGTATTGCCTGACATATGTTGTTCTTTTTAGGCTTTAACGCCCTCTTTATTTGAATTTATAGTGGCTGTTATTCCACTTCCCTAAGCATTTTCAACTTGGCTTTTAGGGACGCGATTTCTTTTTTCGCTTGGTCGATTTTAAGCTGAAATTCTTTTTTAAGTAATTCCGATTGTTTGGAATTGGAAAAGAAACCAATATTATTTTCCCATAAGGCCACATCTTCCTTGATCTTCTTTATTTTATTCTCGACATTGAAGAACTCTTTGGATAATCTTCTGTCGGAATCCGGCGCCGCTTTAAGCATCTCAATTTTATTCTGAAAATCAGCTTTCGTGAGTTCAATTTTATTGATATCCATACTTGAAATCAATTTATCAATTGCTTCACGGTATTCATCCTGAATGGCATCCTTCACTTTAAAAGGTACAAAACCTATTTCCAGCCACTGCCTTTGGAACTCTTTGATCGCTTTAAGGTCTTTTTCTTTATTATTGGCAACTTTGTACGCTTTTATCGCTTTGAGGATTTCTTTTTTCTTTGCAAGGTTTTCATCTTCAACCACATGAATGTTTTTGAAATAATCGCTTTTCCTGTTAAAGAAGTGATCACATGCTGAACGGAACCGTTTCCAAATCTTATCTGAATTTCGTCTGGGAACAGGACCAATATTTTTCCACTCTTTTTGAAGTTTAATAAGCTCATTGGTGGTATTTTTCCAATCGTCGCTGTCTTTTAGTGCCTCGGCGTTAATACACAGGTCAAGCTTCAGATTATAATTGTTGGTTTGCTCATCCTTCAACTCATTGAAAAACGCTCTTTTACTTTCAAAAAAGTTGTCCATCAGGGCTTTAAACTTTTCCCAAACTTCATCATTCTTAGCTCTGGGAGCTCTTCCTGTCGATTTCCATAACTTGAAGAGATTGTTAATCTTCTGGGTGTTTTTTTGCCAGTCTTTTATGCTTTCATTTTGGTTGGCAAGCACATCTTCCATTTGGCCGATGAGTTCCAACTTCGCTTCATAATTTTTTTGCTGGTCTTCCTGGACATCTTTATAATGATCCTTACGGCGTAGGTTTATTTTATCTGTAGCGGCTTTAAACCTGTCCCAAAGTTCTTCCTTTTTATCGATGGGTGCAGGTCCGATTTCGCGCCACTCATCATGATATTTTTGAAGTAATTTAAAAGATTTAATTATGGATTTTTCCATTAATAGCTCTTCAGCTTTTTCGCACAACTCTATCTTCAACTCCAGGTTTTTCTTCAGATCGAGATCCCTTAACTCGTTATTGATCCGTACTTTATCAAAAAATTTCTCTACAAGAAAATGGTAATTCTGCCACAAATTGGACAACTCCGTGGCAGGCACCATGCCTATTTGTTTCCATTCATCCTGCAGGTGCTTAAACTCATCGTAGGTTTTCTTTAAGGTTTCTTCTGAGTTAATAAGTTCTTTTAAGCTTTCAAGCACATTTTGCTTTAACTGAAGGTTGTGTTGCTTTTCTTTTTCAAGCTCCTCAGCGAATTTTGACTTGTTATGGCGGTATTTTCCAAAGGCAGCATTAAACCTCAGTTCCAATGGATCGCTAATATGTTCAAATTTTTCTGCATCACCCCCTTCACCAATAAAGGCTTGTTTTTCACTTTCAATATCATCTTTATTCTGATGGTAAAAGGCGGATTTTATTTTGGCAACCTGGCTTTTTATTTTCGATATGTCTTTTTCCTCTACAACTTCCTCCAATAACTCAACCAGCTCTTGTTTATTCAGTTGATCGTAGTCAATATCGTCCTCTAATATCGCTTCTTCAGAAGATGATGCTTTTTGATCAAATTTGCCGCTTAGCAGCATCCTGATCTGCTCTTTTTCCTTTTTGCTGATCTGGTGTTTGGGCGAGTCAGGTAGGGTTTCTGTCTTTGTGTTTTTTCCAGTTGATTTTTTGTCGTTTAACAAATCCACAATTTCAACTTTCTCCGACTTCTCTATTTGGGAAACAGTCTTTTTCGACTTTGACAACTTAGGCTTTGCAACTTTTGCTTTAGGAGATGACTCTCCTTTAAGCATGCCTATGATTGCGTCTCGCTCCTTTTTGGCCAGTTGTTTTTTTGGCTTTTTGCTAGTTTTTTCTGTTTCTTTGGTTACTGTTTTTGATACAGTTTCAGGCTTCTCCTCCTGCACATTGAAGTCAGGATTTTGATCAGGTTGCATAATTCTAGAATTTTAAATAACATATTTATTTTTCACGATCCTGGTAATATTTAAATTACCTGGTTAGAGATTTCATTCAATTGCTTGCTACAGCAATTAGCAAAAATAGCAATAATTCTCTATTGTTGAACTTCTATTTTTTCATCCACACAGGCTGTTCAGGACTTTTTTCTATTATCTGTAATATCTCGATCTGTTAAAAATTAAATACCCGAAGTTAAATAGAAAACCAAACTTATCTCCATCCTGTTCAATATAGTTTACTGAAATGCCCACAGGCCCAATAGGCGTATAGTACAATGCCTGTATGTTACCCAGCACATACTGGTATGAAAAGGCTTTGCTGTATTCGGCTTTCGCACTCTTGTCAATTGATATTATTTTCTGATAGGGCAAATAATAATAGGCTTCCAACCTCATATCCAGGTTTCGTATAATGTGAAATATGAACCTGGCTCCTGCCCCGGCGTATGTATTGGCCCGGTAGTTCTCCAAAAAAAGCGTTTTCATCAACGGTACAGGGTCGTATTGGTCAGCAATTAGCAAACTGGAAATATAATTATTCATCAACGGCTTATCGGAGTATTCAGCCTCAGCAGTGATACCCAAATCAAACGGTTTCGATATTTTGAAGTATTGCTCATAAGCCACTTTAAGAACGAAAAACTGTAGGTCCTTAGTAAACTCCACATCTCCTGTGGCAGTTGAGCCCGGAATATAATGATGATTTCCTGTATAATAGTTCAAACCCAAAAAGAAACGGCTGCCTTTGTTGGCATATTGCTTTCGGTTCAGATTATTTCTTTCAAATTCAATATATGGGTTCAGGTAGTAAAAATTTGACAAATCAGCGGTATCAGTTCTGGTAAAGTAATTGTCGTGATAATATTTGTAATTAATATTGATATTTGAAATACCGATACGAAGCACATGCGACAAACCTACCGGTGTAGCTGCACTCAAATCCATATAATTTTCATCAATAATGATATAAGCCGGAAAATCGTCTTCAAAAAAGTAGCGGGTATTGCTGAAATAGTTTTTCCTCGAAACTAGCCCTCCCAATTTCAGATCGAAAGGAAAAGTACCTGGTTTTTCAAATTTAAAATAACCAGCAAAACTATTGTAAAAAGTTCCGAAATATGCACTTACATCTAAGCTCTTGCTGGTTCTGCCTAACAATCGTAATCCGATATCAAGATAGCCTTCATTTACGCCAGACGAAGAAATATACCCGCCAAAACCAATATTAAATGGATCGGTCGTATTAACATCCAGACTTACATCATATTTTTGCGTTTCTTTATTAAAAGTCAAAGAAGGATACACAGACCGAACATTTTCATTAGCCACCAATCGCTTGTAAAATTTTTTAAACTCTTTGCTTTCGCTGTTTTCTTCTTTCAGTTGTATGGATTTTCTAAAATATTGCGATTGTTTCGGATTCACACCATTTACATGCACCTCGCCAATCAGCATCCGGTGCTTATCCGATAATACGCGCGATCTTTTTTCATGCAATACGGTTGAATTAGACCTTTCTTTAATACGTTTTTTTAGTTCGGGAATATTTCGCAGAGTAGCCACATAGCCACTATCAATATATTGGGGTACTTTACTGAACTGGAATATATTCTCTCCTCCCGATTTTATTTTTATTAGGACACCTTTGGTCGAATCCAGGCTAAAATCAGCTTTTTTCATCAGCATATTCTGAAGCTGGGAAACCACATCATCCTCATCCGGAGGCGAATAATTAGTAACGGCCTGACTGCCGATGATAAAATCAGGATCAAATTCGCGGATGGCGACATCCACCGGAAAGTTATTGTAAATCCCACCATCAAACAACAGCTTTTCATCCACTTTGATAGGTTTGATAAAAAAGGGAAATGTTAAAGATGACCTCACAGCCATTGCCAGATCCCCGTTCCTAAATATGATCAATTTGCTTGAATCGATGTCAGTAGCCACACATCTGAAAGGGATCATCAGGCTGTCAAAGTTATAATTGCAGGACGCTGCAGGACAAGCAAAATACTCCATAATTAGATAATCCAAATCTGTTACATTGTAAAAATTGATGGGCAGTTTTAATTCAAGGCCTTTATGGAACGAAAACGGCATGTTTAACATAGACGCATTGGCTTCAGGCTGTTGAAAGAAATACATGTTTCTTTTGGTATCCCCTTTTCGAAAATCATATATGCCGGGCTGCGTAAGCACGGCTTCAATTTCTTCAGGATTGTAACCAGAAGCATATAAGCCGGCTATGAGAGCCCCCATCGAGTTTCCGATGATATAATCAACCGGTATGTTGTTTTCTTCCAGTGCTTTTAAAACGCCAATATGCGCGGTTGCTTTGGCGCCCCCGCCACTAAGCACCAATGCCACCTTTTGGGTGTAGCCCGAATTAGCAAGCAGCGTTATAAGCAGTATGAAAGATATTTTTTTCATCATCCGGGAAATGAATAAGCCAGGTTCCGACCTAAAGAACGAAATTACATAAATTGTTAGTATAAAAAAGCCCGACAATCGAATGACGGGCTTGCATTTTATTCTTTCGATTTTATATTTTATCCATCGCCTGCTCGAGGTCGTTGATGATATCGTCTACATCTTCTATACCAACTGACAGTCTGACCAGGCCATCCGTTATACCGGCTTTCTCTCTGGCATCCTTCGATAATTTAGAATGTGTCATGGAAGCGGGATGCTGGATAAGCGTTTCGACACCACCCAGCGAAACAGCCAGCAGTGCAAATTGCACATTGTCCATCACTACTTTTCCCGATGTAAGGCCTCCTTTCAAACCGAATGAGATCATACTGCCGGGGCCGTTCATTTGAAGTTTGCCTAATTCATACTGCGGATGTGATTTTAAGCCCGGGTACAATACCCATTCCACCTTCGGGTGGTGTTCAAGGTACGCAGCCACTTTCATAGCATTTTCCTGTGCCCTGTCAATACGAACTGATAAAGTTTTTAAACCTCTTCTTGCCAACCACGATTGATGCGGGTCCATATTGAAGCCCATATTCATCATGATCATATTCAGCTCATTATACAATTCCTTTTCTTTTGCAACGATTACACCACCTACGATATCCGCATGGCCGTTGATGAATTTGGTCATCGAATGTAATACGATGTCGGCACCCAATTCAAGTGGTTGCTGGAGGTAAGGGCTACAAAAAGTATTATCAACGCAAACCAAAATATTATGTTCATGCGCTAATTTTGAAGCGGCACGAATGTCAGAAATCTCCATGGTTGGATTCGCAGGCGTTTCAAGATAAAGGAGTTTCGTATTCGGTTTGATGTGCTTTTTTATTTCGTCGAGCCTGGTCGTATTGATAAAATCAGATTCGATGCCAAACTTTGGATAGACCTTTTCCATGATACCCCTTGACGGGCCGTATAAAGCGCTGTGTCCGATCATATGATCGCCTTTTCCGAGTACTGTAAGGTATACTGTGTTTACAGCCGCCATTCCCGAAGATGTGGCGATACCTCCATAGCCTTTTTCAAGATCTGCCATGGTTACTTCAAGGTCTTCGATGGTTGGATTTCCCAGCCGGGTATAGATGTATCCCTTTTCTTCGCCCGTGAAGCAGCGGGCACCGTGGTCGGCACTCTGGAATTTAAAGGTAGATGTTTGGTAAATAGGGGTTACGGCACTGCCCATCGGATCGTCTATGCCTCCGGAATGAATTAATTTGGAGCTAAATCCTTTATCTGATGAATTCATGAAACTGGTTTTGTGTTAATGATTAATTTATTTGCCTGCCGATAAAAACAAGGCACAAAGGTACTTATCTTTCTATGATATATATTACAAATTCTCTGTGTAATTCCATTAAAAAAGGATATTCCCCTGATGTGAATATCCTTTTTCTTTTTTCATTGTGTTATATCTCTTAAAATGGCCAGAAATCATTGTCATGCCAAATTTTTTCTTTCAAATCTTCATTCAACCTGAACAACAGGTGGTGATGCGTTTTTTCCCAGTTGGCCAGCATTTTATAGGTGGATTTTTCATTTTCATCCGTGGCTTCTTCTGCCCTTTTTGAATATACTTCAATGGCTTTATTCTCAAAGTCGATAGCGGCTGAAATGGCGGCAGCTTCAAAACTGGCCGCACTGATTTCATTTTTAATTTTCTCGGTCAGTATTTCAACCACCTCATCATCTTCTTCCGGTGGTGGATCACTGATGCTGAACTGGTGGTTCTTCACATAGTTTTTAAACTGTTTTTCAAGAAACTCCACATGTGCATCTTCTTCTTCAGCCATCATTTCAAATATCTGCTTTGTCGATTCATTTTCGCTTTGCCTTGCAGCCTGTGTATAAAAAGCTTTGCCTCTTCTTTCCAGTAAGATAGCTGTTTTTAATACTTCAATTACTTTATCATTTTTATCCATGGGATTTACTTTTGAGTTATTCTTCTACAAAAATAATATTTCAACCGACGCAATTGATTTATTAAGGCAATAATCTGTAAATAATGATAATTTTGTAAGTGTCAATAAACACATCAAAATTGAAGTATCAACAAAACGCCATAGAAAACCTCCTGTCGGAAAATGCATTTCCAAAAGCAGCGTCTATTCGTGCCCTGCCAACTTCGGGTTCAGACCGGCAATATTTCCGGGTAGATTTCGAGAATGGTTCTAGTGGCTCCATTTTAGCAGCTTATAATCCTGACGTACAGGAAAATATAGCCTGGAATTCTTTTAGCTCGCATTTCAGATCTTTAGGTTTTCATGTGCCCGAAATACTTGCCAGGGATGAGTCGTATCGCTATTTCCTGCTGCAGGACCTGGGAAACACAAGTTTGTTTTACCATGTTTCGCAAGGAATAAACGAAGAGGTGATCGATTATTACAAAAGCGCCTTGCAAGACCTGATTCGCTTCCAGTTGGAGGGAATCAAAGGATTGGATTTGGATGTGGCCTATCCTGCAAGGTCATTTGACAAAAGGTCGATCATGTGGGACCTTAATTATTTTAAATATTACTTCGTCAAACCAAATGGCATTGTTTTTAATGAAACCCGGCTGGAAGAGGATTTTGAATTATTTGCCGGTCATTTGCTGGACGCGGAATCCAAATATTTTATGTACCGCGATTTCCAGTCGAGAAATATCATGATCCATAATAATGCGCTTTGGTATATCGATTTCCAGGGAGGCAGGAAAGGACCGCTGCAATACGACTTGGTATCGCTATTATTCCAGGCGAGGGCTAACCTCGACCCTGAACTCAGGTCGGAATTGAAATCCTATTATTTGAATGAACTGGAAAAAGTATTGCCCGGCACAACCACTTCTTTCAATAAACACTATCCCGCCTTTATCCATTTCCGCCTGATGCAGGTATTGGGTGCTTACGGGTTCAGGGGGCAGTTACAGCGCAAAACCCACTTTCTGCAAAGCATCAAGCTGGCTGTAGAAAGTTTGTCGGAACAACTGGTTCTTGCGCTGCTGAATTTGAAGTTACCAGAGCTTACGCATGTATTCAATCAGATCATCGACAAGCATCGTGCAAAACACATATCAGTAAATACACAAAAATTAACGCTTCATATCAACAGTTTTTCATTTATACAAAGCGGTGTACCTGATGACCCTACCCAAAATGGGGGCGGCTTTGTTTTCGATTGCAGGGCCTTGCCCAATCCGGGACGCATCAAGGAACTGCGTGACTATAATGGATTACAGGAACCGGTGATAAAATATCTGGACGGCAAAAAAGAATTGAATGAATTCCTCGAAAATATATACGGGATCATTGATCAGAGTGTTGACAACTACCTGGAGCGCGGTTTCAAGAATTTACAAATTAACTTTGGCTGCACCGGGGGAAAACACCGCTCCGTGTATTGCGCAGAAATGCTGGCAAAGCAATTGAAAAAACACCATCAAAATATAGATATCCGTGTAAACCACCTGATGTCGAACGACTGGTAAAAAACATTTGAACAGATGAAAGCATTTATACTGGCAGCAGGATTGGGAAGCAGGCTTGGCGACCTTTCGAAAAACAGGCCCAAAGCCTTGGTTCAACTGAACGGCCAAGCACTCCTGGGTCGATTAATCAATTATCTTAAGGGTCAGGGATTTGATCATTTTCTGGTCAACATTCATCATCATGGACAGATGGTAATTGATTACCTGGAAGAGCATCAGTATTTCGGGGTTGACATTCAAATATCGGACGAAAGGTCTGAACTGCTAGACACGGGTGGTGCAATTCTCAAAGCCCATGAATTTTTTAAAGGCAATGACCCGGTTCTGATCCATAACGTGGATATCATTTCGGAAGTGAATCTCAAAGAGATGCATTCTTATCACCTAAAAAATGATGCCCTGGCAACGCTTTGCGTTAGAAAAAGAGACACGGACCGGAGTCTGATATTTGATGATAAAATGGTATTGAAAGGTTGGAAGAACAAAAAAACGAATGAATACAAATGGGTGGATGCACCTCTTTCAAACTACCTGTCGCTCGCCTATAGTGGTATTTATTATGCTAATCCCGGCTTTCCGGATCAATTAACGCTTACCGGAAATTTTTCCATCATTGACGGGTGGCTCTCCCTGGTTGAACCCGGCCACATAAAAGGATTTCTGGACAATTCGGAAAAATGGTTTGATTTGGGAACCAGGGAGAAGCTTCAAATGGCTGAAACCTACTTAAAATCACGACAACCTTGAAAAAGTTTTTAGAAAAAGTAGCCGAAGAAATTTTTGGGCTTAAGGATTCCCGTCATACGGGTCTGGCTGTAATACTTCCTAACAAACGATCGGAAATATTTCTTAAAAATTATTTGAAAGAAAAAACGACCGAAACCTTCTGGCTACCCGAGTTTTATACCACCGATGAATTTATTGTTCAACACAGCGGTTTATACCAACTCGATCCCATTCTTATCTATTTTGACCTGTATGATATCCATAAGGAACTACTGGCCGACAAAGCCATGCCTGTGGAAGACTTTCTGAGTTGGGCACCCATTATGTTATCCGACTTTAATGATATTGACCTTTACCAGGTTGATGCAGCCCATGTTTTCAAGCACCTGACCGAGGCAAAGGCCATCGAACAATGGAACCTTTCAGGACAGCCTCTTACCACCCTCCAAAAGGATTATTTAACATTTTATCAGTCGCTGTTCACTTATTATACCTCCTTAAAATCACGCTTGATTGCGAAAAAGTTGGGTTATAAAGGGATGATCTATCAGTATCTTGTTGAAAACGTGGAAACACTTCTAAAAACATCAAAAAACAAAGCGTACATATGTGTTGGATTCAATGCGCTTTCAAAAGCTGAAAAGGCTATTTTTGGTTACCTGAAAGACCACTTTAAAACCACCTTTTATTGGGATGCGGATGCCTACTATATGCATCCTGAAGCATATGGTTTAACGCAAATGGAAGCCGGAAGGTTTATACGTGAACTGATAAAGGATTGGAAACTGAAAGATGTGAAATGGATCGGTAACGAGCTGATCGACAGTGAAAAACGAATACATGTTCATGGCATCGCCAAGCCGGTTGGGCTGGTAAAATATGCCGGCAAACAACTATCCAAGTGGTTTGAAGAAGATGTGATAGCAACTGATCACATGGATACAGCCATTGTGATTTCAGATGAAAACCTCCTGCTTCCGTTGCTGCATTCACTTCCCAAATTGGAAAAGAATGAAACGAAGATCGCCTATAATATTACAATGGGCTATCCGCTAAAAAATTCAAGTTTAAGCAGGTTTATTCTGCAATGGCTTACATTGATCATAAGGGCGGATGAGCTAAAAACCAAAAAATATGCTACTGACACGCTTATCGATCTGCTAAAAAGCGCCATTATTAAAAAGTTGCTCGAATATGAAGCTTCAAATAAACGGAAATCTCTGATAGAAGATCTTACCAAATCCAACCAGATGTTTCTGGATATAGGGGATATCCAAAAAATAGCTGAATCGAAAAAAAGTGAAGACCTCAACCGGCTTTTTACAATCTTGCTTAAAGATAACATACAGGCAGATGAATTTATGCAATCAATGATTGAACTTGTTCAATTGCTGGCATCACGAATATCTGAAGAGGAAAAAAAAGAAAACCCAATTCTTGGG
>SWBW01004732.1_pt1 | contig 14173 bp, 13 predicted proteins | sample 4693041 | NCBI WGS metagenome assembly SWBW01 (sample SAMN10267271, study PRJNA491770) | bioreactor metagenome | isolation source: DHS bioreactor inoculated with marine methane seep sediment | place: Japan: Omine Ridge, Nankai Trough | collected 2006-05-06 | reverse complement strand
GGCTGTACAGCGATCTGTCTCAGGTCATGCAACAGCAACTAGCTAGCGTCAGGAGGTCGGCGTCAGGGCAAACTGACCATGGTGCCGATGCAGCTGCCGTTGTTGATCCAGGCTGGCATTGGCCCGCCCCATCCCGATTTCCACGCCCCGGCCTTCGTGATGGTGCCCGAGGCGTCCACGACGTAGTAGCGGTACTCTCTGCTGACGCACCCCATCGGGCAATCACCGCTGCCCCAGGTCATGGAATAGCTCAGCGAGGCACCCTGGCGAGCGACGCACAGATTCATTCTTTGGTAGTAGCCGAATGAGCTGCAGCCGCTGGTGACCTTGACCGCGCCGGGCAGCGCAGCATACTGCCGGGCGACGATCCTGTCGTTGTAGTGAGCGCTCAACCCCAAGCGATTCCTCCCAAGGAGCGGCGTGGCGGCGTGGCGCCGTAGAGGCCGTTGATACAGTCCCAGGCGCTGTAGGTGCCAGCGTCTATGGCCTGTTGGGTTGCAGCATCGAAGGAGACCCACACCTCCCTGCATCCATGCAACGACGCGGCGAGGACATACGCAACCGTTGGGTCAACGGTGGCCAGCAGCTCCAGATCCCCCCGGATCCGGTTGAAGCTGGCACGCGTGGCCAGGAAGGTGTCATCCAGGCGCCAGGCCAGGATCTCCGCTGCGGGGGTCGAGGTTGGGGAGGAGACAAAGTCCAGGCACGCCGCGGCCTCGGGTGGGGCGCAGGCGGGGAGCCCCGCGAGGCCGAGCGCACAAGCAGGTCTCGTGTCTGGAGGCGGGATCTGATCGAGGGTGCTGCGGCCGCAGGAGGCGAGACTGACGAAAAGCGCTGCCAGTAGCAGCGCGGGCCCGGCGATCACGCCAGGGTCAGGTGCAGCGCCGATCATCACACGCTCCCTCGATCGATGAGGTTCCACAAGGCCTCCCTGAACGGAAGGATAGCAGAACAAGGCTTCGTCCGGACCGGACGTGGTTTGGCAGCGCGCGGCAGCCAGCGAAGTGGTGTCAACACAACACGACCTGATGTATAGATAACCCATGTCCAATCACCGGCAAGTCGTCATCACCGGCATGGGCCTGCGCACCCCCGTCGGCAACACCCCCGCCGAGCTGGCGACGTCGCTGCGCAGCGACCGCTCCGGCGTCGTGGCCATGCCCGAGTGGGCCGAGGTCGCCAACTTGAGGACGCGGGTGGCCGGCATCTGTCAGGATATCGACGAGAGCCAGATCGAGCGCAAGGTGCGCCGCAGCATGGGGCGCGTCTCCGTGCTGGCCGCCCTGGCCACCCGGGACGCGGTGGCCGACTCGGGGCTCGATGAGGCGGCCGTGGCCTCACCCGACTGCGGGGTCTCCTTCGGCTCCACCGCCGGCAGCACCCACGCCATGCAAGACTACATGACCCGCATCTTCAACAAGGGCAGCCTCAAGGGGATGCAGTCCTCGTCCTACCTGCAGTTCATGAGCCACACCTGTGCAGCGAACCTGGCGATGATGTTTCGCACCAAGGGTCCGGTGATCGCCTCCTGCACCGCCTGCGTCTCGGGCTCTCAGGGGATCGGCTACGCCTACGAGCAGATCCGCGCCGGCCGCGTCCCGCTGATGCTGGGCGGCGGCGCCGAAGAGATGCACTTCATGGACGCCGGCATCTTCGACATCATGCGGGCCACCTCGACCAAATTCAACGACGACCCCGGGGCTACCCCGCGGCCCTTCGACGCGGCGCGCGACGGCCTGGTCGTCGGCGAGGGCGCAGGCTGCGTGGTCCTCGAAGAGCTCGAGCACGCCAAGCGACGCGGCGCGCGGATCTGGGCCGAGCTGGCCGGCTTCGGCACCTCCTGCGACGGCGAGCACCTGACCAACCCCAGCGCCAAGGGAATGGCCAGCGCCCTGCGCGCGGCCCTGGCCGACGCCGGGATCGACGCTGCGGCCATCGAGCACGTCAATGCTCACGCCACGGCCACGGCTCAGGGCGACGTGGCCGAGGCTGCGGCGACCCACGCCGTGCTGGGGGAGCGCGTGCCGGTCTCGGCCCTCAAGGGCTACATGGGCCACACCCTGGGCGGCTGCGGCGCCATCGAGTCCATCGCCACGATCATGATGATGCATGAGGGGTTCATGGCGCCGACGCGCAACCTCGAGCAGCCCGACCCGGCCCTGGCGCCGCTTTGCCACGTGATGGGGGCGCCGCGCGACGAAAGCTTCTCCATCGGCATGAACAACAACTTCGCCTTCGGCGGGATCAACACCTCGCTGATCTTCAAGAAGCTCTAGCACCAAAGGCAACGACATGAGCACCTCCCCCAAGACCGCCATCGTCACCGGCGGGAGCCGCGGCATCGGCCGCGCCGTCTGCGTCGAGCTGGCCCGCTGCGGCTACCAGCTGGTGATCAACTATCACCAAAACGAGGAGGCCGCGCAGCAGAGCCTGGCGCTGGTCCGCGAGCAGGGCAGCGACGGTGAGCTGCTGCCCTTTGACGTCGCCGACGCGGCAGCCACGACCGCCGCTCTGGAGCCGCTGGTGGCACGCAACGACAACCTGCAGGTGCTGGTCAACAACGCGGGCGTCGCCGTGGACGGGTTGATGACCTGGATGTCTACCGAGACCTGGCAGCGGGTGACGCGCACCACCCTCGACGGCTTCTTCAACTGCACCAGCCCCGTGCTCAAGCAGATGGTCAAGAACAAGCACGGCCGCATCGTCAACATCTCCAGCGTCTCGGCGCTGATCGGCAACCGGGGGCAGGTCAACTACTCCGCCGCCAAGGCGGGACTGATCGGCGCCACGCGCTCGCTGGCGGCCGAGGTCTCCCGGCTCAACGTGCGGGTCAACGTCGTGGCCCCCGGCCTGATCGACACCGACATGATCGAGGCGGTGCCACGCGACATAGTCAAGAAGCTGATCCCCATCGGCCGCATCGGCAAGCCGGAGGAGGTGGCGAAGGTGGTGCGCTTCCTCTGCTCGGACGACGCCTCCTACATCTGTGGCCAGGTGATCGGGGTCAACGGCGGCATGGCCTAGTCCGAGGCCTTCGGGGAAGACCCGGTCCCCGCGCCACGCATAATGATCCTGGTAGGCGGTGGGGCGGGCGACGTGCGTGCGGAAGATCACGTTGAGCCCCCCGTCAGGGTGCTATCTTTTACTGTTCTTTTCGCCTGGTTTAAGGAATTTAGATCATCGTTGAATCATCCAGAGCCGTTGGGAGTCCCACGTCCGTGGGTTCCACTACCAGTCCCCAGCACCAGCCGTACGACGACGCGGGCGCCGCGCCTACACCGGTGCCGCGTCCGTGCAGTGTTGACACCTACTCACCACACGCTCTACTCTTTGCTGGGATTTGTGTGCAGGGTTGCAGTGCCTGTGCCCACCAGCGCATCCCAAAACGCATCAATAGACGGAGGTTAGGATCATGAGACGTTGGACTTTGCTCGGCATGGTTTCGCTCATCGCGGCTTGTTCGTCGGGTCCCGGCCCGGATCACCCGATCCACGGCGTGACCCCCGAGGGGACGCCCCGCTGGGTCAACCGGGGTAGTGGTGCGTACGATGGTAAGCACGGCAAGTGCTTCTACGGCGTCGGCGTGCTGGCTGGCGTGAAGAACCCGGGGCTCTCCCGGCAGGCCGTGGACAACCGGGCGCGTGGTGAGATCGCCAAGATGTTCGACCTCTACGTCGCCGCCATGATGAAGGATTACCAGCGCTCCACCACCGCAGGCGACTTCAAAAACAGCGCCGAGGAGCAGGACATCGTCTCAGCCCAGAAGACGATCACCGAGGTCACCCTCCGCGGGGTCGAGGTGCGTGATCACTGGGTGGATCCCCAGGACGGCACCAAGTACGCGCTGGCGATCCTCGACCTGAACGGGATCACGAAGGGTCTGGAGAACGCCAAGCAGCTCAACGCCAAGGTCCGCGACTACGTCCGCGCCAACGCCCGCCGCGCCTTCAACGATCTCGACCGTGAGCTCAGCAAACGCACCAACCGCGATAAGTAGGCGCCTGTCCATGAACCCTCACCGAACGCTATTCGCGGCCACCTGCCTGCTGCTCATCGCGGCGGCAGCTGCGCCGGCGCGGGCCGATGTGGGGCCGCGCCGCCACGGCAAGAAGATCGTGGCGGTGCTCCCCTTCACCTCGCCCACCCGCTACAACCTCATGGGCCGCAACGCCCAGTCCGCCTTCATCACCAAGCTGGTGCAGACGCGCAAGGTGCGCGTGATCCAGGCCTCGATGGTCCAGCGCATGCTGCGCCGCCGTGGCCTGCACTGGACCGGCACGATGGCTCCACGGCTGATCCGGGCCGCCGGGCGCTACCTCAAGGCCGACTACATGCTGGCGGGGAAGCTGCGCTACGGCGGCGACGCCTACGTCCTGTCGGTCCACGTGATGAACGTACGCACGCTGGAGACGACCCACGCCGAGGACGTGGACTTCCGCCACGCGCGCAGCATGCGCATCGCTGTGCGCGCCGCGGCCAAGAAGATCGCCGGCTCGATCAGCGGCACCGGCGGCGGCGGCGGCAAGTCGGCGATGTTCCTCAACGTCAACCCGCGGGCCTTCTACGACACCTCCGACGCCTGCATCCGGGCGATGAGCCACATCGTCAACCGCTACAGCTTCACCGGCACGGTGGAGTCCACCGACGACTCGACCAAGTCGATCACCGTCAAGGGCTACACCAGGCGGCTGCGCAAGGGGATCCCGCTGGACGTCTTCTCCACCAGCGGCATCGACGGCCCCAAGAAGGCGGCCACGGTCTACGTCTGGAAGCTCAAGCGGGGCGGCTTCGAGGCGCGCTACCGCATGGCCATAGACGAGGGGATCGAGCTGGGGGCCAAGGTGACCAACGGCAAGCACCGCTGGACCGTGGCCGTGGGCAAGGTGGTGGACGAGGTGGAGGACCACACCAAGCTGGTCAAGAGCTTCCGCTCGGCGCTGCTGGAGAAGATGTCCGAGGGGACCAAGTTCCAGCAGATCGAGGGCGGCTCCACCGACTGGCTGGCCCGCCTCTCCAACCGGCGGCAGCGCTTCATGACCTTCCGCAAGCTGTTCAAGCGCGGCATCGACGTGGTGCTGGAGGGCAAGTTCTACGGCTCCAGCGGGCGCCGCAGGGCGCACTTCAAGATCTACTCCACCCTGACCGGCAAGCTGCTGGGCGAGCCCAAGTTCGAGACCCGCCTGTAAGGAACAACGCCCACCAAGCGTTTACAACTCGAATAGAAAACCAGGAGCAAGGATGATGAGCCGAACCAACTTGATGCTACTCACCGCAGCCGTGGCGCTGATGATCGCGGCCTGCGGGCCCCCTCCCGGCCCGAGCACCTCGGTGCAGCGGATCAACCCCAACGCCGCCGTGGATCTGAGCGGCGAGTGGAACGACACGGACGCCAACCAGGTGGCCAAGGCCATGGTCCAGGACTGCCTCTCGCGGCCTTGGTCGGCCACCTTCAAGACCGCGAAGGGCCGCACCCCCGTAGTGCGCCTCTACGCGATCAAGAACCGCTCCTCCGAGCACATCAACTGGCGCTTCTTCTCCAAGCAGGTGGAGATGGAGCTGATCAACTCGGGGATGGTCAAGGTCGTCTCGGCCTGGGACGAGGCCCAGACCAACCGCTTCGAGCGCTCCGATCAAGCGCGCCACGCCTCGGACAAGACGGTCAAGTCTCAGGGGCAGGAGACGGGCAGCGACTTCGTGCTCAACGGCTGGATCATCACGCAGAACGACGCCATAGACGGGCAAGAGGTGCGGGCCTACGTCACCACGATGGAGCTCTCCAGCTCCGAGTCCAACGAGAAGGTCTGGATGAAGGTCCACAAGATCAAAAAGGTGATCAGCCGCGCCGCCACCCAGTGGTAGTGACGCCGTGATGGGTCCCCCGGCCCCGGGCTACGGGCGCACGGGCGACGGGGTTGCATTGCTACAATCGAGACTTCCAGCGGAGGCAAACGTGATGTCCAGCACGCGACACGTAGCGCGATTTTGTGTTTTGGTGGCGGGGGTGATGCTGATCACCGCCTGCGGCCAGACGAAGATGGTCCAGACCTCGGGCAACATCCGCCATCATATGATCGATGGGAACTACCCCTTGGCCCTGAGCGAGCTCCAAAAGAGCAAGCAGCAGGGCTTCAAGGAGCAGGACCGCGTGGTCTACTGGATGAACGAGGGGATGCTGCTGCACCTCACCGGCCGCTACAAGGAGTCCATCGCCGCGCTGAACAAGGCCGAGCGGCGCGCCAAGGAGCTCTACACCAAGTCGATCTCCAAGGGGATCAAGGCCGCCTTCACCTCCAACGCGGCCACGGACTATGCGGGCGAAGACTACGAGAACGTGCTCGTCTTCGTGGTCAAGGCGCTGGACTTTCTGGCCCAGGGCAACAAGGCCGGCGCGCTGGTGGAGGCGCGCAAGATCAACGAGAAGCTCAAGCTCTACAACACGCGCTACAAGCACAAGAACGTCTACAACCAGGACGCCTTCGCCCACTGGATGATGGGCCTGCTCTTCGAGATGGAGGGCTCCTACGACGACGCGCGCATCGCCTACGTCCACGCGCTGGAGGGCTACGAGGGCACCTTCAGCCCCAACTACGGCATCGGCACGCCGAAGTTTCTGGGTGAGGACATCGTGCGGGCCTCGATCCTGAGCAACGCGCCCGAAGAGGCCAGCAAGTACAAGGAGAAGTTCGGCCAGGACAAGGGCGGCACCGCCGATCTGCTCAAGACCCACGGCGAGGTCGTGCTGGTACACCTCAACGGCGAGGGCCCCTCCAAGAGCGACTACGTCGTGACCTGCTGGTTTTTGACCCCCACCAACTGGGCCTGCGACGGCGAGCCGGGGGGCGAGTTCATGAAGAAGACCCGCATCACGATCCCCTCCAAGGGCACCGTGGTGAAGGTCGCCTTCCCCCAGCTGCACGTCCGCGAGCCGCGCAGCCCTCAGGCTGTGGTCGGTGTGGGCCCCTCAAAAGCGACCACCTCCCCGGCGCTGCCGATCAGCGCGATCGCCGTCAAGACCATGGCCGACAAGATGCACCGCATCTTCCGCGACGCGATCATCCGCATCGTCGCCAAGACCGCTGCCTCCAAGGGTGCGGGCGCGGCAGGCTCGGCCGCGGGCGGCAGCGGCGCGGGCGGCAAGCTGCTGGGCTGGGTGGCCGAGAAGGGCACCAGCGCCGCGATGCAGGCGATGGAGGAGGCCGACAAGCGCGCCTGGACCACCCTGCCCTCGCGGATCGACGTGGCCCGGGTGTGGGTCAAGCCGGGGACCCACACCATCGGCATCAGCCTGCCGGGCGGCCGGCCGGGATCGATCCCGGGCGTCAAGGTCGAGGCGGGCAAGCGCGTCGTGGTGACCTGGTACACGATCCCTTAGCAACATAGGCAACGACGCGGGGGCAGCGCTGCCCTCGCGGTCAGGAGGAGCTAGCATGAGAGGATTGTTCTGGGCATTAACCGCAGTGGCCGCTTGCGGCCTGTTGCTGGTGGCCTGTGGCCCCCCCGCCCAGCCGGCCTACGTCTACAAGGAGGGCGGCGGCACCGGCGGGCCCGTCGGCCCGGGCGGCAAGCCGCGCTGGGTCGACAAGGCGGTGGACGACATCCACAACCTCAACGGCGTGGGTCAGGGCTCCGAGCGCGGGCCGTGCGAGAACAGCGCGCGCGCCGAGCTGGCCAAGCGCTTCGTGGCGCACATCCAGCAGGTCTCCACCGACTGGCAGAGCCACTTCTCCAAGGCCAACAGCGCCGGCCGCAGCGTGCGGGTGGAGGCGATGAGCATCACCCAGCTGACCCGGGTCACCACCGATAAGGTGCTGCGCGGGGTCAAGATCGGCGGCTACTGGCAGGGCGACGGCGAGCACCACTGCCTGGCCCAGCTCGACCGCATGTCCACCGCGCGCAGCCTGCGCGCCGAGATCGCCAAGCTCGACGCGACGATCAAGGCCAAGGTCGTCGAGGGCGACGGGGCGCCCAACCCCACCGCCAAGTTCATGGCCTACTCACGGGCCATGTCCGTGATGCAGGAGCGTGAGGCCCTCAACGTCGACCTGCGCATCGTCGACCCGCGCGGCGTGGGCGTGCCCCCGCCCATCTCCTGGAATGACCTCGTGGCGCGCTTCACCGGCGCCAAGAGCAAGTCCAAGGTGGGCCTCAAGCTGCTGGGGACCAAGGCCGCCACGATCCAGACCTGCCTGGCCGAGGAGCTGGGCAAGGCCGGTATCCAGGTGGTGGAGGGCTCCTCCGATGTGGACGTGATGGTCCACGGCAACCTCAAGTACGAGAAGGCCGGCGTCATCGGCGGCTCGGTGATGGTCCGCGCCAACGTCAACCTGCGCCTCACCGACATCGAGGGCGGCCGCACCCTGGGCGCCTTCCACGAAAACATCAAGGTCGGCCGCCCCACCCTGCCCCAGTCGGTCCAGCTGGCCGTCTACAAGCTCTGCCAGAAGGTCGTCCCCACCCTGGTCACCAAGCTCAAGGCCGCCTTCGGTCGCTAGAGCCGTTCAAAGCCGCCACCTCAGCTCAGCTCTCCCCCCGCCAACCTACCAATAAGAAAGACCAACGCGCGAGCAAGCGCAGACCCAACGGTTTGTGCTTGACTCATCGCGAAAGGCCAGCGAACTATCCGCGGAAGTAGTTAGATTTATTGAACAAATCAGATTTATTAGATGGAACAGATGGAACAAGGAGGGTATTACTCATGAAGATAACGCTTCTGGTGACGCTGCTAACGCTGGCTGCAGCACTGACGCTGGGTTGCAGCGACGACACCGCCACCCCGGATGTGGATGCTCAGATCGGCGCCGAGGCTGGTGCCGAGGCCGGCGTCGATGCCCAGACCTCTGACACGGCGCCCATCGCGGACAAGAGCACCGCCGCGGGCACGGCCACCGATCTGAAGCTGGGACTACACGACAACTCGGTGAAGGTTGTCCTGGCGACCATGAAGGTGGTGGGCAAGGATGCCACGGTGTGGGATCTGTACATGGCGCACACCGACCCCGTGGACAAGCTGCCGCACGTGACGCTCGGTTCTGGCGTCACGGCGCAGAACCTGGGCAACAGCACCACGTTCCACGCGGTGGACACCGCCCCCACCAGCGGGTACACGGCCGACGACCCCACCGCCAAGACCTACGTGATTGGTAGCAGCTGGCGTAACGGCGGCGCCGGAACCACCGGGTTCATCATGACCAAGAACATTTACGCGCTCACGCTCGCCGATGGAACCTACGCCAAGATCGAGGTGCTCAGCGCAAAGTCAGGCGAGATTCACATCCTGGCCTACCAGCAGTCCACGCCCAGCGACACCAACCTCAAGACAGCACCCTGAATCCACCGCCAAGGCTCTACCGAAACGGATCCGATTCCGGCATACCGCCCGGGTTGCCGCCGGGGATGAAGCCGGGACGCCGGGGGGTCAACCGCACCTTGATGGTCTGGTCCTTGTCCGCGGTGATGTTGATCCACTTGTCCGCGTAGCCGCCCCGAGCCACCAGGATGCGCATCTTGCGGCCGCGCTTGAGCTTGAGCGTCGTGGGGGTGCGGCCCAGGGTCTTGCGCCCGCCCAGACGCAGCCGCGCCCCGTTCTTGGGCACGCTGACGATGCGGATCTGCACGTGTGTCTTGGGCGGCTCGGGCTTGGGTTTGGGCTTGGGGGTGACCTTGGGCTTGGGCTTGGGCTCTGGCTTGTCCTTGGTGCTGGTCAGCGCCACCTTGGTGGTCTTGGGCTCTGGTTTGGGCTCCGGCTTGGGCTCTGGTTTGGGCTCCGGCTTGTCTGTGCCCGGCTTGGTCGTCGCGGCGCTGCCCGAGGTGCCCGAGGTGCCCGCAGTGCCCGAGCTGCCCGCAGTGCCCGAGCTGCCTGAGCTGCCGCCCTCACCGCCGCCCTCGCCGCCGGCTGCCGCCAGCAAGGTCGCGGCCTGGTTGGGCACGTACCACAGAAAGTACCCCGCCGCAGCGCCGCCGCTCAGCAACACCACCAGCCCCACGCCGAGGCCGATGAACAACCCGGCCTTGCTCTTCTTGGCCGGAGGCGGAGAGGTGAAGTGACCGGCGTTGGACGGGACCACGGGTACGTCGGCCACGCCCGCGGCCATGGGCGCGCCGGTGGTGCCGGCCATCATCGTCTTGGGGACCGCAGCCGCAGGTCCTGGGCCGGTCTGGGGCGGAGGCGTCACCGGCCCGGGTTGTACAGCCTGCCCCGGCCCGGTCTGCGGCGGTGGGGTGGCCTGCCCGGGCTGAGGCGCTGCACCCGGCCCCGTGGGCATGGCGGCCATGGTGGGCGCGACGACCCCAGCCGCCATGGCCGGACCTGGTCCGCTGCCCATGGCCAGGGTCGCTGACTTGGGCGCCGTGGCCGCAGCCCCGGGCGTGATCCCGTCCCGCACCACGCGCAGGGCCTCGCCCAGCTCGGCCATGGAGCTGTAGCGATCGTTTGGCTCCTTGGCCATGGCCTTGAGGATGATGTCCTCGATGGACCGGGGGATGGAGCGCCCTGACGACATGGTCGAGGGCTGCGGCGCCGGCTTGGTGATGTGCTGGGAGAGGATCCCCATGAAGGACTCGGCCTTGAAGGGGACCTGCCCGGTGAAGATCTCGAACAGCATCACGCCCACCGAGTAGACATCGGCCCGGTGGTCCAGCTTCTGGCCCAGGGCCTGCTCGGGCGACATGTAGTGCGGCGTGCCGAAGACCGTGCCGGTCTTGGTCAGCCCCTGGTTCTCGTCGGTACCCGAGACCTTGGCGATGCCGAAGTCGAGGATCTTGGCCACATCGCTACCGTCGGAGCGCTTGGCCAGGAAGACATTCTCCGGCTTCATGTCGCGGTGAATGATCCCCTTGGCGTGGGCCGCGGTCAGGCCCTCGCAGACCTGCAACATGACCTCGATGGCCCGCGACGCGTCCATGCCGCCGGGGACCTGCATGGCGTCGTTGAGGCTCTCCCCGTCCAGAAACTCCATACAGAGGTAGACGCGACCGTCGTCCATCTGACCGAAGTCGTCGATCACCACGATGTTGTCGTGGCCGATGCTCGACGAGGACTGGGCCTCCTGGCGGAAGCGCGCCAGGGCCTCCTCGTTGCCGTGGATCTCCTGGTGCAGCAGCTTGACCGCCACCTTCTTGGTGATGTGGATGTGCTCACCGGCGTAGACTTCACCCATGCCGCCCGTTCCAATCAGGTTGGTCAGGCGGTAGCGTCCGCCGATGACCTGCCCCACGAGGGACTTGGTCTCCTCGCCGTCTGGCATGAGCGAGGTCCCGTCCTTGGGGCAGAAGGTTCCTTCAGTGAAGCGGCCGTTGCAGGTCGGGCAGTATGACATGGCTCAATGCTATTCCGTCGGGTTGTGGATATCAATCGTTGATCGCGCCTGGAACACTCTCGTTATACGGCTCAGAAGCCAAAGATATTGCACCGCTGGAACTTGATCGACGTCTGCTCGATCACCTCCATTAGAACCCGCGCGCGCGCGGTTCGTTGGGTCAGGGTGCTGCCGTCTCGCCCCTCCCACAGCTTCCACTGGGTGGGGCCAGCCGGGAAGCGCACGCCGAAGCGTTCGGGGTGCCGCTCCACCTCGGAGAGCGGCTTGATGTAGAAGACCGACAGCGAGTCCACCTCGTCGATATTCCCCTGGTTTTGTCGCAAGAAGGCCGCTGTCTGCTCCAGCTCGGCGTCGGTCTCGTCAGGAAAGCCCACCATCAGCCCGATGTTGATCCGGATCCCCGCGGCAGCCAGCTGCTTGAACAGCCGCGCCGCCTGGGCCGCGCGGTGGGGCTTGCGCATGCGCTCGAGCACCGGATCGGAGGCCGACTCCAGGCCGAAGCGCAGGGTGGTGCAGCCGGCGCGACGGAGCTTGTTGGCCAGCCCAGCGGGCAGCTCGCGAATGTAGGCGTAGCTCGACCAGGCGACGTTCAGCCGCCGCTGCAGGATCCGGTCAGCCAGCGCCTCCAGCGCCCGCAGGTCGCCGTTGATGGCCAGATCGTTGAACTCGAACACGCGGATCCCGTAGTGGTGCAGGTGGTGCTCCATCTCGTCCACCACCGACCGGCCGCTGCGGCAGCGGTAGCGGCCCCAGAACGGGTAGTCGCCGCAGAAGCTGCAGCGGCAGACGCAGCCGCGGCCCAGGGCCAGAGGCAGGGGCTCTCCCCCACCCGGGTAGCGCTTGATCAGGAACCGATCGTAGCTCGGCCAGCGCTGGCGCGAAAGATCCAGCGGCGCGCGGGGCTCGAAGGTCTGCTGCTTCGGCGCGCTGACCGTGCCCGCGATACCCGACAGGGGCTGCCCCCCCTGCACCCGGCGGACGATCTCCAGCAGGGTCGCCTCGCCCTCGCCCATCACGAACAGATCCACCACACCGTCGGGCACGCGCAGCCGCTCGCCATAGATGTAAACCCCCAGTCCGCCGAAGATGATCGTCCGCTCGGGGCAGCGCGCGCGCAGCCGCCGGGCCACCTCGGTGCTCAGCAGCGCGTTGGACTGGTTGACCGAAAAGCCAACCAGCTGCGCGTCCACGCCGGCCAGCCGCTCCACCGCGCGCTCCACTTGGGGCGAGAGCCGCTCGAGCAGCGCAGCAAAGCGCGCCTCGTCGGCCCAGGCCTCGCCCGCCTGGGGCCGCCAGAGCTCCTTGAGCTCGGCGTCCACGCCGCCGTAGATCTCCAGGTTCAGGTCGACCACCTCGTGCTCGACGTGCGCCACGGCCAGCTGTTGGCTCAGGTAGCCCAGACCGATGGGGACGCTGGGCTTGCCCCAGGGCGGCAGGATGGTCAGCAGCACGGGCAGGCGCGACGACGGCATGCACTAGGCGTAGTGGGACGTGGGAGGTTCGTCAAGCTCGAGCGTGGGTAAGATCGGGGTTGTTGAACGCGTACCAGGATCAGGGCGTCACCAACGAGAAGGTAGAGCCATCAGGAGGGAGACCGCCATGTCATCGTTTTTCGCGCTGGTGCTGGCCGGGCACGTGGACCGGGAGCTCGACGCGCTCCGAAAGCCATGACCACGATCCCTTGACGTCCGTCCCACATAAACCATATTCAATCTATCAATTGAATAATTGAATTTGGTGCTTTCATGGAAAACAGAGACTTCAAGGATGCCGTCTTCCAGCACATGGCCCGCATGGCCCAGGCCTTCGCCGCGCCCAAACGCCTTGAGATCCTTGATGTGCTGGCCCAGGGCGAACGCGATGTCGAGACCCTGGCCGCCCAGGTCAACGCCACGGTGGCCAACACCTCGCGGCACCTACAGGTCCTCAAGCAGGTCCACCTGGTGCAAAGCGCCAAGCAGGGCGTCCGGGTGCGATACCGGCTGGCTGGCCCCGAGGTGCTGCGTGCTTACCTCGGCCTGCGCGGCCTCTCTGAGAGCCGGCTCCCCGAGGTCCGAGACGTGGTGGGAAGCTTCTTTGGCGCACGCGACGAGCTCGAGCCCCTGCCCCGCTCAGAGCTGCTTCAGCGCGCCGAACGCGGCGAGGTGGTGGTGCTCGACGTGCGGCCCGAGGAGGAGTACGCCGCCGGACACATCCCAGGGGCGCGCTCGGTGCCGCTGGATAGCCTCGAGCAGGAGCTCGAGGCTATCCCCCTCGAACGGGAGGTGGTGGCCTACTGCCGCGGCCCTTACTGCGTGCTCGCTGTCGACGCGGTGACTCGGCTGCGTGGGGCGGGACACAGGGCACGGCGGCTGCAGGACGGTTTCCCGGAGTGGTGCGAGGCCGGCCTGCCCATAGAACATGGTGAAGTGGCGGCGTAGGGAGGGAGGAGCAGAGCGATGGCAACCGATCGACAGACACACTGGGATGAGGTCTACACCAACAAGGACGCCACCCAGGTCACCTGGTACCAGCCGCGGCTCGAGCGTTCACTGGACCTTCTGCGCCGGGCGGGCCTCGGCGCGATGAGTCGGGTGATCGACGTGGGTGGCGGCGCCTCCACACTGATCGACGATCTCGTCGACCTGGGTGTGGCCGAGGCCACAGTGCTCGACGTTTCTCCCGTGGCCCTGAAGCGCACAGCGGAGCGCCTCGGCGAAAGCGCTGACGCTGTGCGCTGGATCGTGGGTGACGCGACCTGCGTTGATCTGCCCCGGCAGGGCTTCGACCTGTGGCACGACCGTGCGGTCTTCCACTTCCTCACCAACGCGGACGAGCAGCGACGCTACCTGGACCAGCTTCAGCGCGCCCTGGCCCCC
>SWBW01002586.1_pt1 | contig 14184 bp, 13 predicted proteins | sample 4693041 | NCBI WGS metagenome assembly SWBW01 (sample SAMN10267271, study PRJNA491770) | bioreactor metagenome | isolation source: DHS bioreactor inoculated with marine methane seep sediment | place: Japan: Omine Ridge, Nankai Trough | collected 2006-05-06 | reverse complement strand
TAGCAACTTCGGATTGGTTTGTTTCAGCATATCAAGAATGACTTCCCATTCCTTTTTCTGGGCAGTATCCGTTTGATTTTGTTTATCGAACACATTCTTTAACTGAAGGTGTAATAAATGCAATCCGAGTCTTTCAGCAATGGTATCGATCAATTTTCGCTCATCTTTCAAGAAAGGCCCTTCATCCATCGCAGGGGTTTCTTCCAAATAATAGACGAACAAGTGCCCCACTATTTCATTTTGAATGAGGATGTCGGATTTTTGCACCCAATTGGTTTCAACCAGATCCTCGGGCATATATGTTTTTGAAAACAATTGAATTTTTGCCCTGCAAATGTCAGGGTATTGCCAACCCGGCGGAATCGTATCCACCAAACCGGTGCAAATGTCTTCGATTGAATTTTCAGGGTTATTTAATAATTCTTGCACCTGGTATAGGCAGTTCAGCTCTTTCGCTCGTTCCTTAAGTTCTCCAATTAGATCGTCTAGTGGTTTTTTCTCATTCATAGCCTATGGTTTTAATATGGTGCCTTTTCCAGTTCGTCCATCCACTTTTATATGCAAAGGTTTTTTTAAGCTGACATGCCTGATCATTTGTGTTTCAGTTTCTGACGACATCTCTTGTAACCATAGCCAATCTATTGTTTTCGTTTTTTCAAACGGTAGAGAAAAATAATATACCCCAAAACCGGTTACATTGTGGAAGAAATGTGACCCCTGGCTCAGTTCAAAATTCACATTGGCCAGGGCGGCTTCAATCATTGCTTTGGCGCCTGATATTTGACCCCAGTTTACCGGGATGCCTGCCGAAGCATCGGAAGTACCCCACCTGCCAAATCCAATCAACAGATAAGGTTTGTTTTCTTTCACCAGTTTCTGGTTGATCTTTTCAAGATCCTCTGCTATCTGATAGGTTTTCATTACATCAAACTTTTCCTGTTTGATATACACAATGTCTTGTATCAGATTATTCGTTCCATTTCCAAGTACCTTTTCGGATGAAGCCAGCACCTGTTCGCCGGTTAAATCCGCATTATCAATATCCACTACATCGTTGGAAACTGCCATAGGCCTCACCTGCAGGAATCCAAACTTATGCGGGCCTTTGCTGTTAAAAGTCATGGCAAATTCAATTTCCACGGGTGCTCCTTCATTTTGTTCACAAACATCCATCAGTTTTATTAACAAATCATTCAAAGGGATTTCACCTAAACGGAGAATGGGAGAGAAATTCAGCAAACGCGGCCCACTTTTAGCAACACCCATAATAATCCGTCCTGACTGACTGTCAAGTGTGGATGCCAGGTAACGAAGGGTTTCATCCTCTTCTGCAGTTACAATATTTTCTTCCAACATATACTCGGTTTCCTTTACCGGATCGTAAGCTGATGTTTTGCCCATATTCACACTCCAGAAGGTACGCTGTGTATTGTTCAGCATATCGTTGATGGTGTTGAAAGGCGGGTCAGCTTTGGGATAAGCAGGTGTGTAGGACCATGAATTACCGCCATCAACAATAGTTTTCCCCAGTCCCAATGCGAGGTTTACAATGCCGTCATTAGGATCGGCATGACCGAAAGCATAATAATTATGCGACCTGCCTACACCTGATAATTCAGGATAAAATCTTGTTCCATATTTTTTTCCGATCACTTCCTGGATGATAACAGCCATTTTCTCATCCTCAGTATTATGTGGTGTGGCTTTCATATAATCTTTGGCCGATCTGAAAAAGGTGGTGGCATATACGAACTTGATGGCTTCCACCAGTTTATTGAAACGTGTATTTATATCAGGTTGGTTATTCGGTGTCATTTTGGTGCCATAAATTCCAGCAAAAGGCTCGTGCATGGCATCCTCCAGCATACTTGACGATCTGACTGCCAATGGCGTGGTGACCTGTGATATCAGTGCCCTGAGGTCGCCAAGGATTTCAAAGGGCAAGTCCGCTTTTTGAAAGGCATGTGCGATGCGATCGTCAGGTTCATCGGAATAGGCAATTTGGGCAAGCTTGTTCCTTTTTATAAAGGCATCAAAAACATCTGTCCTGATGATGGTCATGGCCGGAATACCAACTTCAATACCGGCGAATTGCCCTTTATTTAAATCATTTAGAATGATGTGGTTGATACTGGCCAAACCATGCGCCTTTCCGCCTATAGCACCAGAACCGATATATGTTAGTTTATGCTCTGTATTTAAAAATTTGCTTCGATTGAATGGTAGCAATTCATTTTCAAAATTATTCATCATCAGATTCGATTTGTTAAACCCATCCCCTATCTTTACATGCCTGTGATACCCTGTTCACTGAAATTACATAGGCCGCATCACGCATACTTAAATTGTTCGATTTGGCAAAATTACTCACGGAAATGAAAGCACTTGTCATCTTAAGATCAAGTTTGCTGAGCACTTCGTCTTTTTCCCAATAATAGTTCATGTTGCTTTGCACTTGCTCGAAATAGCTGCAAGTAACGCCCCCGGCATTGGCCAGAAAATCTGGAATAGTATAGATGCCTTTTTTATCGAGAATTTTAGCTGCTTCGGGCGAAGTAGGCCCATTGGCTGCCTCTGCAATCACCTTAACTCTTTTATGAATATCTTTTACATTATCTCCTGTAATCTGATTTTCTATCGCAGCGGGAATAAGGATGTCAACCTCCTGCTTCATCCAATCTTCACCGGGGATCATCTTATAACCCATTTTAACAGCTTTCGATATATTGATACCGCCAAATGAATCCGTTACCGACCTCAGCTCTTCCAGGTTGATACCTTCGGGTTTGCAAACGGCGTAGCTGTCCTGCTCATCCTGTACCCACGAGGAAACACAGGTCACTGTGCCTCCCATTTGCTGGTATAACTCGATGGCATATTGCGATACATTGCCAAAACCCTGAATGCTGGCTGTAGTATCAGACGGGTCCATATCCAGCTCTTTTAAGGCTTCACGAAGACTTATGATCACACCGTAACCTGTAGCTTCTGCCCTACCCAGCGAACCTCCCATACCTACGGGCTTACCCGTAATAACACCGGGTTGTCGCGAGCCACTAATGACTTCGTATTCATCCAACATCCATAGCATGTGCTGGGCATTGGTCATCACTTCAGGTGCAGGAATATCGATATGAGGGCCAATATTTTTATATACCTGCCGCACCCATCCCCGACATAATCGTTCTTGTTCGCATGCACTCAGGTTATGCGGGTCGCATATGACACCACCCTTGCCCCCACCCAGCGGTAAATCTACCACGGCTGTTTTCCAGGTCATCCACATGGCCAACGCCCTGACAGTATCTATTGTTTCGTGCGGGTGAAAACGTATGCCGCCTTTTGCCGGGCCACGTGCGTTGTTATGCATCACACGGTAACCCTGAAAAATTTTCACCTTGCCATCATCCATCCTGACAGGTATGCTGAAGTGGTATTCTCTAGCCGGAATGCGAAGAAAATCGCGGGTAGCCTGATCCAGGTCAAGCAGATCGGCAGCACGGTCGAAAAGCTTTTGTGCGTCTGTAAATGCATTGTAGGAAGTGTCACTCATATCTCACAGTATTTTGGGTCTAGCTTATTTTTATTGGCGTCAATTCACTAATATTTCGTTAGCGCTCCATCGAACAGTAAAATTAAATAAATAAATCGGGGTTTACCAAGACAATAGATGTAAAAACAGGAGGAGAAATAATTGACTTGTTTTTTGTTTATTTTTTTTTTCTTTTTATTAAACATTTTTACACTTCATTTGTTTTATGCTAAACAAATCTTAACACATGAAATTTATTTTAATCAATTCGACTAAACAGTCCTTTATAACTCTTTTTATCTTGATAGTAGTGACTCAAACAGTTCAGTCCAAAGAAACTATTTATCTTTCAGAAATACCCGACCCACAGAATAAGATCGCGGTGGTAACCAACAGATCAGTGTTAAATCTAAATAATGATTCCATCATTTTCAGGTCGAGTCTGGATTTGGAGGGCCATGCAAGTTATCTTACAGCCTCTTATACTGAGAGTGAATGGCACTATGCCCGCAATAACTCACTTGAAGGTTTGTTAAACCAAGATTTCAAACATGAAAACTGGGTAATATTTGTGCATGGCGATGGTAAAGACCTGAAAAGTGCCATCAAACGTGCTAAAGAAATTGAGGAATTACACCAGGTGAATGTGCTGGCATATGCCTGGCCATCCCTGAATCCAGATTTAGGTGCGATCAATAATTTTAAAAATTCGTATGCCAATGTTGAAAAAGCAACGCAACATTTTAGTGAATTTCTAAGCAAAATAGCCCAGTTGCGCAAGATAGAAACGAGTGCTTTTTCTTCAGGAAATTTATCAATGTTTTTCCACAGCCTGGGCAATTACTACCTTGAAAACCTTGTAAAAAATAAATTGCATGAAAATTTTGAGGAACCCTTTATAGACAACCTTATCATTAACGCGGCTGCGGTAGATCAAAAAGATCATGATAAATGGATCGAACAGCTCAATTTTCAAAAACACATATACATTAACAGCAATGGTAAAGATATGAACCTGATAGGCTTACGGATTTTTTCAAGCAAGAAAATGCAATTGGGAGAAGACCCGGAAATGCCCTTCGCCAACAATGCAAATTATGTGAGTTTTACGGAAGCCGTTGGCGCATCGTTACCACCAGGTCCATCTCATTCCTATTTCTTTGCTTCCGTTACAGAAGCGAGTGATCGGATTAGAACCTATTACACTACTATTATCAATGGATATGAAGTAAATTTTGAAAATGAGGACATGTTTAATTCTAAACCCGAATACCTTTCGTACTCAATCAAATTCTAAAATATAATGTTTTGACGGGTTCATTTTTTAAAACGATTGCTTATCTTCGCCGTCAAAACTTTGTAAAGATGAAACAGAAAATTATAATATTATTAAGCCTTATTTTATTCACGGGTTTTGTAGCCTGTAATTCAACGACCGAAAAGAAGAATTTCCGTTTGACAAACCCAAATTTAAAGGAAGTTGTAGTGAAAGAGGTTGTTCAGACATCTAACTATACTTATTTGAAATTAAATGAAGATGGTGAGGAGTATTGGGGGGCTATTCCACGTAGCGAAACTATTAAAACCGGAAGCACCTATTATTTTGACAGTTTTATGGAAATGAAAGACTTTCCAAGCAAAGAACTTGACAGAACTTTCGATCACATTCTTTTTATCCAGGAAGTACGCCCTGAGCCATTTGCAGCCGGACAACCGGCCGAAGAAAAAATGGGAACACCGAAAGCAGGCAACCAGGAAATTGAACCTATGGAGGCTGTTGAGGGAGGCGTTACGCTTGCTACATTGTTGTCAAACCCTTCCAACTATGACGGCAAAAAAGTGAAAGTCCGTGGTATGGTTGTAAAATTTACTGAAGCGGTGATGAATAAAAACTGGGTACATATCCAGGATGGTACTGAAGCCGGCGGTAAATACGACCTGACCATTACCACTGTTGCTGAATGCCAAATTGGCGACCTGGTAACCTTTGAAGGTACTATCGTACTTGATAAAGATTTTGGATATGGCTATGCATACGATGTGCTGATGGAGGATGCTATGCTTCTGAACAAAGAAGAAGCCAGTTCGCTTCAATAATCAAATACCTGATTATCATATTATTATTAGTCTATTTCAGCTATTTCTAAATTAGGAATGGTCACAATCTGACATAGTTTTTTTGGTTAAATTTGATCACTTTTTTGTATGAATATCAAATCAAATTATAACCATGAAACACCTCATCCCCATCATTTTAATACTGTCCATGCTATTCTCGGCCTGTGATCAAAACAAAGAAAAAGAAATGATTGACAATGTTTTATTATCTGATTGGAATACGCAATTTGGTGTACCTCCTTTTGAACAGATCAAGATTACCGACTACCTGCCGGCCTACAAAGAGGCGATTAAGATTCACAACCAGGAAATAGAAGCGATCGTTAAGTCGAAAGAAACCCCGACTTTTGAAAACACCATTGCAGCCTTGGACGGAAGCGGAGAACTGCTGACCAGGGTTGATAATGTATTCGGGAATGTGAATGAAGCACACACCAATCCGGAATTACAGCAAATTGCCAAAGATGTGGCTCCGTTATTATCGGCTCACGAAGATGACATCTGGCTGAACGAGCAGCTTTTTGCCCGCGTGAAAACCATCCAAGAAGAGAAAGAAACACTGGGATTGACCACCGAGCAGAAAATGCTGCTGAAGAAAACCTACGATAATTTTGTCAGAGGCGGTGCTAACCTGCCTGCCGATCAGAAGGATGCGTTTCGTGATATTAATTCACGGCTTTCGTTGCTTTCCATACAATTTGGAGAAAACCTGCTGGCCGAAACCAATAACTTTAAGCTGGTAATTGAAGATGAGAATGATTTATCGGGTCTTCCTGGATCAGTTATCGCTGCTGCGGCTGAAACAGCCAAATCTGAAGGAATGGATGGTAAATGGGTTTTCACATTGCACAAACCGAGCCTGATACCCTTCATCACCTATGCCGATAATCGTGAAAATCGTGAATACCTCTTTAAAGGATACATTGAAAGAGGCAACAATGACAATGAATATGACAACAAAGCCATCATTAATGAAATGGTGAACCTACGACTCAAACGTGCCAACATGTTGGGCTTTGATACCCATGCTGCATATGTGCTGGATAACAATATGGCCAAAACATCTGACAAAGTGTACGAACTCATTGGCAGCCTGATGGATGCCGGATTACCCGTTGCCAAGGCAGAAGCTGCCGAATTACAGGCATTAATTGATAAAGAAGGTGGTAATTTTAAACTCGAGCCCTGGGATTGGTGGTATTACGCCGAAAAACTGAAAAAGGAAAAATATGCCTTTGACGATGGTGCTTTACGTCCCTATTTTGTGCTTGAAAATGTAAAACAGGGCATGTTCATGGTCGCTGAGAAATTGTATGGCTTACAGTTTGACGAGAGAACCGATTTACCCGTTTATCACCCCGAAGTAGTTACGTATGAAGTAGTGGAACAGGTCATTTTACCGTAGGCATTTTATACATGGATTTTTACCCCCGCGAAAGCAAACGTGGCGGCGCCTGGATGACCAGCTTTCGAAAACAATATGTAAAAGATGGAGAAAACGTTATACCGGTTATCCAGATGGTATGCAATTTTACCAAGCCTACGGCCGACAAACCTTCATTGCTGAGTATTGATGAGGTAAGTACGATGTTCCATGAGTTCGGTCATGCCCTGCATGGATTGTTAAGCGATTGTAATTATGTGAGTATCTCCGGAACTTCCGTTCCACGTGATTTTGTTGAGTTACCATCACAAATTATGGAAAACTGGGCCACATATCCTGAAGTGATGAAAATGTACGCCAAGCATTATGAAACCGGCGAAACCATTCCCGAAGAACTCATTCAGAAGATGAACGATGCGGATAAATTCAACCAGGGATTCATCACGGTTGAATTCATGTCGGCAGCCTTGCTGGATATGGACTGGCATACAATTACCGAAGAAAAGCAATACGATGTAATGGCTTTTGAAAATGCTTCACTTGAAAATATGCAGATGATACCGGAAATTGTGGTGCGTTACCGCAGTCCTTATTTCGCACATATTTTTTCAGGGGGATACTCGGCTGGTTATTACAGTTATGCATGGGCCGAAGTACTGGATGCCGATGCCTTTGAAGCTTTTAAAGAGAATGGTATATTCGACAAAGCAACGGCCACGGCTTTTCGTGAAAATGTATTGTCAAAAGGCGGTTCTGATGACCCGATGAAATTGTATGTGCAGTTCAGGGGACAGGAACCTGACCCGGATGCCATGCTGAGGCGCAAGGGATTGAAGTAGGGATTAAACAAGCTGAAGGCTGGTTTAAAAGATTTTAAATCTTTAGCTTTAGCTTCCAGATTGCAAATCTGGTAGAATTCCAGAGGAACGTTTACCGGGCTTTGCGCATCCATCGTGGGGAACCGCTTTTTGTAGCACCTGACATAAAGGCTGAGTTTTCGAGATTCACGGAACGGACATCTTCTATCGAATAAAAGGCTTTCGGGTTGTAATTGTTGACAATGGAAATCACTTCTTTTGCGACCTGGCGCTTGGTGATCAGGAAAATCACATGCACCGGTCCTTCTTTACCTTCTGCATCAACCGCAGTTACTCCAAATCCTTTTTCACGAAGACTTTCAATCAACTCACTGGCATTTCTGCCTGTTATAATACGTATGATCTGCATGCCCATCGCCAGTTTTTCTTCTACCCGGAGGCCCACATAATTTCCAACGGCAAATCCTGCTGCATAAGCGAAGTAGGTGGTTAAATTGTCCAGGTTTTCCATGATCCGCGTGATGGCAACCAACCAGATCAGAATCTCGAAAAACCCTAATATGGGCGCTATAACTTTATTGCCACGCGAAATGAAGACAATACGCAAGGTGTCAAGCGTTACATCCACTATTCTTGATAGAAATATCAATAGCGGTAACAGTCCGTATATAAACCAGTTTGAATCTAAAAAAGCTATTTCCATAATGCATGTATGTTTGGGAGTGTAAAATTGAATTATTATTATTTTATAACTATTACTTTTCAATTTATTTAAATAATACAAATCGTTTTAAAATTAAACTAGGATAACTGTAATTCTTTATGTAATATTCTCTTAATCTGTTGTTTATAAATTTTATTTGGAAATGTATTATAATATATTGTATCTTTGAATTGAAGAAAGGGTTGCTGCAACAACCCTTTCCCGGCGGTAAGTCTAGTAAATTATTCTTAATGAGAGAACTCCTATCTAGACAATGAATATACTGACACTGTCCCGCCTAAATTCTACTTAATGAAGTAGCATTCTATTTGATAAAAGGGCTTTATGCCCTTTTAAATTTTAATATCATCTTCTGAAGATCTCAATATTTGAGACTCATCATATTTATATGTATCAATGACTTCACCTTTCTTATCAATCCAGTTTTTACTTCCCCAAAAAGTATTAACATTTGATTTACTAGCTTTAACTTTTACAATAACTCCTCTTCTTCTCAAATAAGATATGGCAGGTGATATCTTTGTTATATATTCTTTTACACTATGATTAGGTTCTAAACTGTGAAGAATAAGTGCAATTTCCCTTACGTGTAGAAATCTACCTTCTGTTTTGAGTATGTATGCTATTTTTCCTCTTAAACTATCAGAACTCTTGTAATCTTTATATTTATCATTACGCATTTTAAAATTACTACTAGTACTAGCAGAAGGTGTAGTAATAGAATTGCTATTTAAAGACTTAAGTATATCAATAGTATTATCAATATGTTCTATTTTCTTTAATAGTTCATTCCTAAGTTCTATTAGTTCTTTTATAGTTTCTGTATCATTCATGCCTCAAAATATTTAACATTTTCATCGACAAAGATAATACTGTTCTAAGCATAAATCAAGTAAAACTATTAACAGATATAATATTTTAAAGAAAATACAAGGTAATTTAATCAAAATAATCTGCACATCAAATTTCTAAATCAATGTTATATGCCTGTTATCCAGCGTTTTAAAAATATTTTTACTGCTAGATTTTTTAGACTAATAAAAGTTATTAACATAATAGGTATTTATATGTTAAATACTAAAATTAGAATAATCTAGAATAACTATTATAAGCTTATTAATGAATATACGAAATGCCTTAATCAAAATGTTTTGAGTCGCCCCATGCGTCATAAACTATTTCACAATCTGCCCTGTTAGCGATGGTTTCCAGGTTTCTCTGGCTGTCTTCAGCCTCTTCGTTTATACCGGGTTTGTTGTTATACAAAGCGTATTTGTTACGGTAGATACCCGGTGTAATATTGGGCATCATGATGTTAGCGCCTACCTTAAGCGCCTGTTCCCGGCCTCCGTTAGCCATAGCCTGCAAAGCTGTAGTTGACGCTATATTGATATCTTTCATGATAATTCGCAGCAGGGCAATCATTTTTAGCGTCAGCGTCAGGCGTTCCTGAACAGGCTTCAGTTCGGAATTGTATTCAGCAAGAGGTGCTTGTTCGTGTTCTATATAAGGGCCCATACCGCACATATCAATATCAAAATCACGCATAAAAAGCAAATCGCTGGCTAAATCTTCCATTGTTTGGAAAGGCAAACCTATCATAACGCCCGTTCCGGTTTGATACCCACAATTTTTCAGGCTCGTCAGTGCATTCAGGCGGGTATCAAAATCATGCAATTGATCTTTCGGATGGATGCGATAATACAGTTCACGATTGGATGATTCGATGCGAAGCAGATAGCGATGCGCTCCTGCAACTCTCCATCGCTGATATGTTTCTTCGGTTTGCTCACCGCATGAGAGGGTAATCCCCAGCTTTCCATTACTCATCTCTTTGGCTTTCCTGAGGAAGCTTTCCACCTTTTCAATAAAAACCGGGCTGCTTAATTCGCCCGACTGCATTACGACTGAACCAAGCTTGTTCTGAATGGCAAATTGAAAAGCCATTTCCACTTCATCATCCGATATTGAATACCGTTCAACTGATTTGTTACCACGACGGATGCCACAGTAGAGACAGTTTTTAGCACATATATTCGACAATTCGATCAATCCACGTAGGTGCACTTTATTGCCTATATATCTCGCTTTGATCTCAGCCGCTTTTTTAAAGATCAGTTCGGTATCTTCCGGTCCGGCATTCAACAGTTCAATTAAATCTTCTTTTGAGTACTCCTGTTGCGCTAATATGTTTCCGATCCTGTTCATTTTACAACCAAATCATTTTCCTTAAAGGGCGCCACTGCCCTCTCAAAAATACCATGCATAAAAGCAATGGCCATCCCGTAATTGGTCACCGGAATACCTGCCTCAATAGCGGGCAATAACCTGTTTTTTACCTGTTTTTGGGTGGCCACACATCCGCCGCATTGAATCACCAGCGCATAATCATTCAAATTTCCGGGTATTTGATCCAGCCCGGCAACAATTTCAAATTCTATTTGACTGGATGTGAATTTTCTGATCCAATCCGGTAGTTTAAACCGTCCGATATCTTCACAGCTTACATGGTGCGTGCATGATTCAAGAATAAGCACCTTATCACCATTTTTCAATTCAGCTAATTTAGGTGTTCCTTCCAGGTATTTTTCAAAGTTGGCACGGTTCTTTGCAAAAACAACACTGAATCCAGTTAAGGGAATGTCGTCCGGAATGATGGATGCTACATATTTGAATGCCTGGCTATCGGTAACTACCAATGCCGGGTGAATACCCAAATGCATAAAATCTTCCAATTCTGTTTCTTTAATAGTGATGCAAATCGCATCATGATCGAGCACATCACGAATGGCCATTTGCTGGGGAAGGATCATCCTGCCTTCAGGAGCTTCGGAGTCGATGGGTGTGATGAGCAGCACAATATCTTTTGGATTAATAAGGCCTTTGAACAGCGATGGTTTTACAAAAGCCGTTTCAGGAATACTGGTCTTTAATTCTTCAATGATGGTTTCTAATTCAATGTTATCAACCGTGTTGTAGTCGATGACTTTCTTACCGGTGATGGTTTTTATCCTGCTAGCATTCTTGTTATTGATGCGCTCGATATCGCTTTTATTATGAACGATCAGAAACGGGACTTCATATTTTTTAAATGCTTCGATTAGTACAATTTCATAGTTATCAAAAATATTTTCCGCGATGAGAAGGATGGCGCAATCAATGGTTTTGATCACACTCATTGTTTTTTCAACCCGTTTTTTTCCCAACTCACCTGTATCATCAATACCGGCTGTATCAATAATAATGGCCGGGCCGATTCCAAATATCTCGACAGATTTTTTTACCGGGTCGGTGGTTGTACCGGGATGATCGGAAACAATGGCTACTTCCTGGCCGGTAAGACGGTTGATAAAGGAGCTTTTACCATTGTTTCGCCTGCCGAAGATGCCAATATGCGGTTTGATATCTTTTCCCTTAGCCATCGTGTTGCACTTTATTCAATTAGTAATACAAATCCCGTTCACCATCCCTGATGCGGTCGATCCTTTCACGAACTGATGTCTCCATCTTATCGTCATTCAATTTAGCAATGTTGTTTTCAATCACCTGCCATCCTTTTGCAGCCACCTCTTCACCTGCATAATCCTCGATGTATTCTGACAGCGTGAGTATGGCATTCGGGGTGCAAAATCTTTTGATAAAACCGGGCACTGAAAATTCCATAAAATGTTCTCCTGTTCGGCCTTTCCTGTAACATGCCGTGCAGAATGATGGCAGGTAATCTTCATCCAGCAATTCATCAACCACATCGCCCAGTGAGCGCTCATCATTGATCAGGAATTGCTCCTTGTTCAAATCCTGTTTTTCAGCAATTAGTTCAGCATAGGCACCCATTTCTATTTTTGTTCCTGCATCGATTTGCGAACAACCGTATTTAAGCACTTCTTTCCTGATGTGCTCCGGCTCGCGGGCCGTTAATATCATTCCTGTATAAGGAACTGCCAGTCGCAATATGGCTATGATCCGTGTAAATTCCTCATCATTTACCCTGTAACGTTCATCTACTTTAAAATGGGCCGCATCCTGTAAGCGCGGAAATGAAATGGTATGCGGGCCCACGTTATAACAAGCTTCCAGGTGGTTGGTATGGCGCACCAGGCCCATCACCTCAAAACGCCAGTCGTAGAGGCCAAATAAGGCACCAATACCTACATCATCCAGGCCTGCTTCCTGCGCGCGGTCAAGAGATGTTAACCGATATTCGTAATTTTTCTTTCTGCCACCGGTATGGTATTTTTTGTAGGCATCAGGGTGATAGGTTTCCTGAAACACCTGATAAGTACCTATGCCAGCTTCTTTAACAGTTCTGAATCCTTCAATCTCCAATGGTGCCGCATTGATATTCACCCGGCGTATTTCACCGTTCCCGGTTTTTACACCATACACGGTTTTTACGGTTTCAGCAATGTAATCAGCCGTATAAGTTGCATGCTCACCATATACCAATATCAGTCGTTTTTGCCCGTTTTGCTCCAATGCTTTCACGTTGTCGATCAACTCCTTTTTTGTGAGTGTGGTACGTTGCGCCTCTTTGTTGGTGGCTTTAAATCCGCAGTATTCGCAGTTGTTCATGCAAAGATTGCCGACATACAAAGGTGCGAATAACACGATGCGGTTACCATACACCTTTTCTTTTAGCGTCTGTGCTCCTTTGCGGATTTCATCTACCAAAGCCGGATCCGCAGTTTGTACCAGGCTTGCTACATCTTTCAGGTTGAGCCTTTGTTTATTTAAAGATTTGCTGATGATACGTCTGACTTCATTTTCAGATGTATCTGCTCCATTGATGAAGTCCCAAATCTCATCTTTGTCGATGAAGGGTTTCATCGGTTCATCTTTGATGCGGTATGCTTCAGGTGTAAATTTCATTTTAGTTCATCATTGGAATGGTAACTGTAAATGTGGACCCTGATTCGGGTGTGCTTTCCACTTCAATATGACCGTGGTATTGCTCCACCATACGCTTTGTGATAGATAAACCAAGTCCGCTTCCGGTGATGTCGCGCGTTTGTTCATTCTTAATCCTCGAAAACTCTTTGAACAGCTTTTCCTTGTTTTCTTCCGAAATACCGATGCCCGTATCTTTCACTTTAAACACTACTTCGTCTTTCCGCTTCCGAATATTTAAATCCACCTTTCCGCCTTCTTTATTGTATTTCACGGCGTTTGAGAGCAGGTTATTCAGGATGATTTCAATCTCGTCGGGATCGGCCGTCAAGATGATATCACTATCGGCATCAAAATGCAATTTTACATTTCTCTGAATGGCCAATGGATCAATGGTATCCATAGCTATCCTGGCCAATTCGCAAATATCCACTTTCTTTAACTCACGACTTTTCTTTCCTGATTCGAGTTTGGTAAGATCCAGCAAGTCCATAATCAGGTTGCGCATGCCTTTAATCCTGATCAGTGAACGGTCGATCATGGCCTGGTAATCATCCATATTATTGCCTACCTGGCGTTCTTCCATGATCTTTAAATAGCCTTCGATGGCATTCAAAGGTGATTTGAGTTCATGCGACAATACTGAAAGAAACTGGAATCGAATCTGCTTGCCTTCTTTATTCATCTGGCGGGTCATCCGTTTGAGGAAAAGGTGTTTGCT
>SWBW01007496.1_pt2 | contig 14207 bp, 12 predicted proteins | sample 4693041 | NCBI WGS metagenome assembly SWBW01 (sample SAMN10267271, study PRJNA491770) | bioreactor metagenome | isolation source: DHS bioreactor inoculated with marine methane seep sediment | place: Japan: Omine Ridge, Nankai Trough | collected 2006-05-06 | reverse complement strand
GATCTGGTCAATTTCTCAACAAATGAAGCCTATCGATTTGAAGAAACGCTTGCTAAGCTAAAAGCAAAAAAAGGCGTATTCGCCACGCTTGGAAATCATGATTATGGCGATTATGTGACTTGGCCAACTGAAGCCGATAAAGAAAGAAACCTGCAGGATTTATTTGACTTTTTTAAAAGGATTGGCTGGAGGTTACTTAAAAATGAAAATGAGATCATTGCATCCCCGTCAGGAAAGCTTGCTTTAATTGGCGTTGAAAACTGGGGTGCCAGCCCACGGTTCCCAAAATACGGAGATATTGAAAAAGCCATGATAGGTACCGAGGATGCAGCAGTCCGTTTGCTGATGACCCACGACCCATCGCACTGGGACGAAATTATCGTACCAAACAACTATCCCATCGATCTCTCCATGTCAGGTCATACCCACGGATTTCAATTTGGTATAGAAACACCAGGTGTCAAGTGGAGCCCGGCCAAATGGCTGTATAAAAACTGGGCCGGATTGTATCAGGATGAACCAAGCGGTCGCTATCTATATGTTAACAGGGGGCTTGGAGTTATTGGTTACCCCGGACGAATCGGTATCCTGCCCGAAATAACCAAATTTGAACTTGTCAGCTAAAAGGACTATTTCGTAAATACTTTCTGAAGCAATCCACCCACAGCTTCGCCACCTTTTTTGTCAACATAATCAACCAAAATTGGGGTAAACATTCCAACCATATCCTGGCTCAGCCCTAATTTGTCAAATGCAGAAGTTACTGCCGGCATGCCGACTAATGATTGGGTGGCTTTTCCGAGCATTCCGGTGCTCTTACCTCCAAGGGAAGGAATTGCACCCAAATAGCCATCCATATTAGGAACAGTACCTGCTACCTGGTCAAATTCTTCTTCTGATAGTTCTTCTTTGGCGTAATTGAACAATGCACCAGCGCCGCCTTTGGCTTGTTCATCTGTGATATCAAGATCTTTTGTTAACGAATTGATGAGTTCATCCTGGTCTGCCTGGCAATAGCTGGCTGCTACAAATAGGAAAAAGAATGTGGATAGTAAAGTAATTGTTTTCATGATGATATAGTTAGTTAAAATAATTGCCGCTAAAATAAATAAAATATATATCGTAGTGAATTGGAAGATTTCATTATGAATTCCTCGGATAAATGCTGTCATTTTTGATTGAAAACAACGTTAATAAACAAAATGCAGTAACTTTTATATTTTAATTCCGTCAATATGATTAAAATCATAGATTTTAGTATATTTGAAAGGCCTTAAATGGCGTGAGAATTCGCAATCATTATTAAATTAAATAGCTAAAAAATTGATTCATTTATTGAAACGTTCTCCCGTATCATTTTTAAATCTTCTACTTACTATTTTCTGGGTATTTGTAATCAGCTTTCCTCATGAAGTTAAAGCACAGGAGAATGCCCCAGATATTAATGGCAACCTGCAATCATTGGTATTACACACTGATAGTTTGCTTGGTGCAGATGATGAGTTGGTGAACGGGAAAATTTATATTCAGAAAAACCTGCTGGCAGAAGGACATCCTTTTTTTCTGACCAATGCATGGCAGCCAGCCAGTATTATTATTAATGGAAAGCTGCATGATGGTCTTTTCCTGAAATACGATATACATGCAGATGAAATTGTGTTAAAGGCAGAACGAAAAAGAGGAGGTGCTTCAGTAATTTCATTGAATAATGAGTTCATAGAATCTTTTTATTTGAAGGATAGATACTTTACTAATTCAATGGCTTTTGATGTAAAAGGTATAGAAACTGATTTTGTGGAACCGCTTTACCAGGGAAGTTTTATTTTTTTCGTGAGCTATAAAAAGTCATACAATAATGATTACAATACAAAAACGCCCTATGGCAGTTACGGAAAAACAACCACATCATATTTTATCCTGGATGATCACCAACTCAGTTATATTTCATCAAAAAAAGCCATGCTGAAATATTTCGATCCGAATAAAAAGAGAATCAAAAAGTTTATGAAAAAGAATAAAATCAAGTATAGCAAAGCCTCCTTCGGGCAATTGCATAATTTGATGCAATATTGTGACGAATTAACTAAAGGGAAGTAAAATGAATTTCATAAAAAGTATACTTCTTTTTGGCCTCATTACCATATCCTTTGTGCTCAATGGACAGCAGATCAGGACCGTTCTTATTACAAAGTCGTATGATGGGCTAAGCTGGAATGATTTTGTAAAGAAAGCGGAAAAGCAACACCATTTAAAATTCTATTACGACACAGATAGTATACCTGACCTCAAAATAGATGTTTATCGTGATAGTGTTTCATTAATTTCGGTACTTAACAGGAATTTGCGTCAATATGAATTTCGGGTGGCGATGGATGCCAACGACAACATTTTTATTACAAAGAATTACGAGATTCACACGATGCTCGCCGAGGGTTTCTTTGATGCTGTTCAGCCTAAAGAAGAGATCGATACATCAGATATAAAAAGGCTGAAAGAAACCGGTTACTTGAAAACGAGAAAAGAATATGTAACAAGTAAAGTAACCATTGGTTCGAAGAAAAAAGGTGTGGGGAGTAAATACTTCACCGTTTCAGGTTATGTAACGCATGCCAGGGATGCAAGTCCGGTTATTGGCGGAACCATCTATGTAAAAGAACTGGAAACCGGCACGGCCACAGACGACGATGGTTATTACCAGATAAAACTTCCCAAGGGTAACTACACATTTGTATATAATAGTATTGACAGTAAAGAGCGAACCTACCTGGTAACTGGGTATTCGGATGGGAAACTGAATGTAGATCTGGATCCTGATCAGGTTGAACTGGAAGAAGTAGAAATCTACTCTGAACGCGATAATAATGTGAGGGGTATACAGATGGGTTATATTAAAATGGATGCTAAAGACATTAAGGAGATACCCGTGGTTTTGGGAGAGCAGGATATCCTGAAGGTGGCATTGCTGATGCCGGGCGTGCAAACAGTTGGAGAGGGGTCGTCAGGATTTAATGTGCGGGGTAGCCCGGCTGACCAGAATATGTTTTACCTGAGTGAGATACCTGTGTATAACTCTTCTCATTTCTTCGGCTTTTTCTCCGCTTTTAGTCCGGATATTGTGGATGAGTTTACACTTTACAAGAGCAATATTCCTGCTTTATACGGTGGCAGGCTTTCTTCCATATTTGATATTGCCGGAAAAAATGGCAACCAGAAAAAATTCTCAGCCAGAGGAGGAATAAGTCCCATAACCGCACGTTTGATGGTGGAAGGGCCGATAGTTAAAGATAAATTGTCATACCTCGCCGGGGTAAGAGCTACATATTCTGACTGGGTGTTGCGAATGGTGAAAGATCCTGATGTGAAAAATAGCGAAGCCGGATTTGGCGACGCTTTTGTAAATCTGACATACAATGTCAATAAAAAGAACAGGATTAGTATTGATGGTTATTTCAGTCTTGATAATGCTGATTTAACCAACCAAACGCGTTTTGAATACCAGAATTTAGGCGGTGCCATATCATGGTTTCACCTGTTCAATCATAAGCTCAGCATGGAACTTTCGGGAAGTATTAGTAATTATGCTTTCCAGGAACAAAACCAGGAACTCGAAATAGCGGCATATGATCAAAATTATGCACTTAACCATACTGAAGCTGACCTCCGTTTTAATTATATGCCCAATGATCAGCATGTGATCACCGCAGGTATCGGATCGGTTTTGTATAATATAAATAATGGCGAATTTCTGCCATTGAATAGTGCTTCACTTGTGGTCCCAAAATACCTGGGTGAAGAAAAGGGATTAGAGTCGAGTGTTTACTTAAGCGATGAATGGAAACCATGGCCTAGCCTTACTATTTATGGTGGATTGCGTTATAATTATTATACACAATTAGGCCCAAAAACAGTATACGATTATATGGATGGCAAACCGAGAGCGCCAGAAAACATAATGGATACAGTGTACTATTCAAATAATCAGATTGTTAAATCATACAATGGGCTTGATTACAGGTTTGCGGCAACATATCTTATTAATCCAGATATGTCGGTAAAAGCGAGCTATAACCGGCTGCACCAGTATATTTTTATGTTAACCAATACGATTGCGCTTGCACCAACTGATAAATGGAAACTGGCCGATTATTATATTGAACCGATGGTGGGCGATCAGTTTTCTTTAGGTTTTTATACCAATCTTGGTAAAAAACGGATGCTGGAGGTGTCTATCGAAGGCTATTATAAAAAAGTAAAAAACCTGGTTGAATATAAAGATGGTGCCAACCTTGTTGTCAATCAGTACCCGGAACGCGATATTCTGCAAGGAAAACTTAATTCATATGGTATCGAGATCATGCTAAAAAAGACATACGGCAGGTTAAATGGTTGGGTCAATTATACCTATTCACGGTCACTGGTGCAGGTTGTTGATGAGAATACCGGTGAGTTTAATAATTTTGGTATTGAATATCCTGCTAATTGGGATAAACCGCACGCCTTCAATATTGTAGCAAATTATAAAATATCGAAGCGGTTGAGCCTTTCAGCCGACATAGTGTATTCAACTGGCCGCCCAATTACCTACCCGACAGCTATTTATTATCAGGATGGACAGCAAATATTGCATTATTCACTGAGAAATGAATACCGCCTGCCAGATTATTTCAGGGTAGATGCCTCCGTGATATTGGAAGGCAACTTGAAAAAGAAGAAATTTTTACATGGTTCGTGGATATTCTCTGTGTATAACCTGACTTCAAGAAAGAATGCCTATTCGATTTATTTCACAACGGATGGCGGCCACATACAGGGCTATAAACTATCCATATTCGGTGTGCCCATTTTTTCATTAACCTACGACTTCAAACTCGGCAATTACAATGATTAAACGCATTTTAATAAGCCTGTTCTGTTTGATTTTCCTATTGCATTCATGCCGGGAAGAATATTTCGCTGATATTGATAAATATGAAGATATCCTAGTGGTGGATGGAACAATTACCAATCAACCCGGTCCATATGAAATCAGGCTGTCAAAATCATCACCCATTAACAGACCTGAGCTGAAACCTTTTGCCGGCGCACAGGTTACTGTTCTTGATAACTTGGGAAATGAAGAAATCTTTACCGAAGTCTCACCCGGCATTCACGTAAGTGAGGAGGATGGTATGCAGGGTGTTGTTGGTAGAAAGTATAAAGTTGTCATCGCAACAGCAGCGGATGATGTATATGAGTCAGACTTTCAGGTATTGCAAGACCCAACTGGAATTGGTGATGTGTATGCCGAAATTGAAAGTAAAAACTCCAGCGATCCTTTTTATCCAACATACGGCTACCAGTTTTATGTCGATTCTGAAAGTTCGGAAGCCGACACGGTGAATTTGATGTGGAGACTAACAGGTACATATAAATATCAGTCAGATTTTTATATACGCTATTACTATGACTATGGGTTGCATGAATTCCCGGATGCCGATTCATTATATACTTGTTATAAAACCGATGTTATTCAGGGTATTTATACCTTTAGTACAGCCGGATTAATGGATAACGAAGTAAAACGGTTGCCTTTAAATTATGTGACTACAGATACCCGGATGCTATCAATTCGGTATAGTTTACTGGTAGAGCAATACACGCTTCCCAGTGAGGCTTATGAGTACTATAATAACCTGCAGACAATAAGCGCACAACAGGGATTGTTGTATGCACAACAGCCCTTTCAAGTGAGGGGAAACCTGAAAAATGATACCCGGCCGGAAGAACCCATTCTAGGTTATTTTCTAGTTGCAGGAATGGCGCAGAAAAGAATTTTTGTAAACCGGCCGCCATCAGACAAAGTGGAATTTTATTACGGAGAGTGTGTGCTGTCAGAGGCTGATTTTGAAGCCTATGGGTATATTCGCTGGACTGACAGAAGAACCTGGCCGCTTTATGTTACTACGAGTACAAGCGGAAGAAGAGCTCTGACGCATCAGGACTGCGTGGATTGCAGAAAACTAGGTGGGATTATAGAGAAGCCTGATTTTTGGATTGACGACTGATATACTGTAAATGCTATTGCTGAAAAATGCTACAAAAAATCAAATGATTTCATCAACACAAAAGATAGTAAAACTTATACTTGGATTGGTACTCTTATCAATAGTCAATCATAGTTGTGTTGATGAATATTGGCCTGATATTGACAGCTATGATAAACGTATTGTGATTGATGGTATGATTACCAACCAACCAGGTCCTTATGAAATCAGGTTGTCAGTTTCAAGTACAATCAGCAGGCCTGAACAAACACCTTATTCAGGCGCTCAGGTAGTCGTTGCGGATGACATCGGCAATGAAGAAGTATTTGTAGAGATTGCACCGGGCATTTACAAGAATTCAACGGATGGACTACATGGTATTACTGGTAGAAAATATAAAGTGATTATTAGAACACCTGATGAAAAGGAATATGCATCTGCATTTCAGGAATTACAGAATCCTGTTAAAATAGCCAATGTATACGCGGAAATTGAAAGTCGGGAAACTACTGATGAGTTCCGCACGGAATACGGATACCAGTTTTATATTGATTCAGAAACTGCTGAAAAAGATTCAACTTATCTTATGTGGCGTGCCAAAGGCACATATAAATATCAGTCCGATTTCCTGATCAGGTACATGTATGACCGGCGGGTGATTACTGTTTTTCCACAACCCGATTCATTCTATACTTGTTATGCTGATGATATAAACACAGGCATTTTTACTGCCGATCTTTCAAAATTAACTTCCCCCGGAGTGATCCATTTTCCATTGAATTTTGTAAATACTGATACCCGTCGACTTTCTATAAAATACAGTCTCCTCGTAAAACAATATACCATGTCTTACGATGCTTATAATTATTATAGTAAGTTAAGCGATGTGAATACCCAACAAGGGGCATTGTATGCACAGCAACCCTACCAGATAAAGGGAAATGTAAAAAATGTATTGAACGAAGAGGAAGCATTGCTTGGCTATTTTAATGTATCGGCTTTAGATGAAAAGAGAATATTTGTGGAGCGACCTCCAGCCAGCCAGGTAAAATTTTATTATGGCATTTGTGAAATTGATGATGGCGATTTTGATGCTTATAAATATATCAGAACAACACCGAGTAATACATGGCCATTGTATGTAACAACTGATGCTGTTGGGCACAGGGCGCTAACCGACCAGTCATGTGTGGATTGCAGGAGAAAAGGAGGGAGTACTGATAGGCCGGAATATTGGGAAGATTAATATTGTGACAATAATTAATGATGTAATTATAGATGCTCGATGAAAATTTTTGTGAACAATAAAATATATTTTTTACCTGGTATTGTTCTACTATCGGTGAGCATAACAGCCTGCATTGATAAATACTGGCCGGAAACCGATTTTAAATATAACAGGATGATAGTTGTGGAAGGTATGATATCAAATACGCCAGGACCCTATACTGTTTATTTGTCATGGTCTTCCTCAATTGATGATCCTGAATTTATACCGTTATCAGGTTATTCAGTTATAATATCTGATGACCAGGGTAACTCTGAGTTACTTACTCATATTGGGGGCGGTGTATATCAAACTGCTGCGGACGGCATCCGTGGTGTGATTGGTCGCAGCTATAAACTGGGCATTTTTTCATATGATAACAATAGCATATATGAGTCGTCTTATGAGCTTTTGAGAAACCCTGTGGAAATTAAAAATGTATATGCGGAGCTTGAGTTTCATACCGATAGCGACTTTGAATATGATTTAACAGGTTACCAGTTTTATGTGGATACAGAAACAGCAGAACAGGATACGAACTATTTATTATGGCGGATGGATTATACCTATCAATATGAAGCCAATTATTTAGCAAGGTATGTGTATGACAACTACCAGATGGAAACGATGCATCCTTCGGATTCCCTGCAAACTTGCTGGAAAGCAGGAAAGCGAAAGGACATTGTAATCGAAAAAACAGAACAATTGTCTGAGCCAACCCTTACAAAGATCCCGTTGTGCTACATCACTACTGAAACCAAGGAGTTGTCAATACGCTATTCATTATTGGTAAAGCAACATACAATTGCTTATGATGCTTTTCGTTTCTGGAGCCAACTGGAAGAGTTTAAGGAATATACACCCTGGTTGTTTGCGAAGCAACCCTATCCTGTAAAAGGCAATATGGAATGTGTTACTGATGAGGATGAAGTGGTGTTGGGATATTTCATGGCCACGGGTGTTGCTAAAAAACGGATTTTTGTCGACAGGCCGTTGGGAGTTGACTGGCATTACAGGACTGAGTGTGGATTCTATACTGGGGAATATATGACATATAAGCTTCATTTGCTACATGATTCATGGCCAGTGTATTTAACGAAGTATTTTAATGGTTTTACATATATAACTGCATTGCCCGAGGAGCAGTATTGTGTTGATTGCAGACAATCGGGTGGGGAACTGATACCGCCGGATTTTTGGGAAGAATAATAAAAAATTATAAGTATGAGAAATAAAATAATGATAATGCTGATAATACTCGTTTTCTTTATACCGATAACGGCTCAGCATATGCAACCCGGGTTAATTGATAATATTGAAGAAATCTACCTTCAAACCGACCGGGATATATATATCACAGGAGAAGAAATATGGTTTAGAGCTGATTATCATCTGAAAGGAGGCCAGGCAATTGATCTGAGCAGATCATTGTATATTGAACTCGTTACACCACTGGGTGAATCAGTAGCCCGGCACAAATATATCATCACGGATGGTATTGCCACGGGAAGTTATCCGATTCCTGAAGGCCTGTTGACAGCTACATACATGCTTCGGGCTTATACACAATTTCAGGAAAATTATCCTCAAGCTGATTTTACTACCAACTTAATCACGGTGATCAACCCGGCAGTACCCCTCTCAGGCTATGAGGATAAGGTAAACTGGCAATTGAAGGTCTTTCCGGAAGGACCCGGTATTGTTGATGGTCATATTTCGAAAGTGGCATGTAGGCTACATCCAAAAATGATAAAAAAGCTTAAAAGCATGCAGGTCATCGATCAGTTTGAAAATATAGTTTCGGAAGTGAAAACATATGACAATGGATTAGGGATTACTGAATTTTTGGTCAATGACTCTTTAGCATATGCTGTAACCGCATATTTCACAAATGGAGATAGCATTTATAATAACATTCCAAAAGCAAATGATTTAATTGTGAAAAGTGAATTTTCAGACACTTCAGTTAAGTTCAAACTAACTGTAAATGAAAATGATGTAGGAAATAATTTTAGTATTGCTATCTATGATGGTTACCTGCTTCCTCAAATTAATCAGGAAATATCAGCTGATGTTAATTGGCAGGAGATTAAAATGAATGAAGCACTTCTTGAATCTGATATTAAATATTTGGTGTTAAGAAACTCCAGTAGGGAGGTGGTACAAGTCGTTGCTAATTTGCAATTACCCGAGGAAATCAGGCAAATTAAGGTGGAAACGCCTCAAAAAAATTATGGGGCAAGAAGTGAGGTTAAAGTTTCTTTTGAACCCCTTGGCAAAGCAGCTCAAAATTATTCAGTTTCAGTGGTGAAAAACGGAACATTTGATGATGAAAGAGCACTGTTGCCTGATTTTATCATTAATAACCCACAATTGCTCCCGGTTTTTATAAAAAACCGAGACCTGAAAACAGATGTCTTTACCGGTCAATTAAAGGCACTGATGCTCATTTATGAGCATATCCTCGCAGAAGATCCATCCTTATTTGAAAAAACAAGTGCCGTAGGGTTGGATCATGCATTAATGCCTGAAATGAGAGGTGTAACGATCAGTGGGATCGTTCGGAATATACAATCTGCCAAGCCTGAACCTTCGTGTGATGTCTATGTCGCGATTATAGGCGATGAACCCCAATTGCATGTATACACCACCAACAGTGATGGCGAATTTATTGTGAGTTTGAAGCATGTGTCAGGTGTCCAGAATTTATTTTTATGCGTGGATAGTGACAAAGATGATGAATTGGAAATAATGGTAAATAATGATTTTGTGAATAAATTCGATGCTTTTTATGCATCGCCATTCATACCCGAAGCTTCGATGCGGAAATTTATTGAGGATCTTTATGTAAATGCACAAATAAAGGCATATGCCACTTTACGCGATACAATTTCAAAGGAACAAAAACTATATACACCTATTCGTTTTCCTGAGGCTGCGGCGTCGGTTTTACTCGATGATTATATTGCCTTGCCAAGCTTGCGCGAAGTGATCAATGAAATTGTGCCGTTTGTGAAGGTTCAGAAGAAGAAAGATGATTTTTCACTTGAAGTACTGGACCAGGAAACGAATCAACTTTATGGTGATCCGTTAATTCTGATTGATAACCTACCGGTTTTTGATGTGAATGAATTGATGAAAATAAACCCTGAACTGATTAAAAGAATTTCAGTGATCAATAGCACGTATGTGTATGGCGAACACTTGTTCAGAGGTATTGTGTTCCTGGAAACAAATACCCAAAATTTCGCGGGCATTGAATTACCTGTGTCTTCTACTTTTCTGGAATTCCAGCTAGCTGAAGACAAGGATAATTTTATTGCAAAAAAACATGAGGATGCAAATAGCCAGTCAGGCAGAATTCCGGATTTCAGAAATGTATTGTACTGGAACCCTGAAGTAAGTTTGAAAGATGGAAATGGGAAAGTTTCATTCTACACATCTGATTTCGAGGGCACCTATGAAATCATCGTGAGGGGTATTGATAAAAACGGAAATTTTAGTTTAGGAGCGACAAGTTTCACTGTCAGCGATAAATAATGATTGGAAAACCTTAGATTAGCTGCAAATAAATGGCAATATTGATAAAATAATCATCAAAACAATATTCTTTATCATGAAAAAATCACTTACCATAATCTTTTGCTTTTTCACATTGTTTTCCAATAGCCAGTCATTTAAAGAAGTGTGGGCTACAGAAAAGGCACTCAAAACACCCGAATCTGTTTTTTATAACCAGGAAAGAAATGAAATATACGTATCAAATATCAATGGAAAACCTTTGGATAAAGACGGAAATGGGTTTATTGCATTGTTGGATACAACGGGAAATATCAGCAACTTAAAATGGATAACAGGATTTGACGCACCCAAAGGGATGGCTGTATTTCATGATACTTTGTTGGTAACGGATATCGATAAGATTCATATCATCAGCATCAGTGGGCAAAAAGTCGTGCAAACCATCGAAGTGGAAGGTGCAGGTTTTTTGAACGATGCAGTATTCCTCGAAGATGGAAGCGCACTAATTACGGACATGTCAGAAAATAAAATTATGAAACTTGACGAAAATGGCGTTTCAATATGGCTAACAGACCCACTTCTAATTAAACCAAATGGTTTAGCGATTTATAAATGTGAACTCGCTGTGGGCATTAAAAATAGTATATTGAAAGTGGATATGTTGAGTAAAAATATCAGATTGCTGATCGATGAAACAGGCCCGGTGGATGGCCTCATTTACCTTGGCGGAAATAAGTTTGTGATCTCTGACTGGTCTGGCAAAATTATGTTGGTGAGCCCATCTGAAAAGATTGTACTGAGTAATTCAACAGAAAACAATATCCAAGCGGCTGATTTGGGTTATATTCCTGATAAAAAATGGGTTCTGGTACCTACATTTTTCGATAACAGGGTATTCGCTGCGCAACTTCCTTAAACTTTTTTTATTTTATTTTATTGACTTCGTATGTAAGGATTTATATCTTTGACGTCTATTATCTATATTAATTCTAAATAAAAATTACGTAACATGAAGAAAATTTACACTTTCCTGGCCATTTTAAGTGTGCCAACTATTTTATTAACCTATAGCTTTTCTGGCGGTAGCCCGGGAGGTAAATCAGGATCACCTATTGATAATGCGAATTGCACACAATGCCATGCAGGCGCAACCAACCCGATTGATGGATGGATTGCATCAGATATTCCCGACGAGGGATTTACCGCAGGAGAAACCTATCTTATCACTTTAAATGCGACAGATGAGGATGCGGCCAGGTTTGGCTTTGAACTCACAGCCGAAAGTGGCGATTCCAAGATCGGTACATTTACCATCACAGATGCAGACCGAACGCAACTAAAGGCTACATCCAACTCAGTAACGCATACATTTACCGGAACGGATCCAATTGGCCATGATATTACCTGGTCATTTGAGTGGACTGCTCCTGACCCAAGTCCGGATGAAGTATCATTTTATGCAGCAATAAATGCAGCCAATGGGAATGGTCAAAATTCAGGAGATAAAGTTTATCTTACATCACGCGCTCATAGCCAGTTTTTTGTCGGCATTGCTGATAATATGTTAAAGGAGCAGGTAAATGTGTATCCTAATCCTGCGACTTCTTTTGTAAATGTAAATATGCCGGATAACGCTGAATTAAGACTGATCAATATAACAGGACAAGAAATAATGTATCAGAAAAACACATCTGGTTCTGAAAGAATTGATCTGTCAAATCTTGCTGCCGGTATATATTTCGTTCAGGTAATCCAAAACTCGGAGATGGCTACGATCAAGCTTTTAAAGAATTAGAAATAGTCTTCCGAATAAATAAAAGTCCGTTTCTCGCATTTTGCTGGGAACGGATTTTTTTTAACTTTGAGCAAAAACGCGATTTGATGGACAACAATTGCCATGAATGCGGGACCCGTTTAATGGGTCGGGTAGACAAAAAATTTTGCTCCGACCAATGCCGGAATACCTATAACAACCGCTTGAATAAAGATGAATCTTCCTATATGCGGAATGTCAACCGCATTTTGCGTAAAAACCGGCGCATCCTTAAAGAGTTGACCCCTGAAGGAAAGGCAAAAGTGAAAAAGCAAACACTTGTTTCAAAAGGTTTTAATTTTAAATATTTTACCAATGTGTATAAAACAAAAGAGGGAAAGGTATACTACTTTTGTTTTGAGCATGGATACCTTCCCATCGATAAAGATTTCTTCGCCCTTGTGGTGAACAAGGAAATATAGGTCTCCATTATGATGGATAGACCGTTCCATAGAAGTAAAAGTGGTTATAATCTATGCATGCTGAACAACATTTACAAACGTTGTTCTTTTTGTTAGATTTCGTCAAATACCACTCTTTTATTTCATTAGAAATTATTTTGCAACAATATTTTTATCAAAAATTAGCAAAATGATTTGTCAGGAATTTATATAGCAACTTAGCTTTTATTATAATTTTGAATTAATTCAAAAAGAAGATACTTCACCATTCTTTAGTACTTTTGCTCTGATGGAAAATTTAGCTGATAAATTAATAAACAGCATCTTCAAAATGGTCTCCGAGGTAGGCAGAGAGACCCGTTCAAAGGTATTTGTCATCGGCGGTTATGTGAGGGATTTGGTTTTAAACAGACCTTCAAAAGATGTGGACTTTGTGGTGCTTGGAAGCGGTATTGCTTTTGCCCGGAAAGTAGCTGATAAAATGGGTTCTGGCGTACAGGCGAAATATTTTAAAAATTTCGGTACAGCTATGGTGCGGAAGGGAGAGTGGGAAATGGAATTTGTGGGTGCCCGCAGGGAATCCTATCGAAGAGATTCAAGAAAGCCCATTGTGGAGAATGGCACGCTGGATGACGATCAGAAACGCCGTGATTTCACCATCAACGCACTTTCTATCAGTTTGCAGGAAAAGGATTTCGGAAGGTTGATAGACCCATTTAATGGGTTAGAAGACCTTGATAATAAAATCATTAGGACACCGCTTGATCCCGATATTACCTTTTCGGACGACCCACTAAGGATGATGCGGGCCATACGATTTTCAACACAGTTAGATTTTACGATTGAAAAAAATACTTACGAGGCTATTACCAGGAATAAGAACCGGATCAAGATAGTTTCCAAAGAACGTGTGCTTGATGAACTGAACCTTATAGTGATGTCAGAAATACCATCACGAGGTTTTAAACTATTGGAAAATACGGGGCTTTTAAAGATCATTTTTCCGCAGATGGTTGATCTGAAAGGGATTGAAGTGATTAATAAGAATGCACATAAAGACAATTTCTATCATACATTGCAGGTGTTGGATAATCTGGCAACAACCTCTGACGATTTATGGTTGCGCTGGAGTGCTCTATTGCACGATATTGCTAAGCCAGTTACAAAAAGGTACGATCCTC
>SWBW01002108.1_pt1 | contig 14274 bp, 13 predicted proteins | sample 4693041 | NCBI WGS metagenome assembly SWBW01 (sample SAMN10267271, study PRJNA491770) | bioreactor metagenome | isolation source: DHS bioreactor inoculated with marine methane seep sediment | place: Japan: Omine Ridge, Nankai Trough | collected 2006-05-06 | reverse complement strand
GCCAGCAGCTGCGTGAAGTAGAAGGTCGGGATATCGCCGACCCCCTCGTGCTTCTCGCGGATGTCGCCCTGCCGCCGGCCCAGGTTGTACTCGCAAACCGGGCAGCTCATGGCCAGGGCGTCCACCTTGGTCTCCGTGGCCGAACGCAGCACCTTGGCCGAGGCCTCCAGCGCGGCGCCCTCGTTGCCCAGGATCTGGTAGGAGGAGCAGCAGGTCTGCGCATCGGCGAAGTCCACCGCCTCGGCGCCCAGGGCGCGAAGGAAGTCGTTGAACATCGTCGGCGTGGTGGGCGACTCGATGGCCACGTCGTCGGGCCGCAGCAGGGTGCAGCCGTAGTACGCCGCCACGCGCAGGCCGGTCAGCGGCTTCTTGACCGCGGCGGCGAGCTTGTCCCAGCCGATCTCGCGCTTGAGCAGGTCGAGGTAGTGCACGACCTCAACCTCGCCCGCGTAGTCGTTCTCTTCGTCCATGAAGAGGTTCAGCGTCTTGCGCTTCTCCTCGTCCTCGGCCACCAGCTTGTTGGCGCGGGCCAGCGTGTTGTAGCACATGGAGCAGAGGGTCGTGAGCTGGGTGTGTCCCGCATCGCGGGCGCGGATCAGGTCGCGCACCGGCGCCACCTGGTGGATCAGGTCGTCGTCGGCCAGCGAGAAGACCGCGCCACAGCAGTTCCAGCGCTCCAGCTCCTGGACCTCGAGCCCCAGCGCCTTGAGGCTGGCCAGCGCGGAGTCCTCGAGGTTCTTGGCCTTCGTCTTGAGGGTGCAGCCTGGGTAGTATCCGATCGTCATCGTGAGTCCCTCTTGTTTATGGCTCTACGTTGGAGAGCCGCTTTCCCTCTCGTCTCAACCGGTGAACTTGCGCAGCCCGGCGACCACGGCGGCCTGAGGCATCTCCCGGAGTCGCTCGCGGGGGATATCCTCGGGCGCCATGTAGTTCTCACCGGCGCGCAGCGTCAGCTGGCGCAGGGCCTCGACGACCTTGGGGATATCGATACCGCGCGGGCAGCGGACCTCGCAGGTGTGGCAGGAGGCGCAGAGGTACGCCATCTTCTGCGCGATCACCGCGTCAACCATGCCCAGCTGCAGCATGTGCATGACCTTGCGCGTGAAGATCTCCATCTCGCCGGTCATCGGACAGCTCCCAGCGCAGAGCCCGCACTGGAAACACATGTTGGGATCCTGGCCGCTGATCTCTTTGACCTTGGCAACCAAGGGGCCCTGAACTGTTTTTGCAGACACCTTTATGGCCATTGATACCTCGAGCTCCTAAGGTGGGTTGACCGTTGGGTGGGTTCTAACACAACGTCCGCACCCCATCAACGGCTTCTGTTAGCAAAAAGCCCTCTCTATTTAGACACTTAGGCTTGGCTAAGCGATGCCAGATGGAGCTAACTTACCCGAACGCACCAGTCGGCAGTTAGCCTTGGCTAACTTTGAAATTGTTGTTCAAAATCAGGACGTAATAACATCAAACAACGTGATGTCCTGAGGTTGGATGAGAAGTTAGCTTCAGCTAACAGCACGAGTTGATCCCTAACTCATACCGACACAGCTAACTACCCGCGTTTCTTCACTCTTTAGGCCGAACAACGCGTTGACCGTCCCGGGACCCAAACGTATAGTCTCCGCGTTTTTAACCCTTCCACGACCCGTATGGAGGAGACCGTGGCAGACGATAACAAGAAGATCCTCGTGGTGGGAGGCGGCATCGCCGGCATCACGGCGGCCCTGGAGGCTGCCGAGGTCGGCAGCGATGTCATCCTCATCGAGCGCAACCCCTACCTGGGCGGCCGCGTCGCACAGATGTACCGCTACTTCCCCAAGCTCTGCCCGCCCACCTGCGGGCTGGAGATCAACTACAAGCGGATCAAGGGCAACCCCCGCTTGGAGGTCTTCACGCAAGCCGAGGTGACCGCGGTCTCCGGGCAGGATGGCGACTTCGAGGTCCAGGTCGAGATCCAGCCGCGCTACGTCAACGACAAGTGCACGGTCTGCGGCAAGTGCGCCGAGGCCTGTGAGCTCGAGGTGGACAACCCCTTCAACTACAACATGAACAAAATGAAGGCTGCCTACCGGCCGTTCGGATCGTCCTACCCGGCGCGCTATGCGCTGCACCCGGACCTGGTGTCCGACGCCGCGGCGGCGAAGAAGGTGGCCGACGCCTGCGAGTACGGCGCCATCGACCTCGACGACCAGGCGCGCACGCAGACCTTGAAGGTCGCCGCCATCGTCTGGGCCACGGGCTGGGACTCCTTCGACCCCAAGGACGTGGAGTACTACGGCACCGACAAGCACGCCGACGTGATCACCAACGTGATGCTGGAGCGGCTCGCGGCCCCGGAGGGCCCCACGAGCGGCAAGATCCTCAAGGCCGACGGCAACGCGCCTTCACACGTGGTCTTCGTGCAGTGCGCCGGCAGCCGCGACGAGCACCACCTGGCCTACTGCTCCGGCGTCTGCTGCCTGGCCTCGCTCAAGCAGGCCACCTACGTCCGCGAGCAGCTGCCCGAGGCCAAGGTCACGATCTGCTACATCGACATCCGCACCCCCGACCGGCTGGAGGACTTCTACACCACGGTCCAGGCCGACGAGGGCGTCAGCTTCATCAAGTCCAAGATCGCCGACATCGCGGCCAAGGAGGGCGGGGGCCTGCTGCTCAACGGCGAGGACACCATCGCCGGCAAGCGGCTGCAGCTCGAGGCTGACCTGGTGGTCCTGGCCACGGGCCTGGTGCCCAACAAGCCGGGCGAGCTCGAGACCGACGACTACGGCTTCGCCCTGCCCGTGGAGGGCGGCGGCCAGTACCCCGCCGGCTGCGTGATGAAGCCCACCGAAGTCTCGTCAACCGTCCAGGACGGCACCGCAGCGGCGCTGCAGGCCATCCAGTCCGTGAGGAGGTAGCCCCATGGCCGACGCAGAGAAGAAGCTAGGAACCTATATCTGTACGGGCTGCGACATCGGCGCCTCCATCGACATCGAGGCGCTGGAGAAGGTGGCCAAGGGCGAGTGCAAGGCCGCGGTGTGCAAGACCCACGCCTGCCTCTGCGGCGACGAGGGCCTGGCGACGATCCGCCAGGACATCGCCGACGAGGGCCTGACCAACGTGGTCGTGGCCGCGTGCTCCTTCCGCGCCAAGCAGTCTGAGTTCAAGTTCGAGGGCGCCTTCGTCGAGCGCTGCAGCCTGCGCGAGGGCGTGGCCTGGGTCTGCGAGCCCAACGACGAGGACACCCAGTGGCTGGCCGAGGACTACATCCGCATGTCGTCCGAGAAGTGCGGCCGCGCCGCGCTGCCCGAGCCCTGGATCGACGGCGACTACTCCAAGGAGATCCTCGTGCTGGGCGGCGGCATCGCCGGCCTCACCGCGGCAAACGAGGCGGCCAAGGCGGGCTACAAGGTCCACCTGGTGGAGAAGGACAAGGCGCTGGGCGGCTACATGCGCAAGCTGCACCGCAGCGTGCCGACCCGCCCGCCCTACAAGGACCTGGAGGAGACCACCATCGGCGGCCTGGTCGACGCGGTGAAGTCCAGCGACACGATCACCGTGCACCTCGACGCCGAGATCGGGAAGATCGAGGGCGCGCCGTGCAAGTTCGACGTGGAGCTGACGGCGGGCGGGGCGGAGGTCAAGTTCAAGGCCGGCGCCATCGTCATGGCCACCGGCTTTGAGCCCTACGACCCCAACAAGCTGGGCCACCTGGGCTACGGCAAGTTCAAGGACGTGGTCACCAACACCGAGTTCGAGCAGATGGCCGCCGACGGCAAGATCGTCCGGCCCTCGGACGGGGCCCCGGTCAAGAGCGCGCTCTTCATCCAATGCGCCGGCAGCCGCGATCCCGAGCACCTGCCCTACTGTTCCACGGTCTGCTGCGCCACGACCCTCAAGCAGGCGGTCTACCTCAAGGAGGCCGACGCCGCGGCCCAGGCCTACGTGCTCTACAAGGACATCCGCACCCCGGGCCAGCGCGAGGAGTTCTACCGCGAGGCCCAGCGGCAGGGCACCATCTTCATCCGCGGCGAGCTCAACGAGCTGGCCCAGCCAAACGGCAAGCTCACCGCCTCGGCCAAGGACCTGCTGCTCGACGACGACGTGGAGCTGGCCGACCTGGACCTGGTGGTGCTGGCCACGGGCATGACGCCGACGACGAAGATGGAGGGCGAGACCACCGAGCCGCTGGAGGGCAAGGAGGTCGCCAAGCCCCAGATCCTCAAGCTGGACTACCGCCAGGGCCCGGAGATGCCGAACTTCAAGTACGGCTACCCCGACTCCCACTTCATCTGCTTCCCTTACGAGACCCGCCGCACGGGCATCTACGCCGCTGGCACGGTGCGCCGGGCCATGGACGCGGCGAGCACGCGGCAGGACGCCATCGGCGCCGTGCTCAAGGCGATCCAGTGCGTGGAGATGACCTCACGCGGCGAGGCGGTCCACCCGCGCGCCGGTGATCAGACCTGGCCCGACCTCTTCATGCAACGCTGCACCCAGTGCAAGCGCTGCACCGAGGAGTGCCCCTTCGGCGCGTTCAACGAGGACGAGAAGGGCAACCCGCTGCCCAACCCCACGCGCTGCCGCCGCTGCGGCATCTGCATGGGTGCCTGCCCCGAGCGGATCATCTCCTTCAAGGACTACGCGGTGGACATGATCGGCGCGCAGCTCAAGGCAATGGAGGTGCCCGACGAGGACGAGGAGAAGCCGGCGGTGCTGGCCTTCGTCTGCGAGAACGACGCCTACCCGGTGATGGACGCCCTGGCGGCAAAGCGGGCCAAGCTGAGCCCCTACGTGCGCTTCATCCCGCTGCGCTGCATGGGCGGCGTGAACCTGGTCTGGGTCGCCGACGCGCTCTCTTCCGGGATCGACGGCGTGCTCTTCTTCGGCTGCAAGCACGGCGACGACTACCAGTGCCACTACGTCAAGGGTTCCGAGCTGTGCAACACGCGGCTGGAGAAGATCTCCGAGACGCTGGAGCGCCTGGTGCTGGAGCCCGAGCGCATCCGCTTCGAGCAGATCGCGATGACCGACCTGGACAAGTTCTCCACGGTGGTTGAGGAGTTCATGGAGACCATCGAAAGGGTCGGCCCCAACCCCTACAAGGGGTTCTAGCTACTTCTGGGCCCTGCGGGCCCAGAAGTAGCTAGGGTGAAACCGCTACGCGGTTTCACCCCCTTTCATTTCGCCCAGGCCCTACGGGCCCGGGCTGTGGCGCAGGCCGCTGCACGCGGCCTGCGCTGCGTTCTCAACCAGCCCCCACTGCACTTCATGTAAGTAACCTTAGACCCTTTCCCGCTGTGAGACGTTGAGAGCCTGGGGAAGTATGGGCTCGAGCACGTCGTACGTAGTCAACACACCAAGGAGGAGAGCATGACGGTACCGCGCAACGTTGTGGGCTGGATCCTGGCCTGCGGCGCCTCGATCATGGTGACCGGCTGTCCAAAGCCCGAGGTGGAGACCTCCCCGCCCCACTCGATGACATCGGACGTCACGGGGCCAGCGACGGTGGAGGTTCCGGAGTCGTCCAACGCCCAGGCCCTGTCGTCGAAGGTCACCAAGGTCACCGTCTACTCGGATCGGGCGCGGGTGACGCGTCAGGCCACGGCGAAGGTCTCCACGGAGACAACGGTCTTCGCCTTCAGGAAGCTGCCGGGCTGGGTGGACGACGGCTCGGTGCGCGTCTCGGTCAGCGCGGGACGGATCGTCGATGTACGGGTCGAACGCAGCTTCCTGGCCCGGGCCACGGACCAGACCTACCGCAAGGCCAAGGACAAGCACCAGGCCCTGACGAACCAGCTGGCGGCCCTGGATGACGAGATCAAGGTCCTCGCGGCCCAGAAGCAGCAGATCGAGGCGATCAAGGCCTTCTCGCTGGAAAAGATCACCAAGGACACCACCGTCGGCAAGGTCAGCGTCAAGAGCTACGGGGAGGTGCTGACCTTCATCAGCGACTCCCTACGCGCCACCGCCAAGGCGCGGCGCGCGGTCCAGCTGTCACGGAACAAGATCACCCCTGAGTTCCAGGCCAGCCAGCGCAGACTCGCCGAGATGAAGAACCTGATGAAGCTCGAGGAGACCACGGTGCTGGTGACGCTGCAGAGCAGCCGCGAGGCCTCCTGCATCATCGACATGACCTATATGATCCCCGGGGCGACCTGGGAGCCGATGCACGAGCTGCGGGTGAGCTCGTCGGACGCCAACAAGGCGGAGGTCACCTCGTATGCCGCGGTGACCCAGACCAGCGGTGAGGACTGGCGGGGGGCGCAGCTGTCGTTTTCGACGCAGTCCTCGGTCCGCTCGGTGCGCATTCCGGAGCTCGAGGCGTTGACCCTGGGCGACACCCACACCGCCACCCGCATCCTCACGAGCAAGATGTCCTCCTTCACACGGGCCCAGAAGGCCTTCCAGGGTCAGAGCAAGCTCTGGAACAAGGTCCATCAGAAGGCATCGGCCCAGGCGCGCCTGAACTTCGACCAGGTCTACAAGAGCAACATGGAGTACCTGCAGGTGGTTCAGAACAAGACGGTCCGGATCTTCGAGAGCCTGCAGAAGCGCGGGACCACGGCCCACTTCAAGGCCAAGGCCGCGCCCAACGTGCGCGGCGACGGCCACCCGGTCAGGACGCGCATCGGCCACAGCACGCTGAGGGCGAAGCAGAAGATCGTCGCGGTGCCCGAGCAGTCCCTCAACGCCGCCCGCACCCTGGAGATGACCAACTCCACCGGGCAGTCCTTCCTGCCCGGCAAGGTCGCCCTCTATCGGGACGGCGCCTTCCTGGGGATGACCGCCATGGACTTCATCGCCCAGGGCGAGCGCTTCGCCCTCTTCCTCAGCGTGGCGGATCACCTCAAGCTCTCACGCAAGCTGGACAAGAAGCACAGCACCCTGGTGCGCAAGAAGCGCAACAAGATGTTGGTGGCGTTCAACGTGACCGTGGAGAACCTCTCAGCGGTGCAGACCGCGCTGGCCCTGGCCGATCGCATCCCGCTGTCCGAGAACAAGAACATCAAGATCGACCGCGTCAAGATCACCGGCGGCGTCAAGCCCGACTCACGCGGGCTGCTGCACTGGAAGCTGACGCTGAAGCCCAGGGAGAAGCGGAAGTTCCGCATCTCCTACCGGGTCGAATATCCGTCAGTGCTGGTGCTCGAGACCCGCCGCAAGCGCGCCCGCACGGAGGCGATGAACCGGCGTCCGCGGCGTTCACGCAAGCGCAGGGGCAGCGGCACGCAGTTCGCGCCGGGCACACTGAACGCGCCGGCGGCGAGCCCCGCGAGGCCCGTGCAGCAACAGAAGTACAAGATCGAGGATCAGCTCCTCGATCTGGAGAAGAACTTCTAACCACGCCGGAGGTGGAGGTAGACAAGCGTGCGCTGGCGACTGACCTAGTAGAAGACCTGCATCAGGTAGAGCCCCGACGCAGGCGCCGAGCCGGGCGAGGCCGCTCGATCTCTGGCAGCGAGGATCGTGGTGATCTGCTCGGGCGCGTAGCGCCCCTGGCCGACCTTGACCAGCGCCCGCACGATGTTGCGCACCATGTGGTAGAGGAAGCTGCTGGCCTGAAACTCGAACACGAACGCATCACCGCGTTGACTGACAGCGGCCTCCTGCAGCTCGCGGACGGTCGACCCGCGCGCGAAGCGGCTCTTGGTGGCGAACGAGGCGAAGTCCTGCTGGCCCAGCAGCAGGTGCGCCGCCCGCTGCATCGAGGCCAGATCGAGGCGCTCCGGCAGCTGCCAGACGCGCCCCGCCCGTGACGACGCGAGCTCCTCTGCGGTGTCGATCCGATACTGGTAGCGCTTGCCCACCGCGGAGGTGCACGCGTGAAACGACAGCGCCACGCGGCGCGCCTCGACGACGCGGATCTGTGGGGGCAGCCGCTGGTTCAGCGCGGCTGCCACGGTCTCGGGCGGGTGCTCCTGGATCAGGCGAAATCCGGCCACCTGACCCTCGGCGTGGGCGCCGCGGTCGGTCCGTCCGGCGCCGACGGCGGCCACCCGCCGGGCGAAGGCGCCTTCAAGGGCCAGCTCCAGCTCCGCCTGGATCGTCGGGTGATCCCGCAGCCGTTGCCAGCCATAGAAGTTGCGGCCGTCATACTGCAGCACCGCGCAGTAGGCGTGCTCGTCTGGCCCGCTGCTCTGAGTTTCGCCTGGCACGGCGGCACTCATATCGCGGCGAGAACGAATCAGCCAGCAAATAGCGCCGCGCTGCTCTGCGCTGGCCACCCACCCCCGCACCTGCTAGGTTCCCTCCCGGATCAGAGATGTTCGAAAAGCTCCGTAAGTGGCTGCGCGATCTGGCCGGCCTCGACGACCCCCCTCAGAAGATTGCCCGTGGTCTGGCGCTGGGGATCTTCGTCGGCTTTCTGCCGATCATGGGGATCCAGATGGGCGTGGTGCTCCCCTTCGCGCTGGTCTTCAGGGGCAACAAGACCGCGGCCATCGGCGGGGTCTGGATCACCAACCCCATCACGGTGATGCCGATCTACTACCTCAACTACTGCGTGGGCCTGCTCTTGACGCCCTACGAGTCGATGGAGTGGGCCTACTTCGAGAACCTCTTCACCGACATCAGCGCGGCGAAGTTCTTTCAGCTCGGCGGCAACATCCTGATCCCCCTGGCGGTGGGGGGCCTGATCCTCGGCGTGGTCCTCGGCACCGCGACCTACTTCTGGACGCTGCGCTTCGTGATCCGCTATCGCGCAAAGCGCGAGCGCGAGCGCGTGGAGCGGGAGCAACGGCATCTGGCCCGACGCGCTCGACGCGCGGAGCGCAAGGCGGCGAAGGCCGGGCACAGGGCGACCAAGGCCGAGCTCAAGGCGGAGAAGGCCGGGCTCAAGGCCGAAGAGGCCGAGCGGAAGGCCGAAGAGGTCAAGCGCATGAAGGAGCTGGACCCGTGACTCGCCTGGCGCTCTTGCTCTGCCTGGCGCTGGCGCTGCCCACGCTGCTGGGCGCCTGCCGCTGCGACCGCAAGCCGCCACCTCGCGGCCCGGTGATCGACCTCCGGAGCGACGCCGGGGCGCGCTAGCATCTTCCAGAGTGTTGTGCGGGGAGTCTGTCGAGGGGGCAGGCTGTTGATGAACAGCCTGCGCCCGGAAATGGTCGCTGAAGGAAGGGCGCATTCAAGCCCGCAGCGGCCATTTCCGGCAACCAACAACGCTAGCGCGTTGCGGCCAGCCGCTGGCCCGGCGTGGTCATGACCTTCTTGGCCCGCGTGCGCACGGCCTTGACCATGTCCCTCGCTGCGACCTTGAGCCCCTTGGTCAGCATGCTGTCTGGCGCCCTGGTGTGGGGCACTACCAGCATCTCGAAGGTCAGCAGCGAGAGGTTCTTACCCAGCGGTTGGATCCAGGCCACGCTCTTGTACTGCTTCAGCGTACCGTTGGTCATCTTCCAGGTCAGGGTGTGGACCCCTTTGCGGACGCCGCGGTTGACCTTCACATAGGCCCAGGTCTTGTTGACCGGCCAGGGCATGTTGCACTCCACGACGAAGCGGCCTTTCTTGACCCGCCGCGACCCGGTGATCCGGGGCACGAACTCCTTGTAGGTGTCGACGTTGGCCAGGATCTGCGTCACCACCTCGGCTGGCGCAGCCACCAGGGCCAGGGCGCGACCGGGCTTGACGTCGCCGTCGTGCTTGAACAGCGAGTAAGAGATGATCGATCCCTTCATCAGCTGGTCCTTGAGGGAGTCCGCCGACGCGGTCGGGGACCAGGCCAGCATGGTGATCAGAGTTGCTGCGGTGATCAAATAGGTGCGGTTGGATAGCATCATCATCTCCGTGTTCCTAAAAGTCGCCGGGCCGTTCGCCTTCCCACCTGGCTCTGTTCCAAAAGGTCGCCGGGCCACTCCGCTGCGCTGCGCCTCCCACCCGGCTCCCTGTTTCTGTCTCGCCCTGTTTCCTATTCAACTGACGTGCCAACCACGAAGATATTCGAAATGCGCGCAGAGTCACATTTTTGCCCCCAACCGAGGCCGCAAGAGGTGTGACGCAATTGCCACATGTGAACAAGAATCCCAACACAGTGGGTTGCAGCGCACAGATGATCGCTGTCGATTAAACACCCTGAAAACAAAGGGTAAAAACATGAACCCTGGAATATCAGGATCTTGACGCACTGGGTCGGATCGAGGCCTGGATCCGATGACTTTTTGCTTCTTCAACTCGACGTTATTTAACGACAATCTATGTATCCTCCTTCCCCATACATTTTTTTTAACACTCTGCCACCCCACCTGCATATGGAACCTCGGATTAAGCGAGGAAGACACCATGCCCCTTAAGAATGCCAGAACGCAGCGACGCACCGCCCCCCAGACCGATGAGCAGCGTAAAGAAGACCTGACCTTGTTGAGGCAGGTGTTGGAGGGACAGCAGTCGGCCTGGACGCGCTTCTGCCAGCGCTATGAGAGCCTGATCGTCGGTTGTGTTCTGCGCGTTCTGCGCCGCTACAACGCCACGTTCAACTCCGAGGACCTCGCCGACCTGGTGGCCGAGGTCTGGGTCACCCTGCTCCGCGACGACATGCGCAAGCTGCGGCTCTACGATCCCGAGCGCGGCTACAAGGTGGCCTCCTGGCTCGGCCTGTTGGCCTCCAACTGCACCATCGACCAGCTGCGCCTGCGGGCCAGTGAGACCAGCTACCTCGAGGACATGACCTGCGTCGAAACCCTGCTGGTGGACACCTCGCGCCCCGACGCCGGCATCGAGCAGGAGGAGGAGGCGTGCATGGCCCGCCGCGCCCTGGGTCAGCTCACCCGCGAGGAGCGCCAGTTCGTGGTCCACTGCTTCCACGAGGAGCGCAACCCCTCCGAGCTGGCCCGCGACCTGGGCATCGCCGTCAACACCGTCTACAGCCGCAAGTTCAAGATCCGCGAAAAGCTCGTGCGCATCGTCGCCGACCTCCACGCCAGCAGCGGCGACGTGGCCCTGGCGGCGTAAGCGGCTTCGCGCCGCTCCCCTCCCGCCAGCGTCCGCCAACGCCCACAACACCCCAAAGATCATCGCGACGGCCCACGGCATTCCTCAGGAATGATAGTGAGGGTAGCCAGGCCCATCGAAATGAAGCATGGTTGCATCACTTTGGTGGAGGTGGGCGGTGCGCGTTGAGGATCTGGACCACAAGGAGCTGCTGGAGCTGCAGCGCGCGCTCCTGCTCGACGCCGTGGCGTCGAGCCAACTCCCGTGATCAAGACCCGCCTAAACAGCAGGTTCAAAAGGGGCGTCTGACAAGAGGCGTCTGACAAGAACAGGCGTCTGACAAGAACAAAGGAGCACCGATGCCACAGCAGAGCGGCAACAACGGCCGCACACACATCGAAGAGCGACTGCAGCAGGGCAAGGACCGACTCCAGCGGCTCCTGCCGCGCGGACCGCGCGGGGTCATCATCCTGGTCGTCCTCGTCCTGGGCGGCCTGGTGGCCTGGACGGCCTACTACACCGTGCCCAGCGACTCCGTCGCCGTGATCCAGCGCTTCGGCAAGTACCTCAAGAACGTCCCGCCGGGGCTGCACTTCAAGCTGCCCCTGGGCATCGACGAGGCGACGATCGTCCCGGTCAAGCGGCAGCTGAAGCAGGAGTTCGGCTTCACGACCCCGGGCGCCGTCGATCCGTACCAGAGCCCCCGCCCGCGGGACGGCAAGCGGGAGACCCAGATGGTGACGGGGGACCTGAACGCCGCGCTGGTTGAGTGGGTGGTCCAGTACCGCATCTCGGACCCGGTCAAGTTCCTGTTCGAGGTCCGGGAGCCGAGTGAGACCCTGCGTTACGTCTCCGAGTCGGTCATGCGGGAGGTCGTCGGCGATCGCACCGTGGACGAAGTGATCACCATTGGCCGGCAGGAGATCGAGACAGAGGCGCTGACCAAGATGCAGGCGCTCTCCACCAAGTACGTGATGGGGATCAGCATCGACCAGGTGCAGCTCAAGAACATCAACCCGCCCAAGCCGGTGCAAGATTCGTTCAACGAGGTCAACCAGGCCCAGCAGCAGAAGGAGAAGCTGATCAACGAGGCCCGGCGCGACTACAACAAGGTGGTTCCGCTGGCCAAGGGCAAGAAGGACCAGCGGATCCGCGAGGCCGACGGCTACCGGCTCAAGCGGATCAACGAGGCGGAGGGCGACGTGGCCCGGTTCAGCGCGCTACTGGCGGAGTACCGCAAGGCCCCGGAGGTCACCCGCCGCCGCATCTACGTCGAGACGATGCAGGCGGTGATGCCCGGCATCCGCGCCAAGATCATCGTCGACGACCAGGCGCGCGGCCTGCTGCCGCTGTTGAACCTCAACGCCCAGCAAGGGAGGAAGCCATGAACAGGATCAAGCAGATCGTCATCCTCGCGGTCCTGGGCCTGGCGGGGTACGTCTTGATCAGCTCGATCTACACCGTCAGCGAGGTCGAGCAGGTGATCATCACCCAGTTCGGCAAGCCCGTCGGCGCGCCGGTGACCACCGCCGGCCTGAAGCTCAAGCTGCCCTTCGTTCAGGATGTCAACCCCATCGACAAGCGGGTCCTCGAGTGGGACGGCAGCCCGTCGGACATGCCCACCAAGGACAAGCTCTACATCGCGGTGGATCTCTTCGCCCGCTGGCGCATCACCGATCCATTGCAGTACTTCCTGCGGCTGCGCGACGAGCGCAGCGCCCAGTCGCGCCTGGACGACATCCTGGGCAGCGAGACGCGCAACGCCGTGGCCAAGCACGAGCTGATCGAGCTGATCCGCACCACCAAGGGCCGCGTGCCGCTGCGCGACGCCCTGCTCACCGAGGACGAGAAGAAGCTGAAGATGGGCGCGCTGGTGCCGATCCAAAAGGGGCGCAAGCTGGTGGAGCAGCAGATCTTCGGCGCCGCGGCCAAGAAGGTCCTGGTCTTCGGCATCGAGCTGCTCGACATTCGCTTCAAGCGGATCAACTACAACCAGAGCGTGCGCCCGAAGATCTACGAGCGCATGATCAGTGAGCGACGGCAGATCGCGGAGCGCTTCCTGTCGGAGGGCAACGGCGAGGCCGCCAGGATCCGCGGCAACCGCGTGCGCGACCTGAACAAGATCCAGTCCGAGGCCTACCGTAAGGTCGAGGAGATCCGCGGTGTGGCGGACGCCAAGGCCACCGCGATCTACGCCAAGGCCTACAACCAGAACGCCCAGTCGGTGGCGTTTTACGAGTTCACGCGGACGATGCAGTCCTACAAGGACGTGATCGCCAAGAACACGACCCTGGTCCTCTCCACGAAGAGCGAACTGTTCAAGTTCCTCAAGGGGATGTAGCCCATCGTCCGCCTGTCGTCATATCTGTCGCTGCCGCTCCAGCGCGCGATGAACGCCCTGTCCGGTCACCCGCTCGATGCACAGAGCGGGGCGAGCCGCTGATAACCCTGCGCAGGTGCGTGGAGCGACGCTTGGAAATCCATCTCAACGAGGCGGAGAAGAGAATGGCCGATGAAGAAGATGTTGTTCATCTCGAAAACGAGGCCATGGACTGGCGTCTGCGAGAGACGGCGAACTCGACCCTGACCGACGGGCAGGTGAGCGAAGACCTGCAGCGGGATCGGGTCCGGCAGATGGTGCAGTGGTTGCGACACTATCCGGATCGCTTGCCGCAGATGGAAGCGTACACCAGTGACGGGCGGCGGGCCCTCGAGCGAGCCCGCTCGAACAAGAAGAATGACCGGAGCTGGATTGGGTGACTGCCGCATCCAAACCCGCGTGAGCGCAGCCATGGGAGACGAGCAAAACGGGCGGACCACGCCGGCGTTTACGCCCATGATCGACGAGCAGATCATCGAGGGCTTTCAGCTGGACCAGGAGGCGACGCTCCGCCGGCTGGCCAAGGCCGGGTTCCCCCGAGGCGCGGTGCGAGATCGCGCGGGGCAGCTGGGCCTCTCCAACGACCTGCTCAAGCTACACCGCCTCAGCGGTACTGTCGTGTCGTCTCGCCGCTGCCTGAGCTGCGACGAGGCGTTTCTGTCCGCAGGACCGCAGAACAGGCTCTGCAACCGCTGCCGCAAGCGGACCTGACGCGGAGCTGCTGTGCTGGGTTTAGTACCCCACCGTGACCAGCTGGTTGACGCTGAATCCGTAAAAGTAGTTGCTGTCCCAGCTCTTCGGGACGTTGACCACCACGTACGCCACGTAGAGGTTGCTCCAGGTCCCCGCCGGCGCGGGCAACGTGAGCTGCTGCGGCCCGTACCCGTAGGAGGTCGACTTCTTGAGCCCGCAGGACGCGCCGCCCGTCAGCAAGGACTGAAAGCAGGCTCTCCTAAGGTTCGTGTGGGTACCCAAATCGGCTGAGGTGCCCA
>SWBW01005054.1_pt2 | contig 14328 bp, 12 predicted proteins | sample 4693041 | NCBI WGS metagenome assembly SWBW01 (sample SAMN10267271, study PRJNA491770) | bioreactor metagenome | isolation source: DHS bioreactor inoculated with marine methane seep sediment | place: Japan: Omine Ridge, Nankai Trough | collected 2006-05-06 | reverse complement strand
ATGACGCCCGCGCTGTTCAAGTACGAGCTGATCAAGCGGGCGCGCAGCTCGAAGAAGCGGATCGTCTTGCCCGAGGGGAGCGAGGAGCGGATCCTCAGGGCGGCAGATGCGCTGCTGCGGCTGAAGGCGGTTGATCTGACGCTGTTGGGCGATCCCGATCAGATCTCCACCCTCGCCGGGCAGATCGGCGCCGAGATCGAGGGCGCCGAGATCATCGATCCCCAGTCGAGCCCCCACCTCGAGGAGCTCGCGGCCCTGTATCAGCGAACGCGGGCTCACAAGGGCGTCACGCTCGACGCGGCACGCGAGACCATCGTGGAGCCGACCGTCTTCGGTACGCTCCTGGTGCAAACAGAGCGGGTCGACGGGATGGTCGCCGGGGCCACCACCTCCACGGCGATGACCATCCGTCCGGCGTTCCAGATCATCAAGACCCAGAAGGGCGTCTCGGTCGTCTCCTCCGTGTTCTTCATGTGCCTGGCGGATCGGGTCCTGGTGTACGGCGACTGCGCGGTCAACCCTGACCCCGACGCGGCCCAGCTCGCGGAGATCGCCATCTCCAGCGCGGCGACCGCCGAGGCCTTCGGTATCCAGCCCGTGGTGGCGATGCTCTCCTATTCAACAGGAGACTCGGGCCACGGCGCCGATGTGGACAAGGTCCGCGAGGCCGTGAAGATCGCCCAGCAGCGTCGTCCGGAGCTGGTGCTGGAGGGCCCGCTTCAATACGACGCGGCGGTCGACGCCAGCGTTGCCCGCACGAAGATGCCAGACTCGAAGGTCGGCGGAAACGCGACCGTGTTCATCTTCCCCGATCTCAACACAGGGAATAACACCTACAAGGCGGTCCAGCGCTCCGCTCAAGCCGTGGCCATCGGCCCCGTGCTCCAGGGGCTGAACAAGCCGGTCAATGACCTTAGCCGTGGCTGTCGGGTCGAGGACATCATCAACACGGTAGCGATCACCGCGATCCAGGCCCAGGGGAGCAGCTGAAGGCGCTGCTCAGGGCAGCTTGACCACGACCCGGCCGGCCCACAGCCGCGCGGTGTCGCTGTGGCGGCAGTAGTCCTCCACCGCGACGGTGGGGTGCTCCACCAAGGGGTGGGTCCCCGAGGCCTTGCCGCCGACCAGCACCGTCAGGGTCTCGCCAGCGCGCCCGCGCCCCGGGCCGCCGGCGCTGTCTGACAGCCAGTAGATCTGCGCCTCGCGGATCCCCACGTGCTGCTCGATGTCGACCTGCTTGCCCGTCCAGCGCGCCTCGATCACCGCCGGCGGAGCCGTCGCCTTGTAGGCGCTGGCGGGCAGCGCCACCGAGAACTTGGTCGCCGCGAGCCAGTAAGCCGCGGCGTTGTCCGCGGTCTTGATCCCCTTGTGCACCCGCTCCGGGGTCACGCTGCGCGAGTAGGTCTTGAGCAGGATCGGCATGTAGACCGAGGGGTACCAGCCTGTGCCATGGCCGCCGCCCTTGTGGACGTAGTAGAAGACATTCAGGCCGTAGCTCTTGATCTTGGTGATCATCGGTTCGACCTTGCTGATCGGCGTGACGGTGTCCTGGTCTCCCTGCCAGACGTAGATCCCCACGTTGGACAGGTTGAGGTAGAGCTGCTCGTCGAAGTCCACGGGGATGATCGAGATCGGGTGGATCGCTGCGTACTGGTCGGCCGAGAAGATGCCGTGGTGCCAGGCCGAGGCGCCCTTGGCCGAGATCCCGCTGATGAAGATTTTCTGCGGGTCCACGTGGTAGCGGCGCTTGACCGCGGCGATGGCCGCGTCGAGCACGTTGTTGTAGTCCTGCTCGAATGCCATGCCCTCGAAACTCAGCGCCTTGTAGCTCGCCGGGGCCAGCTTGGTGTAGAGGACGTTGATGAAGTTGACCCGCACGACCAGGAAGCTGCCCTGCCCACCCTTGGAGAGGTAGGGCAGCTTGGTGGTGTCCTTGAGCGGATCGAGGGGGTGGGCCGGGTCGATCCAGAGCGCCAGCGGAGCGCCGGCGCTGTAACCTGCGGGCACGTATACGGTGTAGGTGAAGTCGGCGGCGTGCTGTTGCACAGCGGGGATCGACAGCGTCGCCGTGATCGGGTTGAGGTAGGCGTGGCCGACGGTGACCTGGCCCAGCTTGGCCGCGGCGTCGTAGTCACGCACGGCCTGGCGCACCGCCGCGGGGTTCAGCCCGGCCAGGGGCTGCAGCGACGCCATGGTGCAGCCGGCGTTGATCGCTGCGGTCACCAGCCCACTCAGCCCGCTGGCGTCGGCCCCCTGCTCCGCGCCGAGGTCGGCGGGCGCGTCGCCTGGCAGGTCCAGCGCGGCGTCCGCCTGGCCGAGGTCGGGGCTCGGGGGAGCCGCGTCGTCGCTGCAAGCCACGAGTGCCGTCAGCCCCAACATCGTGATCACCGCGGTCTTCGACATGTCAGCTCCTGGCGTGGCTGGTCAGCGTATGAGCTCTCAGTTCAGCTGCGTTGCTCAACCATCTGCGTTGCTCAACCATCTGAGTTGCTCAACCATCTGAGTATACCCTTCATTGGTGGCTTCAGCGCTTGCGCGCCTTGTCCTTGCCATATCCCTCAGATATCTGATGAAGCTCCTGTGCCAAAGCAGGCCACGCCAACTGCGCCAACCATGCAACCACCCTCCATCACGTATGTCCGCCATGGCGCGGAGCTTGCAATTGCGTAACCCATGAGAAACTGCGCTGCAAGTGTATCGTTTGTCGTCGTAGCTCTGATCGCCGCCGGGTGCGACTCACAGGTGGAGTTGACAGGGCCAACCCGAATCGCCACGTTGCATGATGGCGAGCCGGTGGTCGTTGATGTGGAGAATCAGCGGGTGGCCGTGGCATGGTCTGAAGAAAGCCACGGTGTGCCGACCCAGGTACAGATCGGAAGAGATGGCAAGACAGTCGCCTTCTGCGTCCATCGGGACAAGAACGGCGGTATCGTGCCCATGGCTGGGCCGATCGGAGAGATGCAGCAGGTCCCCAGTAAGGCGACACGCTGCATGGAGCCACGGCCCTTCAAGCAGGGACTCAGGTTGCTGTGGACCCAGTACGGTCGCGACGAACTGGGCGCGCCGCTGCAGCCGGAGCATGTCGTACGATTCACGGACCTGCGCGGCAATTCGCTGCCTGGAGACGCCAACGCAGGCGCCTCACAGATCTGGAGCCCGCGCATCAGTCGGGACGAAAAATGGGCCTTCGCGATCTTTGGTGACAGCAGCGGAGGTCCGATCTGGCGTATCTCCCTCGACTCGGGCCAGGCGAGCCCGGCCGGGAAGGAGAAGATCCGGACCCCGTTTGACGTCGATAGCAGCGACCGCATCGTCGGAGGCTACGTCAACGAGCTTCGCACGCTCGATCCCGCCACCGGAGCCGAAGCAGTCGCGTTCTCCTTCCCCTCATATGGCTCCCCCAACTGCGACATAAACAAGCCTGACACGAAGTCAGGTTGCTTTCTCCGTGTGGAGCAGCCTCGATGGAGCCCGGACGGACGGCGCGTTGTGTTCTACGCCCGGAGCACGCATCCCAAGTCTTCCGACACGGATGGCGACATCTTCGTTGTGACCCTGGGAGCGAAGAGCCTGCTGCGCATAACCGACGACAACCTGTGGGACAGGAGCCCGGTGTTCAGCGCCGACGGTTCCTGGATCTTCTGGGTTCGTGGCCGCGATCTGGTGCGAGCCCCTGCAGATGGATCGGGCCCGCCCGAGGTGTGGATCGCTGGTGGTTTCGGGAATCAACTCGATGTGGCGTGGGTCGCAACGGATTGACCCCGGATTGTTGGTTTCATCAGGACTGCCGGCGAACGACGCCCCCGGGGAACAACAACGCCGCGCGATGGGTTGTGGACACCGAGCGCCGTGACCCGCCGGGAAACAGCGCAAACAGCTTGTGGCGTGGGAGGCCTGATGAACAGGTGGACGCTGTACGCGGTGAGCACGCTGTTGCTCACATTGGGTGGATGTCGCTCGAGGGCAAAAACGGCACCAGTGGCCATCGCCGGGGACGCGGGAGCGGCCGACCGCCACCAGAAGGCGAGGCCGAGCGGCCAGCGGCTATCCCGCCAGCAGGCGGTGGATGACGCGCGGCAGATGATCCGGCTGCTCGAAGAGACCCACCCTGACCCGTACAGCCCGATGAACGGCAAGATCGCGTTCAAGCGCAAGGCCAGGGCGCTGGTGGGGGCAATCCCCGCTGACGGGTTGACCGCCGTGGAGCTCGCGCGCCGGCTGCAGACCTTTTTGGCCGGCCTCGGGGATGGTCACACGGCGCTGAAGAGCAAGGACCTCGACTGGTACGCGGCCGAGCCGTCGGTGGCTGTCGCCTTCGAGATCTGCAGCGCGGGCCTCTACCTCTCGGGGTTCAACACGCCCGCGCTCCAAGGCACGCGAGGGTTCAAGCTGACGGGGGTCAACGGCGTGCCCGTCGACCGCTTGATCGCTCGACTCTCCCGCCTGACCGCGGTGGAGAACCGTTATCACGCGTACGCCAAGTTGGCCCGGGCGGTGGTCAGTCGCGAGCTGCTCGCCAGGCTCATCGAGGGTCTCACGCCAGAGACCCAGATCCGCTATGGGTTGGAGGGACCTGGCGGCAAGCGCGTGTCGCGGTCGATCCGCGCGGCCAAGCAGGTGGCGCCCTATCTCGGCAAGGCCCCCTCTCGCGGCCAGCGGGGCAGCACCTGAGGCAGCGGGCGGCGCTCGGTCGAGCGCAAGGGCTGGCTGGTGGCTCCGAAACGTTGGCGCGCCGACCTGCAGAAGGATGAGCAGGACGAGCCGTTCTACTATCGGTTCTTCGAAGGGGCGTCGGTGGCCTATTTTCGCGTGGCGACGGTCATGGGGCGAGAGGCGTACGAGTCTGCAATCCGCTACAGCTGGGGCGATCCGGACAAGATGCTCGCGCGGTACTACGGAAAACGGGGCAAGCCTGTCCCGCCGAGCCGCTCGGCGGCGTTGAAGGGGATCCCGTCCTTTTTCGAGGTCGGCGAGCGGCTGCTGGTTCGGATGAAGGCGCGGCGAACCGAGGCGCTGATCATCGATTTGCAGGGCAACGGTGGTGGTGTGACCCCGACGGTCAAGCCGTTTTTGTACCAACTCTACGGCGACGCCTATTTCCGGCACCGCTTTGAGAGCGAGTTCGTCACCGTGCACTCGGCGCTCTATCGAAAAAAGTTTCAGCTGCCTCCATCGGGCGCCAGCAAGGGCAAGGACCGTTCGCTGCCGGCGCTGGGACAGTACGTCTTTGCAGCAAAGCGCCGCGAGCGCGCGCCGCGCGAGAGCGCGCTGCGCAGGCGCCAGCAGAAGATCAACGAGTACAAGCGTCGAGGTATGTCGTTCGCAGAGCGTCTCGAAGGCCTGAACGGCCGGGCGATCTATACGCCGCCCAAGGTGGTGGTGCTCTGCGACGCCGACACATTCAGCGCGGCGTTCCACTTCATGTATTACCTGCGCGCGATGGGCGCGACGGTGGTAGGGGTCACCTCGAGCCAGTCCCCCAATACGTTCATGGAGGCGACGCCGTTCGTGCTTTCGGAATCCGGGCTGCGGGGATCGATCTCGAACTCAGCGCAGATCTTCACGCCGAATAATCCGCAGGCGCGGGTCCTGCCGCCAGACTTCGCGCTGACCTACGACGTGGCCCGCACATACGACTTTGCAGAGGACGCCGCGTTGCGCTACGCCGTGGATCTGATCCGGCAGGGCAAGATCCCTCCTCGAGCCGCCGATGGGCGCAAGTAGCTCCTCCGGCCCCGGTGAGGCCGCCCGTTCAGAAATGCCTGAGCACCGCGCTCGGGCGCAGCTTGCGCTTGACCGCCTTGGCCTGACCCTTCTGCACCAGCTTGAACAGCCCCATGATGAAACCGGCGCTGGCCTGGCGGGCCGTGGCGGTCTTCTTCTCGGCGGCGGTGAACTTCCGGTCCGCGCGCCGGTTGGCCACCAGCTGATGGGCGCACTTTTTGCCCTTCAGATCCGCGGCGGTGACGTCGGCGTCGGGGACGCGCTTGAGCAGGTAGCGGACCAGCGCGCCGTCGGTCGCGTAGTACAGCCGCTCCTGCGACTTCACCGGCTCGAAGTAGTCACCGCATTGCCCGCTTGCTTCGGAGCGGACGTAGCAGAAGGCCAGCTTTCCGCCGCGGTCGTACAGGTAGTTGGTCCAGTAGTGGCCGCTGGCCGCCACGTTGTAGAACGTGCTGGCCCGGGCCAGCGAGCCGTCGGGCCGCCGGTGGAAGGTCACGTCGCGCCCCTGCGGCCCGATGCCCGCAACCATCACGCTGACGCCGACCGTGTGGGCCTTGTAGGTCTTGGCCTTGATCCCGGCCGCCGTCTCCTTGTACAGCGCCTTGATCGCGCGGATGCGGGCCTTGTTGTCGGCCGCTGCCGGGAGGCTGCATAGCAGGACCGCGCAGAGGGTTACGAACTGGCTCCAGCGTTCGAGTCGAGGTGTGCACATGGCCCCAGCGTAGATCAAAGCGCACTGCCGAGGCCACCTCCGCCTGCTTCCAGCCGCCGCGCTCGAAGCGGTGCCAGTGTTTCCTCGAGCGTCAGCCCAGGCTTGTGGGTTGGGGCTGTCGAGTGGCTGTGAAGCCAAGATGCGCTTGAGCTTGGGGGCACAGCCGCGAGGCGCAGCGCCAGCGGGCCGTCGCGCGGCTGGCGGAGCATCTGCCGCGTGACGTCGCCGCCCGACTCGGCGTCGACGTGGACGAGAACGCCTGAGCCCGGGACGGTCGGCGCTCTGGCCTCACAAACACCAGTAGTACTCGTTGCTGCTATCGTAGCCGCAGCTGGTGCCGCTCGTGCATTCGTAGGTCACGATCGCGGCGCTCTCGCACCAGACCGCCGTGTTGCCGTCACACAGGCCAGTCCAGTCGACCGAGCCGCAGGGATCGCCATCGGTGTAGCTGTCCCCTGATCCCTGGCCGACGATGGTTGCGGCGATGGTCAGAAAGTCGGTCCAGACGTGCGCGGTCTCGGCGTCGTCCAGCTTTGGATCCGAGGCCTGAGGGCAGGTCTCGTCAGCGGACCAGTCGACCCACTGGTCGCCCTTACCCTTGCTGATGGCGTAGTCCTTGAAGATCTTGTAGCTGCCGTCGACGGCCTTGAACACCGCTGGCTTCTTATAAGTGTCGGTGGTCCCGTCGTAGACCTGCTCCTTGTTGTACTCCATGATCAGGTCGTACATCGCGCTGGTGGTGGAGTTCCAGCAGCAGGTCTTTGACTTGCTGTAGTCCAGCTCGGCGAAGACGTAGTCTTCCAGCTTGCGGTACTGCTTGTCGGTTTGCTCCTTGGAGAGGCCGAAGTGCTGCTGCTGCAGCTGGTAGAGCTTGGCCCAGGCTTCCTCTCGGCGCTGGCGGTTGGCGCAGGAGGCGGGCTTCTGGCGCAGGTTTTCTCTCGCCAGCTCGATCTGCTGCAGGTAGACCTCGCGCTGCTGCGCGGGAGTCAGCTGGCCCAGGATCTCCTCGAATTTGGCCGGCCGCTTCGAGATCGCCTCGAGGTCAGAGGAGCTCACGTGGCTGTCCCGATCCTTGACCGGGATGATGTTGTACCAGTAGCCCCACTTGACCACCGGCGTGCGCCAGCGCTTGATCCCGCCCCCCAGCGCGGCGTAGGCGTCGCCGTCGGAGTTTGTGCCCGGGCCGCCGGTGTAGCTGGAGCTGAAGTAGGACTTGGAGATGTTGGCGTCGTACCACTTGGGCTGGATCCTGGGCATGCTGCCGTAGACCAGCTCCGCGTCCATCCGCCCGCCGCCGAGATCGGTGACGCTCTTGACCACCATCACGTGGCCGATCCCCTGCTTCTGCCAGCGCTCCACCAGCACGTCGCCCTCGCGGATCGCCGCGGGCTTGAGGTTGAAGGTGTTCTTGTAGTGGGCCACGTGCATCGAGCCGAAGTTGGTCAGAAGCCGCAATAGAAAATAGCCCACCCGCTTGTTGAGGAAGATCGCGTCGAAATAGGCGCCGGAGTAGGCGTCCGCGCCGAGGGAGGTGTTCTTGTCGTCCTTGAACGTGGTGAGGTATCTGGTCTTGAGCGCGCTGTCCGAGGGCCAGGCCGCAACGATCTCCTGGTCGGTCTTGCCGGTGTAATCACCGCTGTGGTCCTTGTAGCTGGTCTTGTAGCGCGGCGTCCCCGGGACGCGAGAGCCGTTGGCGTGGACCACGCCGAAGTGTCCGAAGTAGATCCGGCCGTGGGTCGAGCTGTAGGCCTCCATGAAGAACGGCAGCCCGTACCACGAGGCGAAGGTCGCGCGCAGGAACATCGCGGCTTCGGCGCACTCGAGGACCGGCGAGGCCAGCTCCTTGCCCCAGGGGGTGGTGAAGGTGAAGGTCTTGCCGTAGCCGCTAAGCGCGGCCGTTTGCTCGAGCTGATCGACCCAGGCCGCGTACTTCTGATCCCAATTTAGCCCCGAGCTCGCGGTCCAGGCCATGCCGGCAGCAGGATCGGTCTTGTACCAGCGCGTGGTGACCCTCCACACCTCGGTCTCGGCCAGGAGTCCGCTGTTCAGCGGTCCGCTGGGTCCGTTGTAGCCGTCTGCCTTGCCCGGCCCAGGGGGCAGGCCCAGAAGCGGTTTGTGGGTGGTCGGATCGATGGGCAGGTCCTGTCCGAAGCTGTCGTCGGCCTCGGACTCAACATCCGAGCAGCCTGTTCCTGCGCCGCTGGCCAGCGGGCACAGCGCGACGAATGCGATAAGCATATGCGATCTCATGGTTTTCTCCCAGTCAGGGCTCCAGTGCGGACCTGGCCCTGCGATCTCTTAGACTGATGTTCGAAACTCGCGGGGAGATGATCCCTGATTTGTGAGCGCTACAACCTCGAGCACTGGATTCTATCGGACGGGCCTGGGCGAAACGCGGCTTATGCTTCTTGCCCCTTAAGCCCCTACGCTACGGCGCACAGGTGTAGCTTTCCAGACGCGGGATGCAGATGAGGAGCCTCCCGTTGGACATCTGGTCCAGCGGCGCGCAGCTGTGGCTGGAGGGGCAGTCTGCGTAGGTCTGACAGGTTCGCAGGCAGAGGTAGGGACCAAAGAAGGCGCTGCCGCAGTGGCCGCTGCTGCAGTCCAGCCGCGTCTTGCAGCAGCTGCCGAAGGGTTTGCTCCCGGGGACGAAGTCGTGGGCCGGTCGGCAGGGGGAGCTGGTCTTCAGCGGCGCGCAGCGCCTGGTGGGTATGCCGCTCGGTAGCGTTGCCTGGGGTACGCAGCTGAAGCCCGAGGCCGCGACGGCGCATTCGGCGTCGTCGTTGCAGCGATCGACGCACATCCGGCCACCACCGTGGTCCACGCAGCGGCGATCCCGGCACTGCAGGTCGGACGTGCAGCAGTAGCCTGTAGGCACCGCGCCGAGGGGGCCCGGACCGCCCCCCTCCGCAGGCCTGCCGTCCAGCACCCCGCCCTCCGGTGGGCGCGACCGGCCTTCGATGCATCCGGCCGCAAACACACACAGGCAGCCCAGTAGCAGAATCGGGGGTCCCATCGGGGGTGATGGTAGCACGCCCTCAAGGCCGCACCGTACCGACCTCACACGTAGAGGGATAAGGAACTCCCGGGGCCGATTCACCCTCTGAATAGCGGCCTCAGGAGCTCTGCGTCGTCAATCCACGCGGGGTCGTTGTCGTGATCCAGATCGAGCTCTCCCTGGTCAAGCTCGTCCTCGGACCAAGGCGGCGCGCGGGCCGGTGCTGGGCTGGGCAACGCTGTCGGCAGGTCCAGGTGCGCGAGGACCTTGGCCACGGTCGCCGGCTTCGAGAGCGCGGCGATCACCCGCATCTTTCCATTGCAGCGCGGACACCGCAGCACATCGACGGACCAGACCCGCGCGAGCAGCGCCGCCCAGTCCAGCCGGCGTGCTCTGAGCGTCGGCAACGTGTCGACTGAAGGCCCGGTCCCCATCAGGTAGCGCAGCTCGCGCTGCGCCTTTTGGTAGCGCAAGGAGGCCCCACCCGTCGAGGCATCGCTGCTGCGTCGGCGATGACGTCCGTCGATGCTGCCGCGGACGAAGGTGGCGGAGCACTCGAAGGGGCACCGAGCCGCTGTCTACCTGGTTCGGTACCACTTCGGTACAGGAGTATCTCCGGATGTTGAGGGACTGAACCCTAAAGAAATTCCTCTCGGAGAGATCTGGGGGACTCTGCCAAACGGAGAAGGAAAGGACTTTTCAGACGGCTCTTGTGCGAATGGCAAAGCAGTTGAAAGGAGGCAAAAGGTAATATGGCCAGATCGATGTGAGGTTTACGATCGATGGCGGGAAAGAGAACACCTCGACCAAGCCAGTTTTATTGGGTATTTTTGAGATTATGCAGTCATTGCCCATGGAACATCGCGTGTCGTACACTTCGGGAGAGTGACACGGCCATGCCTCAAATCCTGACCTCCAAGCAACCCCGACGTGCTGCAGGGAAGTGAGGCGAAAGACTCAAGATGCCTGAGAGTGGAAGAGCCACGACGGTAAGAAGCGGGTTGCAAGCAGACCCTCAAACGTTGGCATCGGTTGAGGGGGCAAGGCTGGAGGCCGCTCTTGGGCATCTTTCCCCCAAGCGGAAGGCACACGGACCAGGTCTCGATGGCTGGTATCCCTATTATTCCGGCTTCTCTTACAAGTTCGTCAGAACGATTCTGCCTGAGCTGATCAAGAAACGCAGGGCTGTTGTCCTTGACCCGTGGAACGGGAGCGGCACCACTACGGCTGCGGCCTGGCACTTGGGTCACATATCTCTTGGATTTGATCTCAATCCGGCTGCCGTCACCATAGCAAATGCCAAGTTTGTATCGGCCGATGAGTTGGAATCATTGATCGGTCTACTGGAGTCCTGTCTGGAAGCTGCTCGGAAATCTATTCGAGCACGAAGTCGAATAGAACCCGGCGCATTGCAGCGCTGGCTACCTCCCACGGCGGCTCGGTTTGCCCACGCCTCAATCGATTGGCTTTGCGCCCACGATGCTGTGAGCGCTACCCACGAACTTCTGCCTGGGACGGCCCTCGCTACGCTTTGTGTGCTCCACGGCATTCGTGACTATGCGGTTGACCGGAATAGATCCAATGCTTCTTGGGTGAGCCCTAACCCGAGTCTTGCCCGGCTCCGAATTGACACTCTGACATCGGCAATCTTCGAACATGCCCAGAGAATTATTCGTAATGGGGGTTCCTGCCCAAAGTCGCATGGCCCGCTTCACCGAGTGCGCGTGGGCGACGCCCGCCAGCTTCCCGTACCAGCCGCTACTGTAGACGTGGCCCTAAGCTCTCCACCCTATTGCACACGAGTGGACTACGCGCGCCAGACCGGCTTTGAACTCGCCGCATTGGAGGGGCTGACCGATGCCACCTCCCGCGAGCTGCGACACAACCTGATGGGAACTACAACAATTCGAAGCATCGAGTCACAGTCCGCACCGCTTCCACGCGGCGTCTCTGATTTATTGCATGCCATCTGCACTCATCACTCCCACCGTTCAGAGGCCTATTACGGGCGCAACTTTCGCCAGTATTTCGAGGACGCTGCCTTGGCGGTGGGGGAACTTGCCCGAATCCTACGGCCGGGGGGCAAGGCGGTTCTCGTGTTACAGAACTCGTTCTATAAGGAGATCGAGATCGAACTCAGTCGGAACTACTGCGAGCTTGGAGAAGCAGCAGGACTACAGAGCTCGGTTCTCGTCCGCAATCCGGTTCGACGGACCATGACATCGATCAATAGCCAGGCTAGGAAATACCGCGAAGAAAGATGCTACACGGAGGATGTGGTTCTCTTGGAAAGGCCAAAGTGATGAAACTGGAAAACGACGACATAGATCTCGGGACTGGAGACGAGGCGGAGATTGTCCCGCTCGAGGAAAAATACGCCGAGCAAATGCGGCAGATTTTCCCTCAGAAAATCGAGCTGCCAATTTCGACCCTGAGCAATATGGTAGCGGATCAGATCGAACTCAATCCGAACTTCCAGCGACGAGATGTCTGGGACCGCCGCAAGCAATCGAAGTTCATCGAGTCCCTGATCATGAACGTCCCTATTCCTCCTGTCTTCATGGGCGAGGACAAATACAGCAAGTATGTGGTCCTCGACGGCCGCCAACGTTTGACTGCCATTGTCAAGTACCTGAAGAATGAGTACGAGCTAGTTGGACTGGATGTTTGGTCAGAATTGAATGGAAAGCGTTTCTCAGATCTTGCAGCGATGGAACTCGATGTGACAATCACAAGAAGATTTCTTCCGGCGGTGGTGCTGCTGAAGGAGTCCTCACCAGAGGTGAAATATGACGTATTCGAGCGTCTAAATACCGGCGGTCTAAATCTCAACCCCATGGAGATCCGCAACGCCGTATACAGGGGACCGTTCACCGAACTTCTTCACCACTGTGCCGACCACAAGAGTTTCCGCTTATTGTGGGGCATCCCTGAGTCGGACCAAGATCGAAAGAAGAACAAGACATATGCGCGAATGGTCGATCTTGAGCTTGTACTGCGGTTCTTTGCTCTTGGGCATGCTCAGGAGCAGACGGAAGCGAGTCGGCCTGCTTTCAAGACGTACCTTGGTATCTTCATGAAGGAGCAGAATGATCTGCTCACGAAGGATCCTTCTCTCGTTGAGAAAGAGTACGCTCGTTTCAGCGGGGCTATCTCAAACTGCTTAGAACTGTTGGGCGAGGATGCTTTCCGACCGGTTAACAAGAAAGATAGGAGTGCCCCCTTCGCGGATGCACTGATGTATGGTCTCGCGGACCTCGATCTGAAGGGTGAAGCCGAGAAGAAGGTCGCCGCACAAGGTGCAGTTACAGATTTGCAGGCCACCAACCAAGTCTTCCAGGACGCGATGGCTAGCGGAACGAATGGCAAGGCCAAAATCGAGACGCGGTTGCGGGAGGCTCGCAAGGCAATAATTGAGGCCATTGAGGCCGTCGACTAGGCGAACTGTGAAGACGGTACGACAGGAGTTTGCAGCCCGAGTCAAGGAGCTGCGATTGTGGACCGATGATCTGAGTCGTTTAGTGCTCAGTTCAGGGGGAGTCGGCATCGAGCGGGAGAGGCTTTCCCGCGCCGCAATTACCATTTTGATAGCCGGAAGCTTTGAATACCATTTGAGGCAGTTTGTTCTGCGCTTCATTACAGCAGTCAACAGGCTGAAGATCCCATTCGCGAAGCTACCGGACTCTGTTCGACGTTGTCACATCGAGCGGGGCGCGGAGTTTCTCCAAGCAACGGCCAAGAAGGAACGGAAAGAGTCCAAGAAGAAGCAGGTGTCGCCACCCTACGTTGAAGCGCAACGGTTGTCGGCCCAGTTAGCGTCGGTCGGTAGTGGCGTACCCTATGAACTCATTTGGGAGGCCTTTGCGGAGACACACTCAAACCCCGGACCAGAGGTGGTGAAGGGTATTCTTTCGGGCCTCAACACCAAGAAGCCATGGCCTACAATCGCTCAGAACGCCCCGAACCCATACGTGACACCAGGTGCCAAGCCTGCAGCGAAACAAAACAACGGGGTTCTCGAAGGGTTACTGATTAGCGACCTCAGAAATCTGGTCATAGCTCGCAACAGATGTGCTCATGGTGCAATCGATTCGGCCGTACCAGCGTTGTCAACCCTGTATGAGTACCTCAATGCTGTAGATGCTATCAGCGCGGGCATTCACGACACTCTCGAGGGTGAACTGTTGCAGTTGAAGGCAAGCATAACCCCCGCACCTTCGGCGACTACTATGCCGCCATCTCCGACAACGACGCCCTAACCGCTGGGTAGCCGCCGATGCAGCCACTCGCACCAAGGCCATTGACGACCGCTCACGTACCTCAAGCCGACACGCGTCAACCTGAGCAATGTAGTAGAACGAGCCAAAGGGTAGGTATCATAAGCTGGCGTTTCACCCAGCCCGTCCGATAACCTGCAATCTGTAAACTCTTCCTCAGCGCCGCCTCCCACCCCTTCACTCGCCTGAACGCCCTTCCATTCTACACGCTGGCGTGCTGCGAAGCGTTCAGGGAAGAGAACGAGCGCGTCGAGCACGTCGATCGCCCAGACCCGGGCGAGCAGCGCCGCCCAGTCCAGCCCGTCAGTGCTCATATTCGGCCCTCCGACTCCCTTGCCTCCTTCGGCCGTGGCTCCGGTTCCCCTTGCCAACGGCCTACCTCGGGGCGGGCGCTTGTTCTGGGGCGCGTTCCATTCCCGTGGGCCTCAGGCAGCATTGGATAGCTCAGGCAAAAAGGGGACTTGGTGATTGCTCCATGGGATGGCCCAGTCGAGAGTGCGGCTGACGAGGTGGTCCCAGTGGCCGGCCTTGAGGTAGCTCCGCAGATGCAGGGTGGCTTCGGCGTTGACCAGCAGCCAGAACTTGCCCGGGCTCTTGAGCTTGAGGTTAATGACCCG
>SWBW01008669.1_pt1 | contig 14390 bp, 14 predicted proteins | sample 4693041 | NCBI WGS metagenome assembly SWBW01 (sample SAMN10267271, study PRJNA491770) | bioreactor metagenome | isolation source: DHS bioreactor inoculated with marine methane seep sediment | place: Japan: Omine Ridge, Nankai Trough | collected 2006-05-06 | reverse complement strand
CATCCCGGGCAACGCGTCGGCCAGACCCTCGTCGTACTCCACGCTGCACTCCTCCAGCGCGGGCCCCAGGGCGATGGCTGCGGCCGCGGCCACCTCCTCGGCGGCGTCGCCTCGAACGAGCCCGATCAGCGCCTGGGCCATCTCGTCGTCCATGGCGCCCGGTGCGAGCTGCGTCGCCGCCAAACGCACGGCCGGGTCCTCTGCCTGCAGGGCCTGACGGATCCAGAGCGTGGCCTCCTCTGGCCACTCCCAGGGGGGGATCTGCTGCAGAGTCTCGATGGGGTTCGTCGTCATTGGTAGGCCTCCGACACAATGTCGCTGTCCCACAAGGGTTGGCACGGGCAGGACGAAGATGCAACGGCAACGGTCGTGCCCCCGTTGAACCAATCCCGGCTGGTGTTGTCAGACCCCGTGAAGAAAACACACACAACGGAGAGAGCGATGAACCTACTGGAAGCCTTCACCATGGGCGGTTGGGGCATGTGGCCCACCTTGTTGTGCGGCATGCTGTTGCTGGGCGGCGCGGTCTGGTACGCGGTCCAGCCCGGCCGGCGGCTTGGTCCGCTGCTGGTCAGCCTCGGTCTGATGACCCTGATCAGCGGGCTACTGGGCCTGACCATGGGGGTGATCAAGTCCCTGCTGCCGCTGCACCAGGTACCGCCGGACAGCCGCTACATCTCGCTGATCGGCATCGCCGAGTCGCTGTACAACCTCGTCTTCGCCTTCTGCTTCATCATGATCGCCGCGGTTGTGGCAGCGGTGGGCGCCTGGCGCATCGCGCGGCAGGTCCCCGGCGCCGCCGCCCCCTTCCGGAGCGAGGCCTGAGCAACGAAGCGGCCTACCAGCCCTTTTTGGGATTGAGCCACCAAGGCCCACCGATCCGCTCGAGGTCGCGCAACAACAACTGAGCGATGCGCTCGAAACGAGCCAGACTCTTGCCTCGGTCGTAGCGGTACCAGTGCGCGCCCCGTGGTGAGCCGGGGAGGCGCTGCCGTTCGCGCATGTGGTGGGCGGTGACGCGTCGCACCGCCACGCGGTGCCCAGACCAGTCGTGGATGTTCATTCGTGGGCACTTGGCGATCTCCACAAGGAAACCGCCGCCCCACTTGTCGGCCTGAAACGTAAGCAGATCGACCTGCTCCTCCCCTAACCTGCGGAAGTGCGGGTACTCACCCAAGAAACCGCGTTTTCTCAGTACAGGCACCACCTGACCGAGAAGTGCACGGCGCATATGAACACCGTCGGACACGATCGACCCCCGTCGCTTACGCTGTTTCGCCCGTGATCGAGTATCGCCGCCAAAGGCCTCCATGGTCAAAACATCTGTTCAACATGTTGCTATTTTTAATGAAATCACGGGCGCCTCGTCGCAACGTGCGTGAACGTGCTAAAACCTGTTCCCATGTTCTCCAAACAACCACCTGCTCAGGCCCCCTCATGGTACGAGGCGCTCCCACCGGTTCACTCCTTCCGCTCCATCCTCAAGTGGGGTGCACCTGATCGGCACAAACACCCCAATGCACGCTTGATGGCCCACATCAAGGACGCGCTGGGCATGACCGATGAGGACTTCGGCAGCCGGCATGAGGTCGGAGATGAGCCTGTGCCCGCGGAGCTCCCCGGTGGCCTGAGCGACACGCAGCTGACGCCGCTCGCCGCGATGGTGGGTGCCGAAAACGTCAAGACCGACAGCTACAGCCGACTTCAGCTGGCCTATGGCAAGACCATGGCCGATCTGATCCGCCTGCGGAAGGGGGTCGTCGAGAACCTGCCCGCGGCCGTGGTCTGCCCACGCTCTCGCGATGATGTACGCGCGCTGGTGCGCCACTGCCACGAGGCGCGGCTGCCGATCACCGTCTTCGGCGGCGGAACCTCGGTCACCCGCGGTGTGGAGTGCATGCGCGGCGGGATCAGCCTCGACATGCGCGTCCACATGCGCAGAATCCTGGAGCTGAACAGGGTCAATCAGACCGTCACCGTGGAGCCCGGGATCTACGGGCCAGCGCTGGAGGAGGCGCTCAACCGCGCGCCCCAGCGCTTCGGCGCTCAGCACCGCTACACCTGCGGGCACTACCCCCAGTCCTTCGAGGAGTCCACCGTGCGCGTCTGGGTCGTCACCCGCGGCGCCGGTCAGGGCTCGACCTACTACGGCAAGATCGAGCAGATGGTGCGGGCTCAGCACTACATCACGCCGGCGGGCGAGCTGCGCACCGAGCCCTACCCCGCCTGCTCCATGGGCCCGGACGTGGATCAACTGATGATCGGCTCTGAGGGAGCCTACGGCATCCTGGTGGCGGTGACCCTACAGATCTTCCGGCACCGCCCGGAGAGCCGGGCCTACTTCAGCTACATCTTCCCCTCGTGGGAGCAGGCGGTGGACGCCGCGCGGGAGACCCTGCAGGCAGAGGTCGGGCGACCCTCGACCTTCCGCCTCTCGGATCCCGAGGAGACCCAGGTGGGCCTGAAACACTACGGCGTGGAGGGGACGCTGCTCGACACCGCGATGCGGATGCGCGGCTACCGCCCCGGCGAGCGCTGCCTGCTCCTCGGCGCCGCCGACGGCTACCCCACCCGCTCGGCGCTGGTCAAGCGGCAGGTGGGTCGGATCGCCCGGGCCCACGGCGCCATGAGCGCCACGGGCTGGGTCACCCGCCTGTGGGAGAAGGGGCGCTACGCCGATCCCTACCTGCGCGACGACCTGCACGACTACGGCGTGATCCTCGACACCCTGGAGTGCGCCGCGCCCTGGGATCGCGTGATGCAGGTCTGGCGCGCGGTGCGGGGCTACTGCAAGGCCCGCCCGCGCACGGTCTGCATGTCGCACATGTCCCACGTCTACCCCCAGGGCACCAACCTCTACTTCATCTTCGCCGCGAAGATGACCGAGCTCGAGGACTACCTCGCGTTCCAGGCCGGGATCCTCGACACCATCCGCCAAAGCGGCGCGGCGTTGAGCCACCACCACGGCATCGGCAAGATGATCGCGCCCTGGCTCCCGGACGCCCTGGGCCCCGAGCAGATGGAGCTGCTGCGGGCGATCAAGCGCCACCTGGACCCGCACAACATCATGAACCCGGGCGGGACGCTGGCGCTGGACCTGCCGGAGTCCGAGCAGCGGTCGGTCGACGACGCCGGGTGATTCTAGCGCAAACGGGCGGGTAGGGAGAAGGAGGGGGGCGTCACCAGCTCAAGCGAGTCGAATCAGGCGCCCGAGAACTTACGCAGCCGCTCGATCAGCTTCGGCAGCGCCTTCTTTTGCGCCAGCCTCTGTACCGCACCAGGGATGCGGATCCGCGGCGCAGCGAGCACTTCATAGCGCACGTGCGTACGGCGCGCGTCGCCGCAAAACGGCGTCAGCGTCCAGGCGCCCTCGTTGGCGTCGTAGTCCCCCGACTCCAGCTCCCAGGCACGCTGGTAGAACTCACCCGGCCGCACCGTGTGCACCGCGCGGGTGATCGAGGTGAGGTCCTTGAGCGGAAAGGGCATGCCCACCGTGAGCCGCACGCGCACGCGCTCCAGCTCACCGTCCTGCTCCCGGGCCAGCTCCTCCACGCGCTTGACCGCGGGCATCGTGCGCGTGTAGCCGTTGGTGTCGTTGATCAGCGCCCAGACGCGCTCCGGCGGCGCCTCGATCATCGCGTCCAGGCAGACGCGAGGCAGCGCCGTCCCGGGGACGTCCTTGGTCTCGATCAGCACCTCGCCGCGCTCGAGCTGGGCGCGGGCTGCGGGTGTGAGGGGGCGTTCCTGCTCACTCATCTTCGGATAGCTCCCCGCCCGAGTCTTGGTGGTCTGGGCGCGTCATCTTGTCCAGGATATCGATCACCAGCGTCTTGAGATCGCCGCGGTTGGGCAGCTCGGCCATCATGCCGTACATCGCGGCGCTGCGCTTGGGCAGCTTGGCCCCCTCCACGCCCAGGATCGCGCCGGCCTTGGCGGTCAGCGTGCTGACCAGCCCAGCGGGCAGCACCCGGGCCATGGTCCCCACCAGCTTGAGCTTGGAGCGGTCGAGCAGCTGGTGCAACGGCTCCTTGCGGGAGGCGGCCACGGCCTCGCGCAGGTCGGCCACGAACTGCTCCACGCTCTGCACGTGGCCGCGGTTGACCGTCAGGTGCAAGCAGGGAGGGAACTGCTGGCGATCGAGGTGCCAGCCCCGGGCGGCGAGCTCGTCGCCCACGTCGTAGATGTCGACCTTGTCCGAGCCCAGGGCCATCACGCTCATCTGCGGCCGCCCCAACACCTCCACGCCGTCGATCTCGTCCACGCCGGCCTGGATCCGGCGGGTGGCGTCCATCACCTCCTTGGCGATCTCGCGGTACCCTGCGAAACCGAGCCGGTGCATGATCGCCCAGGCCGCGGCGATGGCGCCGCCGGGCCGCGTGCCGGTCATGGTGGGCGAGGCGTAGATCCCGCCGGGCCAGTCGGTGTAGGCGAAGTACTGGTGCTTGCGCAGCTCGCTGTTGCGGTAGAGCACCACCGAGGCGCCCTTGGCAGCGTAACCGTACTTGTGCAGGTCCACCGAGATGGAGGTCACCCCCGGCACGGCGAAGTCCCAGGGGGGCACCTTGTACCCCAGCACGCGGACGAAGGGCAGCATCATGCCGCCGACGCAGGCGTCGACGTGCATCAGGATCTGACGATACTGGGCCACGCGGGCCAGCTCGTGGATCGGGTCGACCACCCCCTGGGGATACGAGGGGGCCGAGCCCACCAGCAGGATCGTGCGCTTGGTGATGGCCTTCTTCGCCGCGCGCACGTCGGCGCGGAAGTCCTCGCGCACGGGGATGCGCACCGCCCGCACGCCGAAGTAGTGCGCCGCCTTCTCGAACGCCGGGTGCGCGCTCACCGGCAACACCATCTCGGGGCGGCGGAGCTCGGGGTTGCGGGCCCGAGCCCACTCCCGGGCGGCCTTGACCGCCATCAGGATGCTCTCGGTCCCCCCGCTGGTCATGTTCCCCACCACCTCGCGGTCCCCGCCCAGCAGGTCCCCGGTCATGGCCACAACCTCGATCTCGAACTTGCGCAGGCTGGGGAAGGCGCTGGGGTTGAGGCCGTTTTCGGAGAAGAACAGGGTGTAGGCCTGCTTGACGAAGTCGGCCAGCTCCTCACCGGGGTAGAAGACCAGCGACCAGACCTTGCCCTGCTGCCACTTGGCGTCCTGGGCCCGCTGGGCGGCCATGGTTGAGAGCACGCCCTCGGCGGGGAGCCCGTGCTCGGGCAGGCTCTTGTAGTCTGCGGTCATCGGCTAAACTCCGGCGCTCGATATAGTACGTCGCCCCGCTTTCAGCAAGGGTGGCGCCCCTCTGGCGGGTGGTCCCAACGCTCGCGGAACTCCTCGCGGGCCACGACACCATCCGGAGTCAGGTCTATCCGCGCGGCGAAGAGGCTCACCGTGGGCGAGAAGGCGAAGGCCAGATCTCTCCAGATCACCGCTGCGCCCCCGCAGCCTTCGCCGGAGCCTTCGCCGGAGCCTTCGCCGGAGCCCTCACCGCAGACCTCGGCGTGAGGGAAGACGGCGTTGTCCATGAACTCCTGCACCGTCTCTGTACAGCGGGAGGCCTGCACCGAACCGCCCGTCGCCGAGGGGCCGCGGCTGCCCTGCGCCTCGACAGCGCCGCCCAGCGCGTTGATGCCCCAGAGGGTGTAGCCCGCCGCGGTCTCGGTCACCCCCAGCCAGCGAGCGGGGTTGAAGCTGCCGGGGTAGACGCCGGCCCGGTGTGGCGCCTCGTTGAGGTGCCGCCGCAGCAGCGCGGCCGCCCGCAGACGCAGCAGCGCACAGAGCAGGACGTAGAGCACGGCAGCGCCCAGGGTAGCCTGGCTCAGCAGCCGCCAGGGTGGGGCGAACAGGGCCGCGGCGTAGCCGAGACAGAGCAGCAGCACCAGCGGGCTGATCACCGCGCTGTGCATGGTGCAGCGCAGGCAGACCAGCAGTGAGCGCTCGCCGCAGCGGGCGGAGCTGGTCAGCGGGTTGAGCCCGATGACCAGGGGCAGCGACCAGCGACGGCGCCAGGGCCAGAGCCACTGCAGCCCGGTGCTGTGCATGATCGTATCGAGGACCAGGTGGGAGAGCGCGGCCAGCAGACAAACCGCAGCCAGCGGCCAAAACGGCGCACCAAAGAGCAGCCGCCCGGCGCCAGCTGCGCAGGCGGCGATGAGGGGCGCCGCCAGCAAGGAGTGCGTCAGGCCCCGGTGGAGCTTGAGGAAGAGCAGCTTTCCGGGCGCCTTGCGGGCCAAAAAGTCGATGTCGGGCACCACCGCCGCGCCGGCAGCCACCAGCGCGAAGGTCCAGCGGTGCTCCTCGGGGCCCATGGCCTGGGCCATCAGGGCACCGGTGACCAGGTGAGTCAGCGGATCCACGGTCGAGATCTAACCGGAGCGGCGACTCACCAGCAGTCGATGCCGAGTAGCGACTCCATGAAATCTATGCAGCTCGGCACGCCCGGCGCGGAGCAGTCGCCGCAGGTTCCACCGGCGGCGTTGGCCGCCATGCAGTCGGAGCAGTCGTCCAGGGCGATCTGATCGTCGTAGGGCAGGCTGTCGTAGTTCAGCTCGCAGTCCCAGGTGGGTGTGCAGCTGCCAGCGCAGTCGGCCAAGAATCGGTCGAAGTTGTCGCAGGTGATCTCCGAGTCCGTGGAGTCCCAGATACATGCAGACAGCAGAACCACCAGCGACAGCGCCAGCAGCGTCAACAGCGTCTTGGTGCGGCTCATTACTCGACTCCTTCGCTTTTAGACAACCTGCGTTCATTGTAGACAGTGCGCGGTGACCAAACAAGTGATCCGACTCACAGATCTGACCTACCGTGTCCGACCTACGTACCCGACCTACCGAGTCCGACCTACCGTGGTCCTGCCACATCAGACCTGCAATGTCCTCGCCTTCTGTCGGAACAGGCGATCGCGTCCGCCTGACGGGTGATCGACCTCACCGGAATACGCGCCACCGCCCCCAACAACAGCAGGCCGCGGCCCCCGCCAGAATCTGTGCTCAATCAAGCTAAGGCCGCGCCTGAACGCTTCTGCCTCGATCTCCCCGGCGCCCTGTCGACCTCGAGCTCGCCGGCGTGCTCCCCTCGCGGGTACTGCCAACCCCGACGCAGCAAGTGATAGCGCGGACGCCCGATGGGCAGCGCATCATTGGGCAGCGTCACCTCGATCCCCTTCCAGCCGGTGAAGCGCTCCCCCGACGAGCAGTAGTCCACCCAGCGGGACCCGTGCACGATGCCGCGCTGCTTGTTGTGCCTGAGCTTGTTCTTCAAGACGTAGGCCAAACAAGACCGCACCTCCGACGGTGTGCTCAGTACCCGGGAAAAGTAGCGATCGACGAAGACCTTGCCCCGTCGCCTCAGCACCTTGTTGATCCGCTTGGCCAGGCGCACGCCCAGCCCCTGCATCCCCCTGGCCAGCGCCTCGACGCCCTCCGCCTCGATGATGAAGTGCAGGTGATCCTCGATGACCGAGAAGTGGATGATGCGCATGCCGAAGCGGTCCGCACCCGCGTAGATCGCCTCGCGCAGCGGACCGAAGAGGTCGGGATGCCGCAGGTTGCTGATGTCTGCAGCGACCTTGAGCCCCACGTGCACTGGCGTAGTGGCTCGGACCTCGCCCCGCGAACGGTGGGGAACACCGGCCCGCCGCCCCGCAGGCTTGCGGCCAGCACCGCGGCGCTGGCCTCCGTGGGTACGCCAATAAAAGGCGCTCTGCCTGGGGCGCCCGGGGCGCTTGCAGCGGCTGCTTCGTCGTCTCTGTGCCTCTCTCGCTTTGTGCATCGTGCCTCCCCTATCTTTTTTGAATGAGCACTGATTGTGAGGGGAGGCGTGCAGTTATCCTGCACGCGTGAAGCAACGGGTGGTGGACAGCTGCGAGCAGAGCACCCGCGCTCAGAAAACCACAGCTCAAACATGATTGAGCACAGATTGTGGTTGGCCTGTCAGGGGTTGCTCATCCCGAGGAACGGGGTTGGGGTGCAGACCCGAGGAGAGCCGAGGAGCACTGGGGGTTGCTCATCTCAAGGAGCGGGCGCTCATCCCGAGGAGCGCTGGGGGTGCGCTGGGTGACACGAAGCTGCGAGTGGAGCGCCGATGTTCAGACAGCACAGCAGGCCGCCGCCACCAACGCCACCAGCCACTCCCCGCCGTCAGCTCACAGCTTGCAGTAGGTCGGGATGCTCGCCGGCAGCCCACCCTTGTATGGCGAGGGCGAGGCGCCGAAGCGGTGATCCTGAAAGAAGCGCCAGACTGCGCCGCCGCCCCCCGGGGCCAGCCAGTGCCCCTGGCCGTGGTCACAGATGAAGGCGAACTGCCCGTTGCCCTGCAGCGCCTTGAGGTAGCGCTCGCTGGAGAGCTTGAAGCTGAAGGTGCCCAGCTGGTCCTTGATCCCGCCGTGCATGATCATCGCGGGGAGCTTGTTGGCGGGGTCCTGGCTTGGCGGGGGCGGGAGGAACGGGATCAGGCCGCCGGAGTAGGTCACCACGCTGGCCAGGTAGCCCGAGCGTGTGTAGCTCATCTGGGCCGTCTGCAGCCCGCCGGCGCTCATCCCGACGCTGTGGATGCGGCGCGCGTCGATGCCCACCTGCTGCAGCGCGCAGGCCAGGATCTCGTCGGCCACAGCGTAGTCCCCCGACTTCCAGACGATCCCGCCCGTCTGCACGCCGGTCCGCACGGTGGGCCCCTTGGGCGCGGCGACCATTCCACCCTGGGCCTTGATCGCGTCGATGTTCTTCTGACCCAGACCCAGGGCGGCTTCGCCCGGGTTGCTGGCCGTTCCGTGCCAGTAGAAGACCAGCGGCCCCTTGATGCTGGCCGGCTTCGAGCCGACCCAGAGCTGCACCTTCACGCCGAGGATGGTCACCTGCCCCTGGATGAGCTTGGGGCAGGGCTTGGTGGGCTTGGGCAGCGCCTTGGGGCCGTTCACGGGCAGGTCGGTCTTGAGGACGGGATGATCGGATGTGGGAGCACCCGTGTCCGCCGGTGTTCCGTCCAGGGTCCCGTCCGCTGCCCCGTCGAGCGGGTTGACGGCGTCCTGGCTCGTGGCGGCGTCGACCTGGGGCTTGTCGCTCTGCTCATCACTACAGCCGAGGCAGAGCGAGAGGGAGAAAGAGGGGACGAAGAGGACGAAGAGGACGAACTGAAGGGGTCGGAGGGTGGCCATACCTGAGCCTACCATGGCCTCCTGGTCCTGCCCCCCCAACGGCGTGGATCACCCCAGCGTTGATCGCCCTGCGCTACTGGATGTCGATCTTGATGCAGCAGCCACTAATACAGTAGGTCCCCGATGGGCAGGCGGCCTGCCCCGGCAGCCCGCAGGGCTGCTGGCCGCCCGGGCACTGCAGCGTCGGGGGGACCCCAGCGTCCGCGGTGGTGGTGCCCCCGCCGTCCGTCTTGGGCGGCGGCGCCTTGTAGCACTCAGGAGGCAGCGTCGTCTTGCCCATGCACAGCTCGCACTTGCCGCAGGGGTTGTAGCACCCTGGCACCGGCGTACAGCGCGGACACTTGGTCTTGTCCAGGATCGTCTTGAAGGTGCAGGTGCCGTTGTTTTTGGCGTCCTTGGCCCCGATGTAGACGAAGGCGTCCTTGCCGCCTGCCGCCTTGCCCGCCAGCGCGGGGAAGGTGCAGCAGCCGAAGCAGTCGCAGCCGTTGGGCGTCAGGGGCACGCAGTACTTGGCGCAGCTCGCGGATTGCGGCACTGGACAGAACTTGCCCCCGATCTTCTTGGCGTCGTACTTACACGACGGGTTGGGCTCCAGGGGGTCGCACTGGTGGTCCCACCAGCAGCTGTCGTTGCCCATCCCGTTGCCGTAGTCGAAGTAGCAGTCGACGTGGCAGGTGGAGCCAGTCACCCCACCCACACCGGAGATCAGCGCTGGCCCCTCGGTGTTGTCACAGGGGCCCAGACACTCGGGATCCTTCGCGTCGATCAGCTTGTCGCCGTCGTTGTCTGTGCAGTCGCCGCACTGGGTCTGGTGGGTCAAGCAGGTGATCGGCTTGCAGACCCACGGTATCCCGCTGTCCTTTTTGACCACCGTGCCGGTGTCTTTTTTGACCACGACGCCGACGTCCACCGGGACTGGACCCGCCTCGGTGTAGTAGACCGGTCCGGCTTCGGTTTTGTAGATGGTACCTGCCTCGGTGTACTTGACGATGTGCCCCGCCTCCGTGTTGATCCAGCCCCCATCATCCAAGGTAGGGTTCACCGGGTCGTCATCACAGCCAGCGACGAGGATCGTCGCAGTCGCAACCAAGAGCCATGAAATCTTGCGACACTTCATCATCGAGATCCCTCCGCCTAGTTGTCGTGCGCTGTGCCGCAATGTGTGCAAGGCAGGTACAGCGCACGTGTCCACTTCGACTACGACCATTACTCTAAAGCTGTTCCAGACTTTTTTGGATTTCTTTTACTGGGTGCGGCTCAGCTCAGCCCGAAGAGCCGGGCCGCGTTGTCGTGCAGCACCTGGCGCCGCGCCTCTGGCGCGCCCTCGGTGGCCAGCAGCAGCTTGGCCAGCGGCATGACCTGGCTGTAGAAGGGCCAGTCGCTGCCCATCATCACCCGCCCCTCGGGCCCGCGCTCCACGATCCGCCGCACGTTGGTGAGGCTCTGGCTTGAGGTCTCGAGGTAGACGTTGTCATAGCGCAGCGCCAGGTCCAGGGCCTGCTCCATCTGCAGGGCCCCGGAGTGACCCAGCACGAAGATCGTCTGCGGGTGCTCCGCCACGGCTGGCTCGTAGAGCGGCAGCTGGCAGCGCCGCCGCCCGGCCTTGGGCTCGATCCCCACGGGGCCACAGTGGAACAGCACGGGCAGGTCCCGCTCCCCGCAGAGGCAGTAGAGCTCCATGGCCCGTGGGTGATCCGGCCGGATCATCTGGGTCGCCGGGTGGACCTTGACCCCGCGCGCGCCCAGCGCCTTCTGGCGGTCCAGCAGCGCCGCCCTGCCCCGTGACATGGGGTGCACCGATCCCAGCGAGAGCAGCTCTGGCCGATCGGCCACGGCCCGCAGGTAGGCGCCCGCATTGTCCGAGAGGACGGGGAAGTCGATGGGCAGCAGCACCGAGGCCGACACGCCCACGTCCTGCATGTCCCGCAGCAGGTTGGGCACGGTGTGCGTGGCGCGCATACCGCCGCCGGTGAGGCTCAGCGCCGTCAGATCCCAGGTCAACCGCTTGAGCGCGCGCGCGCTGAAGTTACGGTTGGCGTAGACCTCCAAATCCAGCGCGTCGTCGACGTCGAGGTAGAGCCGTGTCTTGTCGTACGCGCGCTGCAGGTCGAGCCGCGAGGGCAGCAGGTAGGCCAGCGCCAGGTGGGTGTGGACGTCGATGGAGGGACCGAAGGAGGGGTCGGCCAGCACCAGGCGCCCGTCGCCGTCCAGGTCGAAGTAGGGCAGCCGCGCCAGCCCTGCGTGGCTGGCGAAGCGTGTGGGGGGCGGATCGATCATGGGCGTGGGCATCTTCGTTCAGCTCTCCTCTCTCTTGCCTCAGCTCCCGGCGACGAGCACGACGCCGCCGGCCAACAGCAGGCCGAAGATCAGCAGCCTGAAGGTCATGGCGTCGACCTTGTTGTGCAGCCACTCCCCGGCCACGATCCCAAGCCCCAGGGGCAGCAGCATCAGGGCGGACAGCCGCGTTGTCTCCCAGGTGACCATACCGCGGATCACGTAGCCCACCATCAGGATCAGGTTGAGCAGCAGCCAGAGCAGGCTCAACGTGGCGCGGAAGGCGCCCTTGTCCGGCAACGCACGGCTGGAGAAGTAGACCGCCATGGGGCCGCCGGAGGCGTAGAGCCCGTGCATCAGCCCGCCCCCCAGCAGCACCAGCACCACCTGCCAGGTGCTCAGCGGCCGGTTGAGCGCCGCCGAGCGCCGGTTGAGCACCAGGCGCAGCAACTCGAACGCCGACAGCGCCACCACGAAGGTGCCGAAGCCCAGCTTCAGCACACCGCCCGAGCCGAGATAGAGCAGCAGCATCCCCGCCGGCATCCCGGCCACCATGAAGGGCAAGATCCGCCGTAGCAGCACCGGCCACTCGATGTCGCCCCGGTGGCGCAGCACGATGTAGGTGCTGACCAGCAGGTTGAGACGCACCAGCACCTCTACCCCATGGACACCCGCAGGTTGAGGCCCACCAGCACCGGCAGCAGGGTGTCCATGGGGTAGAGGTGCACCGCCATGGTCAGGGCCAGCACGTTGCAGCCGAACCCCATCGCCGCCTCGATACCAAAGGAGAGGAAGACAATGACTGCTAACAACGCCTGGGCCATGGGATGGTGTCCATATAGTACGCTGGCGGGCTTTCAGCAAGCGAGCCACCGAGGCCATCAACGGCTTTGACACCGACGAGCAAAGCGGGCACCGTGAAGACCTCTACACCCTATACTTAGATGACCTGGAAAGAAGTCGAGAGCGTCCTGATCCCAATCCAGCTGCTGCTGGCCATGCTGGGTATGGGCGCGACGCTGGGCCTGCGCGAGTTCTTCAACGTGGTCCGTCACCCCGCCGGGGTGACCATCGGCGTGGCGCAGCAGTGGGTCATTGTGCCCCTGCTAACGCTGGCCGTGGCCTGGACCTTTCAGCTCTCGCCGGGCTGGGCCGTGGGCCTGTTGCTGGTGGCGGTGACCCCGGGCGGCGCCTTCTCCAATCTGATGACCTTCCTGGCCAAGGGGCACACGCCGCTCTCCATCGCCGTGACCCTCGTCTCCACCCTGGCCTGTATCGGCACCGCGCCGCTGATCCTGCGCCTGACCGCCTCGGGGCTGCTGCCGGCGGACTTCTCCCTGCCCGCCGGCCGGATCATCCTCGAGGTCTGCTCCTACCTCGTGATGCCCCTGATCGCGGGGATGGCGATCTTCCGCTTCCTGCCCCGACGCGCCGCGCTGATCAGTAAGATCGCCATCTGGGCCAGCCTGACCCTGGTGCTGACCATCGTCGCCGGCGCGCTCTTCGCCAAGCGGATCGAGGTGGGCAGCTACGGCTGGCAACCGCCAGCGATCATCATCCTCTTCGGCCTGCTGATCCACCTGGTCTCCACCGAGGTGACCCACCTCTTCAGACGCTACGACGACGAGACCATGGCCCTGGCCATCGAGGTCTCGGTGCGCAACGGCGGCGTGGGGCTGCTGCTGCTGAAGTTCTTCTTCACCGACCAGCCTGCGCTTCAGGGGCAAGCGCTTTACACGATCTTGTTCTACACGGGGATTCAGATCTTCGTGCCGATCCCCGCCATCCTGCGCCACCGGGCGAAGCTCAGCCCGCTGTGGTTCCGCTCGGCGCGGAAGCGACCCGAGGTGTCCTGACACCTCCACTGCGCCGCCCGCTCATCCCCCGCCCAGCAGCCCCAGCACCGCCCGAGCGCCGGCCCGCCCAGAGCTCGCCGCGCCCATACGCAGCGCGGCCTGGCGCATGTTGGCCAGTTCGCCCGGGTGGTGCAGCAGCTTGGTCAGCGCGGCGTGGGCCTCCTCCGCGTCGTCGGCGCGCACCGCGGCGCCCCGCTGCACCAGCGCGGCGCAGTTGGCCTCCTCCTGCCCGGCCAGAGGCCTCAGCGCGATCAGCGGCACACCCACCGCCAGCAGCTCGGCGCAGGTCACGCCCCCCGGCTTGCTCACCGCCACGTCCGCCGCGGCGATGTAGTCCACCATGTTGTCCACGTAGCCCCGCACGTGCAGCGGCGCCCCTGGCGACCGCGCGGCCAGCGCCTCGGCCCCGCGCCGCAGCTCGTCGTTGTTCCCCGCGATCAGCACCAGCTGCAGCGGGCCCGCCAGCGAGGCCAGCGCCTCGGCGGTCTGCAGCACCGGCCCCAGCCCCAGGCCGCCCCCCAGCAGCAGCAGCGTCAGGCGGCGCGGATCGACGCCGATGCGCCGCCGGGCCTCGGCTGCGTCGGGCAGCGCCGAGAACGCCCCACGCAGCGGGATCCCGGTCGCCGCCACCGCGCCCGCCGGAGCGCCACTCTGCTCCAGCTGGCGGGCCACCTCGGGGGTGGGCGCCAGGTAGAGGTCCACGCCCTTGACCACCCACGCCGGGTGACCGTCGTAGTCGGTCACCACCGCCACCAGCGGCGCGACGATCTCACCGCCACGCCGCAGCCCTGCGCCGAGGCCGCAGGCCACCGGATGGGTGGCGATCAACAGGGCCGGGTTGAAGCGCAGCGCCCGCGGCAGCAGCTCCTCGGCGCGGAAGTCGTCCACCAGCTCACTCAGCGGCCGGAAGAGCTTGAGCAGGGAGCGCTGCTTGTAGATCAGCCCCCACAGATCTGGCGTGCTCTCCTGGACGCCGAGGTAGAGGTCCCGGGCGATCTGCTTGGCGTTGGGCCCCAGGTAGTCCAGCGCCTCCAGGACCTCGAAGCGGCTCCCCGGCCGCAGCACCTCGATGGCCTGCTGCAGCGCCAGGGCGGCCAGGCGGTGCCCCGCCCCC
>SWBW01000699.1_pt1 | contig 14395 bp, 18 predicted proteins | sample 4693041 | NCBI WGS metagenome assembly SWBW01 (sample SAMN10267271, study PRJNA491770) | bioreactor metagenome | isolation source: DHS bioreactor inoculated with marine methane seep sediment | place: Japan: Omine Ridge, Nankai Trough | collected 2006-05-06 | reverse complement strand
TAGCGGTAAAGCAATAATTGTACAATCTACTAATTTGCCAAACGAAAAAGTGAATGTCAATATTAGATTAGAAGAAATCTAAAAATAATCTACAAATAACTCAAAAATAACTTCAGAGTATTTATAAAAAAATAACACGTCTCATGATGTGTTATTTTTTTATGTATTTTCTTTATTTACAGCTCGTCGTATAGCGCTTTTTGCATGAGAAGTTTTTACAAAATTGAGCCAGTCTGCATTTGGGGAAGGTCTATTTTTATCTTTTATTATTTCTATAATTTGTCCATTTCTCACAACAGAATCAAGTGAGGACATTTTACCATCTATCTTTGCTCCAGTTGCTGTATGACCAACATCAGTGTGAATCGCATATGCGAAATCAATGACGCTAGCTCCTTCAGGTAGTTCTATAATATCTCCAAGTGGAGTAAATGCAAAGATATGATTTTTTAAGAAATCTACCTTAAGACCTTCCATAAACTCTTCTGGATTATTACCAAGGTCTTCTTGCCATTCTTGTAGTTGTTTAACCCACTCAACTTCTTTTTTATCAACTTCAGTTTCTTTTGGCAGGAAGTAACTTCGCCAACCTTTTTTCTTCTTTGTTTCATATAGCCAATGAGCTGCAATTCCAAACTCAGCTTCATCATGCATTTTCTGTGTTCTTATTTGTATTTCCATAACTCGACCATCTGGTCCGAATACTGTAGTGTGTATTGATTGGTATCCATTTGGTTTTGGTAGTGAAATATAATCTTTGATACGTCCTATCATTGGACGGTATTTTTTATGTACGATTCCAAGAGTCTCATAGCATTCTGCAACATCTTTGACAATTACTCGCACAGCAATTAAATCAAAAACTCTATTTATATCCATATCATGTTTTTGTAATTTCATATGAAGACTCTGGATATTTTTAGCTCTACCATGAATATCTTTGGCATGAATTCCTTCATTCTTGAGTGATTGCTCTATTTCAATAATGGCCTTATCGACATATAATTCTTTTTCTTTTAATTTTTCTTCGCTAAGGAGTTTAGCTTTTTTATATTCCTCTGGTTGCAAATACATAAAAGACAAGTCAGCAAGTTCACTACGAATCTCTCCAATTCCTAATCTGTTTGCAATAGGTACATATATTTCCATTGTTTCATTCGCAATTCGAATTCTTTTATCTGGACGCAAATGCTCTAGTGTTTGCATATTGTGCAATCTATCAGCAAGTTTGATGATAACAGTTCGAATATCAGCACCCATAGCAAGAAACATTCTTCTCCAATTTTCAAGTTTATGTTCTTCTTTTGTGCCACGCAATTTGATGCGACCAAGTTTAGTTATACCTTCTACCATTTGAGAGATATCTGGTCCAAACTTTTTGGAAATAGTAGATAATGTTTCTGAAGTATCCTCTGGAACATCATGCAAAAGACCTGCTGCAACTGTGCGGGCATCCATCCCGATTGTTGCTAATATTTTTGCAGTTGATAATGGGTGATGAATGTAGGGCATACCACTAGCTCGTTTCTGATCTCCATGAGCTTTATGTGCAAATTCAAAAGCATTACGTACAAGTTTTTCACCATCATGATTTGGTGGATTTTTGAATGATTTTATAACTTCATCAATTGTAATTTCAGTCTGTTTCATAATAACTTTAGTATAATCTAAAACTTGAAAAGTTGAAAGGTTAAGGAGCTTATTGCAAATTGTAGATTCATTTGCAATAATGATATATATGAATATAAATAAACCACTTGCAGAACGTGTGCGTCCTCAGACAATTTCAGATTTTTATGGTCAAGAGCAGCTCATCGGAGATGGTCAAATTTTACGTACAATGATTGATAATGATAAAATATCATCTATGATTTTGTGGGGACCTCCTGGTACTGGTAAGACCACATTGGCAAGAATTATTGCTAGTGAAACATCTGCTCACTTTGTACAGTTGTCAGCTATTAATGCTGGCGTGAAAGATGTGCGAGCGGCTATTGCAGATGCTGAAAGCTATGCAAGACTTGGAACAAGGTCAATATTATTCATAGATGAGGTTCATAGATTTAACAAAGCACAACAAGATGCTTTTTTGCCAAGCGTTGAGGATGGTACAATCATTTTTATAGGAGCAACAACCGAAAATCCTAGCTTTGAAGTGAATAGTGCATTATTGTCTCGTGCTAGAGTTTTTGTGTTGAAGTCACTTGAAAAGGGAGACATTGTACAGATTGTGGACAATACACTAAAAAACTCACAAGAAAATTTAGGAGTTCAAAAAATAAAGATAAAGAAAAATGTCAAAGAATATTTAGCGCTGATGTCAAATGGTGATGCGAGGACGGCACTAAATGCATTAGAAGTTGCAGTTGAATTTGCTAATTCAGAAAATGAAGAAGATAGTTGTACAGTGTTAAAGAAACATATAGAACAAGCTCTTCAAAATTCAAATCTATTATATGATAAAAATGGGGAGGAACATTATAATTTAATTTCAGCGCTACATAAGTCTATGCGTGGAGGAGATGCGGATGCAAGTATTTATTATTTAGCTAGAATGCTTAAAGGTGGCGAAGACCCATTATATTTAGCTAGAAGAATTGTAAGATTTGCATCAGAAGACATAGGACTTGCAAATTCATTTGCATTACCTCAGGCAGTTGCAGCGTATGATGCATGCAGATTTATAGGTATGCCTGAATGTGGTGTGAATCTTGCTCAAGCTGTTGTATATATGGCCAAAAGTAAAAAAAGTATTTCAGTTTATGAAGGATATAAAAGTGCACTTGATGATGTAAATGATTTGGGAAATTTACCAGTACCACTACACCTTCGGAATGCACCTACAAAAATGATGAAAGATTTGGATTATGGTAAGGATTATAAATATACACCCATGTCAACAAAAGAAGAAAATGAAACGCAGCAGTTTTTACCCGATAAGATAAAAGATAAAAAGTATATAAAATAAAAATGCTGTGAAATTATTTCACAGCATTTTTTATAAACTAACGGTTATTAGTTATAATTGTTAAGTCATTGAGACCGTAAACACATTTTCGAAAGTTGTAGATGAAAGCAGTTTGTTCTGTGAGTGTTTTTTCGATCATCTGAACGAATGTATCTAACTCTACAGAATCAATCTGTATTGATTTGATGAGTCTTTCAAAATAACTCTCCACTACGACAACCAAATCTTCAGCCTCAGAAATATCAGAAATTGATTCAAAATCTTGGCCGAGGATTCGTAAACAGCATTCATTTTTAACTATGATAGCATTATCATGCACAGGATTATGCTTTTGGATATACTTTAATATTAGAGTAAGTCCAGATTTTTTAATTTCTCGGTAAGCCTCACTAATTAAAGCTGTATATATGGGATTTGGACCTGGCTCTAATGTGGATGTTTCGCATATGTGAATATCCGACAAGTTTTTGTCAGGCATCAAAATCAACATTCCAACAACTTGATTAGTATTGTCATTGAAGCAGGTTATAATTTTACCACCTGAGCGCATAATTGTTTCCCAATAATTCCAAGAAACTTTAGGTGCATCTGGCATGATGATTTTTCGTAGTGAATTCAAATCATCAACACAACTTATTGCAATAGCATTTGTTCCAATTGAATGAGACATGTAAATCTCCTTTTTTAAATGAACCAACTTTTATAATGAATTTAGTTTACATCTTTTTGTACACTTGTCAATGTATGACTTTATTTTTATACTTTGACTTTTTATTAGTATTGTATTATTTTAACAGTATCCAATATTAACGCTTTAAAAAACAAGGAGAGAAGAAATGTCACAAGATACAGACTTACAACTAGATAATCTAGTTTGCATTAATTTATGCCCAATCCTTGTCTCATGTCATGATACCTACCCAACAAAAGATGGTGACACTACTGGCACGCTTTGGAGACCAAAAAATCTTGCCCAAGTGCGAGAACGTCGTACTGCAGCCGGTAAAAGATTTTTCAAAGCCTTTAAACTCGAAAAAGGAGTCTAATCTGCAGAGATCAACCTCCTCTAGGCACCAAAACCTCACGACAACATATTGTCGTGAGGTTTTTTACATAAATAATGTGATAAACATTTTAAATATTAATTATTTTTATATAATAGATAGTACATATATTTTGTTTTGACACAGTGTTGTTGTATAATTTTAGTTATTAATTACTGAGTATTGGTTTATGAAATGTCCATTTTGCAAAAAACCTCAACAAACTAAAGTTGTTGATTCTAGAAGTATAAAAAAAGGTCGTGCTGTTCGTCGTAGACGTGAATGTTTAAAGTGTAGTGAAAGATTTACTACTTATGAAGAAATCGAATTATTAAGGTTAACTGTAGTTAAGCGTGATGGAACAAAAGAAGAGTACAATAGAGAAAAAGTTGAAAGTGGTCTTAGAAGGGCATTGAAAAAACGGCCTGTTAAGGAAGAACAGATTGAAAAGTTGATTTCAGAAATCGAATATGAAATTCAATCAAAAGAAAAGAGGGAAATGAAGAGTCGTGCAATAGGTAAAATTATTATGAATAAGTTGCGAGATGTAGATGATGTTGCATTTATACGATTTGCAAGTGTGTATAAGTCTGTTGGTTCTGTGGACAGTTTTCGAAAAGTTATTCAAGAGATAATGGAGGATTAATCGATAAAAGATTGGATAGTATATCATGAAGATAAGTGTACGAGTAGTTACAAGGGCGCATAAAAATATTGTCCAAAAATGTAGTGATAATAGTTATAGAATACGTACAACAATTATCCCAGTTGATGGGAAAGCAAATAAAGCAATTTTAAAACTTTTAGCTGATTATTTCAAAGTACCCAAATCTAATATAAAAATACTAAAAGGACAAAAAAGTAAAAATAAAATCATTGAAATAATGTAAACTTACTAATTTTTAATTAGGTAAATAATGTCCTTATCTCACATATCAAAATTTGTGTTGTGGGGATCTGTGGGATTTATTTGTGGGATAGGGTTATTTTCTTTTTTGGATGTATCTATAGATACATCTATTTTTGTTATTAGCACTTTTATTATTATATTAATTTTTGTTTTTTATAAAAAAGAGTGGGTTTGGTGTCTCGTTCTTTCTGTATTATTTTTGGTCATGGGCATGGTTACAATGAACGAAGTTTTAAGCGAAATTGATAATGTAAAAAATAATGTTGGAGAAAAACTGTTTGGTGTTGCTATAGTCAAAAAAGATGTTGTACAAAAAGGTTGGAAATCTGATGTTGTATTGACGTATATTGAGGGTAATACTGTTTTAATAAAAGATGAAAAGTATACAGATTTGAAATGGGGAAGTCTTGTGAATTTAAAATGCATAACAGGATTACCAGAGCAATATAATGACTTTGATTATCAAAAATATTTATTTATGAACGGAGTTGAATATATTTGTGATGATTTTGAATACGAAACCATAGGATTTGAACAAAGTATCTTGAGTAGATTGGCAGTATTTAGAAATAAAATGGAAAGTATTGTGAATAATATAATTCCATCTCCTCAGGCAGCATTGGCAAATGGGCTTCTTTTTGGAGGTGATGATAGACTATCTGATGAATTACAAAATAATTTCTCAACAACAGGCATGACTCACATAGTTGCGGTATCTGGATACAATGTATCAGTCATTGTCGCAGTTGTTATGGGAATCGTTATTTTCATGGGAGTAAACAGACGGCATTCTGTGATATTTGCAATACTAGCAGTTATATTTTTTGTGGCACTTATAGGATTTCCATCTTCGGGTGTACGAGCAGCTATCATGGGTTCAATGATTTTGATAGCGGCATCATATGGAAGAGTATCTCATGCATATGGAGCAATATTTTTCACGGGGGCTATTATGATAGCATTTAATCCTTTGCTACTTAGGTATGATGTTGGGTTTCAATTATCATTTTTAGCAACACTTGGAATAGTTGCTGTATATCCAATATTAGAAAAATATTTTGTTTCTAAAAATAAAGCATTTGGAATTGTGGATATATTATTATTGACTGTAAGTGCTCAAATACTTGTACTACCAATTATTGCATATAATTTTCACACAATATCAGTAGTTTCGTTATTGGCAAATATTTTGATATTGCCCATAATACCAGTGACAATGCTGCTTGTATTTATGACTGTAGTAAGTAGCTTTGTTTTTTATCCAATAGCATTGATGTTTGGTTGGATGGCGTATTTTTTACTTTCTTATGAAATATTTATAATAGATATTTTATCAAAAATTTCGTGGAGCAGTATTGCTGTGGAAGATGTTAACATAATGTGGTTTATAATTTATTATGTGATAGTTGTAAGTATTGTTTATTTTGTAAATAAAAAAATATTATATGAAACATAGAAGAATAATATACATAGTTATGATTGCCGCTATAGTTGTCGGAATAATATGTGGAATGATTATTTACCAAATGTATAATAAAGATGAAGTAATTGTAGCATTTCTAGATGTGGGACAGGGTGATGCAATTTTAATATCAAAAGGTTCACAACAAATTTTAATTGATGGTGGCCCAGATGGAACAGTTCTCATGGAGCGATTGGGTAAATATATTCCATTTTGGGATAAAAATATTGAAATAGTAATTGCAACTCATCCTGATGGTGACCATATAGATGGACTCATAAGTATATTCGAAAATTATTCTGTAGATCAATTTTGGCATACTGAAGCAAGTAAAGATACATCTATAAGTACAAAATTATTTCAAAGTGCAAAAAAAGAAAAAGAATTAAAAGATATAACTGCTTTTAATGGGCTGGGTATGAGTATGGAAGGGGTTAATCTGAGTGTAATCTATCCATTTAATGAAAGAGTTGGAGATGTTGAGGACATAAATAATGTGAGTATTGCATTAATTTTACAAATCAGTGATGAATTTTTCTATTTAGGGGGTGATTTATCAAGTGATATTGAGGATATTTTGCCAATAGACGATACAATTACAGTGCTCAAAGCTAGTCATCATGGTTCAGCATCATCCACAAGTGAAACATTTTTGGAAAAAGTTAATCCTAGAGATGTAATAATATCAGCAGGAAGGGAAAATAGATATGGACATCCACATGAAGATGTATTGAATAGGATATTAGATGTTAGTGCACATATATTTCGCACAGATAAATTAGGTGACATTGTTTACATTTGCAATGACGATTGCACTATAAGTGTAAGATAAATAAAGTATGAAAAATAGTTATTTACAGGTTGCATTTTTGATGTTATAATTTTTTGTAATGTTTTATAAATAATTATAAATAATCATATGGACAAAACATCAAGAAGAGAGAGAACTTTTGTAATAATTAAACCTGATGGAGTACAACGAGCATTGATTGGTGATATTGTTGGACGATTTGAGAGAACTGGGTTAAAATTTGTAGGATTTAAATTTTTAGTACCCACTGAAGAACAATGTTGGACTCATTATAATAAAACAGATGATTGGTTTTTGGAAAAAGGTGCAAATATTGCCAGTGCTCGTAAAGAGGCGGGTGTGCCAGTTGAAAAGGATGAAATTGATTATGGAAAGGATATTATAAAACAATTAGTGACATTCATGACATCTGGTCCGGTACTTGCAATGGTGTTGGAAGGTAACAAGGCTGTTGGAGTTGTGACGAAGCTAGTTGGAGCTACAGAGCCTTTATCATCAGATGTCGGAACAGTGCGTGGTGATTATACAGTCGATTCATATGACTTAGCTGGTGTTGATGAAAGAGCAGTACGAAACTTAATCCATTGCAGTGATTGTCCAGAAGAAGCTGAAAGGGAGACGAAAATTTGGTTTGATAAAAGTGAATTAATTGATTATCGTTTGATAGGCGAACAAATTCAATATGATGTTAATTTGGATGGAATTTTAGAGTAAAAAAGATAAAATTTGTAAAGTTTAAGAATAATAAAAGACTGTAATTTCTTAACTTTATGATTTGTAAATAAAAGCTCTTGACATTGAAATCAAATAATGATAATGTGTTTATACTGTTTTGAACTTCAAGATGAACTTGATGTGATTACAGAAACACTTGCATAGATAAAAAAAATTATCTATAATACAATGTGTTAGTTTTTTTATGTTTATAAATTTTTTAAATTAATAATTAAGTTGCTTGTATGTGTGGTTAATTGCATACAAAGCACAAAACAAAAGATATGGCTGAAGATTTTGATCGTAGTAAACCGCATGTAAACGTGGGAACAATTGGTCACGTTGATCATGGTAAGACAACTACAACTGCTGCACTATTGCACGTACTTTCTATGAAAGGTCTTGCAGAAAAAAAGAATGTTGATGAAATTGATAATGCTCCAGAAGAAAGAGAGCGTGGTATAACTATTGCTACAGCTCACTGTGAGTACAATTCAGAAAAACGTCATTATGCGCACGTTGACTGTCCAGGACATGCTGATTATATTAAAAACATGATTACAGGTGCTGCACAAATGGATGGTGCTATCTTGGTAGTAAGTGCTACTGATGGACCTATGCCACAGACTCGTGAGCACATTCTACTTGCTAGACAAGTTGGTGTACCAGAAATCGTTGTATTTATTAACAAAACTGACCAAGTTGATGATGAAGAGTTAGTAGAGTTGGTAGAAGAGGAAGTTCGTGAACTTCTTACAAAATATGAATTTGATGGAGAAAATGCAACAATCGTTCGTGGTAGCGCAATTAAGGCTCTTGAAACAACTAGTCCTGATGATGCTGATGCAAAACCAATGCTTGATTTGTTAGATGCTCTTGATGATAAGATTCCTACTCCAGAACGTGATACAGAAAAACCATTCCTAATGCCTATTGAAGATATTTTCTCAATCGAAGGTCGTGGAACAGTTGTAACAGGGCGAATCGAACGTGGACAACTAAATCTAAATGATGAAGTTGAAATCATAGGACTTCGTGATACTCAAGTAACTACAGTTACTGGAATCGAAATGTTCAATAAAAATCTTGATCATGGTGAGGCTGGTGATAATGCTGGAATCTTGCTTCGTGGAACAAAGAAAGAAGATGTAGAGCGAGGACAAGTGCTTGCAAAGCCTGGAAGTATTACTCCACATGTAGAATTTGAATGTGAAGTATATATTCTTACAAAAGAAGAAGGTGGACGACATACTCCATTTTTCAAAGGTTACAAACCACAATTTTATATCCGAACAACTGACGTAACTGGTGAAGTTATTTTGCCAGAAGGAACAGAGATGGTAATGCCTGGTGATACAATCACTTTGACAGTGCGACTTGGTTCTGAAGTTGCTATGGAAGAAGGAATGCGATTTGCAATCCGTGAAGGTGGACGAACTGTTGGTGCTGGTGTAGCAACAAAAATCGTAAAATAATCAAAAAGAAAGAAGTGGATGACTTTAACATCTTGTTAAAGTCATCCCTTCTCTCATTTTTGTGGGAAGTAATTTATTAAGTGTTTTATTTCGTGGTGGCTAAGAAAGAAGAAGCAGCAACTAGAGTACGTATCAAAATAAAGGCGTACGACAATAAGGTTATTGATAAGTCTGCAAAACAAATTGTTGAAACAGCAGCAAGGACAGGAGCTCAAATTTCTGGTCCAGTGCCGTTACCAACACAAATTAAAAAAATGACTGTAAACAAGTCTACTTTTGTGCATAAAACTGCACGCGAGCAATACGAAATGCGTACACATAAGCGTTTGATCGATATTATCAATCCCTCACCAAAAACTATTGAGGATTTGACAAATCTTGATTTACCGGCTGGTGTAAGTATTGAAGTTAAAATGTAGTTTGTTTAGCATAAACTAGAATTATCTAGTTTATGTCTCATGTTAGTAATTTAAAATTAATATATAAATAGTTTTTATTTATTTATTAGTTTTGGTATTAAAATAGTGTTTCGTTAAAGTCTTACTAATATAAAAATGTAAGATACTAAGCGAGCTAGATAGTTTTTATTTAGTCATTTCAAGAAGAGTCTTGACAAATAAAAAGTTTTTCTGTACAATAGTATAGAAGAATTTAAAATAATTCTGGCTTAGTTTTAAGGCCATTTTTTATTTGAAAAATTTAGAATATATAATTTTACATATTATGAAATTTGTTTTAGGGAAGAAATCAGGGATGACAACAATATATAATGAAGATGGCGCTCAAAATGTGACGCTTGTTAATGTTGTTCCAAACACTATTGACTTGATAAGGAATGAAGAGCGTGATGGATACAGCGCTGTTAGACTTTCTGTTGATAAAACAAAAAACGTTAAATATACAAGAGAATTTCGTGTTAACAATATAGATGATTACAGAAAAAATGATACTGTTTCTGCTGATGTGTTTGAAGTTGGCGATGTAGTAAGTGTATCTGCGATTAGTAAAGCTAAAGGTTTCCAAGGTGTTGTGAAAAGACATGGATTTAAAGGAGGTCCTGCTACTCATGGACATAGACATGTACTTCGTTCTGGAGGATCAATTGGTAGTGCATATCCACAACATGTATTAAAGGGAAAGAAAATGGCTGGACGAATGGGAGGTAATCTGTCCACAGCACAAGGTTTGAAAATTGTTGCTGTTGATAAAGAGACAAATACAATAGCAATAAAAGGAGCTGTTCCTGGTGTTGCTGGTCGTATAGTTGAAATAGTAAGCGCATAGATAAATTTGATTTTAAAGAATATTATGACAAAGATAGATGTATACAATATAAAAGGAGAGAAGTCAGGTGATATTTCGCTAGATGATGCTGTTTTTGGAATCGAAAAGAATGATGTTTTAGTACACCAAGTTTTTGTTGCCCAATCTGCAAATAGAAGAAGCGGTAGCGCACATACAAAAACACGATCAGATAGACGTGGTGGTGGTAAAAAACCTTGGAAGCAAAAAGGAACAGGTAATGCTCGTACAGGATCAATACGTAATCCTATCTGGCGTGGTGGTGGTATAACTTTTGGACCATTAAAAAATCGAAATTTCAAAAAATTAATCAATGAAAAAATGAAACAGAAAGCACTTTTGATAGCCTTGTCTGAAAAAGTTAGAGCAGATAAGCTACGTGTGATAGATTCATTGAAAATTGAAGATGGCAAGACTAAAACAGTTGCTACAATGATAAAAGGCTTGGATTTGAATAAAAGTATGATGATAGGATTCTCTGCTACTGAAAAAGGTAGTCATATTGCAGCTCGTAACATTGATAGATTAAATACTATAGAAACAAATCAGTTAAATGTATATGATGTTTTGAATTCAGAATATTTGATTGTAAGTGAAGATTCAGTTAAGCAGTTGGTTAGTAAATTTACTGCATAATTAATAAAGAATATATGGGAATTTTTGGTAATAAAAAAGAAGATATAAAAGAGGGTGTTTCTACTGAGAAAAAAGTGGAAAAAACGTCTAAGAAGAAAGATAAATCATCTGCAAAAGATGTTGCGTCAACCTCATCTGCTTATGGAACTATTGTAGCTCCTATAGTAACTGAGAAGTCGCATGCAATGGCTTCTGAAGGTAAATACACATTTCGAGTTGAAAAGACTGCTACAAAAAAGGATGTGAAACGTGTTGTACAAGAAATGTACAAAGTAGATGTTGAAAATGTGAATATGATAGTTGTGAAGCCAAAAAGGCGAACTGTAAAATATGATAGAGGTTATCAAAAGTTATATAAAAAAGCAATTGTAACAGTAAAAGAGGGACAACATATTGCAGTTTTTGAAGGAGTATAAGTAAAAGTATATAAATAAGAATTATGGCAATTAAAGTATACAAAAGAAATAACGCTGGGAGACGCAATATGTCTATTGTGAAGCCTGATGCTGTTACAGATAGAAAGCCTGAAAAGTCACTTTGTGTTTCTTTGAATCAAAAATGTGGACGTAGTAATGGTAAAATTTCAATTCGTCATCGTCAAAGAGGCGCAAAGAAGTTATACAGAATGGTTGATTTCAAACAAGATAAGTTTGATATACCAGGAACAATTACTTCAATTGAAAAAGATCCAAATAGGAGCGCTTTAATAGCATTGGTAGTATATGCAGATGGTGAAAAAAGATATGTATTAGCAACTGAGAAGATGCGTGTTGGTGATAAAATTATTTCTGGAGAAAAAGTAGCGTTAGATGATGGAAATCGTACAAAATTAGAGAATATTCTTTCAGGAACTGAAGTTTCAAATGTAGAAATGAAAGTTGGTGGAGGCGGACAGATTATCAGGAGTGCTGGAAGTAGTGCATTGATTATGAGTCATGATGAAAAATATGCTCAAATTAAAATGCCTTCAGGTGAAATACGTTTAATAAGTAAGGAATGTTACGCAACCATTGGAGCTGTTAGCAATTTTGAACATAATGCAGTAAAGATTGGTAAGGCTGGACGAGCAAGACATATGGGTAAGAGGCCTGCTGTTCGTGGTAGTGCTATGAACCCGGTAGATCATCCACATGGAGGTGGTGAAGGTTGTCAACCAATTGGGTTGAAGTATCCAAAAACTCCATGGGGTAAGCATGCTTTGGGAGTTCGTACTAGAAGAAAAAAGAAATTAAGTAGTAAGTACATTGTTCAATCAAGACATAAGAAATAATATAGTAAGTATATGAGTAGATCACTGAAAAAAGGGTTATATGTAGATGAGAGAGTTATCAAAAAAGTTGAGGGTAAAACTCCAAAAGAGACAGGAGTTATAAAGACATGGTCAAGAGCTTGTACAATTACACCAGATATGATTGGATTTACATTCGCCATACATAATGGAAAAGACTTTATAGAAGCTTTGATTTCTGATGAAATGGTTGGACACAAGTTAGGTGAATTTTCACCAACAAGGAAATTTACAAAACATGGAGGTAAAATGCAGAAGGATTTGGATAGCGGAAAATAAATAGTATAAGAAGTGATTTATTAATAAAGAATTATGACAAAAGTAACAGCACAATTGAATAATTTGCGAATTTCACCAAGGAAGGTGCGTTTGGTAGCTGATAGAGTTAGAGGAGTTCAAGTTAGTGAAGCTATCGGATTGATGAAATATGATTTACGTAAGACTGCAGAGCCTTTGGAGAAATTGTTAAAAAGCGCTGTTGCAAATGCTGAAAATAACTTTAAGTTGAATGAAAAGGATTTGTATATTTCAGATATTATTGTAGGAGAAGGTCCAACATTGAAAAGATGGCGACCAAGAGCTTATGGTAGAGCTGCAAAAATCTTGAAAAGAACATCTCGTGTGAGTATTGTTTTGACAGATGGCACTGATAAGGTTGAAAAAAAAGAGGTAAAAAAGAGTAATTCGCAAAAAGATACTAAATAATATTTTGTAATATGGGTAATAAAGTAAATCCAAAAAGCCTTAGGCTAGGAATAACAACGACATGGCGCTCTCGTTGGTTCGGTGGAAATAATTATGCCGAGTTATTAGAGCAGGATGTAGTTATTCGTCGTGCAATTATGAAAAAATGGCGACATGCAGCTATTGCTGATGTAGAAATTGAAAGAAATGAGAAGGCTGTAAAAATCATCATCAAAACATCTAGACCTGGAATGATTATAGGTCGTGGAGGTAGTGGGATTGAAGATTTGATTGCATATATTAAAAAAGATTTTTTTGCGGGAAAAAGAGTTGATGTGAAAGTTGACATTAGAGAGATTAAGCAGTTTGAAGAGAGTGCAGCATTAGTTGCTCAGGATGTTGCTGAACAGTTAGAAAAAAGAATGCCGTTTAGAAGGGTTATGAAAACAACATTGGAACAGGCTATTAAAAATAGAAATATTCAAGGAATGAAAATTTCTTTATCAGGTCGTTTGAATGGAGCAGAAATGAGTCGTGTTGAATGGTTAAGTGAAGGAACTATACCACTTCATACACTTAGAGCAGATATAGATTTTGCTAGAGATGTAGCTCGTACAACATATGGAGCAATTGGTGTGAAAGTATGGGTATATAAAGGTGAAGTTTTCGACAAGAAGAATAAATAATTTGAAAGTTTTTAGGAAAAGATTATGTTAATGCCACGAAAAGTAAAACATAGAAAAATGCATCGCGGAGGCGAGTTGAAAGGAAATGCAACACGAGGAACAGTAGTTAGTTTTGGAAGTTATGGTATGAAGGCTACTACTCAAGGACGTATTTCTGCAAGGCAGATTGAATCTGCTCGTCGTACAATTACTCGTTACATGCAAAGAACTGGTAAATATTGGATAAGAATATTTCCAGATCATCCAATGACAAAGAAAGGTGATGAAACACCTATGGGTAAAGGTAAGGGTACTGTTGATCACTATGTTGTTAAAGTTAGACCAGGTAAAGTAATGTTTGAAGTTGATGGGATAGATGAAGAAACTGCTCGTGAAGCATTTCGTTTGGCAGGACATAAGTTTGGAATTAGAACAAA
>SWBW01004821.1_pt1 | contig 14457 bp, 10 predicted proteins | sample 4693041 | NCBI WGS metagenome assembly SWBW01 (sample SAMN10267271, study PRJNA491770) | bioreactor metagenome | isolation source: DHS bioreactor inoculated with marine methane seep sediment | place: Japan: Omine Ridge, Nankai Trough | collected 2006-05-06 | reverse complement strand
GCGAAAGTAAATATCAGCCGCGAAAGCGCGAGTAGCCTCAGGCTACCAAAAGACCCCTCGAGGGGGTCTTTTGGTTTTGGGAACAAAAGCGTGTTCTAGAACTCTGGCTTGCCTTCCGGGTAACCGGGAGGATAGCCACCGGCCGGATGGTCGATGTTCGGCTCGATAGCCAGGAGACGGGAGACCTCGGCGTTGATGTTAGTCCAGAAGTCATCGTCGCCAGCATCGCCGGCATCAAAGCTCCGGTCTTCGCTGTTGTATTCACGACAGTCGTTGAGAAGTTCTTCGCAGCGGTCGTGGGCGTTGTCGTTCTGCATGTGAGCCAGAACTGTCCAGAGGCGAATTTCCCAACTAGTCATGTTGTAACCGTTGCCATCTCTCATGTACCAGTTGTTGTAGTTCCAGTCCCAGTTCCAGTCACCGTTTTTAGCGTCGGTATCCGCCTTGACAGCCACCTCAAAGTCAGCGGCGGCATCGCCATACTCACCCTGAAGGTAATAGGCGTGTCCGGTGCCAATCCAGGCATCCATGTAGAAGCGGAAGTAGAGGTTGCGGTAAGGGGTGCTGACCTGAGACATCGGGTTACCGATGTTCTGTTTGGCTTCGTTGAGATACACATAGGCAGAGGAGAAGTCGCCATTGGTAATCGCGACCCAACCCTTGCCCGCGTGGGCGTTGGGGTAAGACGGACTCACCTCAAGGGCATCGTCAAAACGATCACTTGCCGTATCAACATCGAGGGTCATCAGCGCAGTCCAGCCCTCGTGGCAGTACTGTTCCGGACTGGATGGAACAGGAACAGTCACCGGCGTGCAGGCGACGAACACCACGGCCAGCGCGACAACCACCAGTCCGAGGATTAGTTTACTCTTCACAGGATTCCTCCTTCATAAGGTCGGCTAAAGGTTTACTCATTGGGGTTTTCCTGGAACTGTCTCCAGCCTCCCCAACATGCCCCTCTAGCCCCCTTGGCGGAAAAGTTAAGTTAAGAACAACCGAGATTCTTCATTTCTTTGGGGAGTCTGAGATGTCCCAAACTCCCCTGTTTGTTCCGACCAACTAGCGGATGAGAACCATCCGGCGGCTGGCGTTCTTCTCGGTTGACTCAAGTTTGTAGAAGTAAACACCGGACTGGGCGGAAACACCGTTAGAGGCGTTACCGTTCCAGCTAATGCTGTGGTGTCCGGCAGAGAGGTTCTCGTCAACAAGGACGTTAACCAAGCGACCGGCAAGGTCGTAAACGGAGAGCTTGACCGCGCCATCAACGGTAGTGGTGAAGTTGATGCTGGTCTCGCCACCGGCACAAATGTACGGGTTCGGGAAGTTCTGCTCCAGGGAGAAGGCATAACGAGGGGCCTCGTCAACTCCACCTTCGTCCACCGTGAACTCGCTGTAGCCAATGGCAAAGACGCCGAAGTCGCTGATGGAGGTGAAGACCTCGTTGGTCTGACGGTCAATCAGAGCTTCCAGGCGATCCCAACTGCTCTCTTCGCCATTCCAGCGATAGAGGGCAAGCTTGTCTTCGTTGTCGATACCGCTGTCGTCGTAGCCAATCCGCAGGGTCGCGCTCTTGGTCAGCTCACCAGCGGCAGTAACCTCGTAGGCGTAACCGACTACGTGGAGGCTCTGACCGTTGTTAACGGAGCTGATCTCTCGAGAGACGGAAGCATCGAACAGAACGGCTTTTGCCTCGCTACCCGAACTAAGAGTCGTCTCTACAGACAGTTTACCACTGGTAACATCGGGACGAGCCATAATGGTAACAGGCGTTCCGACTTCCAGAGCGTTGCCTGGCAGTTCCAGAGTAGCGTTGGAGTTAACACCAACAACGACGGTCTCTTCGCCACTGCGAGCAACGGAGAGGAAGTCATCGAAGGTGGTGGTTCCAAGGTTACCCACGGCATCGCAGGCACTCATAACGACATCGGCGGTACCCTTGAGGTCCAGCGGGTAGTTCCAGGTAGCCGCGTAAACCTGGGGGTCACTGTTATCCCAGGGAGTGTCGTTACCAAATCTCCAGCTTTCCAGCGGGTTAACACCACTGACTTCGTAGACGTAGGTCTCGTCGGCATCCGTCGTCAGGGTGATCATGTACGAAGGACAGGCGAACAATGGTTCGTTAGGAGTAGCGATGAACTCGATGTGCGCACCAAATCCCGGACGAATACCAGCGGTCAAGGCACCACCGCCGGAATTGAAGCTGGGTGCAGTGTGATCTTCGCCAGTATCAACCCAAATCAGCTGGGCTATCGAGTTACCCTTGCCAACCTCAACGGGGATGAAGGGAATCAGCCCAATTTCGTGGTACTGGGTGGCATCGTTGATGCGGATAATTCCACGGTCTCCGAAGACGTTCATGTCCATCGAGACTGCGGGGCTGTCACCGGTCTGTGAAGAATCCTGAACGGTGGCACTATCCATCAGGATGCAAAGACCATCCCAGACCCGGGTGTTTTCTTCGTTGGCAGGATCGCCCCGGAAGGCGTAAACAACATCGTCGCCCGAAGCAAGATCGTTTAGCTCGATGGCGTGAGCGTAAACTGCCGCCAGTCCATCGGGACAATAACGAGCGTTAACCGCGTCATCGCTGGCTACAAACTCTTCTTTGTAGTAGCCCGCAGTAATCATGGTGCCAGTGTACTCACGAGAACTGGCTGGAGCATGACCGACCATCGGATAATGCTGGGGGTTTGTATCTCTGGGGTTGTAGGTGTTGTAGTCATCGATGTAGTAGAAACCCATGTTATTGTCAGCGGTTCCGCTGCCGGCGATAGCCTTGCGATCACCAGTAAACCAGTTCCAGCGGACAAACTCCTCGAACAAGGCACCGTGGGCTCCCCGTGGTTCTTCAAATGTTACCCCGGGGTTAGCGTCTTGCCACATCTCGGCGTGGGCTTCGATGTAATCCCAGGTGGTGCCATCGGGTCGGCGAGAGTAGTAGTCTTCCCAGGTCATCGTCATCGCGTTGACCTGATCCTTCTCGACCATCAGGCTTGCCATACCGTCGTGCTGGATACCCAGGGACTCGATAAAGTGGCTCCAGATGACGGTATCGTAGGTCCAGAGATTACCAGTTGGACTCCAGACGTTGTCTCCACGGATACCAATGTGCGGTTTGTTGTAGAAACCAGGCAGACGACCGCTAATGTACGCGTTGGAGTAGGGATAAGCCTTGTCTTCACTCCAAACCGAGGTTTTCTCGAAGGCATGACCACCATAAGCTCGGTCAGCGCTCTTCTCGATACCGTACTGTATACCGTGGTGCAGCTCGTGCGCGGCGGTATCGAAGGCTACCTGACCGCCACCTCCCATTGCCTGGCAATCAAAGACCATGTGGAAGGCATCGTTGTTCCAGTTGTGTGGATCCTGCTCGCCTTCGTAGTCATAGCCAGTATCCTGGGAACAGTACGCCATGACACCACCGGGGAAAGGTTGACCTTCCCAAGCGTCATCCTGGATGTCGCGCATGTAAACGTCCCAGCGTTCCCAGTCTTCCTGGGTATCGCCTTCAACATAGCCGTAATCGTGGTGGGGGTAATATTCCAGCTCCCACTCACCATCGTGAATCGGCATGTCAAATTCCAACTCTTCGATGAAGATGTAGAAGGATTCTTCCATACCCACGGCAATGTCCTCAACAACATCGGGGACACCGTCGCCATCGGTATCGGTATAGTCATCAAGCTCGTGAGCACCACGCTCGCACCACCACATCCGGAAGTTACCTTCTGGAGTATCGTAGTGGAAGAGCTGACCTGCACTCGTGGGATAACCACGCTTCAGGTTATACTCGCTGCCTACGTCGGTGTTACGGATAGACATCAGGTAAAGCTCGGCATCGGCCTGCTGGGCTTCGTCGAACAGTCCCTCAGCCATGCACTGCTGGGCATCCCAAAGCAGGGTCGTACCAGAGGTCAATCCCTCAGGCAGATCCCGGTCGCCGGCGTACTGCACCGGAACACGCTCAGCATCGCCAAACATCAGGTAAAGTTTGTAAATCGCGAAATCGGTGAACTCGATCTCGCCGTTTGAATGGGCCAGATTCAGGTTCTCCAGCGTACTGGTAGCCGAGACGGCAGAAACCAGTAGCAGGAGGCAGAGAACGGCCAGTAACTTGCTGCGCATCAACGTCCCCTTTCTGTGGTTAAAACGATAAATAGGGAAAACGGTCGTGCTTTTACACGTACACTCGTATGGTACTGGAAAATGGTACTTTAGATAGCACTAAAAATACAGATACACCTTCGTTTCGGCTCCTTTCCTAACAGAGCAAGCCAGTGAATCAACAGTATGAGTCCAATGTTAAAGATGACTAATCACCGAGCATTCTAGCACCCTCTGTAAAGCTCGTCAAGGGAAAGTCTGAAAAAAAATCCCGCGCAGGTATTCGGCAGGTTGTTACACCAGGAATGTTCCGATGGGGCAACCTGAATATCAACCCCAGCGGCGTTACACATCGTATCACGCTGCCGTAGGGGCGAAGCCTGTCTTTACCCTTTGCCACTGCACCGTAAACATCTCAATAGATTTGACAGGGACTATATCTTAACCCCTATCCAGCTCACCTATCGCTATCAGTTCAGGGAGCGAGCCAAAACTCGCCACAAAGTCTCCGGTAATCCCCCAGCTCTCCAGTTCCAGATGCCGCAGGATACAGTTGAAGACAACCATTGCTCCGGTGTGAGGGGCAAAACGTCTTCCCATTTCGCGGGCCGACCTAAAGGTCGGCTCCTACATAAAACCAGCAGACTTGAGCGACCAGCGGGAGCGTGTACGCGGGAACTTTCGTAGTCTAATTTAATCGGTCAATCGCGAGTCTGTGTCTTACTTCAAGCTGGCCCCAATCCAGCTTACCTTCGGACCCTTTGTAAAGCCCGCCTTCTCTGCCAGAGCCAGGGACGGTTCGTTCACCAGCTTGATGTGGCAATAGGGCAGCCAGCCAGCCGCCAGTACCTCGCGAATCATGCCGTAGGTCATCTCCAGTGCCAGCCCCCGGCGGCGGTGGGATTTGGCAGTGTAGATATGCCCGATGGAGCCGTCATCGTGGCAAATGCACCAGGCAACCGGCTTGTCGCCCTCGTAGAAAGCCATCGAGGGAGCGGTCTCTATCTGTTGGCGGAAGTAACCGATTGTCCCATCGTTGTGGTCGCCGTACTCCCAGACCGCCTCGACCATCGCGGCGTGTTCCGGCTTGAGCGGAGCCAGGGGAACCTTCGGCGCGCGGGGCGGCGGGGAATCCCAGTAACAAACGTAGCAGGGATTCTCCCACTCGACTTTGTAGTGCTGACGCAGATAGGCAGCGTGCGGCTCCATCAGCGAGCCGAAGTTAATATGAGTAAGAAGGTAGTCCCGCAGCCGGGGGTCATCGGCAAAGAGTTCATTCACAGCATTGCGATACTGCTCTGAGCGGAAGAACTCCAGCATCTCCGGGAAAAGCTCCGGCGTTCTGGCGTAAAAGGCTCGGTTCCGCCGGAAGAGCAGAACGCTGGACGGGTCATCGAGATTATCCACAAAGACGAACTGCTCCTGGTCTTTCTCAGGAGACGTATATAGAAGGAAGCGAATCCGCTCGGTAACAGCGGGCAGCTCGGCGAGCAGCGGTTTGAGTTTTCCGTAATTGGTTAGCCGGTGCATGGTTATCCGATGGTTGATTCGAGTATTCGCCTGTAGGGGCGAAGCTTGTCTTCGCCCTTTTGTTATTACGCCCCCCATCCCAGCCTTGCAGGACAAGTTCCTTCCCTGAGAGGGGGCGAGTCTCTGTAAGGGTACGGCATGCCGTACCCCTACGATTGGCACGAAACGTGGGAATGACGGTTATCAGGCTAGTTTTATTGTCGCGAAAGTGTAATGCAACGCACCGCGTTGCCTGCCCAACCAAAGCAACCTCTGCAAGCGAGCAGCGAGAGCGGATGACCGTGGCAATGATTGTAAAGCCGTTATCAGCCCCTGTCGCGAGTCTGTGTCCAGCTTCAAGCTGGCGTTGCCTACCAGCCTTCGACGATTCGGTTAATGAGTCGTTCGGCGAGGAGATCGACTAGGCGGGTGAAGGCTTGTTCTTCGGTTTCGGCGGTGTAGCCTGCGGTGTTCTCGTCGTGGTAGAGGACTCGCTCGGAGAGGGCGGAGTCGTGCCAGAGGTCTTTTTTGGCAGCGAGGTCGCGGAAGACGACTTCGAGGGTTACCTTTAGTTCTCGCTGTTTGACGGACTCATCGGCATCGTAGGAGACGGCGCGGGTGTAGTAGCTGGTGATGGTTATGTCGAGGAGAGCGTCGGCGTTTACTTCGCTGGTAACGGTGAGGGGCGAGTTGGTGAGCAGCTCCTCGATGACCGCCGTGGTTAGCTCCTGCTCGATGCCGAAGCGGTAGGTGTTGTTCTCGATAACTGGCACGGCGACGGTCTCGATACCTTCGGGCAGGTTCGGGCTGAAGGTATAGTAGCAACCGGAGGCCAGCAGGAGGAGACCCAGCAAGAACAGGATTAGACGCTTCATAATTCGTTATCTTTTCCTCTTCTCCTTCCCCCCTCTGGGGGGAAGGTCGGGAAGGGGGGCTAAGGAAGAATAACGGTAGCTCAGGAAGATGTATCCTGAAGAAACTCCACCAGTTGCGCCAGGGACTTACCCCGGTGGCTCAGGGCGTGCTTCTCGTCGGCGGTCATTCGGGCGAAGGTGCGATCGTGATTTGCCGGGGTAAAGAGAGGGTCGTAGCCGAAGCCGCCCTCGCCGTCGTGGCGATGGGTGATTGTACCGTGGACATCGCCCGTGAAGGCACAGACCTGCCGCCCTTCGCCATCGACCACTGCCACAGCGGAGCGGTAGTAGGCGGCACGGTTGTGTTCTCCCTCAAGCTCGAAAAGCAGCCGCAGGTTGTTCAGGTCGTCGGCGGCAACATCACGCACCTGAAGGGTCTGCCCATCGGGGTAGTCGGGATATGCCAGGCGGAGTTCCTCGGCGGTAAGTCCGCAGTAGCGGGCAGAGTAGATCCCCGGCGCGCCGCCCAGAGCCTCGACTACCAGACCGGAGTCTTCCCCCAGGCTAAGGATACCGTAAGCCTCGGCGACAATCCGCGCCTTGATCAGGGCGTTCTCCGCGAAGCTCAGACCGTCCTCGACAATGGTAATCTCGCCGTCGGGGTCTATCTCTGCCAGGCTGAGAGCCTCGTAGCCCAGCGGGGCGAGGAGGGTCTTCAGCTCGGCAAGCTTCTTTTTATTTCGACTGGCAACCAGCAGCTCTTTCATGGCAATCCATTGGTTATTTTTCTGCGCTATCATACCACAGCAACGCTGGGGGTTGACAGCGTTCCAGCATTGTCAACCGTGTGGACACGGCGTGCCGTGTCCACTTTGTTAGCCTCACCACGTTATTGGAAGGGCGCGGCACGCTGCGCCCCTACAAACACCTGCCCCCACCCGCCAACTTCACTATCTTAATCCAATACTAATTTTTTTTAATCTTTCGCTTGACAATCTTAATTTATCCGGCTATACTGCCCTTGCCATTGAGAGAACAATCCTCGAAACAACTACCAACCACCCAGGAGAACCATGCCCTATCCAATTCCCGGTCGCTGCCCAGTCTGCGGAAAAGAGATGACCGTTACCGAGCTGCACTGCAAATCCTGCCGGATGACGCTCAACGGCGACTTCACCCTCTGCGAGTTCTGCTCCCTCACCCCGCAGCAACGAGCCTTGCTAAAGAACTTCGTCGCCACCGGGGGCAGCATCAAAGAGCTGGAGGGCGTGCTGGGGGTCAGCTACCCCACGGTGAAAAAACGACTGGCGGAACTGGCACAGGCCCTCGGCGTGAGCGGACACTTTCAGAAAACCGACTCCAGCCAACTCGCCTCGGAACGCGCCACCGTGCTGGAGAAACTATCCAAAGGCGAAATCTCCGCCGACGACGCAATCCGCCGCATGGACGAAATTGCTACTCAGGAGAACTAACACTCAACTGTACAAATTAACAAACCACCCCCAAAAGGAGAACCCATGCAAGCCGAAGAGAGAAGAAAAATCCTCGACATGGGCAGCAACGTGCTGCACCCAGCTTCGCGGCTCTCCCACTAGAACAACTAAAGTTTATCCCCGCGCCTTACCGCTCCCGCTGGTCGCTTCACTAACTCACGCAACAAAACGCAGTATATCCATAAACTGTAAGGAGAACCCCATGAACTCCGAAGAACGCAGAAAAATCCTCGATATGGTAGTCGAGGGGCAGATCACCGCCGACGAAGCCGAAAAGCTGATGAGCGCCGCCGACAAAGCCGAAGAGATTGAAACCGGTGGCGGACACGCCAACCGCTTCCTGATCATCAAGGTTCAACAGGGCGAAAAAACCAACGTCAACGTCCGCCTGCCCCTCGGTCTGGCACGCATCGCCAAGATGTTCATACCAAAAGATATCGAGGTCAACGGCAAGCCCATCAACGTGGACTTTGACGAAATCATCCACATGATAGAAAAATCGGTTACCGGAAACATCGTCGAGGTTCATCAGGTGGACGACAAAACCGGCGACCGCACCGATGTGGAAATCTATTTGGAGTAGCAACGCGGTGCGTTGCGTTTATGTAGGGGCAGGCCCCTGTGCCTGCCCTGATACAAAAAAAGGGCGAATACAAGATTCGCCCCTACGCTACAACCACGCAATAGACAAAATGTAGGGCGGGGATTTTAATCCCCGCCGTAAAATTATCATGGGCTAAGAATAGCCCCCATCCTTAATCCGTGGGATAAGTCTCTCCCCCCAATAGGGGGGAAGGGGCTATTAATAAAAAGGGCGGACACACAGGTCCGCCCCTACCAGCGTATTTTGAACATTCTTCAGGTTTTCCGACCGAAGGTCGGTACTGGGTGCAGCATCATGCTGCCGCACCGCGCTGCAAAAAGGGCTAACACAATTCTTATCGAATCGGTTCGCCCCTACGTTTACAGAGAGATGTTAGCTCGTTCCCGCCACTACACCAGCAGGCGGAGGAGGTCGCTGTGGTGCTGACGCAGGGCTGTCAGGGCGCGCAGCTCCACCTGGCGAATTGTCTCCGTGGAGAAGCCCAGCTTTTTGCCAACCATTGCCAGGGAATGCCGCTCGCCATCGAGAAAGCCAAAGCGAAGCATCAGCACCTGCTGCTGCCGCTCGGTCAGGTCGTTAAGGGCGCGTCGGAGAGAGCTTTTCCGCAGATAGTCTTTCCAGAGGTTGTTGGGATTCGTCTGTACATCAGCGGAAATGCTCTCCATCAGCGGGTTGGAGTAGTTGCCGAAGACACCGTCCAGCGAAAGCGCGCCGGAGGCGAGACGCAGAATCTTCTCCACCTTTTCTTCGGGGATTTGCAGAATCTGGGCAAGTTGGGAGATTGAAGGAATCTCGCCGGTCTCGCTGATATGCTGCTCCCGGGCGCGGATGATCTTCTTGATCATCCGGTCTTTTTCGATGGGAATCCGAATGGTGCGCCGTTTGTTGATAATCGCCCGCTCAACGGACTGGCGAATCCACCAGGTGGCGTAGGTCGAGAAGCAGGTTCCCAGACTGGGATCATAGCCCTCGGCGGCGCGAATCAGCCCCAGGTTGCCTTCCTGAATCAAATCCTCCAGAGCCAGCCCACGGTTCATGTACCGCTTGGCAATGGAAATGACCAGGCGCAGGTTGTTACGGATGATGTCGTCGCGGGGAGCCTCGGAATCTTCAATGACCTGACAAAGCTCTTTCCGGCTGAGAATACGATGGTTAGCTGCCTGCTTCATGTACGTGGTCAGACTGCTCTTGTCAAAAGTTGTGGCACTCATAGGTTTTCCTCCGGTGTTTACAGCTTGCTCTGCACATATGTATCGCAAGAACCGTGCCAAGTCTGTAGCAAGCCATTTTGATACCTATCTAACAGGCGTTTCTGCAATCAGATACGAGTACGGCGGTCAATTACTAATTTTGTGAGAAAATCCGCCATAGTGTACAATTCTGCACAGCTTCTCTCCGGGCTGGTGTACACATTCGTGAAACATTGCTTCGCTGACGAATTGAAAATCCACCTTGCAACTTGACGGTAGGTATTAACGTAAGCTAACCTACGAGCGTCTTGGGATAACTTGATTGGTAAGACTTTTCGCCAATCCCGGAGATCGTCGTCAGGTCGCTGACAATTCTGTAGCTGTCGTCTTGACAGACAATTACAACACGATTACGTTTTTATCTAAGCCGGACGAGCAAACCTAAGGTAAGTTAGGCAAAAGTAACCTGACCGCAGTCTGTAATTAGGAATATACGCTGGCAAAACGCTTTTAGTTCCAACAACGATTAAGGATCGCCTATGCGCTCTCTTCGCCTTGCTCTGCTGACAGCTCTGGCTCTCACCTTTCTTCTTGTCTCCTGCAACGTTACTACTACCGTGGAGAAGAAGGTTTACCTCGACGAGGACTTCTCCGGCGATCTTAGCGGCTGGAGCGTTTTCGACAAGGATCTCGATGACGACTCCCCGGCGGGCGACTGGTATGTGCAGGACGGTGCGCTGGTTCAGGGTAACGATTGCTGGGGCGGCGGAACCTCTGAGGGCTGGGCTTACTTCCAGGGAACCCAGCTCCACTACGGCGATGAGTCATGGCTCGACTACCGCTTCAGTGTTGACGTAACCCCTGCCAACGACAACGGGGTCGGCATCTACAGTCGAATCTCTACTATTGGACAAAACAGCCGCCGCTACATTCGGGTCTTCATCATGAACAACCCCCTCTACGGCGGTCCCTACTGGCGGCTGGACATGAAGGACAACACCGAGAGCTACGCCTCTCTGGTAAAAAACCAGAGCGTTGGCTTCATCGCCGGAGAGACATTCCGCGTGATTATGGAGGTCGATGGCGGGGAGATTCGCGTCTATAACGGCAGCCGAGACAACCTCGTCCTGGAGTTCGACATAACTGACGACTGGTACGACACGATGTACGCCGGGCGGGTTGGGCTGATGACGTTTAAGCAGCCCGGCATCAGCTTTGACAATGTGAAGATAGAAGAACTGTAAGCAACGCGGTGCGTTGCATCACACTTTCGCGATTGAACTAACAAAAGATTTATGATTATTGCCACGGTCATCCGCTTCCGTTGGTCGCTTACAAATGTGATTTTGATGAACAACGCGATTGTAGGGGTACGGCGTGCCGTACCCTGTTTCTGGATATTGACGTATATCAAAAAGGGCGGACACACAGGTCCGCCCCTACAATGCAAAATAATGCTGTAGGGGCGTATTGCATACGCCCCGCATTGACATGATGGCAAAATCACCCCTGGTCTCAACTACATTCGCTCTTCAAATTAAACACTTTACCGACGGTTATTGTGTGGTATAATCTTGGCGGCTGAGAAACAACTTCGGCTGCGGATTTTTTACAGTGTATCTATTTTCTAACAGTTACCTCTGGCGTGGCCGTTTACCTGGGTGAGCGCCCATCACTCCCGATCAAAAGAGGACAAAACATGAGCGAGAAAGCTGAAAATACCCGTGATGCCCAGCGTCCCGGCGAAGACGAAAAATCCTGGAAAGAGCGCGTCGCCGTCAACCAGACCCTCGACAAGATGAAGAACAAGCTGATGGTCTTCTCTGGCAAGGGCGGTGTTGGCAAATCCACCGTGGCAGCCAACCTGGCGGTCAGCCTGGCGCAGAGCGGTCAGCGCGTCGGACTTCTGGACATCGACTTCCACGGTCCCAGCATCCCCAAGCTCCTCGGCATTACCGACAAGCGGATGGACATCACCGAGAACAACACCGCCCTGCCCGTGATCGGCCCCGGTGGGGTGAAGGTCGTCTCCATCGGCTTCCTGCTGCCCGACCTCGACCAGGCAACCATCTGGCGCGGCCCGCTGAAGATGGGTGTCTTCAAGCAGCTCCTCGGACAGACCGAGTGGGGCGAACTGGACTGGCTGATTATTGATTCTCCTCCCGGTACGGGTGACGAACCCCTCTCCGTGGCGCAGACCATCATCGGCACCAAAGGGCTGCTGGTTACCACGCCCCAGCAGATTTCCACCGACGACGTTCGCCGCAGCGTCGGCTTCGCCCGCAAGCTGGGGATGGAGCTGGTCGGCATAATCGAGAACATGAGCGGAATGGTCTGCCCCCACTGTGGTGAGCAGATTGATGTATTTAAGGGTGGTGGCGGTGAGGTGATGGCAGCCGAGGTCGGAGTTCGCTTCCTCGGTCGGGTTCCTCTTGACCCCGCCGCAGTGGATGCCGGAGACGACGGTCGCCCGGTAGTAGCCGCGATGCCAGATTCCCCCACGGGAAAGGCACTGCTGGCTGCCTTCCAACCGATTATCACGATGTAAGACCTGAGACACGCGGGGATAACTACAACACGTTGTTAACGGTTCAGTGCAAATGCGCAAATACCACAATCGCGATTTCACGGCGGGCATTAAAGTGCCCGCCCTACATTTACCCCTTGTGATTTCTCAAAATGCGTTGGCAGGGAAGAACCTTGTGTTCGCCCTGAATATGCGAGGTGTTAAACGTAGGGGCCGACCTTTAGGTCGGCCCGCAATTTTAGTGTGGATTGAAGCTCTGCCCCTCACCCTAGCCCGTGGACGAGTTCCTCCCCAGGGGGGAGAGGGGATACGTACGCACTGCGTTTGTAGGGGCAACCCCCTGTGGTTGCCCTTGTTATTTTATCCTCAACCTATGATAAGTCTGCGGCGGGGACTAAAGTCCCCGCCCTACATAAACCTCGCAAGGTTTTGAGGTTTAGACAAGGGGCTTTAGCCCCTTGTAGATTTGTAGCGTATCTCGATTCCACGGGCCGACCTTAAGGTCGGCCCCTACGTTTAAAACCTTGCGTATTCAAAAAGGGCGGGATTGCTCCCGCCCTTCCTTGGTTCTTATCAGGTTTTGGTGCGGTGAGGATTAGTACATCCCCATACCGCCGCCCATACCACCCATGCCGCCCATACCACCAGGCATGGCACCAGCACCCTTATCATCTTCGGGCTTGTCGGCGATGAGAGCCTCGGTGGTGAGCATCAGTCCGGCGATGGAGGCAGCGTTCTGCAGGGCAATCCGGCTGACCTTGGTCGGGTCAACGATACCCTTCTTCACCATATCGCCGTACTCGTTCAGGTAAGCATCGAAGCCGAAGGCATCGCTGCCGGCCTTGACCTTCTCGACGACCAACGCACCTTCGAGTCCGGAGTTGGTAACGATGTACCACAGCGGCTTTTCGAGGGAGCGGCGGACGATCTCCACTCCGGTGGCTTCATCGCCACTGAGCTTCAGCTCGTCGAGCTTGTGCAGGGTGCGCAGGTAGGCAACTCCGCCTCCGGGGACGATTCCCTCTTCCACCGCAGCGCGGGTGGCGTGGAGGGCATCCTCGACGCGAGCCTTCTTCTCTTTCATCTCGGTCTCGGTAGCAGCACCGACCTTGATGACGGCAACGCCGCCAGCGAGCTTCGCCAGACGCTCCTGGAGCTTCTCGCGGTCGTAGTCGCTGGTGGTCTTCTCAATCTGAGCGCGGAGGACGTTGATGCGACTTTTGATGTCCTTGTGGTCGCCGCCGCCCTCAACGATGGTGGTGTCGTCTTTGTCCACGGTGATGGTCTTCGCCTTACCGAGGTCGTTGATGGTAGCGTTCTCCAGCTTCAGACCCAGCTCTTCGCTGATGACCTGTCCGCCGGTGAGGATGGCAATGTCCTTGAGCATCTCTTTGCGGCGGTCGCCGAAGCCCGGAGCCTTGATGGCGCAGACCTTCAGGGTGCCACGGATCTTGTTGACGACCAGGGTCGCCAGTGCTTCGCCCTCGATATCCTCGGCGAGAATCACCAGGGGACGACCGGACTGGGCAACCTTCTCCAGCAGCGGGAGGAGGTCTTTCATGTTGCTGATCTTCTTCTCGTGGATGAGGATCATCGCGTCTTCGAGAACCGCTTCCATGCGCTCAGGATCGGTAACGAAGTAGGGTGAAAGGTAGCCACGGTCGAACTGCATACCCTCGACGAGGTCCAGGGTGGTCTCCATACCCTTGGACTCCTCAACGGTGATAACGCCCTCTTTGCCAACCTTATCCATCGCCTCGGCGATTTTCTTGCCGATTTCGGAATCGTTGTTGGCGGAGATGGTACCGACCTGCTCGATTTCTTGGGAGTCGGAAACCTCTTTGGAGATTTCCTTCAGTCCCTTGACCACGGCGGCGACGGCTTTTTCCACGCCACGCTTGAGGTCCATCGGGTTGGCACCGGAGGCAACGTTGCGTATGCCTTCGCGGTAGATAGCTTCTGCGAGGACGGTGGCGGTGGTGGTGCCATCGCCGGCGATGTCGCTGGTCTTGCTGGCGACCTCACGGACCATCTGCGCGCCCATATTCTGGAACGGCTCTTCCAGCTCGATCTCCTTGGCAACGCTGACACCGTCTTTGGTAACGGAGGGGGAACCGAACTTACGGTCGAGGACGACGTTGCGTCCCCGGGGTCCGAGGGTTGCCTTGACGGCTTT
>SWBW01000210.1_pt1 | contig 14459 bp, 16 predicted proteins | sample 4693041 | NCBI WGS metagenome assembly SWBW01 (sample SAMN10267271, study PRJNA491770) | bioreactor metagenome | isolation source: DHS bioreactor inoculated with marine methane seep sediment | place: Japan: Omine Ridge, Nankai Trough | collected 2006-05-06 | reverse complement strand
TCGTAGCACGATTTAGCCGTCGATACCGAAATACGAGCCTGACCGAAGCCGGGGTTTCTCTTCACCCTCTACGCCACGGAGAGAAATTCGGTTTCACGCCGGATGCCAACTCCTCAGCTACCAATTTTTAGATACCAATCCAGCTAGATACCAATGTTTAGATACTCAGTTGAGTCAGCAGGTCGTATTCCTCACGATTAAAGGGATGCTCGGCGGTGAGAACCTCTTCAAGCGGCGTGAAGTGCCTTTTGTTGCTTCGCAGTCCAATCATCTGGTCGGTTAAGCCGTCTTCGATTCCAAGCAGCGCGCCAACACCAAGTCGGGATGCCAGATTGCGATCGTAAGAAGTTGGCGAACCGCCACGCTGCACATGACCCAGCACAGTAGCTCGACACTCAAGCTCGGTTAGCTCTTCGAGTCGTCGGGCAACGGGAACGGCGTGAGCCGCGCCCTCGGCACAGATAACCACAGCGGACTTCTTCTTTGAACTCCGCAGGTTCATCGACAGCTTCTCTGCCAGGGTACGGATATCGTGGCTCCCCGGTACCTCCGGGACTAACACCGCCTCGGCACCGCCGGCGAGTGCCACCTCCACTGCCAAAGCACCGGAATCGCGCCCCATGACTTCGACCACGAAGATACGGTGATGGCTGTCCGCCGTCTGGCGAAGTTTGTCAACCAAATCCAAAGCGTTGTTGACTGCGGTGTCAAAGCCAATGGAGTTATCGGTGCCGTAGATGTCGTTATCGATGGAAGCCGGAACGCCGATAACCCTGATGTCGGTCTCTTTGGCAATGTCGTGAGCGCCAGCCAGGCTACCGTTACCACCGATTACCACCAGAGCTTCAATCTCTTGTTCTTTTAGCCAGCAATAACCTCGCCGACGAACATCGGGTCTCTTGAATTCCGGGCAGCGGGAGGTTCCGAGAAAGGTTCCGCCGCTGTCTATGATACCGCCAACGTGGCGACTGGTAAGGGGAAAACTGTTTTTGTCCAGAAGTCCCTGATAGCCATCAACAATTCCGGTAACGCGGCAGCCGTGAAAAATAGCCGACCGGGTAACCGCCCGAATACAGGCGTTCATACCCGGAGAATCACCTCCTGAGGTCAGCACGGCAATGTGTCGTTTGCATTCCATAGCCCCTCCCCAAGAGAACCACTCTGCGAATGAAGGTTAGCACAGCAGGCGGGGGTAGTCAATGCGGGGCGATTGACTTATACTCCCCACCCCTGCCCCTCAACCAGCGTGATTATTTTGGAAGCCTACAATCGTTTACTCGAAACTCTGCGCCGCCTGCTGGCTCCCGGTGGCTGTGCCTGGGACGCTGAACAGAGCGTCCACTCCATGGCACGCTACGCGATTGAAGAAGCCTGGGAGTTCTACGACGCTCAGGGCTTGCCCGACGAAGCGGAACGCCGCATCGAGATGGTCGAAGAGCTGGGCGACCTGCTCTACCTCTCGACCTTCATCGGTCTTTTGGCAGAGCGCGACGGTCAATTCACCCTTCAGGAAGCTCTGGATTTTGCAACCGCCAAGATGCGGCGGCGGCACCCTCACGTCTTCGATTCCAACGGACCGGAGCTAAAAGATGCCACGGCGGTAATCGAAAACTGGGAGCGGATTAAGCACGGTGAGGCAAAGGAGTCCGATGAACTCCTTCATCTACCCCTGACCAGAGCCTTGGGGAAGATTCCTCGCGGACTTCCGCCCCTGCTGCGTTCTCTGCGCGCTCAGGAAAAAGCCGCCCGGTTCAACTTCGACTGGCCTGATGTCGGTGGGGTGCTGAACAAAATTGATGAAGAACTCTCGGAACTGCGCGATGCCGTCGAGAGCAAGGACACAACCGCGATTGAAGACGAGCTGGGCGACCTGCTCTTCTCGGTGGTCAATCTGGCGCGCTACCTTAACCTCGATCCGGGGCGGGCGTTGAACGGAACCCTGGCAAAGTTTGGCTCCCGGCTGAGACAGGTTGAAGAGGGACTATCCGAAGAGAATCGGAACTTTTCCGACTGCGAACTGGGAGAACTGGAAGAACGCTGGCAGCGGGCCAAAAAGCCCCGACAGTAAGCTGACTGATGACCAAGAGAAGCGAACAAAAACTGTGGAGCTATGGTCTGATCGCCCTGCTTGCTCTGGGGATCGGTGCTTTGTGGAACCTGACCAACGGGGAGCTGCCCGACAGCACCCACCTTCAGCTCCACTACTCCACTCAGCTTCTCTCCGGCGAATCCTTTCGACTTAACCCCCACGACCCCACCACGGACGCGGCGGCTAATCCCCTGCTCATCGCTGGATTAAGCCTGGGGCGGCTGATTCTGGGAGAAAGCAACGGACTCCTCGTCGCCCGGATAATTGGCATTGGGCTGCTGATTGGCTACGCCCTGTTTGCTTTCTGGTACTCTCGCCATCTGGGGGCTGATTTACTTCGAGCCGGCTTCGTCGCGATCCTTCCCATACTCACTCCGATAATCCTGAACGGAGCGGCGGGGGCGCATCCTGCCGCCTTCGATGCCCTGCTCTTGCTGGTGGTTGTTTACGGCATCCTCCGCAGCTTCCCGGCTCTTATCGTGGCACTGGTCGCTTTGATGTTCACCAGCTACGCCGGGATGTTCGCCGGGCTACTCCTCTGCGCTGTGGTACCGACAATCAAGATCGTCAAGCACACCGACCTGAAGAAGCGCGACCTCTGGCTGCTGCTGCCCTTTGTTCTGGGGCTGGTCAGAGCCATCCTCAGCCAGTCAATCTGGGATTCCCCGCCACTGGCAGCCGTCCTCTCTCCCCTTGCCGTAACCAGCGGTGCCAACGTGATGGAGCGGCTGGCACTTATTCTGCGGCTACCCTTTGATGTGTTCGCCGGAATCGGCGGCTCGGCGTGGGGGATGCTACCCTCGCTGGCGGCCTTTGGGCTGATAATCAACTACTTCAACTGGCGGCTGGCAACGGCTTCGGGACTGCTGGCGGTAATGCTCACCGCCCTGGTGATGCGGGGGAACGAGCTGATAGTCCTCTGGCTGGTTCCGCTGGTTGTGGTAATCATCCCCGTGGTTCTGGGGCGTGAACTTTCCAAGAAACACCGCCTGGCGGCAACCATCGCTGTTGGGTTGATTATCCTGCTGCCGGCTTTTCTGCCAATTGAAGATAGCGGAGAAGAGCGGTTCAAGGCAGAGTACGCGGAGCTTCTGCCCCGGCGTGGTTTCGTGGCAACCACCCTGCCCGGTCATTACCTCAATCTGACGACCCTGCGCGTGGCAGACCTCTCTGGTACCACGCCCCCCTTCATTGGCGAGACCCCGCCACCGTACACCCTGCAACTGGAACACTGGGCAACAGAAACCAAAACCCGCCGACCAGTTTACCTGCTGGGAGAGGTAGAGGATTGTCGCCTGACCAGAGAGGTCATTCCCGGACTGCGGGCAATCGTCTGGACTCCTCTGGAGCGGCGCAGCGGACTGTGGGAACCTGAAACCATCGAGCAACTGCAAGACCGCCTGCTCATCGAGCAGATTGATGTTGGTGCCGACCCCACCGCCCTGAAGCGTTTCTCCGTGGAAAGCTACGGTACATCGCGGAGCCACTGGGAACTGCTGGTTCATAACCAGTTGATTCGAGGTCGGGAGACCCCGGTTGCCGACACCTGTTTGGTTTACGAAGACACCACGGCCCTGCGCCTGGACATTTCTCTGGTAAAGGGTACGCGGCTGATCTGCCTGCGGGTGGCAGTGGAGAACGCCCGCGAGCTGGAGGTACGTGGTGAAGCGGACAGCGATTCCCTCTTCTTCCAGCTTGAGGAAGACTGCTGGAACGAGCTGGTCTTTCCGGTGAGCAGCGATGCCGCCCTGGCTCGCCTGACCATCAAAGGACTGGGCGAAGACGCGCGCTTCTTCCTCGGAACTATCTGGTTATTCCATTAGATTTTCCAGCGACCAACGGGAGCGGTTAAGCGTGGAATTAAGGGTTTTCAGTCTCATCTTGTAACCGCGAAAGTATGTGCAGCTTTAAGCTGCTGGCTGTTCCATTAAGAGATTTTTTATGTAGGGGTAGGTCCCTGTGCCTGCCCAGAGCAAGTTTTTCTAATGACGAAACACACGCAAAAATTGCCCAATACCCTGCATCCGCGAAACGAAGCGGAGATGCTGCTGCTCGGCGAAAAGCTGGGGGAGTTGCTCATCGGCGGCGAGGTAATCCTGCTCGACGGGGAACTTGGCAGCGGTAAAACAACGCTTACCCGGGGGATCGGTCGTGGACTGGGGATTGAACGCGGTGTACGCAGCCCTACCTTTCAGCTTCTCCGAGAGTACCCGGGGCGACTGAAACTCCACCACGCCGACCTCTACCGTATCGGCGGAATGGCGGAAGCCGAGGAACTGGGGCTTGATGAGCTACCTGGACGCGACGGCGTGCTGGTGGTCGAGTGGGCGGAACGAGGATTTGAGCGGCGCGACAGCCTCAGCATCCAGCTTGAGTACGCCGAGCCGGGACGGCGACTTCACCTGACGGGCGGCTCGGCTTTCTACCGACGGCTCATCGAAAGGTTACTGGAAACATGGGACTCTTAATTAGCCTTGCCTCCGCCACCCCGCGTGGCGGAGTAGCCCTCTTCGACGGCGATAACCTTTTGGTAGCAAAGGAAATTTCCGCTTCTCAAACCAGTGGCGCGACCCTGCTCCCTCTGACCGAGGAATGTTTAGCGGAGGCTGGCAAGTCTCTTAAAGAAGTCGGAGCGGTGGCAATCAGCCTCGGTCCCGGCTCCTTTACCGGTCTTCGGGTGGGGCTGGCAACGGCACTGGGGCTGGTGGAGTCCCTGGGCGTGAAGCTACTGGGAATCCCCAGTCTGCCAGCGGTCGCTAACTCCGCCAACGGAGAAACCACACCGGACGAGGTTGTCTGCGCCACGCTGAACGCCGGGCGCGGATTGCTCTACGCTCAGCGATTTATCAACGGGATAGCGCAAGATGAAGCCGCGATGCTCCCCACCGACCAGCTTGCCAGTCGGCTACAGGCCGATGTGTATCTGGTTAGCGAGGAACTGTCAGCGACCGTCCTGCCCGGACGAACTATCTCCGGCTACGACTGGGTCTCTCCGGTAGCTCTGGGAAGGCTGGCGGCTTCACGCTTTGCTCGCGGCGAGTTTGATGACCCGATGAAGATAAAGCTCCTCTATATCAAGGAGCCAGCGGTACTGAAACAGCGGAGATTGAAGTAGGTCAGCTCCTCAAGACTACCGGATATAGAAACGGGATGGCACTTGCCATCCCGTTTTTCAATTTCTCCCACAGCCTAAAGTTCTGGTTTGAATCGCCAGATACCGTCGTTGTTTTCACAGCTAAAGTAGATATACCCGTCATCTTCCCAGGTGGCGTGAACTGGGTTCACAATATACGAAGGGAGAGGATAAACAGGCTCGCCACCGTTAATGGGATAGATAGTTAACTCTTCTGTATATTCAGTTACAATTATATATTCACCTGAAGGTGAGACACTTATCCGTGGATAATAACAACCATCCCAGCCCAGGTAAACTATCTCTTGAGGTTCACTGCCATCAAGGGGGAAGAGAAGAATATCCTTGTCAAACTCAGGGTAAAAGCGTGAATTGATAATGGTTATTACTGCCGAAGCATCCTGTGTGTACTTGATGTCATGAAACCACATGCCAGTTGTGCTTTCAAGGGGGGTTAATTCACCAGAGGCGATATCTATACTTGCTATGTATCGTTCTTCCGGGTAATTACTAAAGAGAATAGCTAACGTTTCTCCATCAGGATGTACACCAAGCTTTACTGCATCTTCCTTCAAAACCTCTATATCTTCATCTCTGCCATCATGTGGTATTTGGCAGAGATGCGTACCACGTCCCTCTCCATTAATTTTATAATAATCCCTAATAAAATAGAGCCACTGTCCATCAATTGACCATTCTAAAAATCGAGGATAATTGTATTGATTATTATAGAATAGTTCTGTCAGAACATCTATCGTTTTTGTTTCAAAATTGTACACACATAGTACGTATTCAAGAGGCATACCATCGCCATCCCTATCAGACAAGAAAGCCAGATACCGACCATCCGGGGAGAGCGACGGCCAATAGTCGGCGAACTCATCCTCGAAGACGACCTGCGGCACGGAGAGGTCTGGCTCGGTAACAACCTCGCAGGAAGAAACGAACGCAACGACTAACACAAGCAATAGCAACGCTTTGACCTTCATTATCTATCCTCCCGTAAACCCTTTAGGCTAAACTCAAAAATCATACTGATTGACATCGCCCTTAACAGTCAACAGCATAGCAGCAATCGGTGAGTTTATCAAGAACTATTATAACCTAACCTATGTGTGGGATTACGAAGAGAAACGGTGCGAGAGTTCAACCCCCGCTGTGGTCAGAGCCGCCTTGAGCCGTCGGCAACTGGGGCAGGTGCCGCACATCCGCCCCTTTCTGTCGGAGTCGCGATAGCAGGAGTAAATCGAATCCAGCGAATGCCCCAGCTCGGTTAGCCGCCGAATCATCCCCGCCTTTTCCAGATTAACCGTGGGAGCCTCCGCCCGAACCCTGCCCGCCGTGGCGATAAAGATGAAGCGGTCGGCAGCCTCCAGAAAGCCCGCCGTGTTATCGGCAAAGTCCCTGCCCTCCTCGGCGTTAAGCCCCAGAGCGACGGCTGAGAAGCGTCGTGCCTCAGCGTGGGCGGCTCCCAGAGAATAGAGCAGGGCGTTCCGTGCCGGAACCCAGAGCTGCTCCGTGGTGGAGTTATCCTCCAGAGGATCCGCGATCAGCCCGCCGGTATTGGGAAGATTTTTGTAGGTGGTCAGCCGTTCGGTGTAGAGTTCAACCTCCAGCTCCTTCGCCTGAGAACGAGCGGCCTTGCGTTCCGCCATAGCGGCTCGCTGACCGTAATCTACAAAGAGGGCCGCGCCCAGCCGCTGACTGCGCTTGAGCAGAACGGCGGCGGTGTAGGAATCCAGCCCCCCGGAAAGCAGAACCAGTACGTTTTTAGCCATTGTTCTCCTCGACCCGCCAACTGGCACGGGCGTTTTCCGATTCCCAGACCGTTACCTCCCAGACCATAATGGCGGGAGTTTCATTCCGCAACCGCTCCTGAAGCCGCTCCGCCAGGTAACGAGCCAGGTTCTCGCTGGTGGGATTGAGCCTGTCGAAGGGTGGAATCTCGTTGAGGTAGCGATGGTCGAGTTTGTCGCAAAGCTCCCGCAAATGATTTTTCAGCAGCTTGAAGTCAATCCCCATCCCAAGCTCGCCAAGTTCACGGGTTTTTACCGTAGCTTCAACCAGCCAGTTATGCCCGTGAAGACGCTCACATGCTCCCTCGTAACCACGCAGGGCGTGGGCCGAAGAGAAGTCGGTCTTGATAGTTAATAAGTACATTGATGTCCTTGTTTATCCGTGTAAGTGAACCCGCTGCGCTCCCAGAGAGAGAGCCAGCAGGATGTTCTTTGCCAGCACCGCCGGGGAGCCGGAGTTGACAGATAGCTCTACGGCGATGTCCCTGGGCCAGGCGGGAAGCCATGAACCATTGAAACAAGCGTCTCCACCGGGCAGAGCGAAGGGCGGAGGAATCGGTGGTTCACTGAGCTTGAGTACCACCTGATCCAGACGATAAAAACTCTCTTTAGTCTGCTCGTGGCAACAGGTTCTCAGGGTAAGCTCAAAGCCGCCTTCGCGAGCCAACCGCCGCGCCGCGCCACACAACTGCTCCGCCGTGGTCTTCAGGAACTCCGCCGATTCCGGGTCATCCCAGGGCCAGGCGGCGGTTATTTCGTAAACCGCCTGCTCCAGTCCAACCAGAACCAGCTCCACGCTGCTGGCAGCCTGCTGAACCTGTTCCGCACTATGGCACGCGAGGAGACCCTTGAGAACACCGTTGTTGCGCAGGGAGATGAGGTGCCGGAAGAACTCCCGCTTGCCCTCCGCTGCCCGAAGAGCGTTCCGAATAGCCGAGACTCCCACGTCCACCGCCCCAACAGGTCCGGCGGCTCCCAAACGACGCAGGTTGATAAAAACGCGACTTAATACGGCTCTGTCTGGAAATCCACCCACGGTAGTATTGGAATGCCCGGAAAACTTGAAGCAGAGTTTCTTTCCTGGGAATTCCGTAAGAAGCCGCTCCAACTCATCCTGAGTAAGGTCAGGGGGCAACTCCCAAACCTGCTCAAGCTCGCCACCATCAACCTGCGGTAGTGTCTCCGAGGCAGTAGCATCAACTGAGGTTGTCAGCGTAAGGCTGGTCTCGTTGTGATTCCAAAGCCGCAACAGCGGCTCTATTGGTTCTGTCGGTTTGGTCGGGGTAACAAGCTCCAGTTCCGTAAAATACGGACTGAGCAACCGAAGTTGTGAAACAAGCTCTTCCGCAACAATCGAGCCGCTTAAAAACCGATTGATTGCCCAGGGCTTATCAACGGCGATGTCTCCGCTGTAGTGCGCCAGTCCGGCTTCTTTGGGGTGATGGAGAACAAGGCTGGTAAATCCGCTCAGGTATCTGGTCGTCAACATTCCGACATCAAGGGGACTCTGGCTGGCGGCGGCTCCTCTGTGAAACAGCGGAGTAACCAGCAAGCCGGGAAGAGAAATCTGTTCCGTGGACTTCGGCTCCGTAACGCCAAGCTCAAACAGCTTACGGGCGCAGAGGTAGAGTACCGTTTGAACCGGGGCTGGAATGAGACCAGACTCACGGAAACTCTGCTCAACCTCAATTACCAACTGCTCCGCCAGAGGGATGGCCAGCCCGCTGGCACTGACCAAAGCGGAAACTCTGGAAGGGCGACTCCAGCGGATAAGCTCGCCGGAGAGATCGCGAACCAGGAGCGAGGTATCGCCTCCCGTTACCATATCTAACTGAAAATTGCTCTCTCCTGACCCCAGCAGGCTGGACTGCTCCAGCCGTTGCTGACTGCGATAGAGTACGTACGCCTTTGCCATCGCGATGTGGTTGGTGCGCAGCAATGTTTTGACGATGGCGCTCTCCAGCTGACGCTCGGTAAGAACCCCTGATGTAGTATGAATCCGCAGATAAACGCTCACCGCCTCGGCAACCTCGGTAGGCCAGAGCGGGTCGGTATCTCCCACAGCCTGAGCCGCCGCCACCAGTTGCGAAGAGATGCGTTCCTTGCTGTACGGAACCACACGGCCATCTTCCAGCCGGAGCAGGGTCAGGGCTGTTTCACTGAGTTCTTTCACCAGGCGACCTTTGAATAACTCTAAAAACTGAACTTGTCCCAACCGGGGAGGCGTTGGTCAGATTGTCGTAATCCAGCAGCAGCCGATTACGCAACCGCAATAATCACACCAACGCCGCAATTTAGCCAAAAACGGTCAACTACACAATCTTAATAATACTCTACGGCATCGCGCCGATCTTCCGGTGGTTCGTTCAGAGGAAGCAGCCGCGCCAGCTCCGGGTCAAGTTTCCAGACCAGCGGGGCGTTATCATGATTCATGGACAGCCAGAGCAGCTCGCCGTCCCACGCCAGCCCTGAGGCAAAACCCTCTTCCTCTGGCAGGGGAATCCGCCCGACAATGGCTCCCTCCGTGGTCAGCTTCAGCACGCCGCGATAGCTCAACATCCAGATGTAAACACCGTCGAAGACCAGCTCCTCGCCGCGACCGACAATCCACTCACCGTGAGCCTCGTCCTCACCCAAACGCCACTGGTAGATTACGCCCAGTTCGTCCACCAGAAGAAATCCCTCGCCCAGACGAACTATCCCGGACTGTTGCCACGAGGGAAGCTCGATGTACCATCGCTCGCCGTAGGGTTCTCCCCAGTCTTGCAGTGAGTTTAACTCACCGTCGTAACGGTAGAGCGACGCGCTGTGGTCGGTAAGCCAGAGGGTCTCGCCATCCCAGTGCGCCCCACGCACACCCAGGGGAACGCTTTCTGTGGCGAGAGTGAATACTTCGGTCTCCGAGTTCAGGCGATAAGCCCCCCGCTTCCAACTGGTGAAGGCGTACAGCTCGTCATTGATGAACTCCAACGCCCCGCAGAACTCGGCGGGAACGGCAATCGGCTCGGCATAACAGGAGTAATCGTAGTCTGCCGGATGAAGGTTGTCGCCCTCGGCTGGCTGGGGAGGAATCGCCGCCTGGGCGAATATCGCGGTAAGAGCGATGAAAGCAAGAATCCTGACCATCAGCATACTCCTTTATCGTTACAGACCCAGCGTCAGTCCCGCCGTTAAAGAAAAGAACGTAACGGGAACCAGCTCGAAGACCAAGCTGCGGGAGTTCAGGCGCAGAGAAACACCCATCAGGGAGCTAAAGGGGATAACGTATTCGGCGTAGCCGCCAATCGCGAAAGCCGAAGAGTTTGCTCCAGAGAAGTAGAAGCTGCCAACCATATCCAGTTCGCCCAGCGATACTCCTACTACAAGATGATTACTACCCAGCGACCAGTGATGTCCCACCATGCCATAGAACCCGTGGAGGTCAAGCTGCTCGTTGGCGTTGTCAATTGCCAGACTGTTGGAAATAAAGCTGAGACCACCGCCAACGTGAAGCCAGCGCGTGGGCAGCCAGTTGGCGTTAATTCCGGCTTCCAGCGCGGTGTAGTCGTAGAAGTTACTGGTTGCCCCGACCTCCAGCGAAAGCCAGCCAACGCTGTAGTGGCTTACGGGGAGTGCCGCTCCGGCGTGGGCATCGGAACTCACCGCCGGAGTAGCGGCGGCTATGAACAACGGAAGCAATAGAAACAGACGGGGCATAGCTCTCCTGTCCAGAACTCAGACACCAATGTAACAGAGTTTCAATCACCGTGCAACCGATTTAATTATCCCCGCTTGACGGGGTTTTTATTCCATGCTATATTATCCTATGGATGCTGTTCCAGCATTCTATCTTCAGTAGGATACGGCAAGTCTATTCTATAAAGAGCATACTCTGGTGAACGACTCACCAGTATTACAACAAAACCCCACTACCAACTCGGAGGTTCAACCATGCGGTTAAGACACGTTGTTCTTGGTATCAGCCTGCTGGCGATTATGTTTACCGGTTGCTTCATGGGACACATGACCACGGCGAAGCCCGTTGGCGCGGGTAAGGTCGGACTGACTGGCAGTGTCGGCTATGTTCCGATAACTGGAGTCCTTGAAGATGCCTTTGGTGATATTGATGTGGATGGCGCATTTGGCGCAATAAACCTCCAGGGTCGCCTGGACATCGGACTCTCCGACAGCGTTGACCTGGGATTCACCACCGGAGCCGGAGTGATGGTTATTCCCTACTGGATGGGTGCCAATGCCGAGGTCAAGTATGCCTTCGTTAACGATCCAGACTCTGTAACCATCGCCGCAGGTGCCAGCGTAGGGTTCAATATGTCCGGCATTACCGCCGGAGGATCGCTGTATATTGACAGTAACATTCCCTTCTTCCCGCTGCATATCTCTGCCCGACCAGAGTACGCGAGTAGTCTTGAGGATGACAACGACGATGACAGCAGTGGGGATAGCGGTCAGTTCAACCTAAACCTTGCCGCTGGTCTGCACTTTGACCTCAGCGATACCGTTCGCCTGCTCATCGAGGGAACCAGCTTCAATACCATGAGTGGCGACGACCAGTCCTTCTTCGAGCTGTGGAGCTTCGGTGCCGGGGTACAGTTTATCTTCTAGTTACCCTCCCAGAAACTCGGAGGTTTGACCATGAAATCCAGACACGTTGCTCTGGGCATCAGCCTGCTGGCTATCCTGTTCACGAGTTGCTTCATGGGGCATATGACCACGGCGCGCCTCGTTGGCGCGGGCAAACTTGGTCTGACTGGCTCGTCTGGCTTCCTCCCGGTCAGTTCACCCCTCGAAGAAGCCTTCGGTAATACCGATACCAGCCAGGCCTTCGGCGCAATAAACCTCCAGGGTCGTCTGGATATTGGTCTATCCAACACTGTTGATTTGGGATTTACCACCGGAGTAGGGGTGATGCTTATTCCCTACTTTATGGGTACAAATGCCGAGGTGAAGTTTGCCCTTGTCAACGACCCAAGCTCAATAACCATTGCCGCTGGTGCAGGGCTGGGATGGAGTAGATTTGGCCTCACTGTGGGTGGCTCCCTCTACATTGACAGCAACATTCCCTTCTTCCCGCTACATGTCTCTGCCCGACCAGAATATGCCAGTGGCTACGATGACGAGAGCTACGGTACATTCAACCTAAACCTTGCCGCTGGTCTGCACTTTGACCTCAGCGATACCGTTCGCCTGCTCATTGAGGGAACCAGCCTCAACACCCTCAGTGGCGACAACCAGTCCTTCTTCGAGCTGTGGAACTTCGGTGCCGGGGTGCAGTTTATCCTCTAGTTCCCTTGCTCTCCGTAATTCGTATTCCAAAGCCTGACCGCAGCGGTCGGGCTTTTACTTTTCTGTAGAATCTTTTTTGATATACTAACCTTGACTAACTGCTTATTATAGACTATTCTCCTTTGCTGTTGCTTTACTATTCACTTTGTACACTGTCATTGGCTTTGGAAGTTTAATCATGCGGTTAAGACACGTTGTTCTTACTATCAGCCTGCTGGCTCTGCTCTTTACTGGCTGTCTCATGGATCACATGACAACAGCGCGACCAGTAGGGGCGGATAAGGTCGCAATGACAGCAGCCTGGGGATATGCGTGGATTCCTGGACTATTTCAGGCTGGTGTTGATATTGGTCTTTCAGAACGGCTTGACCTTGGCTTCACTACCGGAGTAATAATCGCCTTTTGGGGCGACTCTGCGGATGTGTATTGGTCTGGTATCAATGCCAGAATCAAGTACGCCCTCGCAGATGATCCTGATTCAGTAACTCTGGCAGTGGGTGGCTCTGTAGAAATAAGTAATCCGGGGGCGGCTGAGATGCAGAGTATTTCGGCTGGCGGCTCGATTTATATTGATAGCAATATCCCATTTATTCCACTGTTCCTCTCGACCCATCCAACACATTTATGGAGTCTCCATAGTGAACACAGTTCTTTCCATCTTAAGCTGGCTGGTGGCTTGCACTTCGACCTCAGCGATACCGTTCGCCTGATAATCGGTGGTTCGACTGAAATTGATTTCAGTTCTCCCGATCATTCCTTTGGATGGGGAACCCTCGGTGCGGGCTTTCAGTTCCTTTTGTAGTCTTTCGCTATTGCAAACACTGGAGGTTAATCATGCGGTTAAGACACATTGTTCTCGGTATCAGCCTGCTGGCTCTGCTCTTCACTGGATGCTTCATGAGCCACATGACCACAGCTCGTCCCGTGGGAGCGGGCAAAGTTGCGCTGACCCCATCGGTTGGTTATGTCCCCACAGATGGAGCCATTGAAGACTCCCCCCACGATCCTCATGGCTACGCTAACTCAACACAGCTTCAGAGTCGATTGGACATCGGTCTTTCCAACAGTGTTGACCTGGGGTTTACAACTGGCATCGGAGCGTCAATCCATACTTACTGGCTGGGTGCTATTGTCGAAGTGAAGTATGCTTTCGTTAACGATCCCGATTCGGTAACCATCGCCGCTGGTGCAAGTGTGGGAAGAACCCTGAAGAGAACCACCATCGGAGGCTCGCTCTACATTGATAGCAACATCCCCTTCTTCCCGCTGCACATCTCTATCCGCCCTGAGTGTGCAATGGGGAATGCTAAAGATGTTGATACCAACGACGATGGCTACACAGATACCGTAGAATCTATTACTGTTTTTTTCCTGGACTTCGCTGTGGGCTTCCACTTTGACCTCAGTGATTCCGTTCGCCTGCTTATCGAGGGTACCAGCTTCAACGCCATGAGTGGTGATGATCAATCCTTCTTCAAGCTGTGGAACTTCGGTGCCGGGGTGCAGTTCCTTTTGTAGTTTTTCACTATTACAAACACTGGAGGTCTAATCATGCGTTTCAGACACGTTGCTATCGGTATCAGCCTGCTGGCTCTGCTCTTCACCGGCTGTCTTATGAATAACATAACTACAGCCCGCCCCGTGGGAGCAGGCAACGTTAGCCTTACCGGAGGACTGGGAGTTTACAACGATGAAACGAGTGCAACTCCCAATATTTTTCTTGAGGGTCGTCTTGATATTGGTCTCACCGACAGGCTTGATCTTGGATTCAGGACAGGTCTTGTGTCAGCAAATCATTGGTATCCCTACCACACTGGTCTTGGAGCCTCGATCAAATATGCTTTCATAGATGACCCCAATTCAGTAACAATCGCCGTTGGGGCTGACATGAGGTGGTCGTTATTGTATTTTGAAGAATCCTTCATTGGTGCATCGCTCTACATAGATAGTAATCTTCCATTTCTTCCGGTGTATTTTTCCCTGCATCCAGTAAATTATAATAATTGGACTGAGGAGAACTACTTTATCCTCTGCTTTGCAGGTGGTCTGCATTTCGACTTGAACGACACAATCCGACTCCTGGTTGGAGCAACCGCCACCGAACTTTGGGGTCATGAGTGGTGGAACTTCGGTGCCGGGGTACAGTTTATCCTGTAGC
>SWBW01009409.1_pt1 | contig 14515 bp, 12 predicted proteins | sample 4693041 | NCBI WGS metagenome assembly SWBW01 (sample SAMN10267271, study PRJNA491770) | bioreactor metagenome | isolation source: DHS bioreactor inoculated with marine methane seep sediment | place: Japan: Omine Ridge, Nankai Trough | collected 2006-05-06 | reverse complement strand
TTGCCCCCGAGCTCGAGCCCGCGGTGGCCGCCCGGGCCAGCGAGAGCGCCATCGAGCTCGAGGTCATCCTGGAGCACCACCGCGCGTTGCGCAGCGCTGCCCAGCTCACCGTGGTGGAGGGGACCTCGGGGCTGCTGGCGCCGTTGACCCCGGAGCGCTCCATGCTCGACCTGGTGGCCGCGCTGGAGCTGGCCGTGGTGCTGGTCTCACCCTCGACCTACGGCGCGATCAACGACTGCCTGCTCAACATCAGGCTGCTCGAGGCGGAGGGGGTCCCCCTGGCCGGCGTGGTGCTCAACCGCCTGGCCGCGGCGACCCCGGGGCCCGAGGAGGCGGCCAACCCCTACCAGATCGAGCGCTGCAGCCGTGGGGTGGTCCTCGGCGTGCTACCCCACTTCAGCGCCGCGCAGCTGGCGGACCTGGACTACCTGGGGCAGCGCTTCACGGTCCACATCGACCTGGAGCGAATCCTCGCTTCCAGTGGAGCGACCGAGACTTAGGCTAGATGTCGAGGTTGCGGACACGCAGCGCGTTCTCGGCGATGAACTCACGACGGGGCTGGACCTGGTTGCCCATCAGGACGGTGAAGATGCCGTCCGCCTCCACCGTGTCCTCCACGCGAACCTGGAGCAGCGTCCGCGACTCGGGGTTCATGGTGGTCTCCCAGAGCTGGTCCGGGTTCATCTCGCCGAGGCCCTTGTAGCGCTGAATCTTCAGCCCCTGACGCCCCAGCCGCTCCACGTGGTCGATCAGCTGCTCCAGCCGCGGCAGCCCCTCGCGCTGGCCATCGACGACGATGGTGAAGGGCGCCTGGCCGAAGCCCTCGAAGGTCTGCCTCAGCACGCGCAGCTCGTGAAATTCGGGGGCCGTGAGCAGGGCGTGGTCGATGATCGTCTGCCGCGGGGTCCGGTTGACCTGGGTCTCGCAGATGATGCGGAAGCTCTCGTGCTCCTCGTCGTTCTCCACCTCGAACTTCAGCGGCAGAATCTTGGGGAAGTGCTGCTCCAGGTAGCCCTGGGTCTGCTCCAGCTCGGCGGCGATCTCGTCGGCGTCGAGCAGAATCTCCGGGACCAGCCCGGCCTGCTGGACCACCGCCTCGATCACCCGCGGATCGCCCCGTCGTTGCACCCGGGAGAAGACCTTGCGGTAGCGTAGGCTCTTGAACGAGAGCTCCCGCAACTTGGCGCCCTCGATGACCTGGTCCGCGGCGTCCTCCAGCTGCAGGTCGTCCGTGGCGCTCTGGATCACGAACTCGTCCAGCGAGGCCTCGTTTTTGAGGTAGAGCTCCTTCTTCTTCTTGCGCACCTTGAACAGCGGCGGCTGGGCGATGAACAGGTGCCCGCGCTCGACGATCTCGGGCATCTGCCGGTAGAAGAAGGTCAACAACAGCGTACGGATGTGCGAGCCATCGACGTCCGCGTCGGTCATCAAGATGATGCTGTGGTAGCGCAGCTTGCTGATGTCGAAGTGGTCCTTGCCGATGCCGCAGCCCAGCGCGGTGATCAGCGTGGCGATCTCCTGGGAGCCGAGCATTTTGTCGAAGCGCGCCCGCTCCACGTTGAGGATCTTGCCGCGCAGCGGCAGGATGGCCTGGTTCTTCCGGTCGCGGCCCTGCTTGGCCGAGCCCCCCGCGGAGTCGCCCTCGACGATGTAGATCTCGGCATGGACGGTGTCGCGCTCCTGGCAGTCGGCGAGCTTGCCCGGCAGCGTGCTGGAGTCCAGCGCGCCCTTGCGCTGCACCATCTCCCGCGCCTTGCGCGCCGCCTCCCGCGCCCGCGCCGCCATCACCGCCTTCTCGATGATCGCCTTGGCGCGCTTGGGGTTCTCCTCCAGGTACTGTCCCAGCCGGTCGTTGACCACCATCTCGACGACGCCCTTGACCTCGGAGGAGACCAGCTTCTCCTTGACCTGGCTGTTGAACTTGGGGTCGGGGTGCTTGACGCTGATGATCGCCGTCATCCCCTCGCGCAGGTCGTCGCCGGTGAGGTTGGCCTTGAGATCCTTGAACAGCTTGTTGCTCGAGACGTAGCTGTTGATCGTGCGCGTCAGCGCCCCGCGGAAGCCGGTGAGGTGCGTGCCGCCGTCGCGGTTGGGGATGTTGTTGGTGTAGCAGTAGACCAGGTCCTGGTAGGAGTCGGTCCACTGCAGGGCGATCTCGATGGTGATGCCGTCCCTCTCGTCCTCGATGTGGATCACGTCCTCGATGACCGGGACCTTGTTGCGGTTGAGGTACTCCACGAACGAGGTGATGCCACCCTCGGAGTAGAAGTCGTGCCGCTTGTCCTCGCGCTCATCCTCCAGGACGATGGAGACTTTCTTGTTGAGGTAGGAGAGCTCGCGCAGCCGCTGAGAGAGCACCTCGAAGGAGAACTCGGTGGAGGTGAAGACCTCGGGGTCGGGCTTGAAGCGCAGCTTGGTGCCCGTGCGGTCGGTGTTCCCCGCCTTGACCAGCGGCGCCTTGGGATCGCCGCGCTCGTACTCCTGGCGCCAGACGGCGCCCTCACGCCGAATCTCCAGTTGGAGCCACTCGGAGAGCGCATTGACCACGGAGACCCCCACGCCGTGCAGGCCTCCGGAGACCTTGTAGCTGTCGTGATCGAACTTCCCTCCGGCGTGGAGGGTGGTCATGATCAGCTCGGTGGTGGGGACGTTCTCGGTGGGGTGCATGCCCACCGGAATGCCGCGGCCGTTGTCCTCGATGCTCACCGTGCCGTCGAAGCGAATGGCCACGCGGATGGTGTCGCAATATCCACCGAGGGCCTCGTCGATGGAGTTGTCCACCACCTCGTAGACCATGTGGTGCAGACCGCTGCCGTCATCGGTGTCACCGATGTACATCCCGGGCCGCTTGCGCACCGCCTCGAGCCCGCGCAAGACCTTGATCGCGCCGGCGCCGTAGGCCTGCTCATCCGCGGCCGCGGCCGGTGTTTGACCCTCCGTGAGCGTTTCGTCTGCCATGCTGCGACTGTACCTGTGGATCGTCTACTGAAATGAATTTATTCAAAGTTTACGCGAGACTAAGTTATTTACCACAGCCACTGTCGACAGACAAGCGAAAAACGGGTCAAATTGGACCCTTAATTTCACCGTTAACTACCCGAAAATCAACGCGTTCTTTCTCAAGCAGGACCAGCTGGGCTTGGGTCGTGGTGAGGAAGGCCTGACAGTTGATTTCCGTCAAAAATTCAAATAGATACGATGTTCGCTGTGCATCCAGCTCGCTGGACACATCATCAAGCAACAACGCAGGGTACCGGCCAACCCGTTCATAGCTATCCAGTATCTGAGTAATCTTGAATGCTAGCAGCAGCGCGCGCACCTGCCCCTGCGAGCCGTAGGAGCGCGTTGAACGCTCGTCGAGCCGAAAATCGAGGTCGTGATGATGCGGCCCAACGCTGGTGCTCTGGCGCCCCAGGTCCTCGCTGTGGTGCGCCCTGAGCTGCGCCAGCAGCGCCGCAGAGAGCGCCGCGAGGCTGTCGCCCCCCCCGAGCAGCTGCGGCGGCGCGACGTAATCCAGCGTGCCCTGCACACCGGAGCGTACAATCTCGGCGAAGACCTCGGAGAAGCGCGTGCCGATGGCGGTCAGATAGCGCGACCTGCCCGCCATCACCTTGGCGCCGAGCTCTGCCAGCTGCTGATCATAGACCTCCAGCAGCTCCTTGAGCCGCGACGGCCGCTCCTTCAGCAGCCGATTGCGGCTCTGCAACGTCTTGCCGTAGTCCCGCGACAGGGCCAGGTAGGCCGGCCAGAGGTTCGCGATGGCCCGATCGAGCAGCCGGCGCCGAGCCCCCGGGCTGCCCCTGGGTATCTGCAGGTCGTCGGGGCTGAAGAGCACCACGTTGAGCCCGGCGACGTAGCTCGACGTGGAGCGGACCCCCTTGCCATCCACGCGCGCGCGGCGCCCCTTGCCGTGGAGCTGCACTTCCAGCTCCCGCCGCACACCGTCGATCTCCACCTCCGCGCGGACCCGCGCCTCCTCGGCGCCGAAGCGCACCATCTCCTTGGTGCGCTGGGCCCTGAAGGAGTTCAGGCAAGCGCTGAGATAGACCGCCTCGAGGAAGTTGGTCTTCCCCTGAGCGTTGGGTCCCGAGAGGATGTTGAAGCGCGGACCCGGCGTGACCTGCTGGTCGGCCAGGTTTCGAAAGGCGACGGTCTCGAGGCGGTTGACGCGCATGGAATTGGGTATTGTACGCCTAGCAGGCCCCCAAACAAGACAGCGCGCCCCGCAAAGCAGGGTAACAACCAGAGCCGCTGCTCCGGCTCCGATGTGGACGCAAGACCGAACCTACAGGGGGGCCGTGCAGATGGATAACTTGGGAAGGCGCCGCGAGGGTCCCCGCGAGCGGCGGCCGGTTGTTCCTTCTAGCCGGTGTTTGTGGCAGCTCGGAGAAATGAAAGCTGCTTCGTGGGGCAGTGCAGAAACAACCCAGAAACAACTCAGCATCAGGTCAAATACGAAGCGGCATCACCACGCCGACGTACCCCTCTTCCGTCGGCCTGACCAGCCCCGGGTCGAGCTCGCCGTTGAACTCCAGCACCACGTTGTCGGTATGCATCTCGTTGAGGATGTCGATGAAGTAGCGGGCGTTGAACCCGATGGCCAGGTCCTCGCCGTCGTACTCCACGTCCAGGTCCTCCTGGGCCTCACCAAGGTCCGGGTTGTCGCTGGTGATGCGGAGCGTTCCCTGCTTAAGCTCGATGCGGATGCCCCCGTTGCGGTCGGTGGACATAATCGCCATGCGCTTGAGCGAGTCGAGGAAGAGCATGCGATCCACCTGCACGTGCTTCTCGCTCTCCTTGGGGATGACCTGCTCGTACGGCGGGAACTGGGCGTCTACCAGCTTGATCGTCAGGCAGACGTCGTTGGCCCGCACGAAGAGGTTGCCCTCCTCCAGCCCGATGTCGCAGGTGCCCTCCACCCCCTCCAGCAGGCGCCGCATCTCCATCACGCCCTTGCGCGGCATGATGATGCCGTCGTTGGCCTCCAGCCCCTCACCCACCTCGTACTCCACCTTGCTCAGCCGGTGCCCGTCGGTGGAGACCATGCGGATGGTGCTGCCGTCCCACTCCATGTAGATGCCGTTGAGGTGACGTCGGGTCTCGTCGTTGGAGACCGAGAAGACCGTCTTGCGCATCATGTCCACCAGCGTGGCGGCGTCCACTTCGTGGAAGGTCACGGCCTGGTGGTCAGGCAGCCGCGGGAAGTCCTTGCCCGACATCCCCACCACCCTGTATTGGGCGTTGCCCGCCTTGATCTCAGCCCAGTTGTTCTGGGTTTTCTTGAAGTGAATCTCTTCGCCAGGCAGGTTCTTGACGATCTCGAACAGGTGCTTGGCGCCGATGCTCAGGTCGCCCTCCTCCAGCACCTCCGCCTTGGCCTCGGCCACCACCGTAACGCGCAGGTCCGTGGCGGCACAGAGGATGGCATCGCTCCCCTCACTGCGGAGGAAGGCGTTGGCCAGGACCGGCATCGTGCTCTTTCGATCGGCGATGCTCTGGGCCAAGTGGAGCCCCTTGAGGAATGCCTCTTTCTGGATTTTTATCTCCATCTGCCTGTTCTCCACACGTAGTGTTTAGATTCTCTTATTATATATAGATCTTATTATTAGTATTAGGGCCTGTTGATTGCTTGATAGCTGACTCAACAAGCCGTTGTTGCAATCGATCTTGCTGTGGGCTCGCTGGGGACAGAGTTGTGACGAAGGTGGACAACTCGGAGCCTTTCGAGTGCTTCACAGTTCGTCCACATAACTCCTCCGATATTGTCCACAGCCTCCTCATGAGACACTCCAGGCGTCGTGAGTGTACGCTACCCCACCGGGACCTAACATATCCAGCTTCAATTTGGCAAGCCCGGCAACACCTCTTCCCCGACGAGAAACCTCCAAGATTGGGTTGCATCAGCGCCGGCCAACCGCAGGGCCTGGACGCATCCACCCACCGCGTAGAGGTGCCATTCGATCGATTGGGTGGAGAGGTACAGCTACAGCTGAAGCTGACGCTCCAACGTCTCAACGATGGTCCGCGTGGAGAGGTCTTGCTCCATGAGCTTCTCAACCTTCTTGCAGGCGCTGATCACCGTCGAGTGGTCCTTCCCACCGAACCGCTGCCCGATGTCCGGGAAGCTTGAGCTGGTCAGCTTGCGGCTGAGGAACATCGCAATCTGCCGAGGACGCGCCACGGTCTTGTGCCGCTTGGCGCTCTTGAGGTCGCTGACCTTGACGTTGAAGTAGGCCGCGACCTCCTTCTGGATCGTCTCCACGGTCAAGTTCGCCGAGGGCTGGGAGAGAAAGTGTTTCAGCGTCTCCTTGGCGAACTCCACCGAGACCTCGGCGCCCTTGAGCGAGGCGAAAGCCGCCAGGCGGATCAACGAGCCCTCCAGCTCCCGCACGTTGGACTTGATGTTGGTGGCCAGGTAGAGCGCCACCTCGTCGGGGAGCACGATGGACTCGGCGTCGGCCTTCTTCTGCAGGATCGCCACCCGGGTCTCCAGCTCGGGCTGCTGGATGTCGGCGATCAGGCCCCACTGGAAGCGCGTACGCAGCCTCTCCTCGAGATCGGGGATCTCGTGAGGGTACTTGTCCGAGGTCACCACGATCTGCCGGTGCGAGTCGTAGAGCGAGTTGAAGGTGTGGAAGAACTCATCCTGGGTGCGGTCTTTGCCGGCGATGAACTGAATGTCGTCCATCAGCAGCATGTCGCACTCCTCGCGGAACTTGGTCCGAAACTGGTCGATGCGGTTGGAGCGCAGGCTGTTGATGTACTCGTTCATGAAGCGCTCGGACGAGAGGTAGGCCACGCGGATGTCCGGCTGGAGCCGCTGCACCTCGTGCCCGATGGCGCAGAGCAAGTGCGTCTTGCCCAGCCCCACGCCGCCGTAGATGAACAGCGGGTTGTACTTGCCAGCTGGCGCCTCGGCCACGGCCCGCGCCGCGGCGTGGGAGAGCTGGTTGGAGGGCCCGACGACGAAGGTGTCGAAGGTGTAGCGGTCGTTCCGCGCGTAGGTCCAGCCTGAGGCTGCCGCCTCGTCCACCACCGGCGCTACCACGGGCGCTGCCTCGGGCTCGATTTCGTCGAGCTCGAAGGCCACCGAGAAGTCGAGCTGGGTGTGGTTTCGGATCTCCTGCAGCACGACGGAGAGGTAGTTGTCCTCGAACCACTCCTTGATGTACCGGTTCGGTGCACGCAAGGTGATCTTGGAGCCCTCGACGGCTTGGCACAGGATAGGACGCAGCCACATGTCGAAATTGTGCGGCTTGATGCGCGCTTCCAGTGTGGATAAGGCACGTTGCCAAATCTCTGAGCCGTACTGGGTTTCACTCTGGTCAGAGACTAAGTTGGACACAGACACCCCGTTGCATGTGAATAACTATATTCACATGTAAAATCATGAGGTTAAATACAACATTTTGATAGTTATCCACAGACGCCCATTCACCAGAGATCATCGAGTTGCCTCGTGTTTCTGGATCCACAACTGCGGCATAACCAGAGTGAACGTCTCAGTCGCGAGTGACGTTGGTAGCAAACCCAAAACGAGCATTGCAAGGACAAATGTTGTCGACACCGTCATCCGCTACGAATCGCTGGATAAAAAGTTTTGCCTGTTTTAGCCGCCGAAAAAAGCGCTCCCGAGGCCTGTGGAGAAGGGTTTGTAGTGCTTCAGGATCGCATCGAAAACCAAGCCCGCTGCGATTCGCAGGGTGGCGTGGAAGCGCTCCAAATGGCCCCTATCAACGACGGAGAGAGAGGGGAGCTGGGATCCAGTCGGATCTCGGTCCGTCAACGTCACCAACAGGGATCCATCGCTGGGCGCAGCGTAGGCGCGATGGCATGTCAGCTCGTCTTGAGCGCTCCCTTGACAGGCCACCTGAACGCTGTTATCGAATGCACCACTTTCTGATGGAGTAATAGCTGTGAAACGGACTTATCAGCCACACAACAAGAGACGTCTTCGGGTTCACGGCTTTCGCAAACGGATGAAGACCAAGGGCGGTCGGGCTATTTTGCGTCGCAGACGCAGCAAGGGCCGCGCTCGGTTGGCCGTAAGTACGCCCAAGAAGTAACAGGGCGTCACGCGAAGGCTGGCCGCTCTCGAATCGCCTGCTTGTTTAACTCGGCGAAAACTTGAGTAAAGCAATGCCTGTTGAAGGTGGATCCGGTCGTGACGCACGATTCCGAAAGTCGGATCGATTGCGGAAGCGATGGGAATACCTCGCCGTACAACGACGCGGCAAGAAGATCCACCTGCAAGACCTGTTGGTTCTCGTCCTACCACGTCAAGGCACCCGACGCATGGGCATCACCGTGAGCAGCAAGGTAGGCGGAGCGGTGCAGCGCAACCGCATCAAGCGGCTCATGCGTGAGGTCTGGCGCCGTGATAGGGACCAACTCCCCCAAGGCCTCGACCTTGTCTTCATCGCCAAGAAGCGCGCCACGAGCGTGCGCTACAGCGGCTTGAGGTGCCAGGTCAGAGAGCTCGGCAAGCGCCTGGTCCGGCGGACAACGCCATGAGAGAGATCTGCGAGCACCTCGGCTTGCAAGCAGGCTCAGCCAGCGCTGGCCAGCGGTGGCGCAGGGCCTTGCGCTTCGCGTCGTGGCCGCTGGTCAAGCTGTTGGTCCTGCTGATCAGGGGCTATCAACTGCTGATCGCCCCGGCCATGGGCCCGCGCTGCCGCTTCGAGCCGAGCTGTTCATGTTACGCCATCCAGTCGCTGGAGAAGGACGGACTCGTCAGGGGTGTGCTCAAGACCACCTGGCGCCTCTGCCGCTGCCAGCCGTACGGCAAGGGCGGCTACGACCCGCCCTGAGGTCGGGAGGAGAACGCTCGATGAGCGACAGCAACAAGAGGATACTGCTGACCGTGGTGGCCTGCGTGGCGATCCTGGTCCTGTGGCAGGTCTTCTCTCCCAAGAGCAAGCCCCCCGTCCCCAAGGACAAGGGGAAGCAGGCGCAAAAGGGCAAGCAGACCACGAAAACGCCCCCTGACCCCACCAGCCAGCCCGTCGCGCCCACGAGCCAGCCCGCGGCCTCACAGCCAGCGCGGCCCGGGGCGGGCCCCACCACGGCGTCTTTGGAGGGCCAGCACACCACGCTCAAGACCAGCGAGGCCCTGGGCAAGCTGACCACCCGTGGCGCTACGCTGCGCAGCTGGAAGCTCACCGACCCGCGCTACAAGGAGCTGGTCAAGGGCAAGCAGGTCCCGGTGGACCTGGTCCAGACCTTGGCCAAGCAGGGGCCCTGGCCACTGGAAACCACCTTCCTCCGCGACGACTCGGACTTCCAGGTGCCGGTCAACGCCGCCTTCACCCGGGTCAAGTTTGACGATCGGGAGGTGCTCTACCGCTGGGAGTCGGACAAGGTCCGCGTCACCAAGCACTTCGTGGCCGACAAGACGCGGCCGCTGCTGTGGATGACGCTCAAGGTGCGCAACAAGACCGGCAAGCCCCTGCGCCACCGGCTGCAGATCGACCTCTACAACCGGCAGGACTCGGGTCAGGGCAAGGCCGGCTTCACCAACCCCTTCCCCAAACAAGCCATGGTGCTGTGCCACGTCAACGGTGAGCTGCACCGGCGCACCGCCGCGGGGATCCGCGGCGAGGACAGCGGCTGCTCCGCCGCCGGGTGCGGCATGGGTGAGGGCGAGGTCTCGGCCGCGGGCCAGGTGCTCTGGATCGGCGCTGGAGACTCCTACTTCATCACCGCCGTGGTGCCGCAAAACCGCGACGAGTCGCGCCGCTGCCTGCTCAAGGTGCACAAGGACGAGGTGACCCAGGCAGCGCTGCAGTTCGCCTCGGGCCGCATCGACCCTGGCAAGGCCCTGACCCGCAAGTTCGCCGTCTACGTCGGGCCCAAGTATCTCGACCAGCTCGACGCCATCACGGGGCCGGACGAGGAGGAGGCCAAGCTCAGCGAGTCGATCAACTACGGCTGGTTCGCCATCCTCTGCCGGCCGATGCTCTGGCTGCTCAAGGTCTTCCACACCGGCGTGGGTAACTGGGGCATCGCGATCATCCTGCTCACCTTGGTGATCAAGCTGCTGACGCTCTACTGGACCCAAAAGAGCATGCGCTCCATGCGGGCGATGCAGCGGCTCAAGCCCAAGATCGACCTGCTGCGAGAGAAGTTCAAGGACGATAAGCAGCGGCTGAACCAGGAGACGATGGCCCTGTACAAGGTGCACAAGGTCAACCCGCTGGGCGGCTGTCTGCCCATGGTGATCCAGATGCCGGTCTGGTTCGCGCTCTACCGCACCCTGCTCAACTCGGTGGAGCTGTACCACTCGACCTTCATCCCTGGCTGGCTCAACGACCTCACCTCCCCCGACCCCTACTACATCCTGCCCGTCGCCATGGGCATCGCGATGTTCGGCCAGCAGGCCATCACGCCGCAGCCCCTGGAGGGCACGCAGGCGAAGATGATGAAGTACTTCATGCCCATCATGTTCACCGTGATGATGCTCCAGCTGCCCTCGGGGCTGACGCTCTACATCTTCATCAACACCGTTTTGACAATGCTACATCAGTATTATATGAACAAAACCGACAAGGGTGGCCCCATCGAGCCCCCGAAACCTACCGGCGACGGTGAGGTCTCCAAAAAGCACCGCAAAAAGCCCAAGCAGCAGCTGGAGGAGCGGAGCACGGAGCGACCCAAGCCCAAGCCCAAACGCCGGAAGCGTAAGAAGCGGTTATGAGCGACGAGCTACAACAAGAGACGATCCCCGAGAATTCCCCGCCGCCGCTGGAGCAGCCGCCTGGACCGCTGGCCCAGCGCCTGTTGGTGGAGCTGATCGAGCAGATGGGCTTCGACGCGGAGGTGGAGCTCCAGGACGAGGACGAGCGGTTCTTGCTCAACATCGTCGGTGAGGACGCCGAGGCGCTGATCGGCAAGAAGGGGCAGACCCTCGACGCGCTGCAGTTCCTGCTGGGGCGAATCCTCAACGGTATGCTGCCCCGGGAGCGCAAACCGGTGGTGGTGGACAGCAGCGGCTACCGTCAGCGGCGCGCCGAGGCGCTGCAGGATCTGGCGCTGCGCCTGTGCGAGAAGGTGACCACGTCGGGCAAGACCCTGGCGGTCAACCCGATGAGCGCGCACGACCGTCGGATCATCCACATGGCCCTGCGCGAGACCCCCGGTGTCACCACCCGCAGCGAGGGGGACGGCTACGAGCGCCGGCTGCTGATCGTCCCCGACCCCGACTAGCCCCTCCCTGACGGGTGGAAACCGCGACCACCATCTGCGCTCTGGCCACGCCTCCCGGAGAGGGCGCCGTGGGGATGATCCGCCTCAGCGGACCGGAGGCGTTGACCCTGGCGCGGCGGCTCTGCGGTGGCGCTGCGCTGGAGCCCCGGGTCTTGCGCGCTGTTACTCTGCGCCGCGGCGTCGAGGTCCTCGACCAGGCCCTGGCCTGCTACATGCCCAGGCCCCGCTCCTACACTGGCGAAGACGTGGTGGAGCTGCACGGTCACGGCGGCTCCCTCAACATGGAGCGGCTGCTCTCGGCGCTGCTGGAGCTGGGCGCCCACCCGGCGCAGCCAGGTGAGTTCACGCGGCGGGCCTTCCTCAACGGGCGCCTAGACCTGACCCAGGCCGAGGCTGTGGGCCAGGTCATCGGCGCCTGCAGCGAGCGGGCGCTGCGCAACGCTCACGCGCTGCTCTCGGGCGAGCTGGGGGCGCAGGTCTCGCGGGAACGCGGCGCGCTGGTGCAGCTGGCCGCGGGGCTGGAGGCGCGCGTGGACTTCGCCGAGGAGCTGGCCGGGGAGCCGGCCAGCAGCGCCGAGTGCGCGGAGCTGGACCGGGCTGCTGCGGCGCTGGGGGCGCTGGGCCGGAGCTATCAGCAGGGCCGCCGCCTGGACGGGGTCGTGGTGGCGCTGGTGGGGCCGGTCAACGCGGGCAAGTCGAGCCTCTTCAACGGTCTGCTGGGGCGCGAGCGTGCCCTGGTCGCCGCGGAGCCCGGGACCACCCGCGACTACCTCGAGGCCGAGGTCTGCTGGGACGGGCAGCGGATCACCCTCGTGGACACGGCCGGTGAGCGCGCCGTGTCGTCGCCTCTGGAGCGGGCCGGCAAGGCTCTTGCTGCACCCCTGCTGCAGCGCTGCGAGCTGAGGCTCCACGTCTTTGACGCGTCGGTGAGCCTCGACGCGTCGGTGAGCCTCGACGCGTCGGTGGGCCTCGACATCGAGGGGATACAGGTGGCCAACAAGGTCGACCTGCTCACCGAGACCCGTCGCCGCGCGTTGCCCGGGGCGCTGGTGGGCACCTCCGCCCTCGACGGCACAGGACTGGACCGGCTCAGGCAGCGCATCCTCGAGCACCTCGCGCCGGCGCAGGAGGAGGGCCTGATGGTGACGCGGCAGCGCCAGCGAGACCTGCTGCGCAGGGCCGAGCAGGCCTGTGTGGAGGCGCGTGAGGCCCTCGACGCAGGTCTGGGCCCCGAGCTGGTGGTGGAGCACGTCAGAGAGGCGTTGAGCGCTCTGGACGAGGTAACTGGCCAGCGCTTCACCGAGGATGTGCTGGACGCCGTGTTCAGCACCTTCTGCATCGGCAAGTGACAGCGGCGGCCGCGCCGCGTTGGGCGCCCGGCGGCATTAGCTTCAGGAGCGCACTTTTTTGCCGGAGCAGGTTTTGTAGGTTAATGTAGGTGCAGTTGATTTGGTGCGACGGGCGAAGCCGTCGGCACCACAGGAAAACAAATAACCCACTGCATCGAGGTTCCACCATGCCCAAGGGTGTTCTTGTTCGCTTCCTGGTCCCCAGTAAGAGCAACGACGGAAAGATCGAGTATCGTGTGGAGACCCGGCATATTCGGCTGCCGCTCCGGCGCAAGGACCGCCTGGAGCTGAAGACTCGCCTGACCGACTAGAGACTTGCCGCAGTGTGAGCGGCGAAGGGGGGCAGCGCGAAGCGCTGCGTCGCCGCGAGCGCATCTTTTAGAGGCTACTTGCTTCGGTAGGTAATTCGACCGCGAGTGGGATCGTAGGGGGAGACGGCCACGGTTACGTGGTCTCCCAACACGATGCGGATACGGTATTTGCGCATCTTGCCCGAGAGATGGGCAAGCACGTTGTGACCCTCGGCAATCTCCACACGAAAGAGCCCTCCGGCGAGGACCTCGTTGATGACTCCCTCAAATTCAATGGCATCGTCACGACTCATCGGGGCGCACAATAGGCACCTGCCCGTCGCCCGTCAAGGGGAATAGTCTTAAAAGGGAGAGCGCAGCGGAGACGCAGCGCAGTGTGCCGTCGAGCCTCAGCTGAAGATCGCGTCGAGCTCGCTCTCGATGCGTGACTCCTTGGTCCGTCTGGCGAGGGCCAGCTCCTGGACCAGCAGCGAACGCGCCGTCTCGAGGACCTTGCGCTCGCTGTAGGAGAGGTCCTTCTTGACGCGCAGCAGGCTCAGCTCGCGCAGCACCTCGGCGATCTCGTAGACCGAGCCCGTCTTGAGCTTCTCCATGTACTCCCGGTGACGCCGGTTCCAGGTCTGTTTGGCCACGGTGATCGTCTTGCGGCGGAGGACCTCGAAGACCTTCTTCACTTCGGCCTTGGGGATGATGCCTCTCAGGCCAACGGAGGTGGCATTGTCCGTAGGGACCATCACCTTCATGTCGCTTTCGAGGATGCGGAGGATGTAAAAGTCGTTCCTGCGGCCAGATATCTCCCGGGTCTCGATTCCGGTCACCTCCCCGACGCCGTGGGCTGGATAAACAGCCTTGTCACCCACCTTGAAACGACCCACGAGACAGCTCCTACCGAGAATTACCTGTGAATATGAATGATTATCACGATTGACCGCACAGAGCAACCACGCTGCAGTTCTCCAGTCTCATATTCTTCGGCCCACATCGGGTGTTCCTTCCCATTATTGCGTGGCGTCTCCTCAACAGCCATGACAATCCATTTAAACGTATATAAATCAAACCGTTGACCTATGCGGGTCCACAGCATAGAGCTAACCTGTTGGTATCTTTTTTCAGAGTCCGATTGAGTCCGGTTGAGTCCGGTCGAGTCCCCTGGAATCTCGCCTGGTCCCAGGCCCAACGTCTTGCCCGATTTACTCTGAGGCCCCTTGGCCGCGTTCCCAACCAAGACAAAAGGACGCCAAAGGGGGCTAAATATGTGCTCTGTTGCCTTAGGTTTTGCATCACAAGTGGTTAATTATAAATAAAATATCCCTATTGATAAAACAGTTAAAAAATTTAGCAAAATTATGCTTAATTGTATTGACAGAGTAAATATTGGTTCTTAAAATGCGATTAAATATGCCCATTAAGGAGGGTGTCTGAAATGGCGACGAAGAAGAAAAAGCCGGCTAAGAAGAAGGTTGCCAAGAAGAAGAAGGTAGCCAAGAAGAAGGTAGCCAAGAAGAAGGTAGCCAAAAAGAAGAAGAAGGTTACGAAGAAGAAGAAGAAGGTAGCCAAGAAGAAGGTTGCCAAGAAGAAGAAGGTTGCCAAGAAGAAGGTTGCCAAGAAGAAGGTTGCCAAGAAGAAGAAGGTTGCCAAGAAGAAGAAGAA
>SWBW01005272.1_pt2 | contig 14559 bp, 8 predicted proteins | sample 4693041 | NCBI WGS metagenome assembly SWBW01 (sample SAMN10267271, study PRJNA491770) | bioreactor metagenome | isolation source: DHS bioreactor inoculated with marine methane seep sediment | place: Japan: Omine Ridge, Nankai Trough | collected 2006-05-06 | reverse complement strand
GCGCCGGTGCTGCTGACGACCTTGACCTGGATCAGGCCCGCGCCCTTCTTGGTGGCCGCGTCGTGGCCCACCACGCGCAGGGTGTGCGTGCCTGGCTGCAGGCTCACCGGGAAGTCGTGGTGCAGGGCGCCCTTGGTGGCGTAGAGCTTGCCGTCGACGAAGAGCTCCACCTTGACCACGGCGATGTCGTCCGTGACCTTGGCCCGCACGACGAAGTTGGGCTTGAGCTCGGCCTGGGCCGCCGGGCTGGTGATCACCACCTTGGGGGCCTGGGTGTCCGGGTTGGTCGAGGGGTTGTTCGGCGGCGGAGGCATCGTGTTGGGCGGCGGCGGGGCGGTGTTGCCGGCGTTGGGGTCACCGCAGACGTACAGCCCGCTGACGTTGGTCTTGTGGCACTGAGCGCCGCCACACTGGCCGCTGCTGTTGGCCGCGCAGGACCTGCTGCAGAAGGCGCCGCCGGTGGGGCCCTGCACGCAGAGGCTCGAGGCGCACTCGCCCTTGGTCTGGCAGGCAGCGCCGAAGGGCTTGGACCCCTGCTGGGACGGCGGGGGCGTGGTGCCGCCGTTGTTGGGCGGTGGGTTGTTTTCGGGAGGACAGTTGCCGCCGGGGGACCCGCCCCCGGGAGAGCTGCCTCACCCAAAGGGGGTGCGGTCGGTGTCGACGATGTAGCTGTCGGAGAGGTCGATTTGACGCGTCCCGTCATCAAGGCCACAGGCCGAAAAGACGAGGGCGGTCAGTCCGCAGAGGATGATTGCATGGGGGCCAGTGCGCATGTCCCTTGATAGAGCAAGGTCTGGGCCACACCCATTGTCACTCCATCTTGTTGAAATAAAACAGCTCTATCGCAGCTTCCCGGTGGTGGGGGTGAGACTGGATCCCCGATCAGGGGGTCTTGTCCCCCATGGGGATGGGGGTCATGGCACCAGGAACTAGGGCACCAGGAACTAGGGCACCAGGTACTTGGGCCCCAGCACGTCCAGGGTGTGCAGGTCCTTGTAGCCGTTGACCACGCCGGTGATGGCGCTATAGACCGTCCCGGCTTGAACCGACGGCTTGCCATCCACGGCGCCCCCGTCGTAGCAGTAGTCCCCCACCTGGGCGCAGCTTGGCGCGGTGCCGCTGCAGGCGCTGTCCTGGTCGGTGATCCAGAAGTGATCCGAGCTGCCCGGGCTGACCTTCCCGGCGATGGTGATCTTCTTCACGCGCACCAGGTGGCTCTCCAGCCCCTCGGCCGAGGCGCTGCCAGGCAGCAGCTGGCTGGTGGTCACGTCCAGCGGCGTCACCCAGGTGCTGCCGATCACCTTCACGTTCTTGGGCTTCTCCAGCTCGTCGACCTTGTTGTAGTCCGCCAGCTCACCCTCCAGGCTGATCACCTGGCCCACCGCCAGCGGTTTGCCTCCGGCGTCGGCGGGCGTGGCGCTGCCGGTGTAGACGAAGATCGCCTGGTGCAGCCCCTGCCCCTCCCGCAGGTAGTAGCCCTGGCTGCTCGACTTGATCGTACGGACCCAGGTGACCACGCCGCGCTTGACCTGCACCTGGGTCCCGTCCGGCGGGCGGACCTTCAGCGCGGGATCGCGCAGCTCGCGGATCAAGAAGGGGCAGGCGGTCCCGCCCGGGTTGGGCCGCGGGCAGGCGTCACAGGCGTCGCCGATGGCGTCCCCGTCAGCGTCCTGCTGGCCCTTGTTGGGGTGGTTGGGGCAGTTGTCCTTGCTGTTGAGCACGCCGTCGCCGTCGATGTCGTTGGGGTCGGGCTTGGAGCAGACCGTGGTGTTCGCGTCCAGCGGGCAGACGTCGCAGGCATCGCCGACCTTGTCCTTGTCGACGTCGGGCTGCTGCGCCGCGTCCATGGGCCGCGGCGGGTTGAAGACCTTGGGGCAGTTGTCCTGGGCATCGGCGACGCCGTCCCCGTCCGCGTCGGCGGCGCTCGGCTTGCCGGTGAACTCACCCGGCCGGCTGGGCACGCAGGTGGGCTCATCCACCGGGACCTTGCAGTAGAAGAGCGGGTAGGCCGAGCTGCCCACGGAGGCGAGCAGCTGGGCCAGCGTCAGCCCCACCTCCCGCACCAAACAGACGCGCTTGGGCGTGTGGCAGACCTTGAGCGGCTCGCAGCCGCTGCCCCCCTTCGGGGCGATGGCCGCCACCGCGGTGTCGTCGCCGTAGAGCGCCTCGCCGCCCCGCAGCACCAGCGCCACGTCAGCGACGCCCGCGCGGATCACGGCGGCGTGGTGCGTGCGCACGGAGCCGTCGAAGACCGCCACGTCGGCGAAGGTCCCGACCTTCAGCTGGCCGATCAGGTCGCCGAGGCCGGCCGCCCTGGCGGCGTTGGCCGTGGCCATGCGCCAGAGCTGCTCGTCGCTGAAGTGGCCACCGTAGTGGACCTTGTTGAAGTAGTCGGCGCAGGCCAGCTCGCGCAGCATGTTCATCGAGCCGCTGGGGGTCCAGTCGGTGCCCAACGCGATGTTGTTCCCCAGGTGATCGTGCATCACCGCGTCCGCGGTGAAGCCGTAGAGGCTGATGTTGGAGCGGGGCGACCAGATCAGCGACGTGCCGTCGTGAGCCATGATCGCCGCGTCACCGGCGGTGATCCCCACCGCGTGAATGAAGGCGCTCTGGGGCAGCGTGACGTCGACGCCCCCGGTCTGCAGCCCGCTGAGGCAGAGGAACTCGTTGCGCGCGGCCTCGATCACGCCCTCGGCCACGTGGGGCACGTAGGCCGTGGAGGCCTTGACCTTGACCGGGTCGGGGAGCTTGGAGTAGCTGCACTGCTGGGTCAGCAGCTTGCCCGAGGTGTCGCCCAGGGGGAAGGTGGGCGCGTCGACGGAGGCCTTGCCCAGGCCCTCGTTGTCCTTGTCCAGGTTGCGCAGCAACATGCCGATCCCCGACGAGCCCATGATCGAGGTGGCCCCGCCGATGATCATGCGCAGCTCGCCGTAGCGCAGGGAGTCGCCCTTGTAGCTCGAGGGCGAGCTGATCTTGGGCTTGCCCCCCAAGCCCTTGCGCCACTCGTGGCGGTGGTTGTAGCGGAAGGCCGTGGTCTTGGGCGGGTTGAGCGTCCAGCCGAGGTGGTCGTGGGGGTTGATCAGCCCGGGCGAGACGACGCCCTTGGCGCAGGCCACCACCGCGGCGCCGGCGTAAGCGGAGTGGGCGCTGCAGTCGCAGCCCACACAGACGATCTTGCCACCCGCCAGCAGCAGGTGCCCGTTGTCGAGGATCTTGTCCGGCGTGAGGATCTGGCCGCGGATCAACAGGCCGCCGCTCGTGCCCTTGGTCGCCGAACAGGTCCCCAGTGGGGGCGGCGTCATGGCCGGGTTGGCGCAGCTGACCACCTTCGTCCCGCCGCCATCCGGCGCCGCGTCGGCGCCAGCATCGGCGCTGCCGTCAGCTTCGAGATCGGTGATGAGATCGACGGCGAAGTCGACCCCGGCGTCCAGGGCGAGATCGGGCGCGGGTTCAGGCGTGTCGTCGCTGCAGGCGACGAGCAGCGACAGTGACAGCGACAGGGACAGCAAAAGTGGCAAAGAGCGTGAGCGTGATGGCCTCAACGCCCGCGAGGGCAGAGCTGTGGTGTTGGTCACAACAAGGTTCCTTCTTGGCTGGGGGGAGGTTCAGCGCAGCGGCCTGAGCCGCGCCTGCAGCTTGAGCCGCCCCTGTTCGGGGCAGACCCCGTTCCACTGCCAGGTGGCGTAGCCCGGCGCCTGGACCAGGATCTTGATCGCGCGCCCGCGGCAGGGGCTGCGGGTGTCGAGGGGTGTCCGTCCTCGGGGCTCTCCCTGGATGCTGACCTCACCAGGGACGGGGCTCGACTCGATCCGCAGCGAGACGAGGCGCCAGGAGGACGCACCGCCGGTGAAGATCTTTGACACGGTCCAGGCGTATGCATTCCAGAAGAAGAATACCACCAACAGCGTGACCAAAGAAGCCAGGGCCAGGCGCACACCGGCCTCGAGGCGCCCCACAGCGCGGTCCGGCCCCTCGCCCGGCTCCACCACCGGCGCGACCTCTTGCTCCGCCGACTGATCGAGCCCGGTGATCGCGCCGCTGCTGGGGTCGGTGGTGTCATTCTCCTCCATCTGCGGCACCTGCAGCTCGCCAGTGCGGATGTCGCGCAGGGCGGGCTCGAGCCTGAAGACCACCGAGTTGGAGCGACGCCGGCCCTGCGGAGGGGCCTCGGAGACCGACTCGCCCAGCACCTCGATCCTGGTGTTGATGCCCGCGGTCTGGTGGGTCAGCGCGACGCGCAGTCGATCCAGGCGCCGCGAAGCGTGCAGCTTGACCACGCCCTCGCCGGCCTCGCCCACCCGCGCCATCTGCCGCAACTCCTGCAGCACCTCGTCGTAGAGCGCCGGGCGCATCGTCGTCACCGGCAGCTGGATATCACCGAGCTCCAGGGCCACCTGCACGGCGGAGGGCGCCCCCTCCCCGGCACCGGCGGGCGTCAGGCTCAGGCCCGTGGCGCCGAGGTCCACTGGCACCCCCAGCAGCACGTCGGTGACCTGCTCCAGCTGAGGCTTGCTCCGCGCCAGCTCCTTGTCCAGAGCGTGCCGGGCGCGCTGGACCAGCTGCTCGCGATCCAGCTCCTGACCCCCGTCGCCCGGACCCGCGCCGGTGCGCCCGCCGCCCACCTCGTTGAGCCTGGCCCGGGCTTTACGAACCACCAGGGCCAACACCAGCGCCATGAGGACGCAGAGCCCCCCCAGCGGCGCGAGGACTTGCAGCGGCCAGCGGCCCAACAGGTACCAGACAAACCCGTCGCTGAGCTCCGACCAACCCGACGGCCCCAGCGACCCCACCAGCGCCCCCACGCCGAGGAGGCACCCCACCGCGGCAACGATGAACAACGCCTTGGCAACTCTAACCATCGGCCCGATTCTCACCGGCGTTGGATCCCCACGCAATATATAAGAGTCGCTTCTCCGCGCTCGCGACAGACCCGTCACCTTTTCCCCTCCTCAGCCCCGGGGAGGGTGGTGGATACTTGACCAGGTCTGCACGGCCTCCTACCCTTGACCCACCATGATGATGGCGCACTTCATGATCGAGTGGCTCAAGGTCGATGGCCTTTACCGCATCCCCCGCGGCCTGCACATCGGCATCGGGCTACACACCGTCCTGCACTACGCCGGGATCATCCGACACCACCGCTGGCTGGTGACCACCACCGAGGGCGAGCTGCGCTGGCTCTGGTTGCGGCGCACCGGGCCGGTGGGCGGGACCATCGGCAAGCTCAGCGACATCCACGACGTCCGCCCCATGGGCCTGGTCTTCGAGCGGATGGTGCGCTTCAACTGCGGCGACCGCGTGGTCCAGCTCTACGCGCCGCGGATCGAGGCGGACCGGGTGGTGGCCTTCCTCAGCCGTCCGTAGCCGCTGAGAGCAGCTCCAGCCGCGGCTCTTCTCGGGCCATGCTGATCAGCGCGTCGCCAGGCTGTAGCTGCGTGTCCCGCCCCGGCTCGGTGTAGCTGCGGGGGTTGATCACGAGCCGGCGCTTGGCCCCCTCGTGCGCCCGCGCCTGGGCGTAGCCGCAGACCACGAAGGGCGCGCCCGACCGCACCGCCAGCTTGGCCAGCTCGCGGTAGGAGCGGCCGGCCAGCGCATCGGGGAGCAGGGTGATGTAGATCTCCTGCCCCTCCTCCTGGGTGCTGAGCAGGTGCTCGAACACGTTCTTGATCCCGGGCGTGATGCAGCACTGCGCGATCAGCTTCTCGGTCACATCGCCGAGGCAGACGATCTCGTTGACCTCCGTGGCCCGCAGGTGCACGCGGTTGACCGAGGCGATCAGCTCCATCACGGTGTGCACCTGGGGGTTCTGCCGCTCGATGGCGATGGCCACCAGCGTGGAGCGCGCGTCGGCCAGCGCGCCGTGCACTGGATCGGCGAGGATCACCGCCGCCCGCGCTGCGCTGATGCGCGCGCGTCCCAGGGCGCCCGCGTCCGTGGGGCAGCCCACCACGGTGAAGAAGCGCTTGGCGTGACGGGTGTCGGGGTGCCAGCCAGGGTTGGCCTTCCACAGGGCCAGGTCCTGCACCAGCAGCACGACGCCGGGCGGCTCCTCGGCACTCGTCTGGAGCCCCTCGACGATCCGCCGGACCTTCTCGTTGCAGTTGCAGATCACGACGTGATCGGTCAACTCCTCGAGAGGATTTTGTCGCTCCATCGCTCCTCCTGGCCGGCCTCCAGGGCCGGCCGCTCGTAGGCCACCACGAGCAGGTTGTCCCCCTCGCGCAGGATCAGGTCCTCCTCGCTCAGCCCCTCGATCCCCACCGCGGGGTTGAGCCAGAAGCGGGTCTGCGGCGCCTCCGGCGGCGATCGATCGAGGCCCACCAGGGTGATGTCCTCGTCGTCGTGATCCAGAAAGTGAAGCTGCGCCGCGGTGAAGGGCTGCCCCCGCAGCGCAGGCGGCACGGGGACGCTGTAGAACTCGTTGCTCTGCTCGGTGAAGGTCATCAGCCGATCGAAGACCCGCGTCATCCCCGGCTTGAGCACCGCCTGGCTGATCAACCTGGCGCCGTAGTGCCGCCCCACGAGGAGATCGTTCCCCTCCAGCGGGGTGGCGTAGCGCAGGCTCTCATCGGTCTGCAGCTCCACCACCAGCGGGATGCTGCCCTGGCGACAGACCACGGCCAGGGTCTCCATCAGCGCCTGGTTGTCGCGCTGGCGCGGATCGTCGGCGCACGCATCGTCCGCTGCCAGGACGATCACTCGCAGCGCGGTGTCCACGTCGGCCTGCTCCAGCACGCGCATCTCCACCGGATCGCCGGCCAGGGCGTAGACCCGGCGGTAGGCCGCCGGCTCGGTCACCCGCAGCTCCTCGGCCTCCAGACAGACCACCAGCAGCAGGTGCCGCCGCGCCAGCGCCGCCGAGACCTGCCGCACCACGTTGTCCAGGTGGCTGTTGTTGCCCAGGATCAGCACGTGCTCCTCGAAGCGGCTGCTGGGCGGCTTGATCGCCAGCCGCCCGGTGCGCTGGACCTTCTTGACCAGGATCGAGACGATCTCGCCGGTGAGCATGCCCACCACGACGATCCCCGCGATCATCAGCAGCGTGATCTCCACGCGGCCCAGCGTGGAGAGCGGCTCCTTGTCCTCGATGCCCGAGACCAGCACGATCAGCACGTGCCAGTAGGAGCGCCAGTAGTCGGCGAAGGGCCCCTGCTCCCCCACCAGCTTCAGCTCCGTGAGATGGATCAGGTTGGCGCCGATGATCCAGGCCACGGCGGCCCAGAGGAACAGCCGCCCCAGCTTGCGGATGTGGTACTGGTGGTCCAGCGTCGAGAAGTAGATGCGCAGGCTCACCAGGCCGCGGTAGATCAGCATGCCGAAGCGCAGAAACTTCAGCAGCCGCAGCAGCCGCAGCAGCCGCAGCAGCCGCACGAAGCGGATGCCTCGCACCAGCCGCAGCGCCAGCAGGCTGTTGCTGAGCATCAGCAGCGTGGGCAAGATCGCGATCAAGTCCACCACGGCGTAGAAGCTCAGCGGGTGCAGCAGCCGGTTGGGCGCGGCGTACCAGCGTAGTAGGTACTCCGCGATGAAGATCCCCACCAGCACGTGCTCCAGGTACCAAAAGAGGCGGGCCTGGCTTGGGTAGGCCAGCTCCAGAGGGATCAGCGCGCAGGAGGCGAGGATGCAGACCAGGATCAACACGTCCACACCCAGGCTCAGCCGGGTGGAGTCGGCCTCGCCCCGATAGGGCTCCATGATCTCGTTTAGCACCAGCCTCAGCGGCCGGCGGCGGGGGCGTCCCATGAACTCTCCTGATGTCCTTTCTACCCCGGGGAGGGTGACCCGGGCAAACCCAGGCCCGGCGACCGCTCGACCGCCTGTGGACCCTGAGGTACGATCCCCTCACACTCACCTGCTTTTGGAGCGATAGGATGCTCAAGGATCGATCCCCACTCCCCCTCATGGTCTGCGTCGCCGCGCTGCTGCTCTGCCCGGCCTGCTCCTCCGACCCCATCGGCACGACCGACGGCGGCGGCGGCGAAGCCGGCGGAGACGGCGGGATCACCTTCCCCGACATGAGCGATGGACCCAAGGGCCCCGAGTGCAAAAACAACACCGACTGCAAGGGTGGCTACTGCGTCGGTGGCGCCTGCTGCCCCACCAAGCAGCAGGTCTGCGGCGAGGCCTGCTGCAAGACCACCGAGACCTGCTTCGCCAACGCCTGCGTCACCCCGGGCAAGATCTGCTTCTCCACGGCAGACTGCGACCCGGGTCAGTATTGTGAGCCGGCCCTGGGCGCGGGCGGTGGCGACGGCGGCGCCGCGGACGCGGGCCCGCAGCCCGACGGCAAGACCTGCCTCAAGCCGGCCCCCAGCGCCGGACGCTGCCTCAAGCTACCGCTCAAGTGCAGCGACGCCGGCGCGCCCGCCCCGGACGCCGGCTGCATCCCGGCCTGCGAGTACCACCCCCAGGCCGGGCTGCTCAACGCCACGGTGCAGTGGACCTGGGGCCCGGTGGCCAAGCAGTACAAGAACATGACCGACGTCTGGTCCACCCCGGCGGTGGGGCGGGTCTACGACACCAACTGCGACGGCAAGCTCGACGAGCTCGACCCGCCCAGCGTGATCGTGGTCTCGGGTGACGCCAAGGACACCTGCTGCTCCTGCGGCACGGGCAACGAGGACACCTGCAAGACCGGCGTGCTGCGCCTGCTCGACGGCGCCAGCGGCCAGGAGATCTGGTCGCTGCGCAAGGCCTCCTCTACATCCAAGGGCTTCGCTGGCGTCTCGGTGGCCATCGGCGACATCGACGGCGACGGCCGGCTGGAGATCGCCGCGGTCACCGGCGAGGGCAAGGTGGTGTTGGTGGACGCCGACGGCAAGCTCCTGCGCACCAGCGACAAGATCATCGACCACGTCTCGAAAGAGAGCTTCGGCTGGGGCGGAGCCCTGGCCCTGGGGGACATGGACGGCGACGGCGCGCCGGAGATCGCCTACGGCTCCACGGTCTTTACCACCAAGGGGACCAAGCTGACCTGGAAGTTCAAGGGCAGCGGCGGCATCGCCGGCGGCGCCACCCGTGCCATCAGCACCTTCGTGGACCTGGACGGCGCGGCCAACGGCCACCTGGAGCTGCTGGCCGGCAACACGGCCTACAAGGCCGACGGCTCGATCCTCTGGCAGCAGAGCGGCCTGACCGACGGCTTCCCCGGCGTGGGCGACTTCGACGTCGACGGCACGCCCGAGGTGGTGCTGGTCTCCAAGCGCAACATCTGGCTGCTGGCGCCCAAGACGGGCAAGATCATCCTCGGCCCGCTGCTGGTGCCGGGCACTACCAAGGAGAACGGCGGGCCACCCACGGTGGCCGACTTCGACGGCGACGGCAAGCCCGAGATCGGCGTGGCCATGCGGCAGTTCTACTACGCCATCAAGCCCAACTTTGTAACCAAGAAGCTCGACGTGATGTGGAAGACCGAGAACCACGACCTCTCCTCCTCGGTCACCGGCTCCACGGTCTTCGACTTCGAGGGCGACGGCGCCGCCGAGGTGGTCTACAACGACGAGTGCTTCCTCTGGGTCTACGACGGCAAGACGGGCAAGGTCCGCTTCGCCACCCCCACCACCTCCTTCACCGCCACCGAGGCCTCGCTGGTGGCCGACGTGGACGGCGACGGCCACGCCGAGATGCTGATGATCTCAAACGGCGCCGACCCCAGCGACAAGGGCTGGAAGTGCGACGTGGCCCCCTGGAACAAGCCCGACCCCAAGACCGGCCGGCCGGCCTGGAAGCCACCGGCCGGCGCCACGGCCTACCGCGGCATCACGCTCTGGCGCGACAAGGCCAACAGCTGGGTCGGCTCGCGCACGCTGTGGAACCAGCACACCTACCACGTCTCCAACATCTGCGACCACCGCGACAACGCCTGCGGCCCGCCCAACACCTACGGCCTGATCCCGGCCAAGGAGAAGCAGAACTGGAGCGTGAGCTGGCTCAACAACTTCCGCCAGAACGTCCAGGACAAGGGGATCTTCGACGCCCCCGACGCCACGCTCGACCTGGCCGTGGACTGCAAGACGCCGGTGGTGCTGCACGCCTACCTGCGCAACTATGGCTTCGCGCTGCTGCCGGCGGGGGTCAAGGTGGGCTTCTTCATCCGCACGGGGGCCAGCGACGTCAAGCTCGCCGAGGTGACCACCAGCACGCCGCTCTTCCCGGGGCAGATCAAGGAGCTGACCTACACGCTCAAGAGCGGCGAGGGCACGGTGAAGGAGAGCTACCTGGCCAAGGTGCTGATCGACCCCACGAATCCGACCTTCCACGAGTGCCGCAGCGACAACAACGAGGCGGGCCCGACCAAGGCCAACTGCACCCTGGAGTAGCGCCGCCAGGACCCGATAAACCCCCACACCTCCGGCCGCTACCTGCTAAACTCGGTCAGCACTGAGGGGACCATGGACACACCAAATCTCGACTCCGTCGTCACCAATGACGTTGGCCACCTCGACCGGGGGCCCCGCGCCAGCGCGCACCTGCTCGAGCTCGTGGGGCGCAACCCGGGCCGGACCCACCCGGTCTTCGACGAGGTGGTCATCGGCCGCGACCTCCACGCCGAGGTGCGGGTGCTGGACTCCGACGTCTCGCGCAACCACGCGCGCATCCGCCGCCAGCAGGGCGGCGAGTTCGTGCTGCAAGACCTGAATAGCCGCAACGGCACCGTGGTCAACGGGATGCCCGTGGAGGCGCGGGCCCTGGCCTTCGGCGACAAGATCAAGGTCAGCGATCAGACGGTCTACATGTTCATCCGCCACGACCGGCTGGAGGAGCAGCTGCTGCAGGCGCAGAAGCTGGAGTCCATCGGCCAGATTGCCAGCGGCGTGGCCCACGACTTCAACAACCTGCTCTCGGCGCTGCTGGTCAACCTGGGCTACCTGCGCGGGCTGGAGCGCTACGACGGGGCGGAGGTGCAGCCCTGCCTGGAGGAGATGGAGGTGGCCCTGCACCAGGCCATGGGGCTCTCGAGCCAGCTGCTGGCCTTCGGCCGGCGCGGGGGTGCGGAGGGGCGCAGCGTGGACCTCTCGGAGGTGTTGGAGGAGGTGATCCGGCTGGTCCGGCGCATCTTCGACTCCCGGATCCAGGTCTTCCCCGAGATCCAGCCCGGCGTGCACGTCACCGGGGAGCGCTCTCAGCTGCACCAGGTCGTGATGAACCTGTGCATCAACGCCCGCGACGCCATGCCCGACGGCGGCAAGCTGGTGATCAGGCTCTGCGTCGAGGCCCTCTCCGCCCCGCAGAGCGCCCTGCTCCCGCCGCTGACACCCGGCGAGTACGCCACGCTGACCATCATCGACAATGGCCACGGCATGGAGGAGAAGACCCGCCAGCGCGCCTTCGAGCCCTTCTTCACCACCAAGGAGTCGGGCAAGGGGACGGGGCTGGGGCTGGCCATGGTCAACGGGATCGTCAAGGCTCATGGTGGCCAGATCCACCTGGAAAGCGATCCGGACGGCACCACCTTCAGGATCTTCCTGCCCCGCTCGGCCACCGCGGAGCAGCCGAAATCTGCAGAGAGGACCACGGAGAACCAGCCCGCTGTGACGCCGCTGGCCCTGCTGGCCGAGGGCGACGCCGAGGAGCGCGCGCGGGGTGAGGAGCTGTTGAAGAGCCTCGGCGTCAAGGTGCTGGCGGCGGCCGACGGCGATGAGGCCAGGGCCATCCTCGAGCAGCGCGGCGAGGAGCTGCGCCTGATCTTCTTCGATCCCGCCCTGCCCGGCTGGAAGGGCGGGCCGCCGGAGACAACCAACGCGACCTCTATCCTGACCACCGCCCCCAACAGCGCCGATACCGTCAGCGACCCCCTCGGGGTCGTCCCCAGGCCCTTCGACCTCGAGCGGCTGGGGCAGGCGATCTCCCACGCCCTGGCCAAGGCAGCACCGCAATGAAGCCGCAGCCGCAGCAGTAATCTTTCTAGGCCGGCGCTCTTCCTCTATACTCGTTTGTTGATGGTTGACGCCCTGATAGGTACGCTCTTCGCCGGACGGTTCCGCATCGAGTCCGTGCTGGGGGTCGGCGGCATGGGCACGGTCTACCTGGCCCAGCACGAGGTCCTGCGGCGTCAGGTGGCGCTCAAGGTGATCCGCACCGACCTGGAGCACGAGGAGGAGCTCGCCCCGCGCTTCCGCCGCGAGGCCCGCGCCGCCAGCCGCGTGGACAACCCCCACGTGACCTACATCCTCGACTTCGGCGAGGCGCCGGGGGGTCGGGCCTACCTGGCCATGGAGTACGTCGAGGGCCTCTCCCTCGATCGCGTCCTGGCGCGGGACGGCGCCTTCGAGGTGCCCCGGGCCCTGGACCTGCTCAAGCAGATCGCCGAGGCGCTGGCCGCGGCGCACGCCTGCAACGTGATCCACCGCGACCTCAAGCCCAACAACATCGTGCTGACGACCCACGAGGGCCAGCCCGACTTCGTCAAGATCCTGGACTTCGGCCTGGCCAAGATCCTCGACCTGACCACCACCAGCGTCGTCACCCCCCTGGGCCACACCTACGGCACACCGGAGTACATCTCACCCGAGCAGGCCGTGGACCACCCGCTGGACGCCCGCGCCGACATCTACGGCTTCGGCGTCTTGGCCTTCGAGCTGCTCGTGGGCGAGGTCCCCTTCACCGGCAACACCACGCAGGTGGTCACCGCCCACGTGCGCAAGCCGGCGCCCGCGCCCTCGTCGAGCTCCCAGCGCGGCGACATCCCCAAGGCGCTCGACGCCGTGGTGCTGCGCTGTCTGGCCAAGGACCCGGCGCAGCGCTACCAGCGGGCCGGAGCGCTGCTCGAGGTGCTGAACTCCATCGAGGTTTAGGTCGGGCGGTGGACTGGTTGGAGCGGCAGCGATGTGTCTCAATGCGCGCGGAGGAACGGGCCAGAGGCCCGGCGCGCGCTGGAGCGGCAGCGACTGTGTTTAGTGCGCGCCTGCGGCCTTCTTGGGCTGGGGCCTGGCGTTCCACAGGCGGGAGGCCAGAAACAGCCCAACGACCGCCACGGGGGCCATGGCCATGGGCCAGCCGAACCAGTTGGCCGGGTCGGTGGTGGCGCCGCTGATGTGGCCCGCCGCGTCGAGCTCCTCGGCGGGCAAGATCAGCCAGTAGGTCAAGGACATCACCGCCGTGCCCGCGTAGACGAAGCCGTCGATGATGCCCACCACGATGCCCACGTTCTTCTTGCCGCCGAAGTCCATGCTCGCCGTACCCGAGAGCATGCCGTGGACGCCGATGACGCAGAGGCTCATGAAGACCACGAGCCAGCCGACGATGGGGGTCTTGTAGACGAGCGAGAGCACGATGGAGGCGAAGACCATGCTCAGGTAGAGGATGGCCGCCACCGGGCCGCGGCGGGACTTGAAGACGTGGTCCGAGATGATCCCGGACACCACGCCGCCCATGATGCCTGCACAACAGAGCAGCAGGCCCCAGTTCTCGTAGACGAAGCTGTCCGTGTTGCCCAGCGCGGCGTCGGTGTGCTTGGCGAAGGTGCGATACCACTGCATGATGGCCTGGCGCAGAAAACCGGAGCAGAACTCCACGCCGGCGATGGTCAGGATAACGGGGTTCCTCAGCATGAGCTTGAAGACCGACACCGCGCCGAGACCCGGTCCCTCGTCGCCCGAGGAGGCATCCGCCGTATCGAAGTCCTGATGCCCCGCCTCGCCGGGGGTGTCCTTCACGAGGACTTTGACGAGGACCCAGAAGACGACGAGGGCGATGGCTGGGCAGAGGAAGGCCAGCATGAGCCGGTCCTGGGAGCCCGCGTCCTCGAATTTGTCGGCGCCGAAGAAGGTGATGACCTTCGCGCTCCAGTCGAAGGCGAAGTAGATGCCCAGGCTGATCAGGATGCCGAAGATGGCGCCGAAGACCCCCCGTTCACGGACGTGGAACCAGGGGGCGTTGACCTTTACGATGGCCACGGCGCCGAAGCTCTGGAAGTACATGTTCACGGCGTAGAAGACCGAGAAGACCTTCAGGAAGTTGTCGCCGATGAAGGCGGAGCCAGGACCACCGTTGTGCACGCTCCACGTGGCGAAGGCCATGGCGAGGTTCATCACCGCGGCGCCCGCGGCGCCCACGAGGATAGCCAGCTTGCCGCCGTAGCGGTCAGTCAGCGGCCCGTTGATCACGAAGGACACGCCGTAGACCGCGGTACCGATGCCGAAGATCGTGGCGAAGCCGTGGCTCGTCATCAGCTGTTCGCCGGCGTTGTTCGTCATGTGCTCGAAGACGTGTTGGCTGACCTTGAGGTTGTAGCGGCCCCAGTAGAGGAACGCGTACGTCAGGCCCAGTGGCAGCCAGTTGAGCACCCGGCGGTAGCGAAAGGCGGCGGTGTGCGTGACCTCCTTGACCTTGGGCAGGCGCGCGATGACGACGGTCACCACCGCCAGGAGGATCAGAATTGGTAACAGCTCGTTGAGCCAACCAGGCATCGGGTCAAAGCTCCTTGCGCCGAATCGTCAGCGGTCGCGGCAATCGAATCGGTTGATCACATGAGCCGGAGGTGATGTCAAGAACGGCCCCGGCGAGCGAGCGCGTCAAACACCGGCTATACTCCCGGGATCATGACGACACCCCATCTCG
>SWBW01008241.1_pt1 | contig 14587 bp, 9 predicted proteins | sample 4693041 | NCBI WGS metagenome assembly SWBW01 (sample SAMN10267271, study PRJNA491770) | bioreactor metagenome | isolation source: DHS bioreactor inoculated with marine methane seep sediment | place: Japan: Omine Ridge, Nankai Trough | collected 2006-05-06 | reverse complement strand
AAAAAAAAGAGCCCCAATTGGGGCTCTCATCTTTACGGTGCTTGTTTCATTTATATCTTTTTTCTACTTCATCATCACTAATCTTCCCATTTTAACAGTTTTTCCAGCGCGCAAAACATAAATAAATGTTCCTTGGTTTACATGAGCAATCCCACTAAAATTAAAGGAATAAGTTTGATTGGCCTGAACATTACCATTGTATAATGACGCTACTTTTACTCCTGTCATATTATATACTTCAAGAGCTGCATCCGTATCTTCAGCCATTGTAAATTCAATGGTTATCGAATTCATGAATGGATTTGGATAAGCAGAGATACTTACATTTTCTTCCCTATTGATAATGCCAGCCAGTTCATCAGCTGATCTGTCGCCTGGAGGTGAGAATGAACCAATTCTACATTCGTCAAATGCTTCATTGATCGTTGTCACAGCGTCAGATATGTCTGACAATGAAGGTTGATATAAGGCAGGTACATACTCATCAGCTAATGATAAATTAGCCATCTCCAATAAGTCTCCAACTGTTGGATTTCCATATTTCGCAACCAGCTCATCATAGACCGATTCATTCAGAGCGTAGTATATAGGATCACCTATAGCTTCTCCGCCACATTCTGCAATGTTATACACCACTAATTCCATTGAGTTAATGGGTAAGCCTGACAAAGTACTGCCATCAATTCTTAGATTTAATCCCAATGTAAGCGTTTGAGCAAGTAATGTGTTTGTTAAAGTGAATTTTTTCTTTTTGTAAATAAAAGGCTCTTGAGTCTTGTAATTTGTTGAATTGTATTCAGCAGTAAGTACTTTAGACTTACCTCCACCAGGCAGCATCATAAGTACAAAGTCTGACTCTTCAACTCCAACTGTTAACGAACCAGAACCAGCCAATCCAATTACCAATTCTTCCTGCAATAGGTAATCATCCAATAACTCCGTTGTTGTTAGTTCATCACAGAACAAACCACCTTCATTGCCATAATAGCCCTGAGTAAGTGTACAATTCTCTTCAGATTCTTCTTCATAGTCAATTGTAAGCTCACAAGTTGAAGTGCATCCATTTGCATCTGTTATAATAACAGAATAATCACCTTGCAATAAATTCATGGCTGTTGCAGTCGTCTGACCATCACTCCATAAGTATTCGTATTCTGGTGTACCACCAATTGGTATTACCGTAGCTGAACCATCATCACAAGTTGCACAACTGGCATTTTGAACGGATGTTATTTCGCATTCAAGTAATGGCGATTCTTCAATTAGTATTGCAGGAGTCTCAGCAATACAAACTGCATCCTGGTTGCCATCGGCAAATGCTTTAACAACATAAGAACCAGGTTCCAATCCAGTGTACTGAAGATTTGCGTCTGGGCCGTCTGCAACTTTCACTTCGTCTTTCCATAATTCATGCGACGTACCTGTAGTAAATGTAACTTGGATAAACCCGTCAGCTTCATCATAACATGAGACATCTGTACCTTCAGCAGTAATTGTTACTTCATCAGGCTCATCAATTAGTATTGCAGGAATTTCAGCCATACAAACTGCATCCTGGTTGCCATCGGCAAATGCTTTAACAACATAAGAACCAGGTTCCAATCCAGTGTACTGAAGATTTGCGTCTGGGCCGTCTGCAACTTTCACTTCGTCTTTCCATAATTCATGCGACGTACCTGTAGTAAATGTAACTTGGATAAACCCGTCAGCTTCATCATAACATGAAACATCTGTACCTTCAGCAGTAATTGTTACTTCATCAGGTTCCTCAATAGTAATATCACATATACTACTACATATTTCGCCAGTACTGTTATATACTTCAACAAAATAAGTGCCTGCGCTCAATCCAACTGCAGTTGCAGTTGTTTGTCCATCACTCCAAATAAAAGAAAAAGGAGCACCAGTTCCTGCTCCTTCTACAGTAGCAAATCCATCGCTTCCATTATAGCAGCTAACATCTTGTGATGCTACTATTTCACAGCCACATTCAGGTGCCACGGTTCTATTTGCGTCCAATTTGATGGCTTGATTTTGGGCGTTCAGCGCAACAGACGATACGAATATGGCCAGGATAAACCCAAAATTAATTAAAGTGTAAATTTTTCTTTTCATAGTTTTAGTTTTTTAATTTATAGATTAATTTATATCATTTTGCATATTACTAAAGTGTAATACACAATTTGCCTATTAAATATGAATCCCTGAATGAAAAATATACAATTGAGACAGTTGCTTTATGCTGTCGTCATAATTGGGGGGTAAAAATTGCTTGTATTTAGTGCATGTAGAAGCCTCGCTGCAAAGGCTTTAGTTAAAAATAGTAGGGTAAATATATATTAGAAATATATTACTTACAACTACTGGTCAATTATTTATGATTTATTTAACAATTATGTTAGTTTCCTTTGATAAAAACCTTTTCTGAGTATATATTTTTATCAGTCAATAATCTTACTGCATAATAACCTGTAGTCGTTTGCACATCAATTTTGCTAAGGTCCTGCACAGGTACTTTTGATCTTAAAATCTCTTGTCCTAACATGTTATATACACTCATTTCTTTTATTTCCTCATTGGAATTATTCAATATGTAAACTGAATTACCCGAAGAATAAATTTTTACTTCATTCGCTCCACTGTTTTCATCAACTGCGTTTGGTAAATAACTGGGTCCGAAAAAGTGAATGATAAATCGATCATGTGCATCATCGGGTGAGGCAGTAAAAGAATAGATATGATCATCTTCTGTTATCTGCATCGAAGCCCTATCATAACTATTACTTTGGTTTATTTTTCTATCCTCGAGCCATATCTCTGCACTGGGGTCAAAACTGTCAATGTCTGAAAAATCAAATGTGTAGGTGCCATCATACCCGCATTGAAAATGAACGGGAACGCTGACAACTTCTTCCTGGTAGTATTTCTTTGCATCCAGCGCATTAATGGCCAGTTCAGTACCATCTTCTGCAATGCTTCGAATCATGGTGGCGCCAGGGCTATAGCTATTCCATTTCTTGGCCTCTAATTTAGCATCATAACTGTTTGTAGCATCTGGAAGAAACATGATAAACAGTTCATCAGCAAATCCTTCATCTCCACCAGATACTTCAAGTTTAAGTTTATTGGTTATTAATTCCCTGAATGCATCTGTACTGTTATGCACCCTTAATGTCGTATCGAAAGTTATAGTACCTGATTGTATTGTTTCAACAAAGAAACCTTGCCCCACTTGAAGATACTGCTGACCTCCGGTACTATTTGCTCTTGTAATCCAATTACCTGTAACAGAAGCATCATATATATAATACTTATTATTTATAATATTTTCATTATTTCCTAAGGAAGCAAAAGCATCGAAGTCGATAGCAGAACTATAAGGGTTACTGATTAATTCCAAATTATTATTTGCCGTACTTTGTGCATTATATGTTATTGGATCATAATTTATTTTCCCCACCATTTCGATGGTACCTGTCCCAGCTTCATAATTTGATAATGTCAGTCCATTACCTAAAGCAACGCCATAGTCAAAAGGCCATACATTTACCCAGGGTTGTCCATTATCTGGGTCAATCGAAGCATCCCACTCAAAAGCATAAGTATCAAGTGTAGTCATATCAAATTGCTGCAGGCGAACCCCATTGTTATATCCGGTTGCTGTATCTTCAACTGTTGGACCTACGAAATGCATGTAGTAATCACCAATACTTCCGGTAACAAATGTCTGTACTTTAGCTGTACCGCCGTTACTGTATAATATTTCTCCATGATTAATGAAAGAACCAACGCCATTGGCATCAGCTTCAATGATAAGCGCTGAGTCTCCTTTGATTGAGGTAGTATATTTTGTGTCTACCCATCCGCCGCTTTTTACCCGCAATCCGGTATCTCCTAAAATATTTAAAGGAGCAATCCAACCAATTGAATCCCCTCCAATTTCTAGGAGACCATCTGAATATACGCTGACATTGCTAGATACAGAAATATCTAAATAACCCTGTGTTTGCAGGAGTACTTTTTCAGTAGAGTTTAGGCCACACATCCATTCAATTCTGCCTCCATCAACCACCGAAATGTCCTGGCCAACTGCAATAAGTTCGGTTGGATTGGTTTGTCGTGTGTATCTAGGATAGCATCCACTTCCTCCAATATCGGTATCAACATTTGGAATAATACAATCATCATAAATTCCGGGGGGTGTTGCAGCAGGACTGCTTTCTCCGCCACAGCCGTTGTTCCAGTTGGGGCCATGATTCCAACTATAATCATCATATCCATCTGAACCTCTTCCTCCAACCCACCGATAACCATGAATATTCGTTGGAATATCTAACCAGGGTGCTCCCATTGGATCAGTTTCTGGCATGGTATCCATTAAATGAACGACACCTCCAACTTTCATAATAGGATCAATATCCTTTGGTGAATTTCCAAAGTGATTCTCATTTGGAACAATTAAAAATTGACCTTGGGGCTCATGATCACCAGGTGTTCTGGGAAATATTTGTAATTGTACAATTGTCATCCACTCTCCATATATCCATGGTTCGGGTGGTTCAAATTGGTTTGTGCCATTTATTAATTCAAAATTTCTAAAGTCCCAGCCACCATCTCCTCCATAATTATGAGGGATTGGACTGCTATTTTGAGTAATGTGATATGGGTTCACATCTGCACATGCCAGATCAAGATCAATTTTATTTCCATTAATAATCACTTTATTCCACATGATACCGAATTCAATATCTTGGATCTTGTTGGTTGTACTGGGTAAATCACCTGAATTAACCCTTACCTGGACATTTACATAATGTGAAGCCTCATCTTCATTAATGCCAATTTCGTATTGTGGACGGACTTTAATGTATTCATATTTAGTTCTGGACCTGGTCACACCATTATATGTGATGGATAACTTCACATCATATTTTCTGTATTCAGTAAATTTTAATTTCGGATCTGGATGTCCTGGATGATATCCGTTTTCGTAAATTGCGGAATTACTTGGTGTAAATGTCCATGAATAAGTTGAACCAGGGTAAACAAATGATATGACATCAAAAGTAACAACTAAATCAGGAGTAGGTGTTGTAATATCAGCGTCGAAATCTACTAAGAAGAATTGCGCTTGCAATAAATTGTAGTTAAATGCCAGAATAATTAAAATGTAGATCTTTTTCATCTTTTCAGATTTAGTTTCCCTTTAGTTTAACTCTTAATAATCAACAGATTAATAAGAACTTGTAGTTAGTTAGTCAGAATTGGATTTTGATGAAATTTGTCGTCAATCTGATTTGCTTGTAATTAAGATTACGATCGCTTGAAAAGAATGTTTTCTAATTGGAAATGGTTACTTGCTTAGCTTCCACCGTTAAATTCAACTAAACAATAAACAAATATAATAAATAATTACTGAAAGTCAAGCATTTAACACATTATTAACGTATTGAGCCTCTTAAAGGTTACGGCTTTAAAGTTTTTTATTTAATAGATTTGATAAAAGTAGGCTTCTTTCTATTCAAGCTAAGCTGCTCATAACTGTAAGCCAGTTTTAATAAAACAGGTTCACTCCATGCTTTACCAAAAAATGAAATCCCAATGGGCAATTCGTGAATGAATCCAGCAGGAACAGTGATGCTCGGATAGCCTGAAACAGCAGCCAGGTCAGAGCTGCCACCAATGAAATGATCACCATTTACCCAGTCAATGGTCCATGCCGGTGCATTGGTTGGAGCGATCAGAGCGTCTAACTTATTTTCTTCAATGGCAGTAGCAACTGCCTGCTGACTCAATTCTTTAGAAATTCTCAGCGCATCTTTGTACTCTTTTTCGTCCAACGAACCTTTACTTTCTGCTTCCAGGAATATTTCCTGTCCAAACCATGGCATCTCTGTGTCTGCGTTCGCATTGTTGAAATCGATAATATCCTTCAGTGTTTTTAATTTTGCATTACGGTGTTCACTAAGGTATTTATTCATATCATGTTTCAGCTCATACAAAAGCACTGTCCATTCTGCATTACCCCATTCTTTTCGGTTTTTGGCACATTCAACTTTAATTAATTCGGCACCATTGTCGATCATTAAATTATGTTGTTTATTAAGCAGCTTATCCACATTGGGATCAAATCCATAAAAATCTTTAATAACACCTATCCTGGCACCTTTCAATCCATTCTTATTTAAAAATCGGGTGTAATCTGTATGAAAATGTCCTTCACTAGCAATACTTGCTGAGTCATATTTATCAATGCCGGTTAAAGCACCCAGTAAAATGGCGGCATCTGTTACCGTCCGTGCCATCGGACCGGCCGTATCCTGGTTGTGGGAAATAGGAATAATCCCATGCCTCGACCACAATCCAATGGTAGGCTTAATACCTACGATTCCATTGATGGCTGAAGGGCAAACAACGGAGCCATCAGTTTCAGTTCCTATACCAATCGAACATAAGTTTGCTGCTACAGCAACGGCTGTTCCAGAACTGGATCCACAAGGAGTGCGGTCAAGTATGTATGGGTTTCTAACCTGCCCGCCACGTCCACTCCAGCCACTGGTAGACCGGGTCGACCTGATATTCGCCCATTCACTTAAATTCGACTTGCCTATTAAAACAGCTCCTGACTTCCTCAGTTGGCTTACAATAAAAGCATCCATTTCTGCTTTAAATTCTTCCAATGCCAGTGAGCCTGCTGTTGTGTGCATCTTATCGCCTGTGTCTATATTGTCTTTAATGATAATTGGAATCCCATGCAAAGGACCGCGGATTGATCCTGATTTTCTTTCATTGTCCATTTTTTTGGCAATTGAAATCGCTTCGGGATTGAGTTCAATTATTGATCTCAATTCAGGGCCCTGGTAATCAATTTCATGAATGCGATCGAGGTATTTTTGGACGATCTGTACAGATGATATTTCACCATTTTTCATCATTTGTTGCAGATCATCTATTGTCTTTTCATCAAGTTCCGTATCTTTTTGGAAGCTGGTAGCCCCCTCATAAGTTTCTTTATGCGTTGTTTTTGGAGTGCAGGAAGTAATGGGCTGTAAGGCAAAAATTCCACTGCCAATGGCCGCTGCTTTAACAAAATCTCTTCGTCTCATATGGATTGTAATTTGAGATAAACAAGATACAAAATTGTGAAATTCATTCCTTTAAAATTTGACTTTTGTCAAAAAAAGTTTATATTTACGGCTCTTAATATTGGAACTAATTTCATAACAAGCTGATAATTAGTTCGTAAACAGAAGCATGAAAAACAACAAATTAAGAAATCTAATCATTACAGACTTTTATTTTTGGATAAAGTTTCCACTTTAAGTGTAAAATTTTATATATATACCCTGTCTGTTTTGCCTTTTTTCCTAAACCTTGTTTTTCATATTGAACTAGAAAAGATTAAATTGTTTAACATATAATGTTTTACCGGTAATTAAATCATTATTTAATTAAACCATTTAAAACTAAGAGTTATGAGAAATCTTTTTTTAGTATTGCTTGCAGCTTTAACAATGTTAAGCTGTCAGAAACAGCAATCCGTTGAACAGGCAAAGGAAACTGATCTTGGATACGGCGCATTCAAATACGGCGAAGTCGTTCATACCCTGTACGCGGGCAAAACGATTGACGTTGGTACAGTTACAGTAGGAATAGATGATAATTCGGATTACATATATGTGAAGTTCGAAACAATTCCAGGATGGTATATTGAAGAAACCCACGTTTTTGTTGGCCCTGAGGGAACTTCAATACCCGTTAACAAACCTGGGAATCCAAAAATTGGGCACTTCCCTTTTAGCACTAATCACCAAAATGGTGATGGTACCGATGTGGTCACTTACCCAACAATACCTTATTCACTTGATCAGGCATTTGTTGTAGCGACCCATGCTTCGGTATACAATGACAATGGACAGCAGGAAACTGCATGGGGATACAATGATGCTGATCCTTCAACGAATACAAAATTTTCAGGAAAAAGATGGGGCTGGTTCCAGAGTTTTAGCTATAACGGAGCTCCCCCGGTTCAAACGAATCTATTCTACATGATGCAATATGATGATCTCTTGCAACTTCTGTCAATTTATCAAATTAATCTTGTTGATGATGTGTCAGACCTTATTTCTCAGGAATCATTTGATGCCGGAAGCGGTGGCTTGCTAGGAGCATCATGGAATCCGCAAAGCAATATTTTTGCTTTTGTATCAAATGCAGGTACTGAATTATGGGCTATCGATTTTGATTACGATCAGCCTGCGTACTTTCTTGGTAATTTAAGTGGAATTGCACAAACAGGATCGTTTGTAGGTGATGTTTATTATTATTTAGACCAGGATAACAATGTACATGCTGTTAATCTGGATAATGCGATGACTTATATTTTGGACAACCAGGTTGTTGGATTAATTGATACATTCTTTGATATTGTTGATATTACAGCCGGACCCGACGGTGAAACATTTTATTACTTAGTAAACAATGGCATTGATAATGAGGTATGGGTCTATGATATAAATGCTGGAACAGCATCTTCATTTGCTAATCTGGGAGCAGGAAACTTTCAAATAGCATTTGATGCAGCCGGTGTGCTTTACGCACTTGAGATTACACCCTCACCTGGATTTACGATTCATATATATAATGAAGAAACCGGTGAGTTCGATGATACAAATGATTCAGGAGACGTAACGGATCCGGGTGATGGAGATATTACTCCTGGACCTGGAATATAAATGCTAAAATTGAATTAAGTAAACTAAAAAATTAACACAGGGAATTACAGTCAACACTTGATCAAGGGAAATTAAGTGTTGACTGTTTACCCGGAAAAATAGAAATTTCATGTAAAAGATGACAAACAATTACAAGGATATTTTCTTGTAACAAGCAATTAATAAAAACAAAAACAAGCAATTATGAAAAACATTTTACTTTTTATTGCAGTAGCATTCATGATAATGAGCTGCCAGAAGCAAATCCCGATTGAAAATGAGAAAAGTACGGACTTAGGTCTCTCTTCATTTAAATACGGGGAAATAGAACACACCTTATTCGGTGGACAAACCATTCCGGTAGGAACGGTAACTATTGGTGTTACAGAGGATGGTTTAAATAATATTTACATCAAATTTGAAACTGACCCGGGTTGGTATATTAAAGAAACACATGTTTTTGTAGGACCAGAAGGTAGTAGCGTTCCGGTAAATAAACCGGGTAATCCTAAAATCGGACATTTCCCATTTGGTACCGATCACCAGTATGGAGATGGCACTACTTTGGTAACCTATCCAACTATTCCATATGTATTAAATAGCGCTTTTGTTGTGGCTACCCATGCCGTTGTCTATTCGGATGACGGGCAGGAAGAAACCGCATGGGCTTATAATGAAGGAAATTCTACAAGGTTCTCAGGTAAAAGATGGGGATGGTTTCAAAGTTATACATGGGATGGACAACTACCTGCCCAGTCTAACTTACTTTATTTAACACAATATGATTCAGATGGTGTGTTGCATATCTTTCAGGTAAATCTGGATACAGGAGAAGTGATTGAAATTTCACAAGAAGAGTTTTTAGCTGGCTTAGGTGGCGAAATTGATGGCGCGGCCTGGGATCCTGCAACCAATCAGTTCTTTTTTGTATCTGAATCAGGGAACGAACTTTGGGTAAGTGATTTTGATCAGGATGTGCCATCCAATTTAGTGGGTGCACTAGAAGGTATTTTTATTGATGGCACCTTTTTAGGCGACACATATTACTACATTGATGTAAACAACCAGATTTGGTCTGTAACATTTGATGATGATATGAACATGATTCAAAATCAAATAGGTTCAATTGACGCAGATTTAGATATTGTGGATATTGCAGCGAGCCCAGATGGTCAGGGAATCTATTTTGTTGTAAATAGTAATGGAATTTCAGAATTGATCATTTATGATTTAAATAACGGAATCTCATCCCAGGTATCTAGTCTCGGTAATAACCAATTCCAGATAGCATTTGATGAAGACGGCGACTTACATGCTGTCGAACAAACACCAGAAGAAGACAATAGTATTATTCATGATGTGAATGAAGATACAGGCGAAATAGATAATTCGACTGATATTGATGTGGATGTTGGCGACTTACTGACAGGGCCAAACATATAAAACTTAAATAGATAAAAATATTACAATCAAGGCATAAACACCCCAAGCTGTCTCAAACAAGGGTTTGCTTGTTGTAATTTTTCAGTGCCGGAATGAGTCAGTAAAAGGTGATTTCCGGCACTTTTTTATTTACATAATTCTTCCAGTAAAGTAAAGATCGATTGCTGCAACCTGGTAGAAAGTTCATCAAACGAAAATTCATAACCTTCTAATCGTAATGAGGTAACGAATTCATCATGTGTTCGACCCAATCGGTAATCCGGTTCCTTTTTAGGATGCTTCAGGTATAGCGAAATATGTTCTATGGGTTCAGAAATATTTAGCACTGCGTGGTAAAATAAAGTTTGCTGTTTCCGGTAAATGGATGATCCAAGTATTTTTTTCATGCCAATCGAAATATCGGAAATGCCTTTATTGCCTAAATCTTTTATGCCCAGTGCTGACAAAGCTTCAATAATCGAACGATTAATAACTTTAAAATAGTGATGCGTATTAAGGGTGTTTTTTAAAGGCAATTTAACTGAAATGACCAGCGTATTTGGCGATAATATTACCGCTTCGCCACCCGAAGGTCGTTTGTATATTTCAACGCCGTCCTTCCTCGCATTTTCAATATGAACGGAATCTTCAGCAATCCTGTTCGATCTTCCTAAAATAATAAAGGTTTTGTCTGGCTGCCAGATGAGAAAATCAGATTCTTTCTCAGAATCGAAGATTGAGTAGTCCTTCAGATCATACGATTTGATCTCAACCATATGAAAGTGCTTACTTATGAATAGCCTTGTCAACCGCTTCAAACCCTGCTTCCATAAATACTTCAGATATGGTTGGGTGGGCATGAACCGTCTGGGCAATGTCGTAAATAGTGGACTCCAGTTGAATATACGCCGAAGCTTCCGCGATCATGTCTGTAGCATTCGGGGCAACAATTTGCACACCCAGTACTTCGCCATATTTGTTATCTGATAAGATACGCACAAAACCCTCGTTGGTGCCTTCAGTCATGGCTTTTCCATTGGCGGATAATGGAAACTCGCTTACCTTGTAATCGGCTCCCTGTTGCTTTAATTCGGGTTCTGTATAGCCAATCTGTGCCATTTCGGGTATGGAATACATATTGATCGGGTATTTTTTCAGATCCAGTTTTTGTTTTACACCTTTTATTTTGTTAACCACATGCATTCCTTGTGCCGAACCAATATGCGCGAAACGGCTTTTTCCGTTTACATCACCCACTGCATAAATATGATCGAGAGATGTTTCACAATTTTCATCGGTTTTAATAAAACCATTTTCCATTTCGATATCAATATCCATAGCAGGAATAATAGCTTTTCTCGGACTAGCGTTGATGAGCATCTCACATTTGATGCTTTCACCATTAACATCAATTGTATTTTTAGAGAACCCTTTGATCAGATCGGCAAGTGATGTGTTGTAGACTATCTGAATTTTCTCTTTCTTGAAAGTTTTTGTCAAATATTCAAATAAATAGGGGTCGGCAAGTGGTATCAGATTGTCAGTAGGGGACGCCAACGTCACTTTTTTGCCCATCGTTTCGAATAATTGTGCCAACTCTACTGCGACGGCATCATGTCCTGCAACAACAATATTTTCAGGTATCTCTCTGTCGATAAATAATTTATGAACGTCTACCAATACATCTATTGGTTTTTCAGGTACTGGTGAATTAGCGCCTGTCGCAATGATGATGTTCGCAGCTTCTATACTTCTGTTTTCAACGGTTACTGTGTTTTTAGAAGTAATTTTAGCTTCGCCTTTAATAATCTCAACGCCATTTTTTTTCAACAAGAATTCCACACCGCTTGTCAACCTGGTAACAATGGTGTCGGCTCTTTTAACCGCCTTTGAGTAATTGAAAGATAGGTTCTTTTTGTCTATACCATCAATGCCGAATTTTAATGCGTCTTTTGATATCCTTTTGAATAATTTGGCACTTTCAATCAATGCTTTTGAAGGAATACATCCCCAGTTTAGGCACATGCCCCCGATTTTATCTCTTTCAATTATAGCGGTTTTCAGTCCAACTTGTCCAGCCCTGATAGCAGCTACATAACCTGCAGGTCCTGAGCCTATGATTATTACGTCAAATTTCATTTGTGTATTTTTTTAATCGACTTATGTATGATAATGTCAATAATTATTCCATTACAAGAGTTACCGGATCAGCCAGGTAACCCATTATTGTGTTTAAAAAACGGCTTACTTCGCCACCATCCACTATTCTATGATCCACTGTCAACGAAAGGGGTAGTACCAAACCAACATCAAGTTGATCATTTTTTGCAACCGGTTGTTTGCTTATTCTGCCAATACCCAGGATACCTGCTTGCGGATAATTGATGACCGGTACAGCATATTTCCCACCAATGGAGCCATAGCTGGTAATCGTGAAAGTACCATCTTTAGAATCTTCCATGGTCAGTTTTCCATCACGTGCTTTCTCAGAAAGGCTCTGAATCTGGGATGCTACTTCCTTAATACTTAGTGTATCTGCGTTCCTGATTACCGGCACCACTAGTCCCTTATCTGTATCCACTGCGAGGCCAATATTGTAATACCTTTTATATAGCATATTGTCATTCTCGGTATCCATTTCAGAGTTTAATGACTTGTGCTTTTTCAAAGCATAGGTAACGGCTTTAACGATAAACGCCAAATAGGTAAGTTTAATGCCTTCGCCCGCATAACGGTCTTTGTATTGTTTTCGAACCCTATCCAGTTCACTGATCTCCACATCATCAAAAATAGACATATGAGCCGCATTGTGTTTGCTCTGGATCATATTTTTGGCAATGGTTTTCCGGATCTGTGTCAAGGGTTCTACATCGACATGATGTGTTGTTTTTGTTTTTGCCGGTTGAGTGGATGAGGTGAGATGTTTGGTCCTGCTCTTTGAAAAATTCAGGATATCATCTTTAGTTACCCTTCCTGCAGGCCCTGTACCTTTTACATCATTGATGTCGATACCCATATCTTTGGCCATAGCCCTTGATACTGGCGTAGCCCTGACTTTCTTCTTTACGGTTTCTTCGGTTGATGTGGACGTGCTCATCCCTTCGGCACTGCCGGATAAAATGGCACTGCTTCCCGCAAGTTCCAGCGTGCCAACAACACCGGCACCTTCTTCTTCAACGGCTTCCATATCCGAGCCTTTTTCTACTTCTTTAACCGCATCTTCACCGGCAACACCTTCTATCTCAATTTCTACCAGGGCATCACCGACGTTAATGGTTTCTCCGGCTTTTCCAAAAAGTGCAGAAATGGTTCCTGTTTTAGGTGATGGGATTTCAGCTACTACCTTATCAGTTTCCATGGTCACCAACAGGTCACCGGATTCAACTTTCTGACCCTTTTTAACAAGCCATTCAACGATGGTTCCTTCTTCGAGGCCTTCGCCAATATCAGGGAAGTTAAAAATATATTTCATCGTTTAGTATTTTACTGTTTTTTCAATTTCATAAAAAATCTTCTCGCCTGATTGCATGTAATGATGCTCACCTTTTGCCAGGGGTACAATGGTATCGAAACCTGTGACCCTTTTGGGTGGAGCTTCTAAATGCAAAAAGGCATCTTCTGTAACTATTTGGGTGATCTCCGATGCAACACCAAAACTACGAGGACTTTCAGTAACTGTGATGATTCGTCCGGTTTTGCGAACTGATTCAGCAATCGTATCCCTGTCAATTGGGTAAATGGATCTGAGGTCGATCAACTCCACAGAAATTCCGGCTTCTTTGGCCAATACCATAGCTTTTTGAACCTCCCTGATCATGGCGCCATAAGCCACAACAGTTACATCGGTTCCTTTGGCAAGTACGCTAGCTTTTCCGAATGGAATAGAGAATTTCTCTTCGGGAACTTCTTGTTTAATAGCACGATAGATGCGCTTGGGCTCCATGTATATCACCGTGTCATTGCTTTCAATGGCGGAAATGAGTAGTCCCTTGGCATCATGCGGGGTAGATGGGATGACGACCTTTAGCCCGGGAATCTGTGCATAAATGGCTTCCGTACTTTCAGAGTGATGTTCCAAGGCATTGATCCCACCACCGTAAGGCATTCTGATTACGATGGGCATAGGGTATCTGCCACGTGAACGGTTGCGCATGCGTGCCGCATGTGAAATGATCTGGTTGAATCCGGGGTAGGTAAATCCCGAAAACTGCATTTCGATAACGGGCCTGAGCCCGGCAGCGGCCATACCTACAGCCGTTCCCACTAATCCTGATTCTGCCAGTGGTGAGTCGAAAACCCTGTCGGCACCGTATTTCTTCTGGAGGCCTTCAGTAACTCTGAAAACACCACCTTCAACACCTACATCTTCGCCATAAACAATAACGTTATCATCATCTTTTAGTTTTATATCCAATGCATCATTAATGGCATTGACCATGTTCATTATTTTC
>SWBW01000227.1_pt1 | contig 14615 bp, 11 predicted proteins | sample 4693041 | NCBI WGS metagenome assembly SWBW01 (sample SAMN10267271, study PRJNA491770) | bioreactor metagenome | isolation source: DHS bioreactor inoculated with marine methane seep sediment | place: Japan: Omine Ridge, Nankai Trough | collected 2006-05-06 | reverse complement strand
CTGGACAAGGTCGCCGACGAGCACGAAGACGTGGTGAACCATGCCCGACGATTGGTGGCGCAGCGCTGCCTCTACGGCGTGGATAAGAACCGATTCGCGGTAAACCTGGCCAAGCTTTCACTGTGGCTAGTGACGTTGGCGAGAGACGAGCCTTTTTCCTTCGTGGACCACGCGCTACGCCACGGTGACTCGCTAGTGGGCCTCGACTTCGAGCAGATCAAATGTTTTCACTGGAAGCCGGGGCAACAGATTGAGACCTGCCGGGTGGCCCTGGGAACGGCGCTCGACGAGGCCATTGCACTTCGACAGCAGATTCTCGACCTTGCGGCTGAGGGCGATGCCGCTTCGACTAAGGAGAAATACCGACTGTTGCATGACGCGGAGGACGCGCTTCAGCCAGTTAGGCTCGTCGGTGACCTAGTGGTTGGTGCGTACTTTTCAGCGACGAAGGACAAGGATCGGCAGAAGGAGCGAGACCGGCGACTGGCGCTCGTGGAACAGTGGCTGGAATCAGGCGGCCCCGCACCCAGCAAACTCGTCGAAATGCAGGAGGAGATCCACGCAAGATTTCCTGTGTTCCACTGGATGACGGAGTTTTTAGAAGTGTTTTACGCTGGGCGACCTGATCCGCTGGCGAGTGACACTGTTAATCGCGCCGCATACCTGGACGCCATTCTGGGCAACCCACCGTTTATGGGAGTCGCCTTTATAACGGCACGCTTTGGAGAGGGTTATGTGCCTTGGCTTCAGACTTGTCACTCTGAAACTATCGGCAAATTTGACCTGTGTGTGCACTTCTTCCGCCGAGCGGATGTCCTGTTGGGTGAGCACGGCACCATCGGTTTGATTGCGACCAACACAATCGCCCAGGGAGACACTCGCGCTACTGGTTTGCAGCACCTCGTTACACAGGGTCATGTTATCTACGACGCGACGCGTTCGATGATGTGGCCGGGCGACGCAGCGGTCAACGTGTCTGTTGTGCACACGGCCAAGGGGCTGGTGACCAAACACGCCTTGTGTCTTCGGCTCGACGGGGAGCCTGCACAAGCGATCAATTCCCGACTGCGGCCGAAACCAGAGCGCCCAGACCCAGCAGCCATTGCAGACAACGCGGGATGCGCCTATGTCGGAAGCTATGTTCTGGGTATGGGGTTCATTTTGACGCAGGCCCAGCGCCATCACCTTGTGTGGCGGGACAAGCGTAACGCCGATCGGATCTTCGAGATTCTTGGAGGCGTGGAAGTCAACACGAGCCCGACGCAGTCGCCCCACCGCTACGTGATCAGCTTCGAGCGCATGGAGCTAGAAGAGACAGAGGCGTGGCCGGACTTGATCTCGATCTTGCGACGGAAAGTGAAGCCCGAACGCGATCTTCTTCGTCTGACCAGTTCGTCGAAGGCTTATAAGACCTACTGGTGGCGTTTCGCACGATGGAGCAAAGACTGTTATTCCAAAATCCGCCAGCTAGAGCGGTGTCTGGTTGCCGCCCGTGTTACGAAGCACCTGTGCTTCTCGTTTCAACCAACCGACCGCATTCTCAACGAAAAGTTGTACGTTTTCCCGTTCGACCACTACACGCAGTTCGCAATCCTTCAGTCGCGCGCCCACCAAACTTGGGCCTGGCTACTTTCATCCACGATGAAGACTGATCTCAATTACTCTGCTTCCGACTGCTTCAACACCTTTCCGTTTCCCAAATTCGATCCCGGCTCAGTGATAGCCGAAATTGAAGACATCGGTGAGCGTCTGTACGAGATGCGCGCAAAGTACATGGTAGATACTGACCGCGGGCTGACCAAGTTCTACAACCAGCTCACCAAGCCCGACTGCACCGAGCCCCGCATCGTGGAGCTGCGGCAGCTCCACCGCGAGATGGACCACGCGGTTTTCGCGGCGTACGGCTGGGAGGACATCGAGGTACCGCCCTACATCACGCCCACCACGCCCGAAGAGGAGAAGGCCCTCAAAGCCTTCCAAGATGAGATCATCGACCGGCTCTTCGTGCTCAACGCTGAACGCGCCAAGGAAGAGAAGCTGGCGGGTGCGGGCAGCAAGAGAACCAAGGGCAAAGGAAAAAACAAGGCCACAACCAAACGCAAGAAGACTGGCAATAAGAACCAGTTGGGCCTGCTGGATGAGGAGTCCAAATGACTGCTGGGGTGGAGATCCGCGAGCACTTGGTCCGGGCGCTGACCGCCGATCTGGTCGGCCCCTACGACCTCGACAATCCCGAGGCCGCCGAGGTCCTCAAGCTCCCACCCTCGCGCTGGTACCTCACCGGCTTCCTCGCCCCCGAGCTGGGCCGCGAAGAGGACGACCCAACCGAGGACGACGTGCTCGGCGCGGGTGACGACACAGACGAGGAGGAGTCCGCAGGCCAGGAGCCCGAACCGAAGCAAAAGAAGCGCCTGTCAGCGTCGATGGGCCTGTCGGTGCTGCTACCGCCAGGGTCCGAGGGCAAGATCCTCACGGCCACGGTGCGCTACGCCGACTACGCCTGCGAGAGTCACAAGGAAGAGGGCAAACGCGCCCGCAACATCTGGATTCGCCTTCCCCGGCCGGACAAGGTAGTCCAGGTCCCGCTCGACCAGAAAAAAGTCGCCGCTGGTATCGAAGTGCCTGGTAGCGGCGGCATTGAATTGATCGGCAAACTTGGTGAGGCCAATGCACCGGGCCTGGCTGAAGGAACCCAGGCTCTGGCGCTGTTCGTCGTCAACCATCGCCCACCTGCCGAGACAAGGAAGACCCAGGACGAGCAGTTCATCTTCCAAGTCTCGCTACAGCTCGACTTCCCTGATGGTTTCGTGCCGCGCTCAAACCGCCGTGGTGAGCAGTCCGAGGATTGGGATGACCGGGTTGGGGATCTGCAATTCCGGAGCTGCTTCGAGTTCGCTGTGGGGCATGGCGTTTCTGTTGAGGTGGCCCCAGGACAGCAGCCGGTGACGCAGGTCCGAAGCAGCTGGATCCCGCGCGACGAGGTCCGTCGCGTTACCACCCGCAGCGAGGAGGGGGTCGAGGTCCGCATGGAGGAGCTGGCGGCCCTCAAGGACGCGAGCGCCGTGGACGCGGCCCTCGCCAACCTGCCCAAGGCGTATGGCGTCTGGATTGACCAGCAGGCGAAAGCAACAGTGGACACCAAGGAGCGCATCGAGACCCGTGACGAGCTGATGCGCCAGGCCCGACGAGCCCAGGAGCGGATCACCGCTGGCATCGAGGTGCTCAAGACCAATGCACCGGCCTTTGAAGCCTTCCGCCTCGTCAACCAGGCAATGGCTGATGCGGCCCGGCGGCGAAACCCGGAGCGATACGAGCAAGGGGCGGTCCCCGAGTGGCGCCTGTTTCAGATTGCCTTCGTGCTGCTCAACCTACGTGGGATCGTTGAGGAGCAGCACACCGACCGCAACACCGTGGAGTTGGTCTTCTTCCCCACAGGCGGCGGCAAGACCGAAGCGTATCTCGGAGTGATCGGCTTCACGCTGTTGCTCCGTCGTCTCCATGGGCTGGAGCGCCCTGACAAGGGCTACGGCGTCGCTGTGCTGCTGCGGTACACGTTGCGGCTGTTGACGCTGGACCAGCTCGCCCGTGCAGCGACGCTAATCTGTGCCCTTGAGAAACTGCGCCAGGCTGATCCAAAGCGCTTCGGTGATGTGCGCTTTTCGGTCGGTGTGTGGGTCGGCAAGAGCGCCACCTCCAACACGCTGAGTGACGTCGGCAAGAAGATCGTCGAATACAAGAACAGCCCGTCAAAGGGAGCGACTTCCCCCTTTCCACTGCCCACCTGCCCCTGGTGCAACGCCGAGCTGAACCGTGACAGCCTGGAGCTGGTGCCCTCGCGCAAGAAACCAACCGGCGTGCTAGTTGGTTGTACTAGCTTCAAATGTGACTTTTCGGCAGGCAAGAACCCCGATGGGCTGCCGGTGGTCTTTGTGGACGAGCAGGTCTACCGCGAGCTGCCGTGCTTCATCGTGGCCACCGTGGACAAGTTCGCAATGCTGCCTTGGCGCGGCGAGACGGGGATGCTCTTCGGCCGGGTGAGCGGACGCACGGGCAAGGCGTTTTTCGGACCACTCGACGGCAAGCAGAAGGCGGACCACGCTCTGCCCGAGGGGCTACGACCGCCGGAGCTGATCGTGCAGGACGAGCTGCACCTGATCTCGGGGCCGCTAGGGACGATGGTCGGGCTGTACGAGACCGCCATCGAGGCGCTCTGTACCCGCGCAGGCGACGATCCGAACCATTCTGTGCAGCCCAAGGTCATCGCCGCCACGGCTACCGTGCGGCGGGCGAGCCGACAGATCCAGGCGCTCTTCGGCCGGTCTGACACGGCGATCTTCCCACCGCCGGGCGTCGATGAGTCTGAGAGCTACTTCGCCGAGATCGACACCAAAGCACCAGGACGTTTGTACGTGGGTGTTGCGGCTTCGGGACGGGCGATGAAGCGTATCCTTCTGCGCACCTATATCTCGCTCCTCTCAGCCGCTCAGAAAGTTTACGACGTAAAGGGGCCTCCCGATCAAACAGCCGACACCTACATGACGCTCGTGGGCTACTTCAATAGCTTGCGGGAACTGGGTGGGATGCGACGCCTGGTCGAAGACGAAGTACGGACGCAATGTCTGGGTGCGGGCGAACGGAGGCCGGAAAACTTCGATACACAGCAGTGGGCGCAGAGTCGGTCACTGCAGCGAGAGCCCGTCGAGCTGACCAGCCGGGAGAGCACCGGCCGGATCAAGGAGTCTCGGGCGCGCCTGGCGCAGCCCTACAGTGACAAAAACCGAGTGGATGTGCTGCTGGCCAGTAACATGATCTCGGTCGGCATCGATATCGACCGGCTTGGGCTGATGGTCGTCGCGGGCCAACCGAAGACTTCCAGCGAGTACATCCAGGCGTCCAGCCGCGTCGGGCGGAATCCGAAGTGGCCGGGCTTGGTCGTCACCTGTTTCAATCTGTTCAAGCCGCGCGACCGGTCGCACTACGAGAGGTTCACGGCCTACCACGAGACCTTCTACCGTTTCGTGGAAGCAATGAGCCTCACGCCGTTTTCGGGACCAGCGCTCGATCGTGGTCTCGCGGGCACTCTGGTGGCCATGACGCGGCTACTGGAGACCGATCTCACACCTCCGCTCGCCGCGATGAACATAGATACCTTCAAGGACACGGCCAAGGAGGCTGTGCGACGGCTGGCCGAACGCAGCGCGACGCAGCCGACAAACGCATCCGATCAAAGCGCATCGCCCGAAAACATCGGCAAGCGCGCTCAGAACGTGGTGGACGCCTGGACCAATATCGTAGTGAGGGCAAAACAGGAGGAAGCCTCAACCCGCAGCTACTCGCGCTTCGATAAGGAGAAGGCCAGTAAGCGGCTGCTGTTCACGCCGCTCGACGACGAAAAACCGGAGGCGGGCAGCGACGAGGCCAAGTTTGCAGCGCCGACCTCGATGCGGGATGTTGAGCCGGTGGTTCACCTCTGGCTAATGCGCGGCCGGTTGGGAGGGAAGAGCCATGCGTAAGAAATGGAAAGGCGGCTCCAAGAAGCGCATCCCGCCAGACGGTACCGTGCGTCAAAGCCAGCTAGTCACCACCTTCGGTCCGGGATCTCTGATGGATCTGGTGGACCATGCTGTGCTCGTGGGCGGACTGGATTTCTGGAGCTTCGACAAGGCCAAGGGTCTGCCCGTGATCCACGAGCCACGTCTGCGCGATGCCATCGCCCAACGGCTTGAAGACTCGGACCGGAAGCTAAGCGTCGAGAAGGCGTTCCTCGCACCGCCTGTTGGCGACGATCAGGAGCCCAGCAAGTTCTCCGGGGTCCAGGTGCTGCAGTTCCCGAGCTGGATGGTCTGCCAGAACCCCGATTGTCGAGCACTGGTCCGGAGCAACGGCCTGGAGACCAAGGGCGGGCGTTACTACCACCAGTGCACTGGCAGCAAGCCGTCGTTGGCGGTCCCCGTGCGGTTCGTGGGCGCTTGTAAGCAGGGACACGTCACCGACTTCCCCTGGATCTACTTCACCCACCGCGACTACGACATGTGTGCCGCTGCCAATCTTCGACTGCTGGAGGGGGCGAGTGGCGACTTCTCCGAGGTCAAGATCGTGTGTAGTTGCGGGGCCTTTGCGTGGCTGTCAAATGCCCTGGCAACTGAGGCGAATCCTCCTTGTCCCGGTCATCGGCCCTGGCTAGGAACCCAGGGCAAGGAGGAGTGCAGCGAGCGTCTGCGTCTACTGGTCCGGACGGCGAGCAACGCGTACTTCGCCCAGGTTGTCAGCGCCCTTTCCATCCCCGAGAAGGACAACGCAATAGACGAAGCCGTTCAAGGGCTGTGGAACTACCTGCAAAAAGTCACTGACGAAGCAAAGCTGGCGTTGGTGCGCGAGATGATGCCCGAGGTGGAGGCGGGCCTGGCTGGCACCTCGAACGCTGACGCCCTCGCGGCGATCGAAGCACGACGCAAGGGCAAGACGCCGGAGCGGAAGCCGCTTCGGACGGCCGAGTTTGACCAGTTTGTCTCACAGCCGGAAGAGATCCCCGGCGAGCTTCCCGGTGCGGACGATGACTTCTTCGCGCGCACCGTTGCTGCAGAGCAACAGGTGGACGGAGTGGAGCAAGTGGTCCTTGCCTCCAAGGTACGGGAAGTGCGGACGCAAATCGGCTTCACGCGCCTGGAGCCGGCGACGCCGGACCTTCAGGGCGAATACGACCTGGGCGTGCAGTCCGCGCCGCTCGGTCTGGTCACAGACTGGCTGCCGGCCTCGGAGATCCGTGGTGAAGGTGTTTTCATTCGCCTCGCCGAGAAGACCGTCGTGGAATGGGAGGCCCGCTCCGCCGTAAAGAAACGTGGCGAGGAGCTGCTGGCCGGATACGAGCAGTGGGCCTTGGGCTACGAAAGTCCGCCGCCCTTTCCAGGCACGCGTTTCTACATGCTGCACTCCTTGTCGCACCTGCTGATCTCGGGCATCTCGTTAGAGTGTGGCTACGCGGCGTCAGCGATAAGCGAGCGCATCTATTGCGCGCCGGCAGGCGACGACGCGATGGCGGCGATTCTGCTCTCGACCGGCAGTTCCGGAAGCGAGGGCACGCTGGGGGGCCTGGTGGAGCAAGGCCGCGACCTGCGGCTCCACCTTCGGCGAGCGTATGACCTCGGTGTGCTGTGCTCCAACGATCCCGTCTGTGCAGGGCACTCGCCGGAGAAGGACTACGCCGAGCGGTACCTCGAAGGTGCGGCGTGCCACGGCTGTCTCTACATCGCCGAGTGTTCCTGCGAGAGGTTCAACCGCTACCTGGACCGGGCGCTGGTGGTCCCCACCATCGGTCACGATCCAGCGTTGGCGTTCTTCTCGGAGCGTCCATGAGCGGCAAGGGCCTGACCGCGTTAACCACCTCCGAGCTGCGTGGTCTTCGTGATCGCATCGCATCAGGTAGCATCGGTGTGCCGCTGACATCGGCGGGCCTCCAGGCTGCCGGGCTAGGCGGCAAGCCGTGGATCGCAGACCACCTGGCAGGACGGGACAGGGCCACCACCACAGCTGCGCTCGATCTCGTCCTCGCTGAGCGTACACACGGACCGCATCCCAGCCTTGACCTGGTGTGGACTGGACCCGAAGCGGCGTCGAGCACCGCTCGCGACACCTGGGTCGTGATGCGCGAGATGTTCGCACAGGCCAAGGACCGCGTTGTGATCGCTGGCTACGCCTTTGACTCCGGCGGCGCGCTGTTCGGGCCGCTGCACGAGGCGATGATCGCTCACCAGGTCCGCGTGCATATGTTCCTCAACATCCCACGAGCGCCCCGGGGCACCGATCCCGCCAAGCATGCACGTGCGTTTGTGCAGCAGGTACTGATCGACAACTGGCCCTGGCAGGACAAGTACCCCGAATTTTACTATGACCCCCGCACCGTCGAGCCGGACTCCGTGGAGAGCCTGCACGCCAAGTGTGTGATGGTGGACGAGCGCCTGACCCTGATCGGCTCGGCCAACTTCACCGACCGAGGCCAGACCCGGAATATCGAAATTGGCGTGCTCATCGACGACGCGGCCTTCGCGCGGCAGGTGGCGCTGCAGTGGCAGGGGCTGGTGAACCAGAATTTGGTTCGGCGAGTTGTGCCGTGACGAAGATGACTCGTTCAGGGGGTGGACGAAAAGGTGGTGCAGGGGAGCGTCACACCTACTAGCCCCCACCAGATTTTGGCCCGTACTGTGAGATGATGCGCCACAGAGTGTTCGGGACGTACGGTGAGATTTCATTCGCCCCCTCAAAGAAACCACCGGCCTCAGCGTCACGCCAGTACCGTCGGGCCTCCTCGTAAAGTGGAGTGTGGAGACGCCGGACGATCTCCACCCACTCGCGGATGTTCACAACTCCCGAGGACTCGTAGTTCGGATCGTGCATCGGGCCACGATCAAGGAAGCCGAGGAGATAGACCAACCCCCGCGACCCAACAAAACTGTCGAGGTGGTTATCCATACGGTGCCGCTCATTTGTGTAACGGTAACAGTCGCCGTCAGGGTATCTTGGTGAACTAGGGGCATGGTGGACGATCCGGAACCCCCGAGCCCGATCATCACCTTCGAGCCATTCGAGGAAACCAGCGTCTGCGCCGTCGATCACTTGGTGGCAGGTGTCACAGTACCACTTGCCCGGACGAGGCCATCGATCCTCCATCCACGAGTCCAGGACTGACCTGACCGCTTCGCTGACGTTGCCCCGCTTGGCAAGTTCCCTCGAAATCTCCTCCGAGACGCGAACCTGCATTGTTATCGTCTTTCTTGCTGCTACCACTTCGAAACCTCCTTGCCTGGACCGCGTTACGTTTATTAATACATTTTGTACTACACAATGTTATCTATGTCTATGGGGGGTGTTGGCTCCATTTTTATCAAACATTTGTAGTTAATAGATAAATTGAGGATCCATGAGATCGTGAGGTCAAACGGATTTCCTTTTTTCGCGGATAGACCAAGGATTTCCTCTTTTCAAGACTCGTCCAAGGTGGTATGTATGGTTTTCCGTACCGCTTTGGAGAACATGTTATGGCTAACGATCTGAAATCACAGAGCACTATCGATTCTTGCCGGGGCGATCTCGTTGAGTTGGGGCTCACGGACGATTTGATTCGTGAAGTTGTGGTCGAGGGCGAGGTGGAGCGCGACGCGGTGACCTCCCACGATCCACCGTCCAGAGGGGGATTTAACGCGTTCGCACAACGTATTCGTGCTCTGCGTGACCGGCTAGTGCCAATGGGCTGGACCTACAGCAACACGAAGAACCTCTGCACGGTCATCAGCCCGAATGGCGATGAAGCGATCGTGGTCGTAACCGGGGATCGTCACACAGGGTCTGAAGTCAAGAGCCCCCAGCCCAAATACGCTCGCGGAGATGCGACCGCCTATGCTGTTGCTCGTGGACAGACGGCATTCCCCTTCCTGAAAGAAGAAGAACCAGACCATGCTCCACGACTCTGGCTTCTCCTTGTCCACAGAGTGCATGGGAAGGACGAAGTCCGTATCGAGCTGTCGATTCCCGACGCGATCACAGACGAGGGGTTCGTGTCAAAGTGGCAATTGCGTCACATCGTTCCGCCGATCGATCTCTGTGAAATGCAACAGGACGCTACGAGTGAAACTGATCACGAGGAAATCGAAGTCCCGGTGCACCCCAAGGCATGACCGCCACCATCCCTGGCAGATTGGAACTGGCTCGCCGCCGGCGAGGGCTGACGCAGCGCGCTCTGGCAGACCTTGCGCAGATCACACCACGTTCAGTGGGTTCGTTCGAGCGCGGTGAACGCTTGCCATCGGCCAAGGTTCTGCAACAGATCGCCGCTGCCCTGGACTTCCCATTGGGATTTTTCTCAAAGCCGGAGATTGACCCAATCGGTGCGATGGGTGCCAGCTTCCGGTCACTAAGCTCTATGACGGCGCGGCAGCAGAACGCTGTGTTAGCAGCTGGTACTCTGGCTGTGGAATTGAATCTCCTCCTGGAAGAACACCTCGACTTGCCGCGCCAAGATATACCTAGTCTGGACGGCGACCCCCCCGAGTCCGCCGCCCACAACCTCCGCGCGCATTGGATGCTGGGTGAGCGGGCTGTCTCGAACATGGTGCATCTGCTGGAGGCCAAGGGCGTCCGGGTGTTCTCACTAACAGAGGATTGCCTTTCAGTGGACGCTTTTTCAACTTGGCACACCGACTCTCCCTTCATCTTCTTGAACACCATAAAGACAGGAGAGCGCGGGCGGTTTGATGCCGCACATGAGCTTGGCCACCTTGCAATGCACCGACATGGAGGCCCACAGGGCCGCGAAGCTGAGGATGAAGCCAATCGGTTCGCGTCGGCCTTCTTGATGCCCGCCGCAACGATCCGCACGATGGCGCCCCGGATACCCTCGATCAACGCGCTTATGCCGATCAAGCGGCGCTGGGCCGTGTCGGTGGCTGCGGTGCTGCGCCGTTTCTACGATCTTGACCTAATCAGCCAGTGGCACTACGACCGTTTGAACGTGGAGATAGCCAAGCGCGGAGGCCGACGCAGGGAACTGGGAGGCAGCCTACCACGAGAGACATCTCAACTCCTGCGCAAGGCGTTTGCATCTCTGCGAGAGGCAGGTCTATCGCGGGCCAATATTGCAAATCATCTCCAAATCATGGTCGATGATCTGGATACCTTGGTATTTGGTTTGGTCATGAACGGGATTCGGGGTGGTGGCTCGACGACCGAAGGGGAGAAGCCCCCGCTGCGCTTGGTGAGGTAACCGTAAACCCACTCAAACACTGCTTGAAGATGTCCGCTCCAATGCTCCCAATAATCATGCCCTAGCTGTTGTTTCTCATAAGACGAGATCGGCCGCTCTCAGGACTCCAGCACCGCCGAGATCACTCTTGCTGACACTGACGGGCCTTCCCTCCACTTGGTCCGTCAAATCGCCAAGCCCTACCCGGTATTCTCCTAGCCCAAATCTGAATAGCCCGGCCCTGCAGCGTTGTGAAACGCTGGGACGATGACCTCACAACAAAGGTCCAAGCGGGAGACTTGTTCATCGCGATGGGTTCACTTCACGGCCTGTGAAGCACGTGAACCCTGCCGGGTGGCTCACCGATCCTGCTAGCTGTCGGCACCACAATGCCTTTCCAGGGGGACTTCTGGTTCATTCGGTTGCAGTCACAGAGCTTGCCCTGCGACTCCATCCAGTCCTACTTTCTGACTATCCAGTAGCCCCGGTGATCCTGGTCTCTCTGTTCCATGACGTTGGCAAGATCGGCACGCCAACTGCCAAGAGCTGCATCCCAAGATATCTTCCGGTCAGGAGGGGAAGGAACTGGCAGCACTATGGAGTTCCCTACCAATATAATTCTAGGACTTTGGCGATGCCACTCGCTGTGAACTCCCTATATATTCTTGACAAGTTCATAGACCTCTATCCCGACGAATCAGCTGCAATATGCTCTCATGACGGTCAGTTCATTCCTGAGAATCGGTCCTTTGCGCACAACGAAGTTCCGCTGGCACTCCTTGTGCACTACGCTGATTACTTCACGGGCCACGTGACTGAAGGAAGCATTGACTCGCTGACCCACCATCGGCACAAGTTCGGAATCGGAACTGACTTGTAGCTCTTCTCTTGGTCAGATTTCGTTCTGAGTGGAACGAACCGATTGAAAGAAATGCCGGTGCGACTACAATTCCCATATGTGAATATGGATAATTATGACTTAGTTATAAATGCCTAGATACTCCAATGGACTCCAATGGATACCACTCAAGGAACATGCGCACTCCGGAGAACATGCGAAGCTGGAGTTCTACTGTTGATTAAGCCGAAGCTGGTGCTCCGCTGTTCAACCACTGAAAACGCCGGGAATCCGCGATCTGCTCTATGAGCACACCAAGATAACGCCTCAGCTCTGTAGAGGAGCCGGTGGTGCCGACTTGGCCGACAGGAATTCTAACTTGAATACAGGTAGACCGGGCCACACAATGCAGGTGGATAGAACCACGTCCGTTTCGCGTGTGAGGAACTCCAACTGGTCCAACATTGTTGACTTTTTTCTCTTATGACTCATAATAGTGAATGAGAGGTCGAACATGGAAGAACACGATCTTGAGAAGGCTATTTTTAAGACTGTTCGGAACGGTCAGTTCACGACACGGGCGCTGTTTGATCAGTTGAAGGGAAAGAGCCTCCCGGTTACCGAGGTAACCGTTCGCCAGGTAGTCTGGAACCTCATCGATGAGGGCCGTCTAGACCTGACCGTGAAGGGGAAGCTCGCAGAAAGGTAGCCCTTTTCGTTCCGCGCCGTTAGAGTGGTCGAATGGCGACTCGCGATCGACCCTGCCGGCGGCACCCACGCCACGACGACCAACGCAACTCCTTTCAAAAGGACCGCGATAGGGTTCTGTATTCGTCAGCTTTCCGCAGACTGGCTGGCATCACGCAGGTCGTCTCCCCCAATGAGGGGCGCGTTTGCCACAACAGGCTCACTCACTCGTTGAAGGTTGCTCAGGTTGGCCGCCGGCTTGTCGAGTACATCAAAGAGGGGACTCCAGAGTCTACACTCACCTACCTTGGAGGTGTTGACCCTGACGTTGTTGAGGCGGCGGCCTTGGCTCACGATCTTGGTCATCCTCCGTTCGGTCATGCTGCTGAGGAAACTCTTCAGGAGTGCATGGAGCATTTGGTTCCGGGACAGGAGACTTTTGAGGGCAATGCTCAGTCGTTCCGAGTTGCCACCCATCTTGCGGTGCGGTTTCGTAGGTTCGGTGGGTTGAATCTGACGAGAGCTACACTGAATGGGCTATTGAAGTATCCGTGGTTTTGGGCAACGGGAAAGACGAAATGGGGCGCATACCAAGACCAAGAGACGGAGTTTCGGTGGGCTCGTCGTCCTTTGCCGGCTCGCCAGCAGGAAAAGAAGGCTGTCGAAGCAGAGATCATGGATTTGTCGGATGACATTGCATATGCAGTCCATGACATAGAGGATTTCTACAGGGCTGGCCTGGTGCCCTTGCATACGCTTGCAAAGGACGACGTGGAAGTGGGCCGATTTTGTGAAGATGTGTTTTCGAGAAGGAGCGGAGCTCTTCCATACAGCCAAGATGATCTCAAATCAGCGTTCCGACAGTTTCTTGATAACAGTCCTGTTATCGAAGCCTACACAGGGTCACATGCGCAACGGGCCGCCTTGCGTAGTTGCACCTCTCGACTGATAGGCACATACATTCGGTCTGCGACCCTGAAACGCACTGCAGATCCTGGCAAACGTCTAGAAATTCCTTCAGAGTACTTTGCCCAGATCTTCATGCTGAAGGAACTCACTTGGTACTATGTGATTATGAACCCTGGGTTGAAAACACAACAGTATGGCCAGAAGAAGATCATCAAAGGATTGTTCGACTTCTACAATAAAGCTGCGATCGATCGTGACGGTTCTCTGCTTCCAGTTCGTGGAAAGGAGATGCTGCAACCATTGATTGTAGGAACACCGGCGGCGGCAAACCTACCTGCATTCTGCGCCCGTTTGGCGTCGGACATCGTTGCATCTTTGACTGAGCAGGAGGCGGTTTCCATGTACCACCGCATTGCAGGCATCTCTCCTGGGAGCGTCTTCGATTTCATCGCCTGACAATTGTCAAGGGGCGTTGATTCGGAAGCTCTTGCGTACATGTTTTTCGGTCGCTGTTGGGGTTCTGGCGTCCATGGCTTGTGCGAGGTTGTTTCTGGATCTGAGGGCGTTTTGTATGAAGCGCTTTCGTCGTTTGCTGTCAATGCCTTTGACTATGTTGCTTTGGACCGGCGTAGTGTCGGGGACTGTTGGCCAGAGCCTGCCGAGGTGTACGCCGCAGTCGTCGTTCCAGTCGTAGATAGTTTGTTCGCCGCTGTATTTGCTGATGAGGTCGAAAAACATCAGAACACCTTGTGGCAGGGATTCGATGTGATGGTGCTGGATAATGCGTGTTGCCATGGTCTCGATCGCGAACGATTTGAATGTTGCGGTCTGTGGTATTTGCGAGTTCCAGAGCTTTAGCAACTTGACCAGCGGAATGAAAAGGCCGTCGGTTTCAGCGTTTAACTCAGAAGTGGCCTCGGCGTGCAGCTTTGGTGCGGTTCTGATCCACTCTCCCTCATTGGCATCTGGGATTAGGAGGATATCAGGGTCCTCTTCAGATTCCGTGACGGCCGGGACGACGTCGATATCGAGGTGGTAGAGCTGAAGTCGTACAGAGCGGCGCTGCGTGCGGACAGAACTTTCACTATATCTGTGTCTGATCGCTCGACCGAAGGTCTTAAGTATTTTTGAAGGGTCTGGAAGTGTGCTGAAGAGGCCTGTGTTCCAGCGTTCTGGGTCGATGATGAAGATGATGTCCACGTCATCGAGCGGAGCTATTGCCGTTTTGCGCGCGTAACTTCCAGAAAGAAACGCACCGACGACCCGCTGGGCCATCTTTCCTGTACTCAGGCGGTCCTTGAGGTGGGTGTGGCTTCGGGACGCGCCTCTCTTCTGGGTAGGTGTAGGTTCTACGCTTGAGACGAGACCCCTTAAGAACCCGCTTACCTGTGCTTCCGACACAAGTGTGAGCGATCTCGATATTTGATGGGGGCCAGTTCACGACAATCG
>SWBW01004909.1_pt1 | contig 14617 bp, 13 predicted proteins | sample 4693041 | NCBI WGS metagenome assembly SWBW01 (sample SAMN10267271, study PRJNA491770) | bioreactor metagenome | isolation source: DHS bioreactor inoculated with marine methane seep sediment | place: Japan: Omine Ridge, Nankai Trough | collected 2006-05-06 | reverse complement strand
AATAAGGCGATGACACCCATTATTTCGACGATTTCACCCTCGTTCCAGTATTTCCTGAGGTTGTCCGCAATTTCATCTGTAACATTATTTGGGATGACAGAACTGGCCAATGCAAAATCCAAAGCAGCTCTTTCCGAATCATTGAAGGCGGGATGGGTTTTGTATTCCCAGATGTTTTCCAGTTGTGCCTTTTCAGCGCCGTATCTTTCTGCCGCCCTGATTGCATGTGCCTGGCAGTATCGACATCCGGCAGCATGACTACTTATGTATGCTATTAATCTTTTCAGAGCGCTCGTGACCCGCCCTTTGTTTTCCATCACAGCTTTATTCATTTCAATAAATGCATATGCAATACGTGGCCTGTGGTGCATGGTTTTAATGCTGTTAGGGCAAAATCCAAGGGTTTCATTGTAGAATTCAATCAGTTGCTGAAGGTCTTTGTCGTCTTCACCTGATTTTGGATATACTAAAGGTTGTTTCATAATTAATTATTGCCCCACCGAAGATAGGGGTATTTTAATTCTTTTTCAATAATGCCATTTACTAATTTTTCAAAAACTTTCCAAAACTAATACCTGAAGCAGCTTTAACCTTTACATGATATATGCCCTTCGGTAGATGCTTTATAAATATTGAGGTCATATTGTTCAGGTGATGGGCAACTTCCTGTCCAAGATGATTGAAGACTTGTACTGTTTCAACTTTTCCTGACAGTTTTTCATCAATAGAAAGATGTATAAAGTCACTTGACGGATTGGGGTAGATTTTCAAATTAAATTGATTGGCATGTCTGCTAAGAATACCTGTTGCTTCAGCTTCTTCCACAGCGTTCAATGCATCAAGCTTTCCATAGCCCCATTGGTTGTTTGGCACGTTCCCGGTAAAACCATCGCTTCTTGCTGTCTGTTGCAGAATTTGTTTGATCATTGCAGGGGTTAAATTCGGATTTGCGTCCAGCATCAGAGCAATGACGCCTGTTGTGAGCGGTGCAGCCGCACTTACCGCGTTTTGTATTCCGTAATTATTTTCGCCGCCCTGCACCAGTAAATGCGGGAAATGACTGTACCATGTATTGGGACTGTAGGCACCATAAAGCACTTCGCCACAGGCCGCAAAATCAACGCCCATCCGGTTATCCTGGGTTGGCCCCCAACTGCTACCGGCCCATAATTCGCCGGCATCTCCCTGGCCTGTCATTTGTCGCTGGATGCCATCCATATCTATCCAATCGTTTTTCACAACATAATCTGTTGGCGATATGCTTTTTTCAGATGAAGCGAAATCATTTATGGCATAACCCGCCACAACATGAGATAAAAATTTATTGTTATTGCCATGCCTGGAGGGATTAAGAACTGCATGGAAATTTCCACCTGCATTAATGGTAGTACCTTTAAGAGATATTTTGTATTCGCCCGGGGCACCTGAAATATCGATCATGATTTGCCGGCGATTGGAGATTGCCCCAGCAAAATCCATATTGGCTCCACGATGGTAATAATTTATACTGGTTAAAAACCTGTCATCTTTATCGTTGGCAGTTGAAGGAGCAGTAAAAGGTCCTTCCGTTGAATTGTCGGGTCTGGTTATGGTTACTTCAAACCTGTCTTCTTCGCTGTACCAGAGTTCAAATCGCAAATTACCGGTTTCACTTTTTTGAATATTTAATTCTATGGTCTCTCCCTGAAGTATTGCTGCTGATGCATGGTTATCTGCGCCCCCATCATCGCCAACGCCACAAACTAATGAGTTTCCTAAGTCAACAAAATCGTCCATTGCCCTGGCAATGGTGCTGGTGCCATCAGTAGGACCACCAACTGATCCCATATTGAGCAAGGCGACACCGGGCATGCCAGCTTCCTGCAATTTATCGGCAATAAATTGCAGTGCAATAGGAATGAATGTGGGGTTATAAAACCCATCCTGACCGGGCTGATCATTGAAAGGAGGGAAGTAATCCTGAATTGCTTTAACAACAATAAGCTTTGCTCCGGGGGCAACCCCCTGGAATGCAAGATCGGCAGTTGCTGAACCATCGCCCCCGGCAATACCTGAAGTGGCTGTTCCATGTCCGTATCGATCCAATGAAAGGGGAGGGCCATCAGTTTCAAGAGAAGCGTTGAGTTCTTCCTCTGTAAAAATAGTTCCTACACCATAAGGGTTCTCCGGATCATTTGCGCCTTCGGGATTGATCATGTCGTAGAGATAAAGTAAACGTGTTTTGCCGTTCACATCGATAAAATCGGGGTGGAAATAATCGATCCCCCGGTCAATAATGGCGATGACTATATTTTCTCCGCTGAGGTTGTAATGTTCATACACCTGGTTAAGTTTGGTTTCCTGTCTTGCGTGTTCGCCCTGGGCACTTGCTTCTGGCTGGGCAGTAATCAAGCATAACAGAATAAATAGGATAGTGTAAAATATTTTCATAGTGTTTTGATTAAAGTGCATTCTAAAGTCGATGAAAAATACCAGATGTGAACATACTGATAAACACTTTAACACTATTTTAACAAGCTTATCTTGCTTCCACTACCAAAGGGATGCTATCTTTTGAAAATGCTTCACGCTTGAAATTGCCGAAAAAGACAATCTTTGTAAATCCTGCTTCCAATAACATTTGTTTTATTTCACCGCTTTGCAGAGGGTAGAGTTCAATTGTATTCTCAATGGTCTTGTTTGTCTTTTTTATGGTTAGCATCGTTTGGAAATCGAGTTTCTTATGATCAGGATGCAGCCTGTAATTCCTGACAAATTTTATTTCATCATTTTCGATCGTTGGCAGGAAATTTATGTTTTGATCAATAATCCGGTCGTAATTGATGATTTGAATCAGCAATTTGCCATCACTTTTTAGTACGGCTCTGGATTGCTTAAAAAAGTCAAGTATTTGTTCCGGCCCATCCAGGTGCACTAGGGTATTGCCAAAACAAACAATAGAATCCAGCGAATGGGCTCCAAAGGTTTTTTCAATTTCAAGCATATTTAATACACTGAAGTTTAAATTACCTGTCTCTGCACCAACATCCTGTTCTGCCCTTCGAATCATACTGTCATCCAGGTCAATGGCATTTACCTTTTTAAAATGCCTTGAAAGCTCGAAGCTGAGTTCGCCAATACCGCAGCCGATATCCAGCAACTCTAACTGTCGCGTTTTCTCAGAAGATTGCCTGACAAATGCTACCTGGGCCATGTTCAGCGGGAAAATAAAATGGTAATATTTTGCAATGCTTTCGTAAAAACTCATTTTCATTTATTGTGTTAGAGGTAGAGCATATTTCCAACCTTTATTTAGTTGGTCAGATAATGTGATTACAATTTCAGCATGGTCATCAATGCCCTCAATATTTATATTTTCATCCGGATCAGTTTCGTGGTCGTAAAGTTCTCTATCGGTCAGAACTCCTCTCGCATTGGATGGATCCCATTCATACCACTCCACGTAACGATACCTGTCTGTGCGGATGGTATAGCCCATGTATTGTTTGCCTTCATGGTTTGCATGCATTTTACCAAATCGCCCCTGCAAGAATTGGCTGAATGCAGCTTTTTTCCATTCCTGATCAGGGTTTGCCAATAAAGGAGTAACACTTGAACCCTGGAGATGTGCAGGGACATCAAGTTCGGCCATTTCACAAAGGGTGGGGTAGATGTCAACAAATTCAGTAAGTGCATCTGATTGTGAATTTTTAGCGCTTACATTTGCTCCTGAAATAATCATCGGAACCCTAGTGTCGATTTCGTAATTGGTCTGCTTGCACCAGGCATTGTGTTCTCCAAGTTTCCATCCATGATCTCCCCAAATTACGATGATCGTATTTTCATATAAGCCGTATTCTTTCAGTCCTGCTACCAACCTGCCAATTTGAGCGTCGATGTAGGAAACACTTGCGTAATACCCATGTTTCAGTAAACGTTGCTGCTCTTCATTAAAAGGCTCATCTTCTGGCAATGGCAGGTCTTTCATGTCATCATACGACCTGAGTTCATTTCCCCGGTTCATGGCATATTCAGGCACGTTTTCAGGAATGTATTGATTCCGGGCCAATGGTATGGATTCGCGGTCGTATAGATCCCAATATTTTTTGGGTGCGTTGAATGGTAGATGGGGCCTGTAATAACCAACAGCCATGAAGAAAGGCTGATCCTTCTTTGCCAATTCTCTCATCTTTTTTAAAGCGGCCGTAGTTTGTGCGCCATCAAAATAGGCGTCATCATCCACATCCGCATTTTCTGTGGCAACCGTTTTGATATACCACGAGCCAAGCTGGTCAATCCGGTTGATGCCTTTTTCAATGTATGTCAGTTTCTTTTCTTCCTGTCGTGCTATATTGTCCTCATTGAGGTAAACAGCATCCGGATCAAAAGGAAATCCATCCACATGTGGTTTTTCAGTCCAGGAAATGGTATCAGGATAGATGTTGTGAAAAATTTTCCCGATGCCATAAACGTAATATCCATTTTGCTTGAAATATTGAGGAAGTGTTACAACATCTGGCAAATTATTACGAAACTCGGTCCTTAAATCCCAAACCCTCAGGGTGTCAGGACGTAAACCTGTTAGTAGGCTCGCTCTTGATGGATTGCAAACGGCCTGCTGGCAATAAGTACGTGTGAAAACAACACCCTGTTCAGCTACTTTGTCGATGTTCGGCGTAATAGCTGTGGGATCGCCATAGCATCCGAGGTCAGGGCGCAGGTCGTCAACCGGGATGAATAAAATATTGGGTGGTTGATTTTTGGTTTCTTTTTCGTTGGTGCATGAAAACAGACCCAGCCAACTTGCTAAAATGATATAAATCAGGTTTTTCATCCTTTTTTATTTAATTAAAATTGTTTTGAATTACTCAGGAAAATCACCAGCGTCCACATCCTTAATAAACCTGATCAATCCTTCAAAATAGGTTTCCTGGTCATCGTACATCGCTAAATGACTTCCTTCAGGGCAATACAGATACCTACCATGTTGTACCTCCGAGGCCATCCATTTAATATGTTCCGGGTCCATCGTATCGTATTTGGCACCAATGGTTAGTGTGGGTACTTTTATTTTGGATAAGTCGTTATTCCTGTCCCAGAATTCCAATCTCGGATTTCCGGCACATCCAAACTCACTGGGGCCCTGCATAGCGGTATAAAATTCAACATTTGTCTGCTCGAAATCACGCACCACCGGTTCGGGCCATTCATCCAATGGCATTCTTAAGATATGCTCCGGGTAGTAATGATTCGACACAAGTTCAGTATATTCAGGATTCAGGAAGTCATCATTGGCTTCCAACTCTTTAATTCTTCTTAAAACTTCAGGATCAAGCTGAGGTCCCAATACTTCGTCAGCATATTTTACATAATCAGGGATGGAGGAAACCATATTTGAAATGATAAGTGCTTTCATATTGCCCTGGTATTTCAGGGCATAATCGATTGCCAATATGCCGCCCCACGACTGGCCATAGAGGTAAAAATTATCTTTGTTAAGTCCCAATGCTACGCGCACTTGATCCACTTCTTCAACAAAGCGATCGAGATGCCAGAGGCTGGTGTCTCCCGGTTGGTCACTGCGTGCCGATTCCAACTGATCGTAGTAATAATATTCAATACCGGCACCAGGGAAAAATGAATCAAAACACTCGAGGTATTGATGCGAAGCACCGGGTCCGCCATGAAGAATGAGCACTTTTATGGTGGGGTTGTTGCCTGTCCGTTTGGTCCAAACCTTGAATTCCCCGGCTGATGTTTGTATGGGGATCATTTTGACACCTCCCGTTAAGATATCATCACGGCCCGCGTTGTCAAAATAATTTGATACAGCTAATTCACTGCCGGATTCGGTCTTCTTTTGTTCATCGTGCCGACAAGCAGAAAAAATAAAAAGAATACAGATTGTAATTAAGCTTAAACTCTTCATAGATAGAATCTTTGGTTAGATAAAAGAACATTATATAAAATAAGCATTGATTATTTTAAAAAGAAATAATGGTAAAGTAACGAAATAAATAGTAGAAGTTTATTTATGCAAATCGACGACCAGGCATATTTTTGTGAAAAGCCATTTTGCTTTTTTATAGCATCTTATTTTTTTGTCATTTGGAGCGATAGCGAGAAATCTCCTCGTACCATGGTTCTCTCTTAGGGGATTTCTCACGCTCCCTGCGGTCGGTTCGAAATGACAGAATGTTTCATTTTTGAATAATTAGTTTTTGGGTTGTGCTTTTATTTTCGGAAATCAAGCGGCAGAAATAAATTCCACTTTCCAAACTACTTGCATCAATCTCAATAGTCCCACTTCCTGTCGGGAATTTCTTTTCAAGTAGTTTTCTGCCATGCATGTCAGAAATTTCCACAAGTGCCGACTACTGACTGAAGATTGCCGACTGAATACTGACGATTGAACTCGCCGGATTGGGGAAAACTTCGAATGCTAAAGTTAAAACGCCATCACCAATTCCCGAAATCTCGCCATACTTTAATAAAACACCGTTTCCAACAACATAACCATTGTAGGCAGAGGTGAAGTAAATAGCTCTCAACTCCATTCCAACAGTCTGGCCGGCTAATTCCTGTGCCCAGGTTTCTCCTCCATCAACTGTACGTAAGAGTGTTTCTGAACCTACAACCCATCCTTCCGATGAATCAATGAAAAAGACATCATTCAGGCCTTTAGTTGTACCAGTCATTTGAGGATTCCAAATTGTCGCATCGACAGTTTTAAATATCTTACCCTGACTTCCCACAACCCAACCCGTATTATTATCAGTAAAAAAGATAGAGTTATATACAAATCTATTATCAAATATCTGCAGGTTATTCCAGGTGTCATCTAGCCAACGGCGTATGCTTGAGTCACCACAAAGTTTGCCTTCAGTGCTGTCCTCAGGGAACATGATTGACAATAGGGTAGCTGTCAATCCTTCAACAAATAAGTTCATTATACTAAAATCATCAAACGTCCAAATTTTACCATCACTGCCACAAGTATAACCTTTGCCCAATGTTGGCGGAAAATGGACTGAATTAAGCGCGCCACCAGGCTCATGCAGCATAGTCCAGTTTGTTCCTCCATCATCTGTTTTTAGAATTTTACCATTGAAAGTGACAACATAACCATCTTGGTTATTTTTCATAAAAACGGAGGATGTTATTCCTGAACCGGTGGGCAATTGTTGGATTGAAAAGGTAGTGCCACCATCGGGTGTGTAATATACTTTATCATTCCCTCCTGTTATCCAACCTTCGTTACCAGTAAAATGAACATCGTTAAATCCGACCTGCTCCGGCATGTTGGCGCTAATGTCGGTCCAGCCGTACTCTTGAGAGAAGGCAAAAGTAAAAAGGAAAATGGCAAAGATGGAAAGGAGCAGGAGTTTTTTCATTGCGTTTTTTTTGAATTACGAATTACGATTAACGATTTCTGAATGAAGAAGTAATCGCAATATAATTGACTTTTACCACTTCTAAATTCATCATTCGGTGTTCATTATTTATTATTCATTTTTGTTGTCATCCTGAGGGAAGTCCCGATTGCTATCGGGACAACGAAAGATCTCCGATTGTATATTATGTGTGTTGGTGTTAAGAGGAGATTCCTGCCTGACGGCAAGGCAGGCTTCGCTGTTGCTCAGAATGACAGTTTTTTATTGGATAATGAGTTTTTTCATCTGCACAGGTTTTAGAGTTGATTAACACCCTCAAATATAGCAATTAAACAAATAATTTCAAATAAACCTAGTAAAAAACCACTAACCGACTTTGCGTATTTCTACGGTTAAAAAAATCTCACATTTCTCTTGCATTATGAACATATGTGCATTACTTTTGAAGTGCTGAATCTAAAAAACCCAACAGGATGCCCCGTCCTAAAAGCGATAGAATTATCCACGAACCGCCTCTTTTTGCGGAGTTCAAACCTATGGGCATACCCGGAAGAAACCTGGAGCAGGTCAAACTTTCGCTGGATGAATTTGAAGCACTTCGATTGGCAGATTATGTGGGCCTGTCGCATGAAGAAGCCGCCGTACAACTTGAAATTTCCCGCTCCACTTTTACCCGCCTGGTCAGGAAAGCCCGGAAGAAAGTGGCTGATTTTATATTCCTCGGAAAAATACTGAGCATCGGTGGCGGCAATGTCCATTTTAAAAATAACATCATTCGCTGCCTTGATTGTGGTCACACTTTCAGGGTGGAAATAAACACACAGGTTGGTAAATGCCCTGAGTGTCATTCGAAACATTTACTAAATGCCGCGGGGGGATTCGGACATGGGAATTGTTGCCGGGAAAAAACAGAAAACAAATAAATGCTGAAAAGAAATGATCAAAAAAATAGTCAGTTTTTATCATAATGGATTTAAAAAAATGCCCTCCTGGGGCAAAAAGCTCTGGCTGATCATATTGATCAAACTCTTCATCATGTTTGCTGTGTTGAAGATTTTCTTCTTCCCCGATTTTCTGAATACAAAATTCAATACCGACGATGAAAAAAGTGATTATGTAATAGAACAATTAATTAATAAAAAGTAGCGTATGGAACAATTTAGCGTAGAACTGGTCGATTGGTCGCGGGCGCAATTCGCCTTAACAGCCATCTACCATTGGTTTTTTGTACCGCTTACGCTGGGCTTGTCGTTTATTGTGGCATTTATACACTCAATTTATTACAAAACCGGCGACGAAAAGTGGAAGCACATGACCAAGTTCTGGATGAAATTATTCGGGATCAATTTTGCCATTGGCGTGGCCACGGGCATCATCCTCGAATTTGAATTCGGAACCAACTGGTCGAATTACTCATGGATTGTGGGCGATATTTTCGGGGCACCATTGGCCATCGAAGGTATCCTGGCATTCTTTCTCGAATCTACCTTTATCGCGGTCATGTTTTTTGGCTGGGGCAGGGTGAGCAAGAAATTCCACATGATGTCCTCCTGGTTGGTAGCTTTTGGAGCCAATCTTTCCGCTTTATGGATTTTGGTAGCCAACGCCTGGATGCAAAACCCGGTGGGTACAAAATTCAATATGGACACGGCCCGTAATGAAATGGTGAATTTTTTCGATGTAGCCTTGTCATCCACGGCCATTTTCAAGTTTTTACATACCATTTCGCAGGCATATGTAATCGGCGCCTTATTTGTTATTGCTGTAAGTGCCTGGTATTTGTTAAAGAAACGCCACCTGCTTTTTGCTAAAAAGAGCATCCTGATCGCATCAGTTTTCGGACTGGTCGCATCTGTATTTGTGGCATTTACAGGTGATAGTTCTGCCTATGATGTGGCTCAAAAACAACCCATGAAACTGGCTGCTATGGAAGGGCTGTATGATGGTGAGCAAAACGCCGACCTGTACGCTTTTGGTTTTTTAAATGATAAAAAGGACAATTCCAATTTCAAAGGCATCAGGTTGCCCAGTATGTTATCAATTATGGCATACAGGGACCCGAATGCTTTTGTTGCCGGGGTAAACGACATTTTAAACGGCAACGAAGAACAGGGGATTTTACCTACCGAAACACGCATGGAAAAAGGACGTGTCGCCATCCAGGCGCTGGCGGATTATACACTGGCAAAGAAAGCAGGAGATATAGAACTGGCCCAACACAAATTCAATGAGTTTGAAGAAAATTATACACATTTTGGGTATGGTTTTTTTAAGGACAAAGAAGAAGTGGTTCCGCCTGTGAAAATCACCTTTTATTCATTTCATATCATGGTGGGATTCGGTTTGTTTTTTATCGCATTGTTCGCCTGGCTGCTGTATGCCGGTATGAAAAACAAATTGGAGAAACACCGTTGGGTGCTGCACCTTTCGATATGGTCATTGCTGTTCGGTTATATTGCTTCCGAATTGGGGTGGCTGGTAGCCGAAGTTGGGCGGCAGCCATGGACCATACAGGATATATTGCCGGTGGGGGCGGCCACATCGCATTTAAGTGTTGGCACGGTGCAAACCACATTTTTCCTGTTCCTGGCATTATTTACCGTTTTATTAATTGCTGAAATAAAAATTATGGTCTACCAGATAAAAAAAGGACCCGAGAAAGGAGGCAGCCATGTTTAATAATTTATCATACCCGATGTTACAAGGCTACTGGTGGATCATCGTTTCGTTACTGGCCGCCTTACTTGTATTCCTAATGTTCGTTCAGGGCGGACAAACCCTGTTGAAACAACTGGCTAAAACCGATAAAGAAAGGTCGATCCTGATCAATTCAATCGGTAGAAAATGGGACCTTACCTTTACCACGCTGGTAACTTTCGGCGGTGCATTTTTCGCATCCTTCCCGTTGTTTTATTCCACCAGTTTTGGGGGTGCTTACTGGGTTTGGATGCTGATTCTATTCAGTTTCATCATACAGGCGGTTTCGTACGAATTCCGCACCAAGGCGAATAATTTCCTGGGCACGAAAACCTACGATACTTTTTTGTTGATCAATGGTATTGTTGGAACCATATTGATAGGTGCTGCTGTGGGAACATTTTTCACGGGCTCTGAATTTTCAGTTGACCGGATGAATATCACCGTGGCTTCTGACCCGGTTATTTCCCGATGGGAAACAGCTACACATGGACTGGAAGCTGCTTTAAATATTACGAACCTGGCACTGGGGCTGGCCGTATTTTTCCTGGCAAGGGTGCTGGCGATGTTATATTTTATCAATAACATAGATAATGAAAAGATTGTTCATCGGTCTGTGAAAATAGTCAGGCTGTGCAGCGGTATGTTCCTCGTATTCTTCCTGTTGTTTGTGGGGCTCCTTTTAACAAAAGATGGTTTTGCAGTAGATCCGGCAACAGGAGAGGTATTTATGGAGCCATACAAATACTTCCATAATTTAATAGAGATGCCGGTTGTATTGGTGTTGTTCCTGCTGGGAGTTGTGGGTGTGTTGTTTGGTATTTTCCTGGGTGCTTTTAAAACTTCAGGCAAAGGGATTTGGTTTGCAGGTGCGGGTACTATTCTCACTGTATTTGCCTTGCTGATGCTGGCCGGATTTAACAATACAGCTTTCTATCCTTCTACTTACGATCTGCAAAGTTCACTTACCATTTACAATGCTTCATCGAGCCAATATACGCTCACAGCTATGAGTTGGGTTTCGTTGCTGGTGCCTTTTGTAATCGCCTACATTTGGTACACCTGGAAATCGATGAGCAAGAAGAAGGTGAGCGAAAGTGATCTGGAGAATGATACGATGGCTTATTAACAATAAAAAAGACAGAAAAATGAGTTATTTAGAATCGATTATATGGTTAATTAGCTGGCCGGTACTGATTTTTGCCACCTACCAACTGATCAAATATATTTTGAAAAAGGTGAACTATTTATAGGACTCCAAAATGCAACCGGAGTTTAGAATAAGCAAATTTATCGGCTGGTAAAATTGTCAGTTTCGACAATTGTAATCATTCAAAATGCTGGTGCAGTAATAATAGTATTTACTGTATCGGCATTTATTCCGCCGGCTCTACATCAACTACTTCATACATATTTTCGCCATCCTGAACAATTGGCTGATAATAGACTTCCCCAACCTTCACATAGGTTACATCACCTATTCTCACTTCTTCGCCACCTTCCTGTAGTTTTTCAACAATGGTTCCCGCTGTAGGAGGGACTACCGTGTATGCATCCCCGTCTTTTTCATAGAAAGTACCACCATAGTAGTAGTTGTTAGTAGTCTCGTTAACAATCACAGTTTCAGTTTTAGGCGGTAATTCAGAAACAGTAGCACCGACAGGTGCCTGAACTACAGTATATCCATTGTCAGATGGTGCATAATATACACCCTGGTCATAATAATAATTCTGATTATTGACCGACACAATAATGGCAGTCACAGCCACAGTTGTTACAAAAAATCCCCAAGGATGCCATGTTGGTCCCCAGTAATAGGGCCTGTAAGGGTGATAATGATACGGGTGATAGCAATTATAGTGAAACCCGCCATAGGCGTAAGGTGGTCTTGGATAAGGTCTTGGTGCTGGTCTGACGTAAATATTACGGTTGTTCACATTGACGTTTCGGCTGTTATCTATATTGATGTTGGTATTCCTGTCGCGATTACTTACATTTGCTTTATTGCCGCTATTATTAATGTTTCCCCTGTTTTGATCCCTCGTACTTACCTGATCTCTTGTTCCGGCTTTATTTGCGGGTTTCTTATTGCCATTCGACACCCTATCATTTGTTGATGGCTTATTAGCCGGTCTTTGTTTTGGTGTTGCATCGGGCGTCTGCGATGGCCTGGTCGCTTTCTGCGGTGGTCTCTGACGGTTTGTGTTATAATTTGCAGGCCGTTGACTTCCGCCGTTGATGGATCTGTTTGGTGTTCCCGCAGGCCTTGCTGTAGCACGGTTATGTCCGCCACCAGAGGGAGATCTATGTTGCATCCGCTGTGCATCAACTTCCATCGGAAGCAAGAAAATAGCTATCGCAATAAAGAATCCGGTTTTAATGTGTGTGATCGTAAATATTGATTTCATGTTCTTTGTTTATCAGTTCTTATTTGCTTCAATCATTTTGCCAGTATGGATATTCGTCTTGCTTTCGGTGGTGTTGAAAAATTAAAGACAGAAGTTGGAATCTCAGGATTTAACTCCCAATTACTGAAAGTCGCTTCATATTGCATATGGCCTTTGTCCTTACGTATAAGTATATACTTCACAGGTAAGGTGAAGGCGTCATTGGAAATCCAAAATTGTACAATTAATTCCGAATTGGTCGCCATCACATGAAAACAATCCTTGCCTTCTATTATTTTTTGCCCAAGGTAGATCACATTATCAAAATTGTCTAGAATATCTATTGTGAAAGTAGGATAGAAAAAGTCGGCTGCAGGAAAACGAATACCATACATTTTATGAATGGTATCGATGGTTTCAATGATCGTGGCCGGAGCTTCAATATCTGCATAATTGTTTTCGTCGAATGAGTAGTAGGTAAATATTTCACCATTATACCAAAATCCCCGATGACCTTTTGGCCCCCAATTATGTATCAGCATTTTATCAGGACCAACCATATACACTTCATCATATCCAAATTGTGTTTCCACTCCATATGTATAGTTATCCACATCAATAGAAGTATTCAACTCAAAGCTGACTGAATTCAGTTCGCCGATTACGTCGCTCATCTTTTGCAGGATCATAACAGCAATGGTATCCTTTTGCGTTTCTTGTGCAGCCATTTGAAGCATCACTAAAGAGAATAGCAAAGCCATAATTGTTTTTTTCATAGAATCTATTTTAATGATCAGAGATTGATCGTAATTTATGAATGCTAAAGTACTTATAGTTTTATCACGATGATAGTTCAATTTCTTACAGATGAAAGGTATTTTAGCTATCTTAATATATCATTGATTGCAAGTTGCCAATTGTTGTATTATGGATATATCACTTTCCAGTCGTTTTTCATATCCACGACGGTCCACCCTTTTTCATGGGCTTCATCCAACCCTTTGTCGAGTTTGCCGATATGTGATTCTCGATCGTAGGCCCATTCGCGTTCTGTGTCTGTATGATGGATATACACCATGAGCTGTTTTCCTTCGCCTCCTGCTGTCCATTGGAGCATGGCTAGATCGCCATCGGAATTGCCAAATGCAGCTATAGGTTTTTTACCAATAAACTGGTGAATGCCCACTGGCTTGCCTTCTTTATCGTCAATGAAGTTAATCTCCGGCAACTTTAACAATACGGGTTGACCATCTATAAACTCAAATTTTACTTTGCCTGAACTACCTACTAACTGATCAGGAGGGATACCGTAAACTTCCTCGGTCCAGGGTCGCATAAAATCAATTCCTCCTCCCGAAACTATAAAAGTCTTAAACCCATTTTCTCTTAAGTAATTTAAAACCTCCAGCATAGGTTGATAAACCATTTCCTTGTACAGCTTACCCGTTTTGGGGTGACGTGCTGAATTGATCCAGTCTTTTACAGTTTGTTCAAACTCTTTAGTCGTCATTCCTGAGTGAGATGACATAATAATTTCTAATAGCGCTTCTTCACCACCTGCAAGTGCTGTTTTTACATCACCTTCAAGTAGTGCTTTAAAGGGTTGTTCTGTTTGCCATTCGGGATGATCATCAGACATTTCCTTTACACGATCCATAGCAAAAGCCACTTGAAAGTATATAGGTTGTTCTGACCACAATGTTCCATCATTATCAAAAACAGCAATACGGTCTTTTTCAGGAATAAATGATTCGCTACCCGAGCCAGTCGTTGCTTTAACAAAGTCAATAATGGCGTTTTTTGATGGGGATTCATTCCAGGATGGCAATGGGTCGGTGTCTTTTTGTTCTTTTTGGATACAAGCTGTAAACAGGAAAACAGCGATGATAATAAATGAAATGTGTTTCATTGTATTAAGATAGTCTTAAATGGTTAAAGCGTGTATATTTTTATCTCATCAAAATTAGAACTATCGCAAAAAGAGAAGTCTTTAGCACATAAATTAAAAATGATACGTTAAAATAAAGAAAGACCGGTTTATGAATAAACCAGTCTTTCTAACTAAAATGTTTTAATGATTTGCGGGTGTTGATAACTGCTCCATCACTTTATCCAAACTAAAGCTTGCAGCTTTCATACGTGGTGGGTATTCCTTGAATG